>OFDB01000011.1_pt1 | contig 105623 bp, 100 predicted proteins | sample 1521001 | NCBI WGS metagenome assembly OFDB01 (sample SAMEA2532531, study PRJEB24079) | metagenome | biome: bacteria; feature: seaside; material: soil | place: India | collected 2012-02-01 | depth 0.1 m | reverse complement strand
TGCCCCCATCCGCCTTCGGCACCTTCCCCCGCGTTGCGGGGGAAGGGACGGGAGAAAGGGCACCACGACCTGAGCGTTCTCCGCGTGCGGAGAAAAGAAGCGTATGGCCGGCATCCATTCACCCCACGTGCTTGGATCCGCCATCGAACGACACCATCTCGGTCCAAGGTTTTCACCGTTTTCCGGGATATTTCCCGGTATCGTCATCGCCATGCCGCTGGACTCGTTCCATCCCGCCGTCGCCCGCTGGTTCGGGCGGACATTCCCGGGGCCCACGCCGGCCCAGCGGGCCGCGTGGCCGGCGATCCGCGCGGGTCGGCATACGCTGGTGGCGGCCCCGACCGGTTCGGGCAAGACCCTGACCGCCTTCCTCGCCGCGCTCGACGATCTGGTCCGGCGCGGGCTGGACGAGGGCGGGCTGCCGGACGAGACCGCCGTGGTCTACGTTTCGCCGCTGAAGGCGCTGTCCAACGACATCCACCTCAACCTCGACGCGCCGCTGGCCGGCATCCGCGCCGAACTGGCGGAGATGGGGCTGCCCGACGTCGAGATCCGCACCGCGGTGCGCACCGGTGACACGCCCGCCGGCGAGCGCCAGAAAGTATTCCGCAAGCCACCCCATGTACTGGTGACCACGCCCGAGTCGCTGTACGTGCTGCTGGGCTCGGCTTCCGGCCGGACGATGCTGTCCGGCGTGCGCACGGTGATCGTCGACGAAATCCACGCGGTGGCCGCCAGCAAGCGCGGCAGCCATCTGGCGCTGTCGCTGGAGCGCCTGCAGGCGCTGTGCGCGCAGCCGCCGGTGCGTGTCGGCCTGTCGGCGACCCAGAAACCGATCGACGCGGTGGCGCGATTCCTGGTCGGCGCGGGCGAGGGCGCGGAACCGCCGGCCTGCGAAATCGTCGACATCGGCTACGGCAAGCAGCGCGATCTCGCGCTGGAACTGCCGCCGACGCCGCTGGGCGCGGTGATGTCCAACGACCAGTGGGAACAGGTCTACGACCGGGTCGCGGCACTGGTGCGCGAACACCGCACCACGCTGGTGTTCGTCAACACCCGGCGCATGGCCGAGCGCGCCGCGCGCCATCTCGGTGAACGGCTGGGAAAGGAAGGCGTGGCGGCGCATCACGGCAGCCTGGCCAAGGAAGCGCGGCTGGATGCCGAACAGCGGCTCAAGCGCGGAGAGCTGAAGGTGCTGGTGGCGACCGCGTCGCTGGAACTGGGCCTGGACATCGGCGACGTGGATCTGGTGTGCCAACTGGGCTCGCCGCGGTCCATCGCCACCTTCCTGCAACGCGCGGGCCGTTCCGGCCATGCGGTGGGCGGGGTGCCGAAGGCGCGCCTGTTTCCGCAGTCGCGCGACGAACTGATCGAATGCGCCGCGCTGCTGGACTGCGTTCGCCGCGGTGAACTGGACGCGCTGCGCATCCCGGTCGCGCCGCTGGATGTGCTCGCCCAGCAACTGGTGGCCGAGACCGCCAGCCGCGAATGGGACGAGGACGCGCTATACGCGCTGGTCCGGCGGGCGGCGCCGTATGCATCACTGGCGCGGGAGGACTACGCGGCGGTGGTGCGGATGCTGGCCGAGGGTTTCAGCACCCGGCGCGGTCCGCGCGCGGGTTATCTGCACCGCGACGCCGTGCATCGCCGGTTGCGCGAGCGCAAGGGTGCGCGGATGACCGCGCTGATGTCCGGCGGCACCATTCCCGACACCGGCGACTACGCGGTGATCCTGGAACCGGAAGCGCACACCATCGGCACGGTCAACGAGGATTTCGCGGTCGAAAGCCTGTCCGGCGACGTGTTCCAGTTGGGCAACGCCAGTTACCGCATCCTGCGGGTGGAACCGGGCCGGGTGCGGGTGGAGGACGCGCGCGGCGCGCCGCCCAACATTCCGTTCTGGCTGGGCGAGGCGCCCGGGCGCAGCGATGAACTGTCATTCGGCGTGTCGCGCCTGCGCGAAGCGGTGGCCGCCGCGATCGTCGCGGACGGCGTGGACGCCGGCATGCGCTGGCTGATGCAGGAAGTGGCGCTGGACGAGGAAGCCGCGCGCCAGATCGCCGACTACCTGGACAAGACCCTGGCCGCGCTGGGCCAGGTGCCCAGCCAGTCGCGGATCGTGCTGGAACGTTTCTTCGACGAATCCGGCGGCACCCAGCTGATCCTGCATTCGCCGTTCGGCAGCCGGCTCAACCGCGCCTGGGGCCTGGCCCTGCGCAAGCGCTTCTGCCGCCAGTTCAATTTCGAATTGCAGGCGGCGGCGACCGAAGACGCGATCATCCTGTCGCTGTCGACCAGCCACAGCTTCCCGCTGATCGAGGTCTCGCGCTACCTGCATTCGTCGTCTGCACGGGACGTGCTGATCCAGGCGCTGCTGGATGCGCCGCTGTTCGGCGTGCGCTGGCGCTGGAACGCGACCACCGCGCTGGCATTGCCGCGTTTCGTCGGAGGCCGCAAGGTGCCGCCGCAGTTGCAGCGGATGAAGTCCGAGGATCTGCTGGCGACGGTGTTCCCGGATCAGGTCGCCTGCCTGGAGAACATCGTCGGCGAGCGCGAGATTCCGGATCACCCGCTGGTCGCGCAGACCCTGGACGACTGCCTGCACGAGGCGATGGACGCCGACGGCTGGCTGCAATTGCTGCGCCGGCTGGAAGCGGGGCAGATCGAAGTGGTCGCGCGGGATCTGCCGCTGCCGTCGCCGCTGGCGGCCGAAGTGATCAACGCGCGCCCCTACGCCTTCCTCGACGACGCGCCGCTGGAGGAACGCCGCACCCAGGCGGTGCAGAGCCGGCTCTATCGCGAGGCCGAATCGGCCGACGAACTCGGCAAGCTGGACATCGGCGCGATCCAGGCGGTGCGCGAGGAAGCCTGGCCGCAGCCGCGCAATCCCGACGAGATGCACGAGGCGCTGACCGGCGTGGGCGCCGTCACCGCCGATGAGGCCGCGGACAATGCCGGCTGGCACGAATGGCTGCGGGCGCTGGCGGCGGATGGACGCGCGACCCGCATGCAGGTGGGCGATGACGGTGCGCAGGCACTGTGGCTGGCGACAGAGCAATTGCCGATGCTGCGCGCCTTGTTCCCCGCCGCACCGATCGAGCCGGTGGTCGACGCGCCCGATGAATATGCGCAGGCCGACTGGCCGCGCGAGACCGCGTTGCGTGAGCTGCTGCGGGCGCGCCTGACCGCGCTGGGTCCGGTGCCGGCGACGGCGCTCGCGCATTCGCTGGCATTGCCGGTGAACGAGGTGGATGCGGCGCTGCTGGCCCTGCAAAGCGAAGGCTACGTAATGCAGGGTCATTTCACGCCCGGTGCGCGGGAAGAAGAATGGTGCGAGCGCCATCTGCTGGCGCGCATCCATCGCTATACGCTCAAGCAGCTGCGGCGCGAGATCGAACCGGTCGAGCCGCGCGACTTCCAGCGCTTCCTGTTCGACTGGCAGCACCTGAGCGAGGCGGAGCGGGTCAGTGGTCCGGAAGCGCTGGCCGGCGTGCTGGGGCAACTGGAAGGATTCGAGGCGCCCGCCGCCAGTTGGGAAGCGGATCTGCTGCCGGCGCGCGTGCGCGGTTATGCGATCCATTGGCTGGACGATCTGTGCACCGCGGGACGCACGCTGTGGACGCGACTGCGTCCGCCGGCCAGCGAGGGCGGCGGGCGCGGCAATGTTTCCCTGCGCGGCACGCCGATCCTGCTGCTGCCGCGCCGCCAGGCACCGCTATGGACGCGCCTGGCCCCCGCACCGGCGGACGATGACGATCTGGGTTCGCGGGCGCGCCGCGTGGTCGATTATCTCGGCGCGCATGGCGCCTCGTTCTTCGATGAGATCAGCGACGGCGCGCATCTGTTGCGCACCGAACTGGAAGACGCACTGGCCGAAGGGGTGGTGCGGGGCCGCGTCCACTGCGACAGTTTCGGCGGCCTGCGGGCATTGCTGGTGCCGGCGTCCAAGCGCGATGGCGGATCCCGCCATCGCCGCCGCAAGCCGATGTTCGGCATCCAGGATGCCGGCCGCTGGGCGCTGATCCGCGCCGGTGCGCCATCCGGCAGTGGCGAGGCCCGCGCTGAAGCGGTCGAACACGTCGCGCGCACGCTGCTGCGGCGCTACGGCGTGGTCTGCTGGCGGCTGCTCGAACGCGAGGCGGCCTGGCTGCCACCCTGGCGCGAACTGGTGCGGGTCTACCAGCGGCTGGAAGCGCGCGGTGAAATCCGCGGCGGGCGTTTCATCACCGGCATTCCGGGCGAACAGTTCGCCTTGCCGGAAGCGGTCGCGGCATTGCGGCAGGTGCGCCGTCGGCCCGCCGATGGCAAATGGCTGGCGATCGCCGCCACTGATCCGGCCAACCTGCTGGGCACGCTGCTGCCCGGCGAGAAGGTCGCGCGCGTGCCCGGCTCGCGCGTGCTGTATCGGGATGGGCTGGCGGTCGCGATGCTGGCCGGTGGCGAGGTCGCCTTCCTGGAAGTGCTGCCGCTGCACGAGCAGCAGGAGGCCGGGCGGGTATTGCAGCGCATTGGCCATTTCGAACGGGAACCGGACGCGATGGCCTGACCGGCGGCGATTGCGCGGGCATTCCGCACCGGATCCCGGCCTCGCCTGGATGACGGCAAGAACGACATGGCGGGGAAGTCCAGGCAGGGCCGACGACAACACGGCTCAATTCCGACCGCTTCCCCCGTCTTTCCAGCGCAAGCCGGAATCCACATCCGCGGGAAGCGTCAGCGGCCCGGCTCGTTCATCGCGGCGCCGGGGGAGCGGGAGATGCGAAGTGGTGGCGCAGCCTCAGCCGCCGCAGCCGCCGCAGCAGCCCGAGGGAATGCGTTCGATCTGGGTCAGCCGGATCGGGTGTCCGGCCTGTTCCATGATGAAGACCAGTTCGATGTCCATCACCATGGTGGAGATGCGCAGCTTGCCGGTGTCGATGTCCAGATCGACCAGGCCGGCGGGATCGAATTCCTGCAGCACGCGTTCGATGGTGAACGGATCGACGGAAGGACTCTGGAGCGGGATGTGATATTCCATGGAAGCACCGGGCGTCAGCGGGGACGGGAAGGGCGGTGAAAGCAGGAGCGCCGGAAAACAGGCTTCGGCGCTCCTGTCCCCGACGAGTTACTTCGTCACTACCAACTTGCCCTTCATCAAGGTGGAGTGGCCGGGGAAGCTGCAGAAGAAGTTGTAGTCGCCGCCGGCGGTCAGCTTCTTGCCGGGCAGGGTGATTTTGGTCTTCTGGCCACCGCCGATCAGGGAGGTGGCGGCGATCACGCGGGCGTCGCCCTTGGGCACGTAGTGATTGCCCACGCCGGCCTTGATGGCGTCACGGGCGATGCCGTCCATGTCCTTGGCGGCGGAGATGACCACGTTGTGGCCCATCGCGGCGGCCGGCATCTTGCCGGTGTGGGTCAGCTCGATGGTGATGGTCGGGCAACTGGCCGAGACGGTGGCCGTCTTCAGATCGAACTTCATCGCATCGTCGCCCTTCAGGCTGACGGTGCAGTTGTTGGCGGCCTGGGCCATGCCGGCGGCGGCCATCAGGCCGAGGGCGAGCAGCGAAGCGGAAATGATTTTCATCAGGAACTCCTTGGTGTGGTTGCGGGGGTAGTGGGATTTAGTGGACGGGGGAAGCGGAGGCGGACAGGGCGGTGCGGACGGCGGCGACGAAGGCCGGATCCGGTATCGCGCTGGCCACTTCCGAACGGGCGAGGACGCGGCCATCGGCATCGAGCAGCACCAGCACGCTGGTGTGGTTGATGCTGCCGTCCTCGCGCGGGCGGTAGCGCACGTCGAGCACGCTGGCGATCGCGCGTGCGTCGTTGGCGCCGGGTTGCAGGAACCGCCACTGCGGGGGCACGCGATGGCGCTGGGCGGTTTCGCGCAGGGCCTGCGGGGTGTCGCGAACGGGATCCAGGCTGATCATCACCAGCTCCACGCGCGCGCGCTCGGCGGGTGTCAACTGCTTCTGCACCGACTTGCCGTTCTCGATGATGAGCGGGCACATGAGGTGGCAATGGGTGTAGAACATCGACACGATGCGAGGCTTGCCGCGCAGATCCCGCCATTGGCCGGCGTTGCCGTCCTGGTCGGTGACCTTCGCATCCAGTTGATAGAGGGAATCACCCGGAAGCGCCTGCGCGGCGGCCGGGAGGCCGGGCTGGAAGAGCGCCAGCCCGAGCAGGAAGAAAGAAAAGGGCATCTTCATGGCTGGCTCCTTGCGCAGCGGAATCCGAGGTTGCCGAGGGTGTTGCCGGGTTGCAGTGCCGACAACAGGGCGAAACGTTTCATCACGCCGTAGTGCTGGCGGTCGTTGAAGGCCAGCGAGGTGGCACCGCAGTACTTGAGCTTGTCGCCATCGTCGGCACCGCGCTTGTCGCTGTCGCCCATCAGGGTGGCGAAGTCGTCCACCCATTCCCAGGCCACACCGTGCAGGCCGCGGACGCCGTAGGCGTTGGGCGATGGGTTGCCGGCATCGAGGGCGCGGGAAGTCGCGTCGTTGAGCAGCAGCGCCTGCCAGCGCTGATCGGTACGGGCATCGCGCCGGTTGGCGTCGGCGGCGGCGACGTACTCCCATTCCAGGAAGGTCGGCAGGCGCGCATCCTGCGCGCGGCAGTAGGCATCGGCGGCATACCAGCTGACCTGCACCACCGGCGCGTCGGCATCGGCGCCCGCGCCGGGTGAGTCGGCGCTTTCCCAGTGGCCGAGATAGCCGGGACCGGCGAACAGCGCCGGTACCCGATCCCGCCGCCATTGCAGCTGGCGTTCGACGAAGCGGGCGAAGTCGGCGTTGCTGACCGCGCGTTCCATCAGGGCGAAAGCAGCGACAGACCGCGCGTCGCCGCTTTCCTCGTAGCGGATGGCCGAGCGGAAGCTTCCGCCCGGCACGTCCACGTAGCCGGGACCGTCCGCCATCGCCGGCGCGACGAGGCTTGCAAGCAACAGGGCGGGCAGTCTCCGGTACATGGACATCCTCACGTGGTTTTTTCGCTTACTTGCCGGCAGGTTCGCCCTGCGGGTACTCCTTGCTGGACTGCTGGCCGGTGTAGATGTCGTGCTTGGGTTCACCGTCGACCTTCAGGATGCCCAGCGAGCCCTTGTGGAAGGTGCGGAAGATGCTGTGATCGACCAGCACGAAGTTGCCCGGCACGTCGGCCTTGAACTCGACGATGGTCGCGCCGCCCGCCGGCACCAGCGTGGTCTGCACGTTCTCCTGGTACTTGCTGCCGCCCTCGGTGTAGACCTTGTCGAAGATCTCGCCGATGACGTGGAAGCTGGACACCAGGTTGGGGCCGCCGTTGCCGACGAACATGCGGATGCTCTCGCCGGCCTTGGCCGTCAGTGCGTTGTCACCCGTCAGCGAACCTTCGGCACCGTTGAACACCACGTAGGTCGGATGTTCGTCGATGGCCTTTTCCAGGCTGAAGGGCTGCAGGCCGGGCTCGCCGTACTTGCCTTCGGTGTAGAAGTCGCCCTGCATCACGTAGAACTCCTTGTCCACCTTCGGCAGGCCTTCCGGCGGCTCGACCAGGATCAGGCCGTACATGCCGTTGGCGATGTGCATGCCGACCGGCGGCATCGCGCAGTGGTAGACGTACAGGCCTGGATTCAGCGCCTTGAAGGTGAACTGCGTTTCGTGGCCGGGCAGGGTGAACGTCGCCTCGGCGCCGCCGCCCGTGCCGGTCACGGCATGCAGGTCGATGTTGTGCGGCATGTGCGAGCTGTGGTGGTTCTTCAGGTGGAACTCCACCGTGTCGCCCTGGCGCACGCGGATGAAGCTGCCCGGCACCGAACCGCCGAAGGTCCAGAAGTTGTAGGTCACGCCTTCGGAGATCTTCATCTCCTTCTCGACCACTTCCAGGTCCACGATGACCTTGGCCGGCGTGCTGCGCGTGATCGGCGGCGGCACCATCGGCGGGGCGGTCAGCACCGCCTTGATCGGTTCGCCCTGCGGGGCGGAAGCGTCACCGGCAAAGGCATTGCCGGCAAGCGTGGCGCCCATCGCGCAGGCGAGGGCGTAATAAAGCAGGGAGTTGCTCTTGCGCTTCATGGCGCGTTCCTTGTCATGGCCTTGGGCCGATGGGGAAACGTTAGTTGTCCGACCTCCGCGGTCGCCTTGATTTGCATCAATCGCCGCGCCCGATTCGGCGAAAAACACCGGCAAGTGCATCCGGCTTGACATGGATCAAGGCCGCGTTCGCCTGCGACAACTTGACGCATCACAACGTTGGAGCGGCTCCAGACAATGGCGACGACCTAAACGGAGTGTCGTGTCATGCGTAGAGATTGTCTTGCCGTCGCCCTGTCCTTGGCGCTCGCACCGGTGTCGATGGTGTTCGCCGCCGAGATGCCTCCCACCGATGCCGGCCAGCATGTGCACGACGCGGGACCCGCTTCGCCCACCGAACTGGATGGCGTGGTGGTGGTGGGCGTGGCGCCGGCGATGGCGACCACCTTCGTCACCGATCCGAAGCTGCCGCGCCAGCCGGTGCCGGCCAGCGACGGCGCGGACTATTTGAAGACGATTCCCGGCTTCGCCCTGCTGCGCAGCGGCGGCACCAACGGCGATCCGGTGCTGCGCGGCATGTTCGGTTCGCGCCTCAACCTGATGACCAACGACGGCGCGCTGAGCGGCGCCTGTCCCTCGCGCATGGACAATGCGATGTCCTACATCGCGCCGGAAACCTACGACCGCCTGGTGGTCATCAAGGGACCGCAGACGGTGTTGTGGGGCGGCGGCGCCTCGGCCGGCACGGTGCGCTTCGAACGCGAGATTCCGTATTTCGATCGCCCCGGCGCGCGCATCAACGCCAGCGCGCTGGCCGGCAGCCGCAACCGCAACGATCAGGTGCTGGACGCCACGCTCGGCAACCCCACCGGCTACGTGCGGCTGGGCGGCAACCGCTCCGAAGCCGATGACTACCAGGACGGCAACGGCGATGAAGTGCCATCCGCATGGCGCAAGTGGAATGCGGACGCCGCGCTGGGCTGGACGCCGGATCCGGACACGGTGCTGGAACTGAGTGCCAGCGCCGGCGACGCGCAGGCGCGCTACGCCGGCCGCGGCATGGACGGTTCGCGCTTCCGCCGCGACAGCCTCGGCCTGCGTTTCGAGAAGAGCGACATCGACGGCGTGCTGGATGCCTTCAAGGCCAACATCTACCTCAACGATGTCGACCACGTGATGGACAACTACACCCTGCGACGGCCGGACCCGTCCAGCAGCATGCCGATGCCGATGGCCAGCAACGTAGGCCACCGCACCTGGGGCGGGCGCGCGGCGGCGACCTGGCAGCAGGGCGAATGGGAAATCACCGCCGGCGTGGATCTGCGCGACAGCCGCCACCGCCAGCGCAGCGGCATGGGACGCGGCACCTACCGGCTGCAGCCGTGGACGGTGGATGCGCGCTTCCGCAGCTTCGGCGCATTCGCCGAATCGCACTGGCACATCACCGACAAGCACCACCTGATGAGCGGACTGCGGGTGGACCGCGCACAGGTGCGCGATCTGCGTCGCCGCACCGGCGGGATGATGCCGATGCCCAATCCGACCGCCGGCCAGGAGCGCCGCGAAACCCTGCCCAGCGCGTTCGTCCGCTACGAATACGACATGTCCGGAAGGCTGGGCGCCTACGTGGGCCTGGGCCATACCCAGCGCATGCCTGATTACTGGGAACTGTTCTCACCCAAGCGCGGCCCTGCCGGTTCGGTCAACGCCTTCGCCGGCATCCAGCCCGAGCGCACCACCCAGCTGGACATGGGCCTGCAATACCGCGGCGAGCGCGTCGAGGCGTGGGTGTCGGTCTACGCCGGCCGCATGCAGGATTACATCCTGTTCGACTACCTGCCCGGAATGATGGGCATGGGCGCGACCACCCGCGCGCGCAACATCGATGCCGACATCCGCGGCGGCGAGGCGGGCGTGGAATGGCGGCCGGCCGATGGCTGGAAGCTCGGCGGCGCGCTGGCCTACGCCTGGGGCGAGGACCGTGCCAGCGGCAAGCCGCTGCCACAGATGACGCCGCTGGAGCTGCGCCTGTCGGCCAGCCGCGAATACCGGCGCTGGTCGTGGGGCACGCTGCTGCGCATCGTCGACGATCAGGATCGCGTGAGCGCGGGGCAGGGCAACGTGGTCGGGCGCGACCTCGGACCGAGCGCGGGCTTCGCGGTGTTCTCGATCAACGGCGGCTACCGCTTCAGCGACCGGCTGCAACTGACCGCCGGCATCGACAACCTGTTCGACCGCGCCTACAGCGAACACCTCAACCTGGGCGGCAACAGCGCGTTCGGCTACCCGGCCGATCCGGTGCGCATCAACGAACCCGGCCGCACCGCCTGGCTGAAGCTCAACTACAGCTACTGAACGCGTATCGACGCACGCCGTCCAAGCACAAAAAAGAAAGGGGAACACACGCATGAAACACTTCATCCGCGGACTGCTGGGCCTGCCTTGCCTGGCCCTCGCGCTTCCGGCCATCGCCGCCTCGCCGGACGATACCGGCGGCAAGCTGACCCTGGACGCCCGCTACCGCTTCGAACAGGTCGATCAGGACAATCCGCTCGACACCGCCAAGGCGCACACCCTGCGCACCCGCATCGGCTATCGCACGCCGCGCTGGCACGGCCTGTCCGGGCTGGTGGAAATCGACGATGTCCGCCACCTGGGCGCGGAACACTTCAACGACACCCGCAACGGCCGCGCCGGCTACAGCACGGTCGGCGATCCGGAAGGCACCGAGGTCAACCAGGCGCTGATCCGCCATGCGGCGGACTGGGGCAACGTGCAGGTCGGCCGCCAGCGCATCAACCTGGGCAACCAGCGCTTCGTCGGCGGCGTGGGCTGGCGGCAGAACGAGCAGACCTACGATGGCGCGATGATCGAACTGACGCCCGGCGCCGGCTGGAAGCTGACCTACGCGTACCTGGACAACATCAACAGCGTGTTCGGGCCGGACGACGCGCGTCCGGTCAGCCGCACCGCGCCGGCCGACATCGAGGGCCACAGCCATCTGTTGCAGGCGCAGTACGCGTTCTCGTCGAACCTGAGCGCCATCGGCTATCACTACCGGCTGGGCCTGGACAACATCGCGGTGGCCGCGAGCGCGCCACTGGGCACGCTGTCCAGCCGTACCAGCGGCCTGCGCGTGCAGGGCAAGGCCGGCGCGTTCTCCTACGTGCTGGAACACGCGCGACAGCGCGAACTGGCGGGAAATCCCTGGCACCTGGACAGCCGCTACTGGCTGGCCGAAGCCGGCTACCGCTGGCAGGACATCCAGTGGAAGGCGGGCTACGAAGTGCTGGGCGAGGGCGGCGGCGGCGCCGGCAACCGTGCGTTCCAGACGCCGCTCGCGACCAAGCACGCGTTCCAGGGCTGGGCCGATCAGTTCCTGACCACGCCGGCCGATGGCCTGCGCGACGCCTACGCCGGCTTCAGCCTGCCATTGGGCGGTGGCGAATGGCAGACGTGGTATCACGACTTCCGCAGCGATCGCGGCGGCCAACGTTTCGGCCGCGAGCTGGATCTGTCCTGGCGCCGCGCGATTCCCGGGGTGAAGGGACTGGAGGGCCTGCTCAAGCTGGCGAGCTATCGCAGCCGCGATGCCAGCCGCACGGTGGATACCGACAAGTTCTGGGTGCAGGTTCAGTACACGTACTGAGCCGTTCCGGCTTGACGTGGATCAATGTGGTCCGTGGCGGGGCGTGAGGACAATGCCGCCTCCTTCCCGCCACAGGACGCGGCATGGCCTTCCACGATCTGCGCGAGTTCCTCGGGCATCTTTCCGGGCACGGACAGGTGCTGGACATCGACGCACCGGTCAGCCCGGAACTGGAAAGCACCGCGCTGAGCCTGCGGGCGCTGCGCGAATCCGGGCCGGCGCTGCTGATGCACAACGCCGGTTCGGACCATCCACTGCTGGGCAACCTGTTCGGCCATCGCCGCCGCATCGAACTGGCGCTGGCCGGGCGGCCGCTGGCCTCGCTGCGCGAGCTCGGCGAATTGCTGGCCTGCATCAAGGAACCACGCTGGCCGGGCAATCTGCGCAGCGCGCTGTCCGACTGGCCGGGGCTGGCGCAACTGGCGTACGTGGCGCCACGCGTGATCGACGATGCCGAGTTCAACGAACAGGTGCTGGAAGGCGATGACATCGATCTCGGGCGGCTGCCGATCCAGCGCTGCTGGCCGGAGGACATCGATCGCCTGATCACCTTCGGCCTGGTGATCACCCGCGGCATCCACCAGCAGCGCCAGAACGTGGCGATCTACCGGCAACAGGTGATCGGCCGCAACCGCGTGATCATGCGCTGGCTGCCGCATCGCGGCGGCGCGCTCGACCATGCCAGCTGGCAGGCCGCGCATCCGGACAAACCCTTTCCGGTGCTGGTCGCGATCGGCGCCGATCCGGCCACGCTGCTGGCGGCGGTGGCGCCGGTGCCGGACACGCTGTCCGAATACGAATTCGCCGGCCTGCTGCGGGCCGCGCGCACGCGGGTCTGGCGCAGCGCGTTGACCGGCCTGGATGCGCCTGCGGGCGCGGAAATCCTGCTGGAGGGGTTCATCCATCCCGGCGACACCGCGCTGGAAGGACCGTTCGGCGATCACACCGGTTACTACAACGCGCAGGCGCATTTTCCGGTGCTCACCATCGAGCGCATGCGCCTGCGTCGTGGCGCCATCTACCACGGAAGCTACATGGGACGGGCGCCGTTCGACGAACCTTCGGTGCTGTCGATGGCGCTGAACGATATCTTCGTGCCGATCCTGCGCAAGGTATTTCCGGAAATCGTCGACTTCTATCTGCCGCCGGAAGCGTGTTCTTACCGGGTCGCGGTGGTCAGCATCCGCAAGCAGTACGCCGGCCATGCGCGGCGGGTGATGATGGGCATCTGGTCGTACCTACGCCAGTTCACCTACACCAAGTTCGTCATCGTCACCGACGAGGACATCGACGTGCGCGATTGGGCGCAGGTGATCTGGGCGGTATCCACCCGGGTGGATCCGGCGCGCGACAGCATGCTGGTGGAGAACACGCCCATCGACTATCTGGATTTCGCCACCCCGGTCTCGGGCGTGGGCTCCAAGCTCGGCCTGGATGCGACCCGCAAATGGGCCGGCGAGAGCGCGCGCGAATGGGGACGCCCGATCACCCTGGATCCGCAGGTCGAGCAGCGCGTGGACTCGCTGTGGCGACAGGTGTGCCGAACCGCCGCGGCCGAGATCGGGCTGGATGGCGGATACGAAGCCAGACCCGGGGACGAATCCGGAAACGGGTCCGGAAGTGGATCCGGCACCGGTATCGAGGCCACGGGCATGTGGACATCCGGTCCCGCGCGTTCCTCCACCTGGAGAACCTCCTGATGCAACTGGTTTGTCCGGCCGGCAACCTGCTGGCCCTGAAAGCGGCCATCGATGCCGGCGCCGACGCGGTCTACGCGGGTTTCCGCGACCAGACCAACGCGCGCGCGTTTCCCGGCCTGAACTTCGACGACGCCGAGATGCGCGAAGGCATCGCCTATGCGCATGCGCGCGGACGCCAGGTGTACCTGGCGCTGAACACCTATCCGGACAGTGCGCGGCTGCCGCAATGGCGGCATGCGGTGGATCAGGCGGCCGCGTTCGGCGCTGACGCCATCATCGCCGCCGAGATGGCGGTGCTGCACTACGCGTCCCGCCAGCATCCGGGGCTGGCGCGGCATCTGTCGGTGCAGGGCTCGGCGACCACCGCCGCGGCGCTGCGCTATGCGCACGAGCGCTTCGGCATCGCCCGCGCGGTGTTGCCGCGGGTGCTGTCGGTGCAGCAGGTCGAGCGGCTGTGCCAGGCCTCGCCGGTGCCGCTGGAAGTGTTCGCGTTCGGTAGCCTGTGCATCATGGTGGAGGGGCGCTGCCAGTTGTCCAGCTATGTCACCGGGGTGTCGCCGAATCGCCACGGCGTGTGTTCGCCGGCCAGTTTCGTGCGCTGGGAGGAACATCCGGACCAGGGCCGCAGCGTGCGTCTCAACGGCATGCTCATCGACCGCTTCGGCGCGGCCGAACCGGCCGGCTATCCCACCGTGTGCAAGGGGCGTTACGCCGTCGGCGGCGAGATTTTCCATGCATTGGAGGAACCGACCAGCCTCAACACCCTGGAACTGCTGCCGCGCCTGGCCGAGGCCGGCGTGGCGGCGCTGAAGATCGAGGGCCGGCAGCGCGGCGCGGCCTATGTCCGCACCGTCACCCGGGTCTGGCGCGAGGCCATCGACGCGCAGTCGCGCGCACCGGCCAACTGGCGCCTGCGCGAGGACTGGCAGGCCGATCTGTCCGCCCACGCCGAAGGCCAGCAGACCACCCTCGGCCCCTATCACCGCGCCTGGCATTGACGATGAAACTCAGTCTTGGACCGTTGCAGTATTTCTGGCCGCGCGAGCGCGTGCTGGCCTTCTATCGCGAGGCCGCGCAGTGGCCGCTGGACATCCTCTATCTCGGCGAGACCGTGTGCAGCAAGCGCCGCGAATTGCGCACCCGCGACTGGCTGGCGCTGGCGGAGGAACTGGCCGGCAGCGGCAAACAGATCGTGCTGTCGTCGCTGGCCCTCATCGAGGCCGAGTCCGAACTGTCGACGGTGGTGCGACTGGCGGAGAACGGCACGTTCCTGCTGGAAGCCAACGATCTGTCGGCCGTGCAGGTCTGCCGCGAGCGTGGCCTGCCGTTCGTGGCCGGGCCCACGCTGAATGTCTACAACCATGTCGCCCTCGGGCTGCTGATCGAGGATGGACTCGTGCGCTGGGTGCCCGGCGTGGAGCAGGGACGCCGGTTGCTGGAGGAACTGCGCGCGGCGATGGCGGAGCAGGGCACCGCGATGCCGGAACTGGAAATCATGGCCTGGGGACGGCTGCCGCTGGCCTGGTCGGCGCGCTGCTTCACCGCCCGCGCCTACGACGTGCCCAAGGACGACTGCGGCTTCCGCTGCATCGAGCATCCCGACGGGCTGCCGCTGGGCACGCGCGAAGGCGAGGCGTTCATGGTGATCAATGGCATCCAGGTGCAGGGCATGGAGATCGTCGACATGGCGCCCGAGCGCGACGAGCTGATCGCCTGCGGCGTGGACATCCTGCGGCTGTCGCCCGCGCAGGACGACATGGCCGCCGTGGTGGATCACTTCCACCGGATGCTGCGCGCGCCGCTGCCGCCGCCGCGATGGGGGGCGCGCAACGGTTACTGGCATGGAAAGCCGGGACGGGCGTCGCTGGCGGCGCCGGAACCGGCCTGAAGGCGGATGTCGAACGAAGCGGCGGAAGCAATCCCGCCGCTTCCGCCTATCACGACGTAGTCGAATGACAGGCGTGGCGCGCTTCAATCGACGGGCGCATCGCTCCGGTAATGCGCGCCCAGGCTGCGGGTCCGTGCCAGCGCGGCGTCCAGGATCCGCGTGACCAGTTCGCCCTGCCAACTGCCGGCAAGGCCGGCGTCGCGCGCCAGCTCCTCGCGTGCCTCGCGCATCACCGCGCCGTCGCGCACCGGCCCCAGCGCACGCCAGGTCAGCGCGCGCAGATCCAGCAGGCCGGACGGGCCGGCATCGCGTCCGCGTACCACCCAGCGCCCGCGATCGGCGGGCAGGTGGCGAGGGATGCCGGCCAGCGACTGGCCCAGGCGGCGGCCGTAGACCACGCCCTCCAGCAGCGAGTTGCTGGCCAGCCGATTGGCGCCGTGCACGCCGTTGCAGGCCGCCTCGCCGACCGCGTACAGCCCTCGCACCGCGCTGCGTCCGTCCAGATCCACCGCGACGCCGCCCATGTGGAAATGCGCGGCGGGCGTGACCGGGATGCGCTGGACGCGCGGATCGATGCCGTGCGCGCGGCACAGCGCGTACACGGTGGGGAATTGCAGCAGCCAGGTCTCGTGCAGGTGGGTGGCGTCCAGCCAGATGCGCTGGCCCGCCTGTTGCGCCTGCCATACCTGCCGGGCCACCACGTCGCGCGGCGCGAGATCGCCCAGCGGATGGTGGTCGGCCATGATCGGGGCGCCGTCGTCGTCGTACAGGCGCGCGCCGGCGCCGCGCAGCGCCTCGGTGATCAGCGGCAATGCGCCGTTGACCTTGACCGACAACGCGGTGGGATGGAATTGGACGAATTCCAGATCGCGCGGCTGCGCGCCGGCGGCGAGCGCCAGCGCCAGGCCATTGCCATCGGCGCCGGACGGATTGGTGCTGGCGGCGAACAGCGCGCCGCAGCCACCGGTGGCGAGCACCAGCTCGGCGCAGTCGATCTCCTCGCTGCGGCCTTCTTCCGGCCAGACGACGCGCAGGCCGGTAATGCCATGCTCGCCCACGCGCAGCGCGTCGAGCGTCGCGGGCGGGCGCCAGTCGATATGCGGCGCGTGCTGCGCCGTGCGGATCAGCGCGAGCAGCAGGGACGCGCCGCTGGCGTCGCCGCCGGCGTGGACGATGCGGTTGCGCCGATGGCCGCCCTCGCGGCCCAGCAGAAATCGCGTGCCTTCCAGATCGAACGGAACCCCCTGCGCCTGCAGCCAGCGCACCGCCATCACCGCGTTGTCGACCAGGTAGCGGACCGCGTCGTAGTCGTTGTGATCGGCGCCGGCGGCCAGGGTGTCGTGCGCGTGCGCGTCGGGGGTGTCGCCGCTGTCCAGCGCCGCGGCGATGCCGCCCTGGGCCAGCGCGGTGCAACAGTCGATGCCGGCTGGCGCGCGTCCCAGCAACAGCACCTTGCGCGGCGCCGCCGACAGCGCGGTCGCCAGGCCGGCGACGCCGCAGCCCACCACCACCAGTGGCGGCGCGCCGCTCACGGGCGTTCGCCCCGGCCCACGGCGAGCATCCGCGTCAGCGCGGCGCGCGCGCCGGCGGCGACGTCTTCCGGAACCTCGACCACGTGCCGCAGATCGCGCAGGCAGGCGTGGATGTTCGGCAGGGTGATCCGCTTCATGTGCGGGCACAGATTGCAGGGCTTGATGAACTCGACGTCGGGAAAGCGATGGCGCAGGTTGTCTGCCATCGAGCATTCGGTGATCAGGGCGACCCGGCGTGGACGCTCGCGTTCCAGCCAGGCGCCCATCGCGGTGGTCGAACCGACGAAGTCGGCCTCGCGCTGCACGTCCGGCGGGCACTCCGGATGCGCGACCAGGCGGGCGTCGAAAGTCTCGCGGGTATGCCGCGCCTGCTGCGCGGTGAACTGTTCATGCACTTCGCAGCGGCCGTCCCACAGCACCAGCTCAACGCCGGTCTGGGCGGCGACGTGGTGGCCGAGGAAGGCGTCGGGCAGGAAGATCACCTTGTCCGCGCCCATCGCCTCGACCACCTGCACCGCGTTGGCGGAGGTACAGCAGGCATCGGACTCGGCCTTCACCGCGGCGCTGGTGTTGACGTAGCTGACCACCGGCGCGCCGGGATGGCGGGCGCGCAGGGCACGCACGTCGGCGGCGGTGATGGAGGAGGCCAGCGAACAGCCGGCCTCGGGATCCGGAATCAGCACGGTGCGCCGTGGCGCCAGGATCTTCGCGGTCTCGGCCATGAAGTGGACGCCGCACAGCACGATGATCTCCGCATCGCAGTCGGCGGCGGCCTGCGCCAGCGCCAGCGAGTCGCCGGTGACGTCGGCCACGCCGTGGAAGATCTCCGGCGACTGGTAGCTGTGCGCCATGATCACCGCGCCGCGTTCGCGCTTGAGTTCGCGGATGGCGTCGATCCAGGGCAGGTGCAGCGGCCATTCCAGGCACGGTACGGTATCGCCGACGCGCGCGGTCAGATCCGCATAGCGATCTTCCAGGTCCGGCGTCCAGCGCGGGGCGTGCGCGGCGTTCATGCGGCTCGCCCGGCATGGCCGCGATGGGCCTGCCGCGCATCGCGCGCCAGGCGCGCGCCGCGTTGCAGGAGGATGCGCGAGGCGAGCGGAAAGGCTTCCCACGGCAACCGATCCAGCAGGTTGCGCAGGAACAGCCCGAGTTCGGTGTCGCCGGTCAGCATCAGGCGGCGCTGGAAGAACAGGGTGTCGGCATCCTCCAGCCGGCTGGCCAGCAACAGCAGATCGGTGGCGCTGCCACTCACCGTGGCTTCGGCGTCGCCTTGCGCCAGGCGCAGGCCGTCGACGTGCAGCGCGAACACCCAGCGCTGGCCGAGATCGGTGACCTCGATACCGAGCCGGCGGCCGGCGATCGGTTCCAGCACCCGCCGTACCTGCGGCGAGGCCAATGCGGGCGCTAGCAGGCGCAATGCCGCGCGTTCGCGCAGCGGTCGCGGTATCCGCGCCAGCCAGGGTTGCAGGCGGCGTGGTGGCGGCAGCCAGCGGAGCAGGGCGGAAGATGCGGAGGCGGAACGGGTCGGCGACGGACCGGAATGGGCCATGGGAGGGATCGGTTCGGAAAGGGGGGAAAAAGCCCGTGACTGGCAGCGATGGGCTTCGGCGATCAGCAGCCGCATCAAACGTTCGGCGCTGGAGGGAGAGATGCCGGTGCGGCCGGCGAGCCGGCGCGCGCGTTCCTGGACGCGGTGTTCGCGCCGCGCATCGGTCTGCGCCAGACCCGCGCCGCGCTTGAACCGGCCAGCCAGTCCGGCCAGCCGTTGGCGCCCGCCCAGCAGGATCACCATCGCGTCGTCGACCCGGTCGATCGCCGCGCGGGTGCCGCCCAGGGCCACGCGGCTCAGCATCGGCGCACACCCACGCCGAAGGCCGGCAGGGAAACAACGACCGGGCGATGGCCGGAAAGGCCTGGCGCGGGATGCGGTTGGAACGGCGGCATGGCGATCACCTGTGCGGTGACCACATCCTAGGCAGCGCGGACCCGGCTGCCATTGACCCAGATCAAGCGGGCCGGAAGCCCAGCGCCTGCCGCCAGCAGCGCAGGACCACCCATCCGCTGGCGCCCCACGCGAGCGCCAGCGCGGCGCCGGCCAGCCGCGCCAGCGCCGGATTCGCTATCGCCGCCAGCAGCAGCGCGCCCGCCGCCAGATGGGCGTACAGCAGCCACTGCTTGCGGGCGTCGTCGAGCAGCCGGTCCACGCCCGGCACGCGCACGCCGCGCGGATGGCGCCGCCGCAGCTCGATCCAGGCCAGGAAGCCGATGATTTCCAGCAGCATGCCCAGCACCAGCAGCGGCAGCCCGACGGCAATCACCAGCGCGCCGATCGCCAGCGCCGCGCGCGGGGAGGGGGCCCGCGCGAGCAGGCCGAGGCAGGCGATTGCGAGCGCCATGCAGCCGGCCAGCCAGAACCTGCGCAGCACCGGATTGCGCGGATGCGGCGCGCGCGATTGCAGGATCGGAACGGCGAGGCAGAATCCCAGTGCGGGCAGGGCGAGGACGCGCGCCGGATGAAGCGGCGAACCGGCGATCAACCCCCAACCTGCCGCGCCGAGGCAGGCGACCAGCACGCCCAGCCAGATCAGCAGCCCGCCGGCGGGGATGCGCCGGGTTCCCTGCAACATCGGTACCGTGATGCTGCCGACCGCGCCGAGCAGCGCGAGCGTCCAGCCCGCCAGTCCGAACGCGGCATGCAGGTTGGCGACTCGATCCAGCGGCAGCGCCATCCGGCCGGACAGGATCGCCAGCAACACCAGTCCAAGCGCGCCGGTGGCCAGCAGCGACGCCAGCGCGACGCCGATTCCGAGCCGTGGCGCACGCACGCCGGTTCCGCGCATCACCGCGATCAGTCCTCCCAGCGCGAACCCCGACAGCGACGACGCCAGCAACAGCGAGGCGGCGCCGGTGAACAGGGGATGCGGAAACATCAGCGCCGGCATCAACAGCAGCAATCCGCCGTTGAACGCCGCATGCAGCCACGGCGCGAGTCCGGGCCATGGCAGCGGACTGCCCGCGGCCACCGGCAGGAACTGGATCAGGCTGCCGAGCATCGCGTTGCCGAGCACGCCGAGGGTGAACAGGTGCACCAGTACCAGCGTGTGCGGCGCCCAGCGTGTCAGCAGGGCGATCTCGCCGTTCGACAGCAACCATGCGCCGGCCACGGTGCCCCAGGCCAGCGACGACAGCAGGAAGCGCAGCGGTTGTGCGGGCGGCGGTGCCTGGGCGAACGCCAGCCCGCTCATGCGACCCGTGGCGGCTTCAGCAAGGCGTGATCCAGCGCGGCGCGATCGTCGGCGTGGCAGATAGCGATGCAGGCATCACCGGCGGGCAGATCCTGCACGCGGTAGGCGTAGCCCCAGGCGTCGAGCAGCGACATCAGCGGCAGCGGCCGGAACGGCGTGAGCGCGACCAGGCGTCCACCGCGCGGCAGCGCTTCCAGGCTGGCGAGGATCCGCTGCATCGGTTCCGGTGGTGCGAGTTCGCGCAGATCCAGTCGGGTCAGGGACATGGTGCTTCCGCCTCCGGTGCGGTGTCGTCGGCGATCGGGCAGGCCAGCGTCGCGCCGGCGGCATCGAAGGATTCGCGCAGCCAGCCGGCGAACGGCGAGCAGGGATCCGGTGGCGGCATGGCTTCGTGCATGGCGATTACCCCAGCAGGTACAACAGGCCCATCGGATGGTGCGTGCGCGCGATGCCGTACACCTGCAGGAAGCACAGCAGCGCGGCGGCATACAGCGCGACGCGCGGCAGGCGCGCACGGTCGGGCCGGAACGCCAGCACGCCCAGCACGACGTAGGCGAGGATGAAACCGACCTTCACCACCAGCCAGCCGTTGGCGAACAGGCCGGCGGGCAGGATCGTCAGCAGCATCATCGCGGCCGTCAGCAGCACGGTATCGATCGTGTAGCTGAGATAGCGCAGCGGCGCCACGCGCGGCCAGCGCATGCCCAGCGACATTCCCAGTCCACGCAGCGCGAACAGCGTGCCACTGGTGAGCGCGGCGGCGATGTGGACCTGCTTGATGTCGGGATAGAAGGTGATCATGGCGTCAGCCCGGCCGCCCGTCGGCGCGCGGACTCAGGTAGATGCGGCCGATGCGGGCCACCCACGGCAGCAGCGCGAGCAGCCAGCCGATCGCCGAGGCGACCTGCCAGAACAGCGCGTCCGGTGCGATTTCCGCGACCACCCGCATCACCGCCACCGCCTGCAGCGCGGCGAAGGCGAACCACGCCAGCGCCGGCATCTTCAACGGCCGCCCGGAATGACCCTGGGTGACCCGGGTGACCATCGCCACCAATACGCTGCCGAAGAAACCGATGAACATCGCGTGCATCGGCGCGCGCCCCAGCACGAATTCACCCGTGAGCAGGTAGATGACGCTCTGCGCGGTGTACAGCGCGAAGGTGATCGGCAGCCACGCGGTACCGACGAACAGCACCGCCAGCAGGCCCGGCATGCGTCCGCGCGGCCACCAGTGCCACAGCGCCACGCTGCTGGCGATCAGCAGCGCCGCATCCGGCAGCCACAACCAAGGGTACGCGTGGCGCAGTTCCAGCAGTAGATGCACCAGCAACAGGCCCCACACCGTGCCCAGCCAGGCCATCGGTCGCCACGGCTTGTAGCCCGGTACCGCGTTGGCGGCGAAGAACGGGAACATGCGGTGGGCGACGGTCAGGTAGATCGGCAGCAGCATGACCACGCCGCCGAGCTTGATGCTGGCGAAGGCATACCAGGCGTCGCCGGTCAGCACGAACACCAGGAAGCACACCAGCCCGATACAACCGAGCAGCAGCGCCGCGAAGCAGGAACGCGCATGCCAGGTGCGCGCGGTGTCGCGCAGCAGCAACCGGCCGAGCGTGCCCACGCCGGCCAGCCAGCCGGCCAGCGCCATCCACAGGCCGACCGTGAAGCCGGCGTCCCAGCCCAGCGTGGACAGCAGGATCGCCAGTTGCCCGCCCATCAGTCCGGCGCCGACCGGCAGGTAGCGCCAGCGCGGCAGATCCGGCAGGCCCATCCAGCGCGGGAACACGGTCAGCAGGAAGCCGAAGATGAAACTCGGCAGCACCAGGTACTGCATCAGGAACGCATGCAGCCAGCCCGGCGGCACCGCGATCTCCGGCATCCGCCAGCCACCGCTGTACTGCGCCGTCAGCCAGGCCGCCCACCACAGCATCGCCAGCAGCACGTTGCCCGCGCCAATGAAGAACATCAGCCGGTGCGGCGCCTGCAACAGATGGCGCGCGGACATGCCACGTGGGGTCGGGGGGCGGGTGGAAACGGGAATCGGTCGCATGGGCAAAGTCTGCGCCGCACCGCCGGGGCCTTCCTTGACCTGGATCAGGCGGGATGCGGATCCGTGCCGGGTGGATTCCCGCCGGCATCGCCCTGCCGATTCCCCGCCTCGTCGTCCCAGCGAACGCCGGAACCCATGTTGACTTCCGGCCGGCGTTTCCTCGACAGCCAGGGATCCCGATGGATTCCAGTCTTCGCTGGAATGACGGGGGAGAAGGATTCGGGGCGGCGGGATGGGAGTTCGGACGTGTTGGACGGACGGTCGCGACTGACGTCGCTCCCACAAAGACCCGCCGAATGTCCTCCCATGTGGGAGCGACGTCAGTCGCGATATCCGAACGACCACTTGATGCGGGTCAATGCCGGCGCCCCCGGCGCTGCTTACCTTGCCCGGCACCGGGGCGATGGTCCCGGCCCACACTCAGCAAGGAAACCCGATGTCCGCTCCCGTACTTTCCGACGAACCGCTCCAGCAACGCACCCGCGCCATGACCCACGCCCTGCGCGAATGGGATCCCGACGCGGAGGTCCAGTTCGAACCCGGCAATGGCCGCCTGTCCATCCTGACCACGCTGGCGCCGGCGCGCGTGCGCGAAATCCTCGCCACCGTCGGCGAACACGTCGAGGACGTGCCGGAGGAACCGCAGCGCGGCGGCGGTTGCGGCGGTGGTGGCTGCGGGTGTTCCCGCTGACCGACGCGTACCGCGCCGGCAACGCGGCACGAAGTCGACACGCACAAAAAAGAGCCGCTTGCGCGGCTCTTTTTCTTTGCAGTTGAAACGCTGCGAACGGCCTTGTATCAACCCTCCTGCGGCACCGCCGCCGGCAGTGCTTCGCGACGTGGCGCCACCCACAGGCGGAACACGAACCAGGCCAGGGCGACCGCGCCGACGCTGAACAGCGTGTCCGAGGGCACCCGCATCCACACCAGCATGTCGACGATCGGCTGCTGCATGAACTCGGCCGAGCGGGCGTACCAGTAGCCGTGCTTCAGCGCGGCGTTGAGCTGGAGGATGCCCAGTGGCAGCAAGGTGAACAGGGCCATGCCGGCCAGGCCGATGTTGAGCGACCAGAACGCGGTCTTCAGCAGCCTTTCGTTCCACTGCACGTCCGGCTTGAGGCCACGCAGGCAGAACAGCATCAGGCCGATGCCGAGCATGCCGTACACGCCGAACAGCGCGGTGTGGCCGTGGGTCGGGGTCAGGTTCAGGCCCTGCATGTAATACAGCGGCAGCGGCGGGTTGATCAGGAAGCCGAACAGGCCGGCACCCACCAGGTTCCAGAACGCGACCGCGATGAAGAACAGGATCGGCCAGCGGTAGCGTTGCATCCACGGCGTCGCCTTGCCCATCTTGTAGCTGTGGTAGGCCTCGAAGCCGACGTACGCCAGCGGCACCACTTCCAGCGCCGAGAAGCTCGCGCCGATGGCGATGACCGCGGTCGGGGTGCCGGTGAAGTACAGGTGGTGCAGGGTGCCCAGCACGCCGCCGGCCATGAACACGATGGTCGCGAACAGCACCGCCACCGTGGCCGACTTGACCTGCAGCATGCCCAGACGGGTGAACAGGAAGGCGATGACCGCCACCGCGAAGACCTCGAAGAAGCCTTCCACCCACAGGTGCACCACCCACCAGCGCCAGTACTCGACCATCGACAGGTGCGTGTGCTCGCCCCACATCAGGCCGGCCGCGTAGAACACGCCGATCGCCACGGTGGACAGGAACAGCAGGGAGACGATGGAACGCGAATCGCCGCCGTTGCGCATCGCCGGCCACAGGGCGCGGCCGACCAGCACCAGCCACAGGGTCAGGCCGATGAACAGGAACCACTGCCAGAAGCGGCCGAGGTCGACGTATTCCCAGCCCTGGTGGCCGAACCAGAAGTTGTGCTTCAGGCCGAGCTTCTGCATCACCGCGAACCACTGCCCGGCGAACGCGCCGACCACGATGATCAACAGGCAGACCCACAGCAGGTTCACGCCCAGGCGCTGGAACTTCGGTTCGTGTCCGGAAATCGCCGGGCCGATGTACAGACCCATGCCCAGCCAGGCGGTGGCGATCCACAGCACCGCCAGTTGCGTGTGCCAGGTGCGGGTCAGCGCGTAGGGCAACACGTCGGCCAGGGCGAAGCCGTAGGCTTCCTGGCCCTCGACCTGGTAGTGCGCGGTGATCGCGCCGAGCAGGATCTGCACCAGGAACAGCGCGATGACCACCCAGAAGTACTTGGCGGTGGCGCGCATCGACGGGGTGACCTTGATGTCGGCCAGCGGATCCCGCTTGGGCAGCACCGGCGCCAGTTCGTCACCGTGGTTGACCGCGTAGTGCCAGCCGAGCAGCCCGACGCCGGCGATCAGGAACAGCACGCTGAACACCGTCCACAGGAACGCGCTCGGCGGCGGGGTGTTGCCGACCAGTTCGTCGGCGGGCCAGTTGGCGGTGTAGCTGATTTCACCGCCCGGACGCAGGGTCACCGACGACCACGCGGCCCACCAGTAGAAGCCGGTGAGCTGGCGGCGATGCCCGGCATCGGGCACGGTGTCGTTGCGCATCGCGTAGGCTTCGCGCAGCTTGACCATCGCCGGATCCTTGCCGAACAACTGCTCGTAGTGCGCGGCGACCGTGCGGATGGCGGCGGCGCGGTCGGCGTCCACGGTCACCGTGCCGGTGGCGGCGTCGTAGGTGTTCGGACGCATCAGCGCCTGCACGCGCTTGGCGTACGCGGCCTGGGTCGGGGCGTCCAGATCCTTGTAGCTGGCGGCGCCGGCTTCGCGCCTGGCCCAGATGTCGAGGATGGCCTCGGCCTCGCGGTGCAGCCAGTCCGCGCCCCAGTCGGGGGCGACGTAGCCGCCATGGCCCCAGATGGAGCCCAGTTGCTGGCCACCGATCGACTGCCAGACCTGGCGGCCGGTCTCGATGTCCTTGCGGGTGTAAAGCACCTGGCCATTGGCGTCGACCACCTGTTCGGGCAGGGGCGGCGCCTGTCGGTGGACCTCGCTGCCGACCCAGAGCAGGACGGCGAACGAGGCGATGAGCAGGGCGGCCAACCCTACCCACAGCTTGCGTGTCGAATTCATGATGCGGGACTCCGTGGGAACCGCAGGCATGTTCCGCCCGCGTCCGGATCCCCTCCATGACCTACGTCAAGCCGGCCTCATTCGCGTGACAGTGCCGGCATCGCTGCGCGGATCAGTCGCGCAGCACCGTCGAGGCGAGCTCGTGCAGGCGCGGCATGTCGAGGATCTCGACGTCGCGCTGCTTGATGTGGACCAGCCCGTCGCGCTCGAACCGGCGCAGCACCCGGCTCACCGTTTCCGGGGCCTGGCGCAGGTAGTTGGCGATGTCGGTGCGCGACATGGTGAGCTGGAACCGGCGCGAGGAATAGCCGCGCGCGGCCAGCCGCCGCGACAGTCCGATCAGGAACGCCGCCATCCGCTCGTCGGCGCTGTTGTCGCGGGCGAACAGCGAGGCCACGCCGATGTCGTGGCTCATCAGCCGGAACAGATGCTGCTGCAGGTTCGGCAGGCGGGTGGCGAGCAGCGCGATCTTCGGGAACGAGAACCGGCACAGCATCACCGTGTCCAGCGCGATTGCATTGCAGGGGTAGCGATCGCCGTGGATCGCGTTGAGGCCGATCACCTCGCCGGGCAGGTGGAAGCCCAGCACCTGCTCGTGGCCGTCGCGATCGACCTGGTAGGTCTTGACCGTGCCGGCGCGCACCGCGGCGATGGCGCTGAAGGAATCCCCTTCGCGGAACACATGGTCGCCCGGCTGCAGCGGGCCGACGTGTTCGACCAGCACATGCAGGTCCATCAGCGCCCGCTTGTCCATGCCTTCGCTCAGGCAGGCCTGGGAGAACGCGCAGGTGGAGCAGAACGTCAGCGAATCGCCGTCGTCCGAAAGAATGGTGGCGTCGGTACGCGGGAAAACGACCGGCGAGCTCATGCGGACGTCCCGGATGAGGTCAGATGGTTCGCGAGAACCGCGTGGTCGCGGCCTCCGCGGCGGCGGGCAAATATCTGTCGAAGCACATTGCGATGATACGCAACAGCAGGCGTCCGCGCGAGGTGGCGCACACTTCCCGCGCCCCCACCTCGACCAGGCCGTCGGCCTGCAGCGGCTCCAGCCGGGCCAGCGCGTCGGCGAAGTAGTCGCGGAAATCGATGACGTGGCGGCGCTCGATGGCGTCGAAGTCGATGCGGCCGTGGCACATCAGCTGCTGGATGACGTCGGCGCGCAGCAGGTCGTCCTCATCCAGGCGCATGCCGCGCCAGACCGGCAGGCGGCCGCTGTCGATCATCTGTTCCCAGCTGCCGATGTCGCGCGGGTTCTGGCTGAAGCTGGCGCCGATGTGGCTGATCGCGCTCACCCCCAGGCCAATCAGATCGCTTTCGGCGTGGGTGGAATAACCCATGAAATTGCGATGCAGGTCGCCGCGCTGCTGCGCGCGCGCCAGGTCGTCCTCGGGCAGGGCGAAGTGATCCATGCCGATGTAGACGTAGCCGGCTTCGCCCAGCTTGTCGATGGCGCAGCGCAGCAGATCCAGCTTCTGTTCCGGGGACGGCAGTTCCTCGGCATGGATGCGCTGCTGCGGGCGGAACAGCGCCGGCAGGTGCGCGTAGCTGTAGATCGCCAGCCGGTCCGGGCGCGCCTTCAGGGTGATGTCGAGCGTGCGCGAGAAGCCAGCCAGGGTCTGCCGGGGCAGGCCGTAGATCAGATCGACATTCACCGAGCGCATGCCGTGGGTGCGGCAGGCGTCGATGATCGCCAGGGTGTCCTCGACGCCCTGCACGCGATTGACCGCCTGCTGCACGTCGGGGTCGAAGTCCTGCACGCCCAGGCTGGCGCGGTTGAAACCGGCGCGCGCCAGCTGGCCCACCTCGTCCGGGCTGATGAAGCGCGGATCCAGTTCGATCGAGCAGTCGAAACCGGCGCCGGAGGCGAACGAGAAGTGCCGGCGCAGCACGTCGACGACTTCGGCGATCTGGTCCGGCGACAGGAAGTTGGGCGTGCCGCCGCCGAAGTGCACCTGGTTGACGTCGCGGTCGCGGTCGAACAGCGGCGAGACCAGCGCGATTTCCCGGTAGAGGCGGGTCAGGTAGGCGTCGCCGCGCGCCTTCTCGCGGGTGATGATGCGGTTGCAGCCGCAGTAGAAGCAGGGGCTGGTACAGAACGGGATGTGCAGGTAAAGCGACAGCGGGCGCGGGATGGGATCGCCGTTGGTGATCGCGGCCACTTCGCGCAGTTCCGCCTCCTGGAACTGCGCCGAGAACTGCGGCGCGGTCGGGTAGGAGGTGTAGCGCGGCCCCGGCTTGTCGTAACGCCGGAGCAGTTCGGGATCGAAGAGGGCGGAAAGGGCGGGCATGGACACAGGCTAGGCAATGGCGGCCACCGGCGCCTTGACCTGAATCAACCCCGCGCCGGTTGGCCGAAAACCTTCAGCTATGTGAGGATGCCGGCCACCCGGGGCCGTCGCCGGGGACTGCTACGCTAGGGATATGCGCGGGTCCGTGTGCCGGCGGAGCGGGGAACGTTCTGAAGGAGTGCGCGTGATCGGATACGAGGAAGCCCTGGCCCTGCTGCTGCGCGACGCGGTGGCGCTGGACACCGAATCGGTGGCGCCCTTCGATGGCGCCGGCCGGGTGCTGGCGGCGGACGTCCACAGTCCCGCGCCCCTGCCGCGTTTTGACAACGCGGCGATGGACGGATTCGCGCTGGCGCTGGGCGACGCGACCGGCGAAGCCGGGTCGGAATGGCCGGTAATCGGATCGACGGCCGCCGGCGATACCGCGGGCCAGCCTGCCGGGCCGGCGCGACAGGGCGCCTGGGAAATCATGACCGGCGCGGTGATGCCGGACGGCCTGGACTCGGTGGTACCGGTTGAACGCGTCGATGCGTCCGGCGGCGACGCGGGCACGCCGCCGGCGTGCATCCGCCTGCGCGAACCGGTGCGGAGCGGCGCCAACGTGCGCCGCCGCGGCGAGGACATCGCCGAAGGCGCGCGGGTGCTGGCGAAGTCGGAATGGCTGGGTCCCGCCCAGGTCATGCTGCTGGCCGCGCTCGGCATCGAGCGCGTGCCGCTGGTGCGGCGGCCGCGGGTGGCGTTGATCGCCACCGGTCGCGAACTGGTCGAAGGCGGCGAGGCGGGCGAGGGCGCGTGGATCCACGACAGCAACACGCCGTTCCTGCGGCTGCGCCTGCGCGCGGCCGGCGCCGAAGTGGTGGCATGCGAACGGGTCGGCGACGACCCCGTCGGCTTCGCCGCCGCGCTGGATCGCGTGCTGGCCCAGCGGCCGGATCTGGTGATCAGTACGGGTGCGGTGTCCAAGGGGCGTTTCGATTTCGTGCCCGACAGCCTGCGCGCGCGCGGCGCTGAGGTGCGCTTTCACGGCGTGGCGATCCGTCCGGGCAAGCCGTTGCTGTGCGCACGCCTGCGCGAGGGGCCGCTGCATGTTGGCCTGCCCGGCAATCCGGCCTCCTGCGCGGTGGGCCTGCGTTTCTTCGTGGAGCCACTGCTGCGCGTGATGCTGGGGCTGCCGCGTGAACAACCCGCGCGCCTGCCGCTGGCCACGCCGGTGCATGCGCGCGCCAACCTGCGCACGCACCTGCACGCCACGCTGGAGAGCGATGGTGAGGGCCGGTTGACGGTGCATGCGCTGCCCCGGCAGGAATCCTTCCGGCTCGCGCCGTTCCTGTCGTCGCGGGCGTGGCTGGTGCTGCCGGAAACCGGCGGCGGCAACCCCCTGATCGATCCGGGGCAGGCCGTCGACGTGTATCCCCCCGGCCATCTGGAACCGCTGGCGTGGCGGTAGGGATCACCGTGATGGCAGGGCCATGAACGCCACGCTTCCGGGCTGGCAGGGCATCGTGCTCGCCGGCGGGCGATCCTCGCGCATGGGCCGCGACAAGGCGTTGCTTGAATGGCGCGGGCGTCCGCTGCTGGAATACATGCGGGACCTGCTGTCCGATGCTGGCGCCACGCGGGTGGTGATCAGCGGCGCGCGCCCGGGGTCAGACGCGATCCCCGACGACATCGGCGACGGCGGACCGGCGGTGGCGCTCGCGCAACTGGCGCAACGGCTACCCGACGGTGTCTGGCTGGCGGTGCCGGTGGACATGCCGTTGCTGGAAGCGCCCGCGTTGCATGCACTGGTGGCGGCGTCCGCGGATTGCGCGATGTTCGAAGGCCATCCGTTGCCGATGCGCATCACGCTGGGGCCACGCACGCGCGCGATCCTCGCGGGCATCGCCGATTTGCCGCCGAACGAGCGTTCGCTGCGCGCGATCCATCGCGCGCTCGCGGGCGCGGTACTGGCGCCGGCTGCGTGGGAGGCATGCCTGATTGGTTGCAACACACCGGAAGAATGGGCCGCGCTGCGCGAACGCGAGTAGATCGCGATCACGTCCGCGTGTGTTTCGTTGTCGGGATTTGCCAATTGCCAACCCGAGAGCCTTTCATGCTGGAAGCTTTGTGCTAGGCTCGCCGCGCGGTTCGCCCAGCCAAATCAACTGCCAGGTGAGCATCATGGAGCATCCACCCCGTCAGGACGTCGCAAGCAAGGCCCAGGAACGCCTTGCCTTTCTGTTGCTGACGGTCGTCGTCTTTCCGTTGAGCGCGGTGCTGATCGTCGCCGGCTATGGTTTCCTGGTCTGGATCTACCAGATGTTCGCTGGTCCGCCGACGGGTTGAGCGATGAGCCAGACACGCCCGATTTCGCGACGCGCATTGCTGTTTGGCCGCAGCGACGGTGAATCGCCGGTGTCGCCACCGCGCGCCGGACGGGCCGGCTCCTCACAGGCAAGTTCCTCACAGACCTTGCGTCCCCCCTGGGCATTGCGCGGCGCCGCGTTCGCGAATGCGTGCACCGGTTGCGTCGCCTGCGTGGACGCCTGTCCCGAACAGGTGCTGGTGCTGCGCAAGGGCAAGGCCGTGTTCGAACCGGAACGCGGCGAATGCACCTTCTGCCATGCCTGCGTCGACGCCTGCGCGCCGGGCGCGCTGCGCGACGATGGCGTGCAGCCGCCCTGGACCTATCGCGCGAGCGTCGACGAAGCCTGTCTTGGCGCGCACGGCGTGGTCTGCGCCAGCTGCCGCGAGATCTGCCCGCAGTCCGCCATCCGGATTCCGCCCGCCGGGCGCGGCGCCGCTCTTATCGACAGCGACGGCTGCAACGGTTGCGGCGCCTGCGTGTCGGTCTGCCCGGCCACCGCCATCCATCTGCACGCATCCGTGGAGACCGCCGCATGAGCCAGCCCGGCGACGACGAACTGCATATCGCCAGCTTCGTGATCCAGCACCGGACCGACGCGGCGGAGGGCCTGGCCGCGGCCATCGCCGTCTCGCCCGAACTGGAACTGGCGATCCCCGGAGAAACCCGCAGCGTGGTCCTGTGCGAATCCGCCGACCGCTACGCGGTGATGGACCGGATCGAACAACTGCGCGCCGTGCCCGGCGTGCTCAACGTATTGCTGGTCTACCACCATGCCGAGCCGCGCGATGCGCTGGAGGCGGAAGTGGAGGCGCATCCCGAAACAGACCTTGCCGGAGTCCATCCATGAGCACACGCCGGGAATTCATCCGCAACAGCGCCGTCGCCACCGCGGCGGCGGCGGCCGGCCTGCCGCTGGCCGGCGACGGCAGCAACCTGGTGACCGAGGGCGACCTGACCACGCTCAAGTGGGACAAGGCGCCGTGCCGCTATTGCGGGACCGGCTGCGGCGTCAACGTGGCGGTCAAGAACGGCCGCGTGGTCGCCACCCACGGCGACGTGCACGCGGAGGTCAATCGCGGCATCAACTGCGTCAAGGGCTACTTCCTGTCCAAGATCCTGTACGGCACGGATCGCCTGACCATGCCGTTGCTGCGCAAGAAGAACGGCGCCTACGCCAAGGACGGCGAGTTCGAGCAGGTGAGCTGGGACGAGGCCTTCGACGTGATGGCCGCGCAGTTCAAGCGGGTGCTGAAGGAGAAGGGCAGCGATGCCATCGGCATGTTCGGCTCCGGGCAGTGGACCATCTTCGAGGGCTATGCCGCCAACAAGCTGATGAAGGCCGGCTTCCGCAGCAACCACATCGATCCGAACGCGCGCCATTGCATGGCATCGGCGGTGATGGGCTTCATGCGCACCTTCGGCATGGACGAGCCGATGGGCTGCTACGACGACATCGAGGCCGCCGACGCGTTCGTGCTGTGGGGCTCGAACATGGCCGAGATGCATCCGATCCTGTGGACCCGGGTGACCGACCGGCGGCTGTCTCATCCACATGTGAAGGTGGCGGTGATGTCGACCTTCGAGCACCGCAGCTTCGAACTGGCCGACATCCCGATCGTGTTCAAGCCGCAGACCGATCTGGTCATCCTCAATTACATCGCCAACCACATCATCCGCACCGGCAAGGTCAACCGGGACTTCGTCAACAAGCACACCACCTTCAAGCGCGGCAACGACGACATCGGCTACGGCCTGCGCCCGGACAACCCGCTGGAGGTGAAGGCGAAGAACGCCAAGGATCCCAACGGCGGCGAACCCATCGATCTCGAGGCCTTCGCCCGTTTCGTCGCTCCGTACACGCTGGACAAGGCGGTGGAGATGACCGGGGTGGAGCGCGGCTGGCTGGAAAAGCTGGCCGAGCTGTACGCGGATCCGAAGATCAAGGTCACCTCGTTCTGGACCATGGGCTTCAACCAGCACACCCGCGGCGTGTGGGCCAACAACATGGTCTACAACCTGCACCTGCTGACCGGCAAGATCGCCACCCCGGGCAACAGCCCGTTCTCGCTGACGGGCCAGCCTTCGGCCTGCGGCACCGCGCGCGAGGTCGGCACCTTCAGCCACCGCCTGCCGGCGGACATGGTGGTGACCAACCCCGAGCATCGCAAGCACGCCGAGGAAATCTGGAAGGTCCCGCACGGCACCATCCAGCCCAAGCCGGGCTATCACGCGGTCGAGCAGAACCGGGCCCTGAAGGACGGCAAGCTCAACGCCTACTGGGTGATGGTCAACAACAACATGCAGGCGGCGGCCAATCTGCGCGAGGAAACCTGGCCCGGCTACCGCAACCCGGACAACTTCATCGTCGTTTCCGACGCCTATCCCACCGTCACCGCGCAGGCCGCGGACCTGATCCTGCCGGCGGCGATGTGGGTGGAGAAGGAGGGCGCCTACGGCAACGCCGAGCGGCGCACCCAGTTCTGGCACCAGCTGGTCAAGGCACCGGGACAGGCGCGTTCGGACCTGTGGCAGCTGATGGAATTCTCCAAGCGCTTCACCACCGACGAATGCTGGTCGGCCGAGCTGCTGGCGGCCAATCCTCAGTTCAAGGGCAAGACCCTGTTCGACGTGCTGTACCGCAACGGCAACGTCGATCGGTTCCCGGTCGGCGACATCGAAGCGGGCTACGCCAACGACGAGTCGGCGGCGTTCGAGTTCTACGTGCAGAAGGGCCTGTTCGAGGAATACGCCGCGTTCGGTCGCGGCCACGGCCACGATCTGGCGCCATTCGACGCCTACCACAAGGCGCGCGGCCTGCGCTGGCCGGTGGTCGACGGCAAGGAAACCCGCTGGCGCTATCGCGAAGGCGCCGATCCCTACGTCAAGGCCGGTACCGGCTTCCAGTTCTACGGCAACCCGGACGGCAAGGCGGTGATCTGGGCCTTGCCCTACGAACCGCCGGCCGAGTCGCCGGATGAGGAATTCAACCTGTGGCTGGTCACCGGCCGCGTGCTGGAACACTGGCATTCCGGTTCGATGACCATGCGCGTACCCGAGCTGTACCGCAGCTTCCCGGCCGCGGTGGTGTTCATGAATCCGGACGACGCGCGCGAGCGCGGACTCAAGCGCGGCGACGAGGTCAAGGTGGTATCGCGGCGCGGCGAGATGCTGTCGCGGGTGGAAACGCGCGGCCGCAACCGGATGCCGCCCGGCGTCATCTTCGTGCCGTGGTTCGATGCCGGCCAGCTGATCAACAAGGTCACCCTGGACGCGACCGATCCGATTTCCAAGCAGACCGACTACAAGAAGTGCGCCGTCAAGGTGCTGGCCGTCTAGGAGCTTCGCCATGCGCAACAAGCCATTGCTGATCGCCGTGGGCCTGACGGTGGTGCTGGGAATGCTGGTGTTCGCCGCCGGCTGGATGTTTGGCAGCCATCGCTCGCCGGAAACGGCGGCGCCGGCCGAAACCGCCGGCGTCGCCCCACCCGCGGTCGACGCGCCGCCGCCCGGCGCGCAGATCGACGCCATCCGCCGCGGCGTGCCGATCGACCAGGAAGGCGCGCCGCCGCCGATGGCGCGGGTCGAGAACACCGACATCAAGCGGGTGCGCGCCTATCCGATGCAGCCGCCGACCATTCCGCATGCCATCGACGGCTACCAGGTCGACAAGAACAGCAACCGCTGCATGCTGTGCCACGCGCGCGCCAATGCCGCCACCTTCCAGGCGCCGCCGGTCAGCGTGACCCACTACATGGATCGGGACGACCAGTTCCTCGCCACGATCTCGCCGCGCCGCTACTTCTGCAACCAGTGCCACGTGGTGCAGACCGACGCCAAGCCGCTGGTGGCGAACGACTTCCAGGACATCGACAGTGTCATCGCGACCACGCCGGCCGCGCCGACGACGCCGGCCAAGCAGGGGAGCGAATGAGCCATGTGGGAACGGATCAAGCAACGCCTGCTGCCCATCTGGCGCACCCTGCGGTCACCCAGCCGGCACTACAGCCTGGGGTTCCTGACGGTGGCCGGTTTCGTGGTCGGGGTGGTGTTCTGGGGTGGCTTCAACACCGTGCTGGAAGCGACCAACACCGAGACCTTCTGCACCGGCTGCCATGAAATGCGCGACAACGTCTTCCAGGAACTGAAGACGACCATCCACTACACCAACCGTTCCGGCGTGCGCGCGACCTGCCCGGACTGCCACGTGCCGCACAACTGGACCAACAAGATCGCCCGCAAGATGCAGGCGTCCAAGGAAGTCTGGGGCAAGGTGTTCGGCACGATTGATACCCGCGAGAAGTTCCTCGACCACCGGCTGGAACTGGCGATGCACGAGTGGGAGCGGCTGAAGGCCAACGACTCGCTGGAGTGCCGCAACTGCCATGACTATTCGTCGATGGATCTGACCCGGCAGGGATCGCGCGCGGCCCAGACCCACAAGCTGTGGCTGGGCACGCAGAAGAAGACCTGCATCGATTGCCACAAGGGCGTTGCCCACCACCTGCCGGACATGACGGGAGTGCCGCAGGGCTGAACTCCCCAGCCACTGCGGCTTCCCCAAAAACGATCCGGCCACGCCCGGCGGGTCCGGGACGCGGGTGGCCGGTGATACGCGGCCGGCGGCTACTTGCCGCCGCGACGACGCTCTTCCTCGCGCATCTTCTTGCGCAGGAACAGGCTGACCCAGATACCGATGCCGAACATCACCAGGCTGCCGCCGATGGCGAGCCAGCCGACCGGCTCCAGCAGGATTTCACGAAGGATCGGATGCATGTGCGGCGGTTCCCCGGATGGACTGCGCGCAGGTTAGCGCGTCGGTGGCCGGCGGCATTGACCTGAATCAATGGCCCCGGCCGCGTCGGTGGACGCGGGGATCGCGTGCAGGGCCTTCACGGGCCGGTATGCGATAAAGGCCGCCGGAGGACTGCATCCATGAGCGGCACTTATTCATTGCTGATTTCGCCCGATCACGCCGAACTAGTGCAGGGCGACGTCGGCGCGGATCTGGGACAGGGATTCCGCCTGGTCCACGAGCAGTCGCAGAAGGCCACCGGATCGCGCTGGTATTTCTACGCCGAACGCTCGCTCAGCAAGCCCGAGGCGCTGCGCCGCGCCCAGCAATGGTACGACTCCAGCGGACACCCGGACTGGCCGGGCCTGGTCGCGCGCGCCTGAGCGCGACGCCGTGCCGGCGTCCTCGACATCGCCTTCACCGCACTTGTCACAGCTTGAATGGGATCATCCGGGGACCGGTCCCATGCTGGAAGTGCACAGTCCCGAGACAGGCAGCCAGTCCGTCCTGCTGGCGCTGGAGGATGGCATCCGGCGAATCCGCGATCCGCGCGAGGTGATGGCGTTCGCCGCCGCGCACCTGGCACGCCACCTGCGCGTCGATCGCGTCTGCTACGCCGAGATGGACGAGGCCGGAGAGCGTTTCGCCTTGCAGGTCGAGTCGGGCAACGGGCGTCTGCCGCCGCTGGCGGGACAGCGGCGGCTGGATGATTTCGGCGACTTCGTGGGCGAGTCGATGCGCAGCGGCGAGGCGCTGTCCTGCGACGACACTTTGGCGATTCGTGGCCTGTCGCCATTGCAGCGGCGCGCCTACCGCGACAGCGGCATCCGCGCGCACATCAGCGTATCGCTGGTGCGGGACGGCGATTCGCGGGCGATCCTGGCGGTGCATCATGCTGAACCGCGAATCTGGACATCCGCCGAACGGGCGCTGGTGCGGGACGTCGGCGAGCGCACCTCGGCGTCGGTGCTGCGCACGCGGGTGGCGGCCGAACTGCGTCGCAGCGAGGCACGGTTCCGCCAGCTGTTTCAATCCATCGATCAGGGCTTCTGCATCATCGACGTGCTGTTCGGCGCCGATGGCCACGCCTGCGACTACCGGTTCATCGAGGTCAACGGCGCATTCGCGCGGCACACCGGCCTGGCCGACGTGGTCGGACGCACCGCGCGCGAGGTCGTCGCGGACCTGGAAGCATCCTGGTACGAACTGTATGGCGAGGTCGCGCTCACCGGGCAACCGCGGAGGTTCGAGAAACAGGCGCTGGGCATGGGCGGGCGCTGGTTCGAGGTCTACGCCTTCCCGCTGGAAGGAAGCGGGCACCAGGTCGGCATCCTCTTCAGCGACATCAGCGAACGGCGCCGGGTCAACGACGCGATGCGGGAAAGCCAGGTGCAACTGGCCGCGGTCATCGAGCACGTGCCGGTCGGCATCGGCCTGTTCGACACCGAAGGCCGCTATCTGATGGCCAATCCCCACCTGCAGGAACTGGTCGGCAACGTCCTGCCGTCGCGCGAGCCGCGCACCCGCTGGCGCGCCTACGACACCGAGGGCAACCTGCTGTCGCCCAGCGAGTACCCCAGTTCGCGGGCGTTGCGCGGCGAAACCGTGCCACCGACCGTGGACTTCCATACCTACCTGGATGGCGAGGAGCGCTGGATCGTGTTCGGCGCGGTGCCGCTGTGGCGCGACGGCAAGGTGGCCGGCGGCATCTCGGTGGCCCAGGACATCACCGAGCGCCGGCGGGTGGAAAGCGCGCTGCGCGAGAGCGAATGGCGGCTGTCCACCCTGATCGAGGGCATCCCGCAGTTGGTGTGGCGCTCTTCCGAACGCGGCTACTGGACCTGGGCCAGCCCGCAATGGGAACAGTTCACCGGGCAGTCCCAGCAGGACGCCATCGGCCTGGGCTGGCTGGCATCGATCCATCCCGAAGACCGCGATGCGACCCTGCAGGCGTGGGCCAAAGCCGGCGAACGCGAGGAGATGATGGTCGAGCATCGCGTCCGCCAGTCCAGTACCGGCATATATGTCTGGCATTCCACCCGTTCGCGCGCCTTGAAGGATCCGCGCGGGCGCATCGTCGAATGGCTGGGCACGACCACCGACATCCAGCAGTTCAAGAACCTGCACGCGCGCCAGCGCGAACTGCTGGAACTGCAGGCGGACCAGAGCCGGCGCAAGGACGAGTTCCTGGCGATCCTCGCCCACGAGCTGCGCAATCCGCTGGCGCCGTTGCGGACCACCCTGGAACTGCTGGTGGAGGCGGGCGATGCGCCGTTCGCGCCCGCGCTCGCGCGGATGCAGCGGCAGGTCGACCACATGGTGCGGCTGGTCGAGGATCTGCTGGAGGTATCGCGGATCACCCACGGCACCATCGAGCTGCGCCGCGAGCAGTTGGATGTCAACGAGGTGCTGCAGGTCGCCATCGATACCAGCCGGCCATGGATCGAACAGGCCGGGCACCAGTTGGATGTGGCGCTGTCGCCGCGCGCCTGCATCGTCGATGGCGATCCGGTGCGGCTGGCGCAGGTGTTCTCCAACCTGCTGAACAACGCCGCCAAGTTCACCCACGCGCCGGGCCGCATCGTCCTGGGCTCATCCCGCGAGGATGGCTGGCTGCGGGTCAGCGTCGCCGACAACGGCGTGGGCATGCCACCCGAGCGGATCGGCGAGATCTTCAACCTGTTCACCCAGATCCGGCAGGAAAAGCAGCAGATGCTGAGCGGACTGGGGATCGGCCTGACCCTGGTGCGCAGCATCGTCGAACTGCACGGCGGGCACGTGCGCGCGCACAGCGACGGCATCGGCCAGGGCAGCCGTTTCGAAGTCGAACTGCCGCTGGCCAACACATCGAATCCCGGAGAAGACGACATGGCAACCGAATACACCACCTCTGGCCACCGTCATCGGGTGATGGTGGTGGACGACAACCGCGATGCCGCCGACGCCATCGCCGAGTACCTGGAGTTCGCCGGTCACGACGTCGCCGTGGCCTACGACGGCGAGGCGGCGCTGGCGCGCTTCGCCGGCTTCGCGCCGGAGATGGTGCTGATGGATCTGGGCATGCCCGGCATCAGCGGCTACGACACCGCCACCCGCATGCGCGCCCTGAACAGCGGCGCCGCGCTGACCCTGGTGGCGCTGAGCGGCTGGACCCACGAGGAGGACAGGCGGCGCTCGCGCGAAGCCGGCTTCGATGCACACCTGGCCAAGCCGGTGGAAGTGGCGACCCTGCGCCGGTTGATTGAGGAACACCTCGGCCACGGATGAACGGGGAGGGGCGCGGCTGAGTGACACACGCGGCTTGCGGCCGCAGCGGCTTTCACCCGGTGTGATCATCGCGCCCTGACAATGGAATTCCCGATCAGGAATCCGCTCATGGAGTCACACGGCCACTACACCGAACCACCGCAAGGGGCGGGCAGGCGGCGCGGACAAATCCTGCGCTTCCTGTTCCGCTACCGGAATTCCGGATTGTTCTCCGGGCTGGACACCAGTCTCGAAGACGCCGCCCTGCAGGTGCCCGAAGGCACGCCGCAGGAACTGGCGCAGGAACTGGCGCAGGAACTGGAAGCGCTCGGTCCGGCGTTCGTGAAGATCGGCCAGATGCTCTCGACCCGGCCGGACATCGTGCCGCCGGCCTTCGCCAGTTCCTTCGAGCGCATGCAGGAGCATGTCGAACCGGTGCCGTTCGAAGCCGTGCGCGACGTGGTGGAAAGCGAGCTCGGCGTGCGCGTGAGCCATGCCTTCTCCGATTTCGAGTCCAAACCGCTGGGCTCGGCGTCGCTGGCGCAGGTGCACCGCGCCTGGCTGCGCGACGGCACGCCGGTGGCGGTCAAGGTGCAGAAGCCCGGCATCGCCCAGCAACTGCTCGGCGATCTGGAACTGTTGCGCGGCTTCGCCCGCAATGCCGATCGGTTCACTGAAATGGGACGGCGGGTACGCTTCGCTGACTGGCTGGAGGAATTCAGCCGTACCCTGCTGGCTGAACTGGACTACCAGGCCGAGGCGGAGAACCTGCTGCGGTTCCGCCTGCACCTGTCGCCGTTTCCGGAATTGTGGGTCCCCGCGCCCATCGCCGACCTGAGCCGGCGCCGGGTGCTGACCATGGAACTGGCCGACGGCATCCGGGTGGACCAGATCCCGGGCGTGCGCCGCACCGAGCAGCCGATGGACGCGCTGGCCTCGGCGCTGCTGCGCGGCTATCTGGATCAGATCTTCGTGCATGGCGAAATCCATGCCGATCCACATCCGGGCAATCTGCGGGTGACCCGCGACGGCCGGCTGGCGGTGTTCGATCTGGGCATGGTGGTGAACGTGCCGCCCAAGCGGCGTGACTACCTGCTCAAGCTGCTGTTCGCCGCGGTCGATGGACGCGGCGAACAGGCCGCGGACGAGGCCATCGCCATGGGCACGCGGCTGGAGGATTACGACGAGGAGCGTTTCGTGCGCGAGGTCGGGCACCTGGTCAGCCATTACAATGCGCACTCGGGCTCGGCGTCCGCCGGCCGGGTGGTGCTGGAACTGGTGCGGGTCGCCACCACCAGCGGGCTGCGCACGCCGCCGGAACTGAGCCTGCTGGGCAAGGCGCTGCTCAACCTGGACGCGGTCTGCCGGCAACTGGCACCGAAGATGGATCCGAAAGCGGTGGTCGAACGCCACCTGCAATACGTGATCCGCGCACGCCTGCGCCAGTCACTCTCCTCGTCCAATGTCGCCAGCGAACTGATCGAGATCCAGACCCTGCTGCGGGAGGGCCCGCGCAAGCTGTCCGACGCGTTGTCGCTGGTCGCCGAGAACAAGCTGCAACTGCGGGTGGCGGGGCTGGAGGAATCGCGGTTGATGGAGAACCTGCAGAAGATCGCCAACCGCATCGCCGCCGGCCTGGTCACCGCCGCGCTGATCGTCGCGTCCTCGCTGATGATGCGGGTGGAGACGCGCAGCACCCTGTGGGGCTATCCGACCGTCGCGCTGCTGCTGTTCCTGCTGGGCGCGGGGCTGGGCGTGGGCATCGTGATAAGTGCGCTGCGGCGTGACCGCACCGCGCGTTCGCGCGAGGAACGGGCGCCCCGCTGAGCGATGCGATGAGCGCTTACCTGTATCTGTTCCCGTGCGCCGGCGAGGACCTGATCAAACTGGGCATTTCCCGGGATCCACTCGCGCGCATCCGCAGCCTGGCGCCACGCTGGTTCGAGTTCTTCGATCTTGATCAGGCGCTGCTGCTGCAGGCCGACGTGCTGGCGGAGGCGCAGGCGTGGGAAACCGCGCTGAAGCGCTCGCTGCGCGAGTACAACGCGCCCGCGCCGCTGCTGTCGGTGGCCGCCGCGGGCGGGCATACCGAGTGGTTCCGCGGCGCCCGGCACGATATCCGCGCCCACATGGACGCGCTGGCGGCGCAGGGTTTCCGCCTGCATCCGGCACGGCCATGGTTGCGCGACGCCATGCTGGGCGGGAGCGATGATCCCTATGGTCGAGCCGAGGCCATCTGGCAGGCGATGCTCGATGCCGGCATCGAATCGGAATCCGCCGCGCGGCATCCGTTCGCGCAGGCGCTGCGGGATCTCTGCGACGAACAGATCGCGCTGGGCCTGGCACTGGATGCGCGCGTGTCACCGCCGGTCGCGGCGTGGCATTGCCGGCAACGCGCGTGAGCGGTCAATCCGGCGCCTTGGCGGGGACGAACGGCGAAACCGGGTCGCTGGCTGGGAAGGTTTCCTCCAGCGATTCATCCTGGTTCTCGCTTTCGCGCTCTTTGCGTTTTTTCTGCTCGTGCGGTGTTTCGGGGGCGTTCCGGTCCTCGTCCGGCGCGGGTGGATCCTTGCGATCGCGGGTCATGGCGGACTCCGTCGAGAGGAGTTGAGAGGAACGGTTCCAGTCTGGAGGCACAGCGGTGGTACCGGCGTGAACGATCCGCCAAATCCGCGTGCGGGTGGGCGCGGATTCAGCGCCGGTTGCGGTCGCCGCTGCCGAGTGGATCCGGATAGTCGCGCTCCGGATTCCGGCGGCCGGTGCCGCGCGGCACGTCGGGCTGGTCGTGTTCCTTCCAGCGCGCCTTGTCATTGCGCAGGCGATCGGCGGTATGCGCTTTCTGTCCGTCGCTGTGCGGATTGTTGCGGGACGGGGGCTCGGGTCTGTTCTTCATGGCGTGCGCTCCTCGGAGCCAGGGAAGGGGGAGGATCAGGCGAGGGACGGCGCACCGGCCACGCGCGCGGCCACCTGGCGAAGATCGCGGCGCAGTTCGCGCAAGGCCTGTTCGCGCGCTTCGCCCTGCATGCGCAGGATCGCGGAGGGATGCCAACTGGCGATGGCGTCGGTGCGTTCGTCCAGTGCGCGCCAGCGACCGCGTTCGCGGGTCAGCCGGAACGCGTTGCCGAACAGCGTCTGCGCGGCCATCGCGCCCAGCGCCACCACCCAGCGCGGACGCAGCCGCAGCAGTTCGGCGGCCAGCCACGGTCGGCACGCGGCTTGTTCGGCGGCGTTCGCGCGCTGGTGCAGCCGCACCTTGCCTCGCTGGCGGAACTTGAAATGCTTGACGGTGTTGGTCAGGTAGACCTCGTCCACGGCGAGCCCGCTCTGTTCCAGCAGTTCGCGCAGCAGGCGCCCGGCCGGTCCCACGAACGGTTCGCCCTGGCGATCCTCTTGATCGCCGGGCTGTTCGCCGATGAACATCACCGCCGCGCGGGCCGGACCGGCGCCAAAGACGGTCTGGGTGGCGTCTCGCCAGAGCGGACACGCCCTGCAATCCGCGGCCCGCAGCCGCAACTGGCGCAGCGAGCCGGCGGGAATGCTCCCGACCGGCTTGGCCAGCGGTGCCTGCGCGGGCGGTACGCGCGGCATCGCACTCAGGCGTCCGGACGCGTGTGCGGGTCAGGCATCGGCCAGTTCCTGGATCGACGGCCGGCGTGGCGCAACGGTCGCGCTCGCCGGGATCGGCAGGGGCATCGGCGCCACCGCAACGACGCGTCGGCGTTCGCCGGCCGCCAGCACCCGCAGCCGCGCGACGCGGCTGCGCGCCCAGCGCGCGGACCAGCGCATGCCGGCCGCGACCGAACGCACCGCGACGTTCGCCTGCGGATTGAGCGGATCGTGCAATTGCACGCTCACCAGCCAGCCGTCGCGACAGGGATGGATTTCCAGCACCTTGCAATCCTCCAGCATGAGCCGTGCACCGGCCCATGCATCGTCGGAGGTCGCTTCCACCCAGGTGAAGTCCGAAGGAAGCTTCATCGGCACGGCTTTGGTCATGGGATGCATCCTGATCTGTGGGGGATGCGGTTACTTAGCAGATTGCATGCCACTCGAAAATGACTGGAATCCGCAGCGCGAATGCATGCACGCATGCCACCGGAAGCACCCGTTTCCACATGCGCGAAAAAATTTCATCCAAAGTGGAAAGTACGTGAAGAGAGCGCCTTGGCATTGCGCTCACATCGGCGGTTCTAGCGTGCTTGTTCAGTTGCAGAGCCGGAATCGATCCTGTTTTTTTGTAACCGCGAGTGAACACGAGGAGTCGGCATGAAGCGCAGCGAAAAGAAAACCGAAAAGAAGACCACGGCACGAAACAACGCGACGAAGACACCCTCCGCCGCGGGTGCGGGTGCCGCGACCAGGACGGCGCAAAGGCAGCGGCGGTTGCAGGAAGACGCCATGGAAAAGAACGCGCGGGCACCCTCGGCGAAGAAGAAACCGGTACAGGCCGGTAGCCGACGCCAGCCCGAGCCGCCGCTCAGCCGCCAGCATCTTCGCAAGCCCGGCAACGAAGCCGATCTGGAACTGGCGCCGCGCTTCCTGGCGGCGGACTATCGCGGCAGCGGCAAGCTGCAGGATCTGCGCGCGCTCGTCACCGGCGGCGACTCGGGAATCGGCCGCGCGGTCGCGGTCCTGTTCGCGCGCGAAGGCGCCGACGTGGCGATCGTGTACCTGGATGAACACGAGGATGCGCGGGAAACCGCCCGCCATGTCGAGGCCGAAGGCCGCCGCTGCCTGCTGATCAGCGGCGACGTGCGCGATTCGCGGTTCTGCGACCGCGCGGTGGCTGACGTGGTGGACGCCTTCGGCGGGCTGGACGTGCTGGTCAACAACGCCGCGTTCCAGCAGCACGCCAAGCGGCTCGAGGACATCAGCGACGCCCAGTTGGCCGAAACCCTGCAGACCAACATCGGCGGCTATTTCAACATGACCCGCGCGGCGCTACCGCACCTGGGCGAAGGCGCCAGCATCATCAACAGCGGTTCGGAGACGGGCTTGTTCGGCAGCAAGGAGCTGCTGGACTACGCGGCGACCAAGGGCGCCATCCATGCATTCACCAAGTCGCTGGCGAGCAACCTGCTTCCACGCGGCATCCGGGTCAACGCGGTGGCGCCGGGGCCAGTCTGGACGCCGCTGAACCCGGCGGATCGCGAGGCGGAGAAGGTGGCCACGTTCGGCAAGGACAGCGACATGGGACGCCCCGCGCAGCCGGAAGAGCTTTCGCCGGCGTATGTGTTCCTGGCCTCGCCGATCACCGCCTCCTACATCAGCGGCGCCGTGCTGCCGGTGATGGGCGGACCCTACGGTTGAGGTCGCCAACAAGCGACCGGTCGCCGCTCAGCCGGTACGGTCGCGCAGGCCGGTTTCGCCGGACTGCTTGGCGCAGTGCGCGCAGCAGTAGATGGTGCCGTCGTTCTCCACGCCGTGGCCGATGACGGCGCATCCGCAATGCGCGCAGCGCGGCGCGAAGGCGTGGATCGCGCACTCGAACGCATCGAAGGTGCCGGTGCGTCCTTGTTGGGTGAGGGTGAAGCTCTTGTCGTAATCGTTGCCGCATACATCGCATCGGGCCATGGGAAGGCTCCTGTCCGGTCGGATGTGGGGTCGGGGGAGGCATCGCAGGCGGGTTCATCGATGCGGTGCATCGACGCGCCTCAGTAGACGCCCTCGGGGCTGGGCTGCGGGCGGCCGGGGACATCCGGCGCCAGGCGTTCGAGTATCGGCGCGAGCACCTGTTCGGACTCTTCCAGCCACGCCAGCATGCGCAGCGCCCAGTCGCGCAGATCGTCGCGGGCGCATCGCTGCGAGGCCTGGTCGAACAGCGGCCAGGCTTCGTCCAGCATCGACTGCAACGCCAGCGCCGCGTGATGCTCGTACTCCGCGGGTTTGAATCCGGGCAAGCGGGTAGCGCCGTCCTCGCCCGCGGCCGAGGTATCGAAATCCGCCCATACGCCGTCTTCGGCTTGGTGCTGGGCCAGGATCATGCGGGCGAGGGTGCGCAGCGATTCGTCCTCGGCGTGTTCCAGGATGCCGCTGGCCAGGCGGCGTTCGCGCAAGCCCAGCGCGAGCGCCGAGCCGACGAAGGCGTCATCGTCGAAATCCGCGCTGGCATTGCCGTCGCGCGGGCGCGCGGCCAGATGGCGGAACAGCACGACCGCGCCGGTGGCCAGGGCCAGCCATGCGATCAGGGAGGTGCGGTGCTTCATGCGGATGGACTCCTCACGGCCGCCCGCGGGCGGCCGTGGTGGGTTGGCGCGGAGACGCTCAGTGGGTGCTGCCGCCGGCGGGCGTGGTGCTGCCCGTGGTGGTGGCGGCAGGACGCTGGGGCGCACCGCGATTGCGGCCGCCGGCTTCCGAGGTCGTCGAGGCTTCGAGGCCGGTGTCGCCGGTCCGTCCCAAGCTCGGCGTCACCCGGATCTCGTTGCGCACGTCGCGCACGCCGCCGCATGCATCGGCGATGTCCTCGGCGCGGTGCTTCATCCAGCGCTGTTCCACCGTGCCGCTCAGGGTCGCCACGCCGCCGCTGACGCTTACCTGTACATCGTCCGCGTCCAGATAGGGATCATCGGTGAAGCGCTCGTTGAGATCCTCGGTGATGCGCTCGTCGGAACGGGTGTAGCCGCGCGGTCCGCGTCCGCGGAAATCGCGCTGGCCGGTTTCCTGGCCGTAAGCGGAAGCGCCGGCGCGGTCATCGTCGCGCCAGCCGGACGGGTTGCGGCCCATCCCGCCGGACGACTGGCCGTAGCCGTAGCCGGAACTGCTGCCGTAGCCGACGCCGGGCTCGCGCGGATAGCGCCCGCTGCGTCCGTAACCGCTGCCGGCGAACACGTCGCCCTGGGCGTAGCGCTGGCTGAAGTCCTCGGGCCCGTAAATCCGGCCCGGATCGCGCTCGCGTCCCCACGCCTGGCTGTACTCGCCCTGCTGCTGACCGTAGTAGCCACTCTCGCGATCGCCCATGCGCTCGGCCGGACGATAGCCGCCCCCGGCGAAATCGCTGTCGTCGAAGCCACGCCCGTATTCACGTTGGCCGGCCTCGCCGCGGCTGCTGAAGCCGGAACGTCCACGCCCGCCACCGTACTGGCCGCGGACGTCGTCGTCCGACTCGCGTCCGCGTCCCCAGCGTTCATACTCATCCTCGCCGAAGCGGCCTTCTTCCCGGTACTGCGCGCGCGTGCGCGACTGCACGCCGGCGGTGCCATAGCCTTCGCCGTACCCGCGCGCGGCGCGCTCCTCGTCGGGATGCCTGTCACCGCGCTGCATGTTCTCGTGTTGCCTTCCGTATTGCCGGTTGTACTGGTTCATGTCCTGCCTCCGGTTCTGCCACCATTCGCGGCTGGCGTCCGCCAGCTGCGTTGCCAGTTGCCGCAGTTCGCCTACCGCGGCCTTCAGTTCGACGCCCACGTGCCGGGTGTCGTCTTGCCCACTCTCGTTGCGCCTGCTCTCGTCGTGTCTGTTGTCGCCCATGGCCTGCTCCTGGAAGGAAGGGAGTGGAAGCAGTCGTGGCGCGCCACTCCGTCTGTGGATGGCACGCAAACGGCATGCCATCGGGGGCCGCCTGCGCACGCGCCCGCGGCCGGCTTCGCCCGCCATGCGCAGGCAGCTTTTGCGCCGGACTGAACTTTGTGCGCGGGGGACGCGACGGCACGCGGTTTGCGTGGGAAAGGCATCCGGACAAGGCGCGATCGCGCGGAGGCTGCACATGAAAACCGGGATGGCCGGCTGTCTGCTGCTGGCGATGATGATGACGGCGATGACGACGGCATGCGACCGCCGCGACGACCCTTCGGTTCCGCCGGCCAGTACCGGCAGCGGCACGCCTCCGGGCGAAAGGGTCGACGCGGGCGCCGACGACAAGGCCGCGGTGAAGGACGAACCGGTCCATCTGACCCAGCCGCCGCCCTCCGCGACCGAGTGCGATGGCAAGGTCGGCGACGAGCTCGCGACGTGCCTGCAGGATCGCGCGGCGCGCACGCGCGTGGCGCCGCCTTCACCCTGACGCAGAAATTTCACGGGGTGCAGCATGTGCCGCCCGCGCGGCCGCTTGGGTGCGCCAGCGCGAGCTCCACCGTTGGCATGGACATTGCGGAGTACGTCATGGCGACGGTCACGGCCGCCGCCGACTTTCTCCCTACAGAAGGCGTTCCCATGTCCCGTACCCCACTGTCATTGAATCCTTCCACGACCAACTCCCATGCCAGCGCTTCCACCGCCTCGCGCGGCCAGGATCAGGGCCGGCGCCGCGAACCCCGCGGATTCGCCGCGATGGACCCGGAACGGCAGCGCGAGATCGCACGCAAGGGCGGCCGCGCCGCGCACCGCAGCGGCAACGCGCACCAGTTCGATTCCGAAGAAGCCCGCGAAGCGGGGCGCAAGGGCGGCGAAGTGGTCAGTCAGGACCGCACGCACATGGCGCGGATCGGCGCGCGCGGCGGCGAAGCGCGCGGCGCCAATCGCCGGCAGCAGACGCGCGAGCGTGGCATCGAGGGGAACGAGGGAGGCACGGAACCGGATGACGGCGGCAGCATGCCATCCACACGCCAGCATTGACCGCGACGGCGATCCGCGGAATCACCCGCGCGGAGCGGCGCCCGTCGTGTCCGGCGGCGTGGCTCCGCCGATCGCCATCCGATCCAGCAGCGCGCCGCACTGCACCACCGCCACGTCGATGCGATCCAGACCGGTGCGGACGTCATCGATCTGGCCCTGCGCGAGCGCCTCGCGCGCGATCGAATTGGCATACAGGATCAGATTGAGTTCGTTGCGCAGATCGTGCTGCCAGTCAGACATCGTCGCGCTTCCTGGCCAGATGGTTGTGCACGGTACGCACGCTGATGCCCAGGCTGCGCGCGGTCGCGGTCTTGTCGCCGGCGTGGAAGGCCAGGGTCTTGCGCAGCATTTCCGCCTCCACCTGGGCGAAGGTCATGCCCACCTGGAAACGCACGCTCGCCGGGTCGTCGTCGCCCGGCAATCCGCGCCGGTCCAGTTGCAGCGGAACCGCGCGCACGCTGTCGTCCTGGCTGCGCAGGTAAGCCAGTTCGATCGCGCTGGACAGTTCGCGCACGTTGCCCGGCCAGGCGTGCGCCATCAGGCCCGGCAGGCAGCGTTCCTCCAGCCGCCGGGCGTGCCCGGTGCGCCGGTTGAGCCGATCGACGAAGGCGGTGGCCAGCAGCGGGATGTCCTGCTTGCGCGCACGCAGCGGCGGCACCTCGATGGGATAGCGGACCAGGCGGAAATACAGATCCTGGCGCAGATCCCCGCAGCCGTCCGCGGACAGCCGATGGGTGGCCGCGATGACACGCACGTCGATCGGAACCTCGCCCTGGCCGCCCAGCCGCTGAACCACGCCGGTTTCCAGTGCGCGCAACAGGTAGACCTGCAACGCCGGCGGCATGTCGCCGACCTCGTCGAGGAACAACGTACCGCCCTGGGCCTGTTCGAAGAAACCGAGATGGCGCGCGGCCGCGCCGGTAAAGCTGCCGCGCTCGTGGCCGAACAGCTCGCTGGCCAGCAGTTCGGCCGGGAGCGCGCCGCAGTTGACCGCGACGAAACGTCCGCTGCGCCCGCTCTGCGCATGGAGGGCGCGCGCCGCCAGTTCCTTGCCGCTGCCGGTCTCGCCGAACAGCAGCACGCTCACATCGTGCGGCGCCGCGCGGGCGATCTCCTGGCGCAGCGCCTGCATCGGCGGACTCTCGCCCAGCAGGCCGTCGTCGCCGTCGCGCAAAGCGGCCTCGCGCGCATGGTGCGACTGGCGCACGTCGTCGAGCAGGCCCATCAGGCGGGTGGGCGGCAGCGGCTTGGGCAGGTAGGCCGAGGCGGCGGAGGCCACCGCGCGGCGCGCATGCTCGATATCGCTGCTGCCGCTGACGAACACGATCTGGCCCCGGTGCTGGACCGGGATGCGTTCGAGCACGTCGAAGCCGGTGCCGTCCGGCAGATGCATGTCCAGCAGGGTCAGCTCGGGATCGTTGCGCGCCAGCCACGGCGCGGCATCGGCGACGCGATGGAAGGCATGCGCCGTGAAGCCGCGACGCCGGGCCATGTCCAGGGTCATCGACGCGAATTCAGTGTCGTCGTCGACGATCGCAAAGCAGGGATTCGGCATGTTCACTCTCGTGGATCACCAGCATCGGAGCATCACCCAGCAGCCGTTAGGGCAACGCGAAGCGGACACGGCTACTGCACGATGCGATGTGCATGCGACGTTGATGTTCATGAAGGAGATCGCGCGATCCGCGCGCGCATCCGGTCGCGGGCACGCGCGACGCCGATTCAGCCCAGCCGCTGATCCATCCGGAAGCGGTGCGCCGCCAGATAACTGACCTTCGGGAACAGCGGATGGCGTGGATTGATCAGCAGATTGTGTTCGCACGGACACAGCGCGCTGGGCACCTGCGCCGCCAGGGTGTTGCCGGTGGCGAGCCAGGCGTCGCCCAGCGCCTGTACTTCGGTCCGGTAGGGACGCTCCCGCCAGAGAAGATCCTCGCCGACCTCGATGACATGCAGCGAGCCGGACGGCACGCGCGCCTCGATCAGTTTCAGCTCGTTGACGGGGGTGCTTTCCAGATGCGCGCGATGTTCCAGCATCGCCGCGGCGGCGCTGCAGGCGGCGTAGATCACCGGCAGGCGCCCGCTGGTCCAGCGAGCGGGGCGGTCGGAAACGGGAAAGACGTGGGTGACGGCGGTGTCCTCGACCATCACGAAAGCGGGGATGGTTTCGTTCGGCATGGCGCTGCTCCCTCGAACGGATGATCGATGATGGGTCCGGGGACGCGAAGACCGTGTGCAACCGCGGCCTTCACATGGCGGGTCCGCGGGCTCGGGTAGGGTCGGAATCCTCCGCTTCCGCTTCGGCATGCGCGCGACTTCCGGTTTTTTCTTTCCGCCAGCGACGACTCGGTACCGCACGCTGGCCGGCGCGGGCGCTGGCGATGCTGATCGCCATGGTCGCCGTGGTCGCCATGAGCCGCGCGTTCGCCTCGGCCCCGGCATCCACGCCGCCTTCCGCACCGCCCGCCACCTCCGCCGCCGACACGCCGTCCGAACCGGCGCCGACCACCGCGCGCGAAGTGCTGGAGGAAGTGGGCGAGCGCGACAACGCCCCACCGTACAGCCGGCGGTTGTGGCAGGGCGCCGCGCTGGAATGGACGCGCGCCATGCCCGCGATCGAGCGCGATCTCGCCGACACCTGGCAGGAACTGCGCCGGCAGGTGGCGGAACGGTTCTGGGGGCTGGTCGCGCTGCTGCTGGCCTGGACCGGGACGCTCTGGTTGATTCCCTGGTCGATGTCGAAACTGGTTCCGCGCCTGCCCGAGGGACGCATCCGGCGCTCGCTGCCCGCGTTGCTGCGGGTGATCGGCACCACCCTGTGCAGCGCGGTGCTGCTGGTCGCGATCGGCCAGGTGCTGGGGTGGGGCGCGCCGAGCGGTTCGCCACTGCCGGCATTGCTGGGCCCGCTGATCGGCGTGCTGGCCTTCGCGGTGTTCATGGCCAGCCTGGGCCGCAACGTGCTGTCCTGCGGCGATGCCGGATTGCGCCTGCCCGATATTCCGGACGAAGTGGCCGCGCGCATGCGCCACGTACCGTGGCTGCTGGCCGGTTCGGTCGCCGCCGCGACCTGGCTGGAGATCCTGGTGGTGCGCTGGTTGCCCGCGCAGGGCTACGCTTCGCGGCTGGCGACCGCCGGACTGGCGGTGTTCCTGGCGGCGATGCTGGCGAGCGTGTGGTCGCGACTGGGATTGGCCCTGCGCATGAATCCGGACGAGGCGTCGCCGGAGCGCCATCGCGTTCTACTGCGCGGCGTGGTGGTGGTGGGCTGGGCGCTGATTGTGGGCAGCCTGGTCGCCACGTTGCTCGGCTACTACGCCGCCGGCGGCTTCCTGATCAAGCAGACCCTGTGGGGCGGCGTGGTGCTGGTGTTCACCTATCTGCTGGCGGCGGCCAGCGGCGACGCCATCGACGCCTATCTGGGTGGGGGCGGCCGCGCGGGACGGGTGCTGGCGTGGCGGCTGGGACTGGAACCGCGCAAGGTCGATCAGGTCGGCGCGCTGGTCTACGGCGTGGTGCGCCTGCTCCTGCTGCTGTGCGCGCTGGTGCTGCTGGCCGCGCCCTACGGGCTGGGGCCGTCCGAACTGTTCGGCCGCCTGCATCCGCGCACGGCGGTGATCGCGATCGGCCAGCTCCGGCTGGGCGCGGGCGATCTGCTGCGGGCGCTGCTGGTGTTCGCGGCGGTGATGCTGGCCACCCGCTTGTTCGGGCACTGGTTCAGCAGCCGCTATCTGCCGACCACGCGGCTGGATCCGGGCATGCGCAGTTCGCTGGTGTCGGTGGCGACCTATGCCGGCGTGGTCGTGGCGATATCGATGGCGCTGGCGGCGATGGGCGTGGGCCTGGACAAGATCACCTGGATCGCCAGCGCGCTGACCGTCGGCATCGGTTTCGGTTTGCAGGCGATCGTGCAGAACTTCATTTCCGGCCTGATCCTGCTGGCCGAGCGCCCGGTGCGGGTCGGTGACTGGGTGGTGGTGGGCGACGCCGAGGGCGACGTGCGCCGGATCAACGTGCGCGCGACCGAGATCACCATGGCCGATCGCACCACCGTGCTGGTGCCCAATTCCGAACTGATCACCAAGGTGGTGCGCAACCGCACGCTGACCCGCTCCGAAGGGTTGGTGAAGATCCTGCTGCCACTGCCGGCGGCGACCACCGACGTGGAGAAGGCGGTGGCGGTGGCGCGGGAAGTGATATCCGCCAACCCCGACGTGCTGCCGCGGCCGGAACCGCTGGTGCTGGTGGAAGAGGTGAAGGACAACAAGATCTTCTTCAACTTGTCGGTGTACGTCGAAGGTCCGCGCCGGGTCGCGGCGGTGCGCGGCGCGCTGCTGTACGAACTGCTGCGGCGGCTGCCCGAAGCCGGCGTGCCGCTGGCCTGAACGCCCGGCTGTCGCCCCTACTGGCGGATGCAGACCGCGAGCCCGGGCGCGCCTTCGCCCTCGGCGAACACGCTGATGCGTTCGCCGACCTTGCGGAAGGCCAGATCGAAACGGCGCGCGCCGAGGCGCAGATCGCTGATGGTGACGTCCTCGATGCCCGGCGGCAGTTCGGGCTGGTTGATCTCCACCGTTTCGCTGCGGCCGTCGATGTCGATGCCCAGGCACGCCTGCAACAGCATCAGCGCCGATCCGGCCGCCCACGCCTGCGGCAGGCAGGCCACCGGGTAGGCGACCGGCGGCGCGCCCTGGGTGCGCGAGAAACCGCAGAACAGCTCCGGCAGGCGCATGTCGAAGTGCACGGCCGCCTCGAACGCGCCCCGCAGCAGCCGTGGCGCGCCGCCGCGGAAGCCGGTGCGCGCGATGCCGCTGGCGCACAGCGCGTTGTCGTGCGGCCATACCGATCCGTTGTGGTAGGAAATCGGGTTGTAGCGCGCTTCGCCGCGGGCGACCGTGCGCACGCCCCAGCCGGTGAAGAACGGCGAGGACAGCAACTGCGCGGCGACGCCGGCCGCGCGTTCGGGTGCGGCCAGGCCGGTGTAGAGCAGGTGGCCCGGGTTGCTGGTGCGCACCCGGCACAACTGGCCTTCGCCGTCGATCGCCAGCCCGTAGAACTTCAGCTCCTCGTCCCAGAAATGCGTTTCCACCGCCTGCCGGAGGCGGTCGGCGCGCGCCTCCCAGGCGTTGGCGCGCCGGGTGGCGTGATCCTCGTTGGAGGAAAGCGGCGCCAGAGCCGCCATGCCACGCAGCGCCGCATAAACGTAACCCTGCACCTCGACCAGCGCGATCGGGCCGGGCGCGAGCCGGCCGTCGGCGTGGAACACCGAATCGCCGCTGTCCTTCCAGCCCTGGTTGCTCAGTCCGCTCCGCTCGCCGCGCGCGTAGTCGAGGAAGCCCAGCGGATTGGCGTCGCAGACGCGCTCCACCCAGCCGATCGCCGCTTCCAGCGATGGCCACAGTGAGCGGATGAACGCGTCGTCGCCGGTGCGGCGCCAGTACGCATGCGCGAGCATCACGAACAGCGGGGTGGTATCGACGCCGCCGTAGTACAGCCCGAACGGCAGTTCGCGCAGGCTGGACATCTCGCCCTTGCGCGTCTCGTGCATGATCTTGCCCGGCGAGGCGTCCAGGAACGGGGCGTCCTCCTTGGCCTGATGCTCGGCCAGGAAGCGCAGCACGCCGCGCGCCAACCCCGGGTCCAGCCACAGCGTCTGCAGCGCGGTGATGACCGCGTCGCGGCCGAACGGCGTGGAGAACCAGGGAATGCCGGCGTAGGGGTAGGGACCGGTTTCCAGATCGCTGGTCAGCAGCGCCAGATCCGAACGCGACTGGCGCATCCACTGATCGAACAGCGGACCGCTGCTGACGATGCGCGCGCCGCGCCGCTGGCGCGAGCGCATGCGACGGCGCGCCAGCGCAGCCTGGTAGCGATAGCGCTCGCGCGAGGGTGGCTCGCCGGGATCGGCGCCGGCCTCGATGTAGAACTCGCGGACCTCGTCCGGTTCCAGCACCAGCGGGAATTCCAGCTCGCCCGCGCCGGCGAACACCGGCGCCATCGAGAAGCGGATATAGGAGGCGCGCTCGACGTTGTCCAGGCCGACGTAGCGGAAGCCGTAGCCAATCTCGCCGGGTTCCGGTTCCATCAGCCGCCCGCGCGCGGAGCGGCGGCTGCCGCGCACCTCGAACATGTCCCAGAAATCCGCCGCCAGGGTGAAGCGCAGCGGCAGGGTCACCCGCTGTTCGCCGTAATTGACGCAACTGATGCGCTCGTACATCCGCTCCTGGCACAGGAAGCGGTTGCGGCTGATGTGGATCAGACCCTGCGGCGTGCCGGCCTCGTCCAGCGGCGAAAGCGCGCGGTTGGTCAGGTGGGCGACGAACAGCACGTTGTCCTGGGTGACCGCCGCGCTGAGCAGGGTCGGCGCTTCTTCGCCCAAGCGCAGCCGGTAACCCGACAGCACCCGGGTATCGCTGATGAAGAAGCCTTCGGCGGGCCCGGCGATGTCGCCATAGCTGTTGGCGACCAGGAAACTGTCGCCGTCCTTCAACACATAGCGGGTGTACAGGGCGGCGTCGGCGGCGGATTCCATCGTTCAGCCCTTGACCATGCGCAGATCCGGGCGCGTCAGCAGGGTCTGATAGAGCCCGACGTATTCGCGCGCCATCGCGGTGACGGAAAAGCGCTGCTCGAACACCTCGCGGATGCGGGCGCGATCCAGGCGGTCCACCTGTTCGACCGCCGCGCCGGCCGCCGCGATCGAATCGACGATATGGCCGGTGACGCCTTCGTCCACCACCTCCGGCACCGAGCCGCAGCGCCAGCCGATTACCGGCGTGCCGCAGGCCATCGCCTCGATCATCACCAGCCCGAACGGCTCGGGCCAGTCGATCGGGAACAGCAGGGCGCGGGCGTTGCCGAGGAAGGCGGGCTTTTCCTCGTCGTTGATCTCGCCGATGAATTCCACCCCGTCCTGCTCCAGCAGCGGACGGATCACTTCGCGGAAGTACACGCGGTCGTGGGTATCGACCTTGGCCGCGATGCGTAGTGGCAGACCCACCCGGCGCGCGATCTTGATCGCGCGGTCCAGCCGTTTTTCCCGCGACACCCGGCCCAGGAACGCCAGATAGTCGCCGGTCGGGTTTTCCGCCGGCAGGTAGAGATCTTCCGGCAGGCCGTGGTAGACCGTGCCGAGCCAGTTGGCCCAGGGAATCGGCCGGCGCTGGCTTTCGGAAATGGACACCAGCGGAAATTCCGGCCAGCGCCGGTAGAAGGCGGGCAGATCCTTCTTGTCCTGGCGCCCGTGCAGGGTGCTCAGGGTGCGCGCCGCCACCGGCTCGAACAGCGGGAACGGCAGCAGATCGATATGGAAATGGATGATGTCGAATTCGTTGGCGCGCCGGGCCACGTCCGACAGCATCGCCAGGTGCGCGGCCACCGGCGACTTCAGCGGCGATTCGTCCAGCCGGATCGCGCATTCGCGGCCCGGCACCAGCGTGGCCGAGGTGCGCGAGTCGCCGGAGGCGAACAGGGTCACGTCGTGGCCGGCGGCGACCAGCGCCTCGGTGAGATACGACACCACCCGTTCGGTGCCGCCGTACAGGCGGGGCGGCACCGCTTCCAGCAGGGGAGAGATCTGGGCAATCTTCATCGCAGTGCCGCTCCGGCGGGCGCGCCGGTCCGTGTTGCCGGCAGCACCTTGTGGGTGTCGTCGGCATCGCCGCCGTTGCGCAGGAGGTCGAGGAAACCACGCGCCCAATGGCCGACGTCGTTGCCGCGCAATCGCGCCATCAGCGCGTGCCAGCGGTCCTGGCGTTCGCGCAGCGGCATGCGCGCGGCCGCGTCGATGGCATCGGCCACCGCGTCGGCGTCGTGCGGATTGACCAGCAGTGCCTCGGCCAGTTCCTCGGCGGCCCCGGCGAAGCGCGACAGCACCAGCACGCCGGGATCCAGCGGCGACTGCGCGGCGAGGTACTCCTTGGCAACCAGGTTCATGCCGTCGCGCAGCGGCGTGATCAGGCCGATCGCGGCGGCGCGGTGGAAGCCAGCCAGCACGTTCTGCGGAAAGCTGTCGTTGACATAGCGGATCGGTGTCCATTCGGGCTTGGCGTGGCGGCCGTTGATATGGCCGGCCAGTCCTTCCAGTTCGCGCCGCACCTCCTGGTACTCGGGTACCTGGATGCGGCTGGGCGGGGCGATCTGCAGATAGGTGAGCTGGCCGGCCGAAGGCGCGCCGCTTTCCAGATGACGCTCGAACGCGCGGAAGCGTTCCGGCAGACCCTTGGAGTAGTCGAGCCGATCCACGCCGATGGCCAGCCGCCGGCCGGACAGACTGGCGCGCAGATCGCGTTCGGCGACGCGGGCCTCGTCGCTCTGCGCGCAGGCCACGATCGCCTCGACGTCGATGCCGATCGGGAACGCGCCGCTGCGGCCCCGCGCGCGGATGTCCTGCTGGCGCAGCGCATGCCGGTAGTTGTCCAGATCCGTGCGGGTCTGGAAGCCGGCCAGGTCGTAGCAGGCCAGCGCGGCGAGCAGGCGGCGGTGCACGGGCAGGGCGGACAGCACGTCCGGCGGCGGCATCGGGATGTGCAGGAAGAAACCTATCCGGTTGTCGATGCCGAGTTCGCGCAGGCATTGGCCCAGCGGAATCAGGTGATAGTCGTGCACCCACACGGTGTCGTCCGGGCGCAGTTGGCCCGCCAGCGCCTCGGCGAACCTGCGATTGACCCGCCACCACGCTTCGTGGTGGTCGCGGTGGTAGTCGACCAGATCGATGCGGTAGTGGAACAGGGGCCACAGCACCCGATTGGCGAAGCCGTGGTAGTAAGCGTCGAAATCGTCCGCGGGCAGATCCAGCAGCGCGTACTCCAGCCGGCCGGCGCGGGTGCGCGCCAGTGGCAGGCGCGCGTCGCTGGCCATGCGACCGCTCCAGCCCAGCCACAGGCCGGGGCCATCTTCCATCGCCGCTGCCAGCGCCACCGCCAGCCCGCCGGTCTGGGTTTCGCCGGGCAGGGCGACCCGGTTGGAGACGAGCACGGTGCGTCCCGCGTCGCCGTCGCCCCGGATTGCCGGTCGCCGTCGTGAACTGGACGGCCGTGAATCTGACGGCCGTAAATCGGTGCTCATGCCAATACCTCGTCGTTTAGGGAGTCCAGTAGCCAGCGGCGCACCGCGCCGGGATTGGCCAGCCGATGGCGTGCCGCGCTCACGCGTGGCGCGCCGATCAGCACGCTCACGCCGTCCATCGCGTTGACCTGGGCGAACCCCGGTTCGTCGGCGGGGTCGTCGCCGATGAAGGCCGGGCGCCGGCCCAGGAAAGGCGGCGCCTGCATGAAGGCCGCGATCGCCGCGCCCTTGTCCATGCCGAGCGGGCGGATCTCGATGCCGTGCGCGCCGGGATGCAGGCGATGGTGCGGCAGCCGCGCGCGCGCGGATTCGGCGAATGCGCGCAGTTCGATCGCGGCGTCCGGTGCCGCGCGCCAGTGCAGGAACAGGCAGCCGCCGCGACATTCGATCAGGGCGCCGGGAAAACGCACCGCGATCGCCTCGGCTTCCGCCGCCAGCGCGAGGAAACCGGCATCCATCGACGGTGCCGGCTCCCATCCGGCATGCCAGCGACGTTCCAGTCCATGCAGGCCGGCGACCGCCGCGAGGTGTACCGGATACGAAAAGGGCGTCCAGCGCCTGCACCGATCGCCCACTCACCAGCGCCAGCGCGCCGCCGCATTTGCGGGACAGCGCGGGCAAGGCCTGTTTGATCGCGGGATCAATCCGCACCGCATCCGGCGTGGGCGCATGTTCGGCGAGCGAACCATCGACATCCAGGAACAGCGCCCAGTCATCCTCGATCAGCGGTGGTGCCGCTGCCAGGGTACTTTCGCTTTCCATGATTTCATCCTAGGTAGCGCGGTGTGAGCATCGCGTGGATGGGCTTTCATCCCGCGCCAACATTTTGCGCACGGCGCGTTGACCATCGCTGCGCGAGGCTGCGATCTCCCGGCTTGCGAGACGACGGCATGCCTTCCGGATTCGCCGATCAATGGAACGTGCTGCTGGAAGTGCTGTACGCGATGGCGCTGGCGGGCAGCATCGGCGTGGAGCGCGAGATCAAGAACCGGCCCGCGGGTTTCCGCACCCACATGCTGGTCGGTGGCGCGGCGGCCTTCCTGGTCGGCATCGGCAGCCTGGTGATGGCCGAGAGCATGCGCGAGCCCAGCCCGATCCTCACCGTGGATCCCTTCCGGCTGGTGGAGGCGGTGATCGCCGGCGTGTCCTTCATCGGCGCCGGCACCATCTTCGCCCAGCGCGGGGCCGGCACGGTGATGGGCATCACCACCGCGGCCTCGCTGCTGATGGTGGCCGTGATCGGGGTGGCAGTGGGATTCGACTACGACCTGCTGGCGTTCCTGATCACCGCGGCCACGCTGTCCGTGCTGGTCCTGCTGGCCTGGATCGAACGCCTGATCGCCGGTCGCCGACCGCCCGGCGGCCCCCCGCCGCCACCGGCTTCCGCTTGAGCGCGTACAGGGGTATGGTGGCGCCCGGGGGACACCGACCATTCCGCTGCCTGGCCGCTCATCGTTGCCATGACGGATCCGCACAAGGAATTGCCTATAGTTCGCTCCACCCGCACGGTCGCCTGGTCAGGGATCGTGCTGGCGCTCCTGCTCGCGTATCTGCTGGGCTATTTCGTCTACCGCGACCACCAGCTGCGACTGGATGCGGCCCGCCGCCAGAGCATGGCCCTGGCCGACGGCACCGCCCGCCTGTTGCGGCTGGAACTGCGGAACCTGGAGCGTGCCATGGCCGGCATCGCCGGCGACGCCCAGCAGGCGTTCCGCACCGTGCCCGAATCGGCGCCCGTCCTGCTCGGCGAGGCGGTGGCCGGGGTGGTGGGCCGGCACCAGGAACTGCACAGCATCGTCATCGTGGATGCGGCCGGCCGCGCGATCACGCGCGGGCAGGGCCTGCGGATCCCGGCGGCGCACGCCGGACTGCCGGCGCACGCGCTGCGCTTCGGCGGGCTGCAGCAGCTGGATGGCGAGTGGCTGCTGCCGCTGCTGCTGGCGATGGACGACGGAAGCTGGATCGTGGCGCGCCTGCGGGTGGCGGAGATCCAGCGCCTGGTCGCCGATCTGGATACCGGCAAGGATGGCGTGGTGACGGTGATGGATCATGGCGGCACCGTGCTGGCGCGCAGCCGCGACGCCGCCCATTACGTGGGGCGCCGCTACCCGGAGATCCTGCCGGCCGGCCCGCCCTATGTACGCAGCACGCTGGTCCGCCGCAGTGGCGTGGACGGCGTGGTCCGGATCACCTCGCGCGTGCACCTGGACGACTACGGGGTGTTCGTCAGCGTCGGCCTGGGGCGCAACGAAATCCTGCATGCGTGGTACCTGTTGCTGTTCGGCTCGATCGCGGTCTACGTGCTGTACTGGGGTGGACTGCTGTACCTGATGCGCCAGACCCGCCAGGCGGCGCGCGCGCAGAAGCGCCTGATATCGGAGGTGCGGCGCGCGGGCGAGGGCATGCGTCTGGCGCAGCGGATCGGCAAGACCGGCAGCTGGGTCGTGCGCCAGTCGCCGCCGCGCGTGGAATGGTCTGAACAGGTATCCGAGATCTTCGGCCTTGGCCCGGAACGCAACAGCGCATGCAGCGACGAGTTCTACGCGCTCGTGCATCCCGACGACCGCGAACCGCTGCGCGCGCGCTTTGCCCTGGCCTGGCAGAGCCGCGAACCTTTCGCCGCCGAGTACCGGGTGGTCCGGCCGGACGGGCAGGTGCGCTGGCTGCTGACCCGCGGCGGCGCGGTCGAGCGCCAGGACGGCGACGCCGCGATGACCGGCACCGTGGTCGACATCACCAACGAACGCAGCGCGCAGGCGCGCCTGCTGGAAACCGAGCGCCAGTACCGCCTGCTGTTCGAGCGCAATCCGATGCCGTTCTGGGTGTTCGATCTGGAAACCCTGCGCTTCCTGGAGGTCAACGCCGCGGCCGAGCGCCACTACGGCTACAGCCGCGAGGAATTCCTGGCGATGACCATCATGGACATCCGCCCGCCGCGCAGCTCCGTGGACATGCTGCAATCGCTGACCGAACCGGCGCCGTCGCCCGAAGGCGAGGTGTGGAAGCACCTGAAGCGCGACGGCAGCGTCATCGACGTGCACGTGCGCTCGGACACCATCAGTTATGACGGCCGGCCCGCGCGGCTGGTGCTGGCCGAGGACATCAGCGAAACCCTCGCCTACGAGCGCGAGCTGAACTATCGCGCCAGTCACGACACCGCCACCGGCCTGCTGAACCTGCCCGGCCTGAAGACCGCGCTGGCCGCCGAAGGCAAGGGCAGCTACACCCTGGTGTACGTGCAGCTGCGTGGATTGGAACTGGTGATCGACAGCCTCGGCCAGGCGGTCGCCACCCGCCTGCTGGACACCCTCACCAACCGGCTGGAAACACTGACCGACCCTTGGGGCGAAACCGCCTTCGTGCCTTCGGAGGCGTTCGTGGTGGCGCTGCGGCCCGGGGTGGCCGTGGACGAGGCGGCCGGCGCCCTGCATCGCGCGATGACCCTGCCGGTGGAGCAGGGCGGCTCGCGGCGCAGCCTGGAGGCGTGGGTCGGGGTGGCCCGGTTCGACGGGGAATCGTTCGAGAACGCGGTCAGCCATGCCGCGCTGGCCGCGCACGTGGCGCGTTCGCAGGATGTGCCCATCCGCGTCTTCGATACTCCGATGGCGCAGGCGGCGGGCGAGCGCCTGCGCATGATCGGGCGCATCCACGTGGCGCTGGAGCAGCGCGACTTCATGCTCCATTTCCAGCCGATCTACCGCTTGCAGGATCGGCGCCCGGTCTGCCTGGAGGCGCTGCTGCGCTGGCCGCAGGCCGATGGCGGATTCGTGCCGCCCTCGCAGTTCGTGCCGCTGTCCGAGGACGCCGGGCTGATCACCACGCTGGGCGACTGGGTCATCGAGGAGGCGGCGCTGTGCCATCGCAAGCTGGTCGCCGCCGGTTGGTCGGCCCTGCCGATCGCGGTGAACGTATCGCCGGCGCAGCTGCGGCGGGCGGATTTCGCCGAGCGCCTGATCCGCCTGCACGAGCGTCAGGGCCTGCCGCGCGGCGCGCTGCACATCGAAGTCACCGAGAGCATGCTGCTGGACAGCCCGGAAAGCACCATGCGGACCCTGCGCACGTTGCAGAAACACGGCATCTGCACCTCGCTGGACGATTTCGGCACCGGCTTCTCCAGCATGTCCTACCTGCACCAGCTGCCGCTGGATGCGCTGAAGATCGATCAGACCTTCGTCCGCAACGTCGCCGACGACGACCGCAGCGCGGCGATCTGCCACGCGATGATCACGCTGGGACACAGCCTGGGCCTGACCCTGGTGGCCGAAGGCGTGGAAACGCGCGCGCAGCTGGACTGGCTGCACCGCCATCATTGCGATCAGGTGCAGGGCTACCTGCTGGCCCGGCCGATGGACCTGGCCAGGACCCTGGAGCATCTCGGTCCCGCGCTGCCACCGGAACATCCGCGCGCGCCGTGAGCGGCCGCGCCAGGGTTCAGTGCAGGGTCCAGATATCCGGAATCAGCGCTTCGGCCGATTCGCGGAAACCGTCCTCGAACTGCGGTGGCAGGCCGAGCGGGAAGTTCTCCGCGGCGACCTGCAGACAGGCAATCAATCGTGTCTGCACCGGTTCGTCCACCGACTGCATGACGGTGGACGCGACATAGCCCATCACCGCGAGCTGGCCTTGCAGCCTGCCGAAGTGTTCCAGCACCTTTTCGATCACCTGATCCTGATGATGCAGGCGCCGATCCAGCGCCGGCTCCAGGCGGCGGCAGAGGGCTTCCAGTTCGGCGAGGCGGGTTTCGATCGACGTCTTGCCCATGCGCATCTCCTGCTTGGCTTGCAGGACTGCACCTTTCCCGCGACCGCATCAAGAGAACGTGTGCGGGAAGCGGAGAACCGGTTGGCGATCCAGACGAGGTTGACCCGCCATTCCCGATGACCGGTGTGGTCTCGGGCCGGCTCTCCTGTGGGGCTGCGGGTCAAGGCGACGTTCCGCGAAGGAGCGCGTCCACTGAATATGCAGCCAACCGGGATGTACTCCGGCATCCACGCCCGCGAGTTTCGGCGATGCGGCGGAAACCGCGGGTGCAGGGCGCATCCACGCTTCGTTAAGAAGCGGGCGCCGCAAAGCGCGGGTTCATTCCTGCGGGCAATTAGTGGGGCGGCGCGGTGCGCAGCAGCGGCGGTTCATGGCCGAGCGGATGGGTCGGCAGTCCGCCGCAGGCCACGCAGGCGTCGTCCAGAGGTGCATGCGGCTGGCGCCAACCCAAAACGTACCAGCCTTCCTCGTCATCCGTCGCGAGCTCCGCGTGCCAGGCGCGGCCGTCGTAGCGGCCGCTGAACCAGCCAGTCACGTCATCGATCGAACAAGCATAGATCGCCAGCGGCACGTTCACCGGTGGCGCGCGTTCGGGCAGGTAGCAGCAACTGGAATCAGCTGGCGGGCTCATCGGGACTCCCGCGTGCCGCGCACGCCGGAAAGGGGAGAGCTTGCTTGTACTCCCGAGCCCGGCAAGAGCGTGTGTGCATCGCCGCACCGGTTGCCCCGTTAAAACGTGCCCCGTTTAAACGTGCCCCGTTAAATCGGGATGCAGGCATCCGCGCCGCGCTATCACGGCGCGTTTGCGCGAGGGAAGCTAGAACCATGTCCAGTTGGCGCAAAACGCCATGACGTTGTCTCCCACCCGACGGCAAGGAGTATCCGATGGCAAGCTCATCCATGACCGACCAGACCCAGGTGAACGAACTGCTGTTGCAGGCGCTGGAAACCGAGCGCGGCGGCATCCAGGTCTATACCGCCGCCCTGGAGGCGGTGCAGAACGAGGACCTGCGGGAAGAATGGCAGAAGTACCTGGAGGAAACCCGCCAGCACGAGCAGATCCTGCTGGAGGTATTCGAACAGCTTGGCAAGGATCCGGAAGCGGCCAGTCCCGGCCGCGAGGTCGTCGCCCATCAGGGCCGCTCACTGGTGAAGGCCATCAAGATGGCGATGGCCGAAGCGAGCCCGGCCGCCGCCGAACTGGTCGCCGCCGAATGCGTGGTCCTGGCCGAAACCAAGGATCACCAGAACTGGGAGCTGATCGGCCGGGTCGCGGAAAAGGCCGGCAAGCAGGAAGGCAAGATCCTGAAGGCCGCGCATGAACAGGTGGAGAAGCAGGAAGATCACCATCTCTACCACACGCGTGGCTGGGCCCGCGAATTGTGGATCCAGTCGCTGGGCATGCCGGCCGTGCTGCCGCCGCCGGAAGAGGAACGCAACGTCGAAACCGCCATCGGCGCCGCGCGTGCCGAGAAGGCGCGCGACAAGATGATGTAGGAGGCGAGACGAAGGGACTTGATGTCGAGAGCGGATCTGTCGCGCCCCAAGCGGGCGCGACAACCGTTTGCGCCGCGTGCTCAGAACTCGTCGACGAATTCCACCGCCATCCCCAGGCTTTCCGCGCTGCGGATGACCAGTTCGCGCACCTCGTCGCCGGTGTGCGGCCCCGGCACCTCGATTTCGATGGCGTGCACGCCACCGGCGCCCTGATCGTCGACCAGTCCGGCCGAGCTGGAATCCTCGTCGTCCATGTGCGGCATCAGATCCGCCACTTCCTCGACCCGTTCGACACCATTCACGCCATGCACCACGCTCATCACGGTGGCGGCGTCGGCCTCGCTTCCCGTCAGTCGAATTCTCAGCAGCGGCATGGGCAGGCTCTCAGGTCATGATCAGGAATGTCCGTCGTCCCGGCGGACGCCGGGACCCCATTCGGCTTTTCGCTTTGGACGGGATGCTGTACGTGGACCCGCAATGGACTCCAGCTTCCGCTGGAATCACGCTCAGGGAGAACGCAACAAGCCGTTCATCCACCAGCATCCTGCATAGAACGAAAACGCTGACGAGCATGTGAAGAGCGCGCGCATACACGCTCGACACGGTCGCGCTGGCAGGCTGCACCGCATGAACATGATGGCGTCGCGATGTACCAGGTACTGATTGTCTGCGTCGGCAACATCTGCCGCAGCCCGATGGCCGAGGCCGTGCTGCGTTCGCACGGGCGCGCGGCGGGCTTGCGGGTGCGTTCGGCCGGGCTGGCGGCGCGGGTGGGCGATGGCCTGCATCCCATTGCGGCCGAACTGCTGGCCGAAAATGGTCTTCGATTGGATCACCATGTCGCCCGCCAGATCGATCTGCGCATGCTGGCCGAGGCGGACCTCGTGCTGGCGATGGAACAAAGACAATTGCGTGCGCTGGAGGCGATCGCGCCACCGCTGCGCAATCGCATGCACCTGCTGGGAAGATGGCAAGGCCGCCAGGAAATACGCGATCCCTGCGGAAAACCGCGCGACGCTTTCGTGCGCGCCTTCGATCTCATCGAGCGATCTTCGCGCGCATGGTGCGAACGCATCGCGATCGGTTCCGATTCACGAATGTGCGCGATGCCTGCACACAGCTGAGCCGATGCCCTAACGCAGTTCACGCTTTCATGCGCTCATCAAGATGCTGTCCGTAGATTGGAAACGGAACGATCCACTAACGCACGCATCACGCGGGACAGTGGTTTTGCCAGGGACGACCGGTTGGACAGGATGGCCATCACGGACAAGCGAGTAGCGAGGATTTCTGGATGGAACATCCGAGGATCATCGCCGCCAGTGCGATTGCGCTGGCGGTGACATTGTTCGCCATCTTCTCGATGCGCCCGTGGGCGCGCCGGGTCGGACTGGTGGACAAGCCCGACACGCGCAAGCAGCACAATGGGCGGGTTCCGCTGATTGGCGGCATCTGCTTCTTCATCGGGCTGCTGGTGGGCCTGGCCTACCTGGGCTTCATCGATCGCTTCGTCATGAGCGTGATGATGGGTGCCGCGCTGATCGTGGCGATGGGCGTGGCCGACGACGTGGTCCACCTGACGGTGCAATCCCGCCTGCTGATTGAATCGGCGATCGTCGCCTTGGTGATCCTCAGCACCGGTTACTACGTCGATCACATGGGAGGGCTGCTGCCGGGCGATCTCCGGCTGGGCATCTGGGGCATCCCGCTGACCATCTTCGCCGTTATCGGGCTGATCAACGCCTTCAACATGCTCGACGGTATCGACGGCCTGGCCGCATCGGTGGCACTGGTATGCATCGGCGCGGTCCTGCTGTACGACCGCGCGGGATGGACGGCGGTGGGCGCCATGCTGATGCTGCAGGTGCTGTTCGCGGCGCTGATTCCCTACATCTTCGCCAACCTCGGCTGGCCGGACGGGCGCAAGATCTTCATGGGCGACGCCGGCAGCACCGCGATCGGGTTCCTGCTCGGCTGGAGCCTGATCTACCTGAGCCACTCGCGGGTCGGCCGGCTGGCGCCGGTGGACGTGCTGTGGTGTGTCGCGCTGCCGGTGATGGATACCCTGGCGGTGATGTACCGGCGCGTGCGGGCAGGGCGCTCGCCATTCGGCGCCGATCGCCAGCACCTGCACCACCTGCTGATGGACAGCGGTTTCTCGTCGCGCGTGACCCTGGCGCTGATGGTGTCGATCGGCGTGGTCCTGGCGCTGCTGGGTTACGCCCTGCGGGCGGTACCCGACATCGTCAACCTGCTTTCGTTCATTGCCGCCACGGTGCTGTACCTGCTGGGCCTGCCGCGGCTGCTGGAACTGCGCACGCGCGGGTTCCGCTGGCCTTCACGCGGACTGGCGAAGTTCGTTCCGGCGCCGCACGGCGCGCGCCGCTTCGTCCCTTCGACCGCTGCCAGCAGCGAGGATCACGAACCTTATCCGGTCACGCACGACGGCGTGGGCGATGCCCCGCTGCGCGCCCTGTGCGTGGTCGCGGCCACTCCGGACGCGATGGGCGTGGCACCGATCGCCCAGCGCCTGGCCGACGACGCGCGTTTCCAGACCAGCGTGTGCCTGTCCGAGGTGCCCGGCACCGATGGCGAGGCGGCGCTGCGCCTGTTCGGCCTGAAGGCCCAGGATCGGCTGTCCGGCGACGACGGCGCCGACGCGCTGGTCACCGGCGCGCGCGAACTGCTCGATCAGGTGCGTCCGGATGTCGTGCTGGTGCCCGGCAACGCACCCGCCACCTTCGCGCTGAGCCTGGCCGCGCACGCCGACGATGTGCCGGTGGTGTGCGTGGACGGCGACGCCAGCGCGGCCACGCCTTCGCATTGGCCGAACGAGGCCAGCCGGCGCATCGTGCAGTCGCTGGCGGCGCTGCATGTGGCGGCCAGCGAGGACGCGGGCCAGCGCCTGCGCCTGGAAGGCGTGCCCGACGAGCGCGTGCTGGTGCAGGACGGCATCGTCGCCGAAACCCTGCGCACCGGCCTGGATGTGCTGCGCTCCGAGCCGCGGCTGGCCAGCGCGGTTGCCTGGCGCTTTCCGTTCCTGCGCGAGGAAAGCCCGCTGTTGATGGTCGCCTGCGCGCCGGATCAGGAAGCCGCCGCGCAGCTGGCCGAAGCGCTGGAAATGATCGCGCGCCGCCGGCCCGATGTCGACATCGTCTGGCCGCAGGAATCCGCCAGCAACATCGCCGCGGGTGATGTATCCGCCGCGCTGCACCCGTTCGCCAACGTGCACGTGCTGGAACTGACCGACTACCTGGCCTGGCTGCACCTGCTCGAACGCGCGCAGCTGGTGCTGGCCGGGCAGGGCGGCGGTTTCCCGGGCCAGTTGCAGGGCAAGCCGGTACTGCGCGTGTGCGACACCCCCGATGCCGAAGGCAACGGCATCGCCATTGGCACCACCGCGCTGGCCATCGCCGGCCGCGTACTGACCCTGCTCAGCGAACCGGCCGTCTACCAGTCGTTGGCCTCGGCCACGCCGGGCGACCCGCGCCACGGCGTTCCCGGCGACGAAGTCCCCGACGCGCTGCTGCGCCTGCACGCCGCCGGCGGCCATCCGCCCCATCCCCCCGAAGCCGAGGACATCCGCTACGCCTACGGCGTGCGGGAAGCGTCCTGACCGGCTTGCGTGAATCCCATTTGGCAACGAGGTGACTCCCCCATGGCCACTCAACTCATCACGCGGACATTTCCGCCCGGTCCGGATCTGACCCCGGGCCCCGCGCCCCGCGAGGGCGATGTCGATCTGCCGACCCTGGTGGCGACGCTCAACCAGAACAAGCGCATGATCCTGCTCGGGACGGCGGCGTTCTTCCTCGCCAGCCTGCTGTACGTGCTGGTGGTGACGCCGACCTACGAGGCCAACGCGGTGGTGCAGGTGGAAAACCGGCCGGCGATTCCGCCGGGCGTCAGCACCAACGCCGCCATGCAAGGACCGCCGCCGATTTCCACCTCGCCGGGCGCGACGGAAGTGCAGTTGCTGACCTCGCGCCGGGTGATCGGCGAAGCGATGACGCGACTGGATCTGGACGTGGACGTGCAACCCGCGCGCTTGCCGCTGCTGGGTGAGTTCATCGCCCGTCGCTACCAGAAGTCCCACCCCGGCGCGCTGTCGTCGCCGTGGCTGGGCCTGAGCGGCTATGGCTGGGGCGGCGAAGTGCTGGACGTGGCTCATCTGGAAGTGCCGCGCGAATTGACCGGTGCGCAACTGCGGCTCACCGCCGGCGAAGGCGGCCAGTACGTGCTCTCCACTCCGGATGGCCGCGTGCTCCTGCGCGGCAAGGCCGGCGTGCCGGCGCGCGCCGGCGGCACCGAATTGCTGGTGCGCCGCCTGGTGGCCAATCCGGGCATGCGTTTCGAGGTGACCCGGCGGGATCCGACCACGGTGATGGCGGCGCTCAAGCAGGACATCACCGCGACCGAGCAGGGCCGCAATTCCGGCGTCATCGCCTTGACCTACGCCAACGCCGATCCCGAGCGCGCACGTCGCGTGCTGGACGAGGTGACCCGCGAGTACGTGCACCAGAACGTGGCCCGCACGTCCGCCGAAGCGGCCAGCCGGCTGAAGTTCGTCACCGAGCAGCTGCCCAACGTGCGCGAGGAACTGGCCAAGGCGCAGGCGGCGCTCAACCAGTTCCAGACCCGCACCCAGACCCTGGACGTGGCGGTGCAGAACCGCGCCTTGCTGGATCGGACCATCGCCTTGGACGCCAGCATCCAGCAGTTGCGCATCCAGATGACCGAGGTTGCCAATCGCTTCACGCCGTCGCATCCGACCTACCAGACCCTGCAGCGGCAGATCGATCAGTTCCAGGGCGAACGCGCCGCCCTGCAGGGCCAGATCCAGGATCTGCCGGATACCCAACAGGGCCTGTTCCGCCTCAACCGCGATGTCGAGGTGACCAACCAGACCTACGCCAACCTGCTGGATCAGGCGCAGCAGCTGAACATCGCCCGCGCCAGCGCGGTCGGCAACGCCCGCGTGATCGATCCGGCGGCGGTCAACCTCAACAGCCCGGCCTGGCCGAAGCCGCTGCCGGTGCTGGCGGCAGGCACCGCGCTCGGCGCCGTGCTGATGATCGCCTTCGTGCTGATGCGCCAGCTGTTCCGCCGCGGCGTGGAGGACCCGGTCGACATCGAGCTGCTGGGCCTGCCGGTGTACGCCTCGATTCCGTTCAGCGAGAAGGGCCGCGAGCTGACCCAGCGCACCGGCGGCCGACGCCGCGAGCGGCGCCAGCGCCTGCTGGCCCTGAGCGCGCCGTCGGATCTGGCGATGGAGGCGCTGCGCACGCTGCGCACCAGCCTGCACTTCGCGCGGATGAAGACACGCAACAACCTGCTGATGATCTCCGCGCCGAGTCCGGGTGTCGGCAAGACCTTCGTCTGCGCCAACCTGGCGGTGACCATCGCCCAGACCGGCCAGCGGGTCCTGCTGATCGATGCCGACATGCGCCGCGGCACCCTGCACGACGCCGTCGGCGTGCGCTGGGAGGGCGGACTGTCGGACCTGATTCTCGGCCGGATCGAACTGGAGGACGCCATCCGCCGGGTCGCCGGTGCCGACAACCTGTCGTTCATCTCCCGCGGCGCGGTGCCGTCCAATCCGTCCGAACTGCTGATGCACGAGAACTTCTCCGCGCTGCTGAAGAACGTGGCCCACGACTACGACATCGTGCTGATCGACACCCCGCCGGTGCTGGCGGTGACCGACGCGGCCGTGATCGGCCAGCACGTCGGTACCTGCCTGCTGGTGGTGCGCTGGGGCCTCAACCAGCAACGCGAGATCGCCCTGGCCAAGCAGCGCCTGGAGCAGAACGGCGTGGAGGTGAAGGGCGCCATCTTCAACGGCGTGGAGAAGCGCGGGGCAGGGCAGTACGCCTACACCTACTACGAGTACCTGCCGGCGCCGCGCACCGCCGGGTCGCGCTGAGCACGCGGATCGCAACGACAAGGAGGAACCATGCAGATCACCATGTCCCCGTACTACGGGAAGCCCGACTTTTCCCCGCTGGCGGGCTCGACCGCCCAGCGCATCGATCCGGTGTCGGTCGCGGACCTGCTGCGCAATGCCTTCGTGTATCCGCCGCATTCCATCTATGAGGGCATCAAGCTGGTCACCTTCGGCTTCTCGCCGGACCAGGACATGCACACCGCGCCGCGGTTCCGCTTCAAGTTCCGCAATGCCGGTGAAGTGCCGGAGGTGGCGCGCCATCCGCAGGACTGGATCGCGGTCTATCACCGCAAGCTGTGCGAGGCGATCGAGCGTTCCTGCGCCGGGATGTCGTCGCCGTGGCTGTTGCAGAGCGGCGGCAAGGATTCGACCACGCTGGCGATCGCGCTGGCCGACGCGCGTCCCGACGCCACCTGCATCACCTACCTGGGCGGACGCGAGGAGAACGAGGTCGAATCGGCGCGGCAGGTGGCGCGGCGGCTCGGCCTGCGCCACGAATCGCTGGTCTGCGACCCCGGCCGCGCCTATGACCGCTATCTGGCACTGGCCGGGCGGATGCCGCTGCTGACCGCCGACTTCGCGCTGCTCTCCTATGCGGACCTGGGCACGGAGGTGCGCGCGCGCGGTGGCGACGGCGTGATCGACGGGCTGGGTGCGGACAGCTATTTCGGCACCCCGGTCGACCGCCAGCATCACCTGTTGGGCAAGCTGGCGCGCGGCATGCGTCTGCCGGTGGACGTCACCGCCTTGCCCGGCGTGGACCGCAGCTTCGAGGCGTGCTTTCTGCTGGGCACCTTGCAGATGACTCCGATCGAGCGGGTGTTCCCGGGTTCGCGCTTCAGCGACGCGGAGGTGGACGCGCTGTTCGGGCATCCGATATCGCGGCGCTCGCGTGCGCGGGTGACCCTGTTCCAGGAGGAAATCGCCACCGCCACCAGCGCCTGGGAATGGCGCGACATGTCGATGTCGATTGCCGGCTCGGCCGGCGCCTTCGCCAAGGGCCTGTACACGGCGCACGCGCTGGGACTGGACGCGGCCTATCCGTTCTGCGACCACGATCTGCGCGAGTGGATCCATCTCGAAGTGCCGCGGCGGCAGAAAGTCGACCCGGAGACCGGGGTCAACAAGATGCTGATCCGGCGCCACATCGCGACCCGTTTCGCGGAACTGCCGTACGTGCAGCGCAAGGGCAGCTTCCGTTTCGATCTGTGCGGGTTGGCCGCGCAGCGGTTCGACCAGGTGCACGGCTTCGCCCGTGAACTGTCGGATCTGCTGCCAGGCGCGGTGCCGTGGCTGGAACGCAACCGGCGTCGGCTCGACAACAAGTACCACGCCTCCAAGTTCTATCTGCTCGCCATCGTTCTGCCCTGGCTGGCCGCGCGCGGCGTGGCGACGGTCGCGCGGGAGAAAGCCGCCTGACGATGGACCGCCAGCGGCGCCGCTGCCTGCATGGCCTGCTCGCGGGCGCCGCCCTGTCCGCGCTGCCCGGCCTTGGCGCGGCGGCGGCGCGTGGAAGCACGCGCCTGGACGTGCGTGATTTCGGCGCGCGCGGCAATGGTGGCGGCGATGACACCCGCGCCATCCAGGCGGCCATCGATGCGTTGCCGGAGGCGGGCGGGACGGTGGTCGTGCCCGCCGGCAACTACCCGATCGATCCGCTGCGCAGCCTGCGCCTTCGCAGCCGCATGCATCTGTCGATGACGGCCGATACCCGCCTGGTGGCGATGAGCAACGCCGCGCCGCGCGCCTACGTCCTGCTGCTGCAGCAGGTAGATGACGTGGAGGTGTCCGGCGGGCGCATCATCGGCGATCGTGAACGCCACCTCGGCACCACCGGCGAATGGGGCCACGGCATCATGGTGCGGGGTTCCAGCCGGGTGCGCCTGCATGATCTGCACATCACCCGCTGCTGGGGCGACGGCATGTCGGTGGGCGGCCTGTCCGGCGTCCGCGGGCAAGCGCCGCTGCCCAGCCGCGACGTCCTGATCCAGGACGTGGTCTGCCAGGGCAATCGCCGGCAGGGGTTGACCATCGGCCGCTCGCGCCAGGTGCGCGTATTGGGTTGCTCCTTCCTCGATACCGGCGGCGTGTTGCCCGGTTGCGGCATCGACGTCGAGCCCGATCCGGGCGGCGACGCCCACGACGTGCTGATCGAGGACTGCCTGGTGCAAGGCAACCAGGGCGCGGGCATCCAGTTGTACGAGCGCGTGCACGACGTCACCATCCGCCGCTGCCGGATCCTGTCCAACCGCGGCGACGGCGTCCACCTGCGTGCCGCCGCCGGTGGTCTCATCGAAGGCAACGAAATCCGCGGAAACGGCCTGCGCGGCATCACCGTGCGCGCGGGCAGCAGCGGATTCCGCCTGCGCGACAATCAACTGCGCGGCAACGCCGTCCAGGTGGCGAAGCGTTCCGGCAAGGAAGCCGGCTGGATGAACCTGGACGTCGCCCGCGGCGCCTCATCCATCCAGATCGATCCCAGCAGCCGGCCGGGCCGCTGAAGCCCCGTCCTGTCCAGTGGGAGCGACGTGAGTCGCGATGATTCGGGCTGCCATCACGCTTCGCGACTCACGTCCTCCCACAAGGTGGGGATTCTTGATTTTCATTCGTCCCGAGAACAATCAAAACCGCGCGTAAAAAGCGGACTCGACCATGAATTCCGGTAAAGAAAATCCCGCATTTTTCAGCGGAAAATGAATCCTTCCGCAAGCAGTACTTGAGCCGTTTCACAGATACGGAATCTGCTCGCACACGACGGCCGAAACTTCCCTATATTCCCAATCGGCCACGGTTTTCGTCCGGGCCAATTCCTTTTGTTTTCCTATTACCGGGCCATTTGGCCCGCAGGGGTCATGGCTGTGAAAAACAATGCACTCGTGCACGACGTGCGCGAGGCAGGGACGCCTCGGCGCGAATTTTTGCGCAAAACCTTGCTGCTGGCGCTGCCGGCGGCGCTCTACGCGACGGGGATCCCCAAGGTGTTGGCCGCGGTCTACGTGCCGCCGACCCGCACGCGCGGCGGTACCACGCTCAACGTCCAGGACTGGGGAGCCCGGGGCGACGGCGAAACCGACGATACCACCGCGTTCCAGTACGCCATCGATGCGCTGCCCTCGACCGGCGGCACGGTGGTGGTCCCGCCGGGCGACTACGTCATCGATCCGACCCGCAATGTCAGGCTGCGCAGCAACATGCACCTGCTGTTGCAGGACGGCGCCCGCCTGCGCGCCAAGCGCAACGACAAGGAACGCGCCTACGTGCTGATGGCCTACAAGGTCAGCAACGTGGAGATTTCCGGCGGCCAGATCATCGGCGACCGCGAAACCCACCTGGGCACGACCGGCGAGTGGGGCCACGGCATCATGATCCGCGGCTCGTCGCAGGTCACCGTGCGCGACATCCACGTGTCCAAGTGCTGGGGCGACGGCATCTCGATCGGTGGCGCGATGGTCACCAACGCGCCGACCATTCCCTGCAACGACGTGGTCATCGCCAACGTGGTCTGCACCGGCAACCGCCGCCAGGGCCTGACCATCGGTCATGCGCTGGGCGTCAAGGTGTACGACAGCGAATTCAGCGACTGCAACGGCATCGCGCCGGCCTGCGGCATCGACATCGAGCCGGACGTCGGCGACCTGCGCACCACCTCCACCGTTCACATCGAGAATTGCCACATCCACGGCAACGCCGGCAACGGCATCCTGGTGTACAAGCGGGTGAAGGGCGTCACCATCAAGCGCTGCGTCATCGAATACAACGGCGGCCACGGCATCCTGACCATCGGTCCGGAGAGCGGCTACATCGCCCAGAACACGATCCGGCACAACTACCTGGTCGGCACCATGTTCGGCAGCGGGACCCGCAGCTATCAGTACAGCGGCAACATCTCGCGCAACAACAACACCCGCCTGCACGGCATCAACAAGACCCTCTATCCGCTGACCTACATGACCGGGTTCGTCGACGGCAACAAGGGCAACGGCGCGCACGTGGCCAGGGTCAGCGACATCTACGATGTCCGGGTAACGAGCAACGGCTACGCGAAGTAACCGCACACGCAAGTGAACTGGCGCTCAGCAGAATGACGAGCGCGTGCAGAGGCGGCCTTCGGGCCGCCTTTTTTCTGCCCGTTTGTTCGGTTCCGTGCCGATTTGGTGGTGAGCGCGTGAACGGTTTTGCGGGCTCGACTTTCTAGAATCACAGCGACGCTTCCCCCCCACGGCGCCTGCATGAAGTTCATCCTGTTCGCGAATACAGATTGGTACCTCTACAATTTCCGACTCTCCACCGCACTGCAGCTCCGCTCCATGGGCATGGAGGTGGTGATGGTGTCGCCACCGGGCGACTTTGGCGAACGTTTCCAGCGCCACGGCATCCGCTGGCGGCCGTTGCCGATGGAACGTTCCAGCCTCAATCCCTGGCGCGAGGCCGGCACCCTGGCCCGGCTGGTCGGGGTGCTGCGCGAGGAGCGTCCGGATCTGCTGCACAGCTTCACCCTCAAGTGCGCGGTGTACGGCGCGCTGGCGGCACGCGCGGCCGGCGTGCCGGCGGTGGTGAATGCGGTCACCGGGCTGGGTTACGTCTTTTCCAGTGATCGGGCCAAGGCGCGCATGCTACGGCCGCTGGTATCGCTGCTGATGCGCGGTGCGCTGGGCGGCGAGCATTCGCGGGTGATCCTGCAGAACCCGGACGACGCCCAGGCGTTCGCCGACGCGCGCCTGGCGCCGCCGCACAACATCCGCCTGATCCGCGGCTCCGGCGTGGATCTGAGCCGTTTCCTGCTGCGCGATGCCGACGGCGACGTGCGACATCCGCTGCGGGTGCTGCTGGCCGCGCGCCTGCTGCGCGAGAAGGGCGTGCGCGAATACGCCGCCGCCGCCGCGCAGTTGCGCGCGAAGGGCCGCGATGTCCGCTTCCTGCTCGCCGGCATGCCGGATCCGGGCAATCCGCATTCGGTGCCTGCGGCCGAGGTCGAGGCATGGCACGCGCAGGGCACGCTGGAGTGGCTGGGCCATGTCGAGGACATGCCGGCGCTGCTGCGTTCCGTCGATGTCATGGCGCTGCCGAGCTATTACCGCGAGGGCGTGCCGAAAAGCCTGATCGAGGCCGGCGCCTGCGGCATCGCGCTGGTGACCACCAACCTTCCGGGCTGCCGCGAGGTGGTGAGCCGCGATGGCGAGGACGGGTTGCACGTGGAGCCGCGCAGCGCCGATTCGCTGGCGCGCGTGATCGCGCGCCTGGACGACGACCGCGATCTGCTGCGGCGCCTGGGCGAACGCGCCCGCGCCCGCGCACTCAGCGATTTCGACGAGAAGGTGGTCATCCGCAAGACCTGCGAGGTCTACGGCGAGCTGGTGCCGTTGCAGTTGCAGGGAGCGATGGCCGGATGATGAACCGGATCCTGCCCATGCCGCTGCGTCCCGCCCTGAACGCGCTGTCCCTGTTGTGGCTCGCCACCGCCGCCGGCGCGGTGGCGGTATTTGCCGCGCAGACCCTGCTGGCACGCCGGTTCGGTCCGGCCGAGTACGGCCTGTTCGCGTCCTCGCTCGCCACCATCACCCTGATCGCGCCGCTCGCCGGCTTCGGCCTGTCGCAGTTCCGGCTCAAGGTGTTCGGCACCGAGGGCTGGCAGGCCCAGCGCTGGCGGCGCGCGTCCGAGCGCTTCATCGTCGCCAGCACCACGCTCGCGCTGATCGGCGTGGCCGCGTGGGCGGAGTGGGGGCCTCCGGTCGACGCGCGTACCCGGCAACTGCTGTGGCTGCTGCTGCCGGTGATCATCGGTCTGCTGGCGGTCGAGCAGATCGGCAGCAAGCTGCGGCTGGAAGAGCGCCACGGCGCGCTGGCCGCCTGGCAATTGTGGATGCCGCTGGGCCGCCTGCTGGTGGCGGCATACGCACTGGCCTGGTCCGGCATGCGCATCGAAATGGTCGCGCTGGGCTACAGCGCGGTCGCGGTGCTGGCGGTGTTCGCCGCCATGCCGCAGTGGCGGTCGATGGCGCGCGGCGACTGGGCGCTGCGCGGCCACGGCGCGCAGGATGCCGCCGCCTTGCAGGTGCGTCCGCCGGGCGTGCGCCAGCTGTGCGTGCAGGCGTGGCCATACGGCATGGCGGCGGTGCTGTACCCGGTGTTCTTCCAGATCGGCACGGTGCTGCTGAAGTATCTGGCCGGCAACGCGGCCGCCGGCCATTTCGGCATCGCGCTGGCGGTGATGACCGCGATCTACCTGTTCCCGGCCACGGTCTACCAGAAGTTCCTGCTGTCCAAGCTGCACCGCTGGGCGGTGCACGATCGCCCGCGCTTCCGCCAGGTCTATCGCTGGGGCACCGTGGCCATGCTGGCCAGTGGCATCGTCGGCGGCCTCGTGCTGGCGTTCGCCGCGCCGCTGGCGACGCAGGTGTTCGGCGCCGGTTATCGCACGGTGGTGCCGCTGCTGCAGGTGCTGGCGCTGTGCGTGCCACTGCGCTTCCTGTCCACCGCGGTCGGCTCGGTGCTGCTCACCGAGGGCCACATGCGCTACCGGGTCTACGCGATGGCGCTGGCCGCGCTGGCGGCGGCGCTGCTGAACCTGGCGCTGATTCCCGCCTTCGCCGAGATGGGCGCGGCGATCGCCACCGTCATCGCCGAGGCGCTGCTGCTGGGCCTGATGTATCGCGGCGCCCGCCGGGTCGACGCACTGGAGCTGGACTGATGGACAAGCCCCGCGTCGCTTTCACCGGTTACTACGGAATGCGCAATTTCGGCGACGACCTGTTCGGCGTGATCTGCACGCGCGCGGCCGAGCGCTACTGGAACGCATCGCCGCGCCTGGTCGGCCCACCACTGGCCGGCATGGCCGGCGTCAGCACCGTGCCGGCGTTCTATCCGCTCGACTGGTACGGGGCGGGCGGGGCGCTGGGCAAGGGCAGCCGGCTGCTCAGTTTCGCCAGCGCAACCGTCGGCTCGGATGTGCTGGTGATGGGCGGCGGTTCCGTGATCACCGCGCGCGAATCGTTCCGCAAGCCGATGATGCAGGCCGCGCGTCGCCATCGCGGACTGAAGCTGGCGGCGATCGGTGTCTCGATCGGCCCCTTCGCGAACGCCGACCAGGAAGCCGCCGCCGCGTCCTTCCTGGACCGCTTCAGCTACCTGTCGGTGCGGGACCGCCGCTCGCACGAATGGATCCAGCGCATGGGTCTGTCCGCGCACGCGCACGCCGGCTGCGATCTGGCCGTGCTGTTGCCACGGCTGGTGTCGATGCCGGTGCGGGCGCAACCCGAACCCGGCGCGCCCCTGCGCGTGGGCGTGGCGCCGTGCCGGTACGCGGAAGGCGGCGCGCATGGCGCGCCGGCGATGCGTGCCTGGGAGGACGCGTTCGTCGAGACCCTCCTGGCGGAGTCGCGCGTGCGGCGACTGGTGGTGGACGTGTTCAGCCTCAACGAACACCCGCGCCACGGCGACTGCGAACTGGCCGAAGCGATCGCACGGCGCCTGCGCGAGGGCGGCGTCGCGGTCGAGGTGCTGCGCTACACCCAGCCGGACCCGCTGGCGATGGTGGCCGCCATCGGCCGCTGCGACGCGATGGTGAGCGCGCGCCTGCACGGCGCCATCGTTTCGTGGCTGTGCGGGGTGCCGTTCGCGATCGTCGACTACCACCGCAAATGCCGCGATTTCGCCGACGACATCAGCCTGCCGCAGCGACGGCGCATCACCACCGCGCAGGGGTATCCGTTCAGCGATGTGATCGCCACCTTGCTGCGCGAACTCCAGGCGGAGTGCTCTTCACCCGCCCTGTACGCCGACCAGGCCGAAGACATATTCAAATGCGCACCATGGGCGCTGGAGCACGCACACGCATGAAGCCGCATCTTCCGCCGGATCCCTCCACCGCACCGGTCAGCGTGGTGATTCCCTGTTACCGCTGCGCCGGCACGATTGCCGCGTCGGTGGCCTCGGTGGCCGCGCAGACCCGGCGCCCGGTGGAAGTCATCCTGGTCGACGACGCCAGCGGGGACGACACCCTGGACGCGCTGCACGCGGTGGCCGAACTGCACCCGCCGGGCTGGGTGGTGGTGGTGGCCGCGCCCGTCAACGGCGGGCCGTCGTGCGCGCGCAACCTGGGCTGGGAACGCGCAAGCCAGCCGTACGTCGCCTTCCTCGATGCCGACGATACCTGGGCGCCGCAGAAGATCGCCTTGCAGATGGACGTGCTGGAAGCGGATCCGGGCCTGGCCCTGATCGCGCACCGGATGGCGGTGCGCGAGCGCGGCGAAGGGCCGCTGCCGCTGCGCCCGCCGGTGCGGACGAGCGCAATCGGCCGTCGCCGCTTCCTGCTCAACAATCCGTTCCCGACCGCCTCGGTGGTGCTGCGCCGCGATCTGCCGTTCCGTTTCAACGAACGTTTCCGCCGGGTGGAGGATTTCCTGCTGTGGGCGGAGATCGGTTTCTCCGGCTATCGCTGCGCCAAGCTCAACCAAGTGCTCGCCTACTGGCACAAGCCGACCTACGGCGCCGGCGGCCTGACCGCGGATCTGGACGCGATGCATCGCGCCGGCAAGGAAGTCCGCCATGAGCTGCTGCGCAAGGGGCTGGTCACACCGGCCGAGCATTGGTTCGCGCGCAGCATCGGACTGGTCCGGCGGACCCGCCGGCGCCTGTTGCTGGCGATGCGCTCGCGCCAGACCGGGATCGCCTCGTGAACACCGTCCAGGCGCGCTACCTGCAGACCAGCCGGCGCAGCCAGGGCGAAGCGATGGCGCGCTGGTGGCTGGGCATGATCCTGCTGGGCGGCGTGGCGCTGTTCGCATGCTGGCTGGTCGGCACCCGCCCACTGGACATCGGCAGCGACACCGAGACCTATGCCGGCTTCTTCGAGAACCTGGTGCAGGGCATGCCGGAAACCCGGCTGGAACCGGGCTTCGTCTACCTGAGCTATGCGCTGTACAAGCTGGGACTGGGCGTCACCGGTTACCAGTTCGCGCTGTTCGGCCTGCTGCTGGCGATGGTCGCGCTGGCGGTGCGCCGCTACCGGTTCTATCTGGAAACCCCGGTGAGCTGGCAGACCCTGCTGTGCGCCTCGCTGATGCTGCTGTTCATCTCGCCGATGTTCACCAACGCCTCGATCAACGCGATCCGCCAGGGCCTGGCGGCGCCGCTGGTGTTCGTGGCGCTGCTCGGTTTCCATCGGCGGCGGTGGGGCACGTTCGCCCTGGCCGGCGCGCTCGCCGCCAGCCTGCACCTGTCCTCGGCGATGTACCTGGCCTGCGCGCCGGCGCTGCTGCTGAGCACGCGCTGGCTGCGCGTGGTCGCCGCCGGTGCGTTCCTGGCCTACGTTTCCGGAATCTCGATGCTGGCGGTGCGCGCCGGCGCGCCCGGCTTCTACGACGTGGTGATGGAGTACACCGCCAATCCGCTGTACCGATCCGGCGTGCGCATCGACTTCGCCGTGTTCACCATCTTCTGGTACCTGCTGCCGCATTTCCTGGCGCCGCTGATCCAGGCCCCCTGGCGCCAGCGCATCCTCGACAGCACTTCGGTCTATCTGGTGATGTCGCTGCCGTTCTTCCTGATCGGCTGGGGCTTTTTCTCCAACCGCTACCTGCTGCCGGCCTGGCTGGCGGTGTCGATGATCCTGGCGGCGGTGCTCTGCCACGCGCGGATCGCGCCGCTGCGCAATCCGCTGCTGATCCGGATCGGCCTGCTGGCCTCGTGCGGAGTGTTCTACATCTACGTCAGTCGCGGGATCGTCATATGAGTGGAGGCGCGGCGTCGATGCTCCGGGAGTTCGCGGTTTCACTGACCTATCCACCCACGCTCACCCTGTCGCTGCTGGTGCTGGCGGCGCTGTTGTGGTGGTGGCGGCGTCGCCGGATGGGCGCGGGCGTGGCGATCGCGGCGGTGTTGTGGTCGGCGCTGTGGTCGTTCCCGTTCGCATCCGACACCCTGCGCGGGCTGCTGGAATTCCGCTACCCGGTGGTGGAGGACGCGGCCGATCTGCCGCGCGCCGACGCCATCGTGGTGCTGGGCGGCGGCAGCCACTACGCCTGGCTGGAACGGGCCGACGTCCGCCCCGAGCAACTGCGCTACAGCCGCCTGGCCGCCGGTGCGCGCGCCTGGCAGGCCGGACGCGCGCCGATCGTGATCCTCAGCGGAGGCGGCGAAGGGGGCACCACCGAGGCGCGTCGCATGGCCAGGGCGATCGAGCGCCTTGGCGTACCGCGCTCGGCGCTGGTGCTGGAGGAACGCAGCCGCAACACCCGCGACAACGCGCGCTACAGCCTGCCATTGACCGGCAGCGAACATCCGCGCCTGCTGCTGGTGACGTCCACGCTGCACATGCCGCGTGCGGCCCTGCTGTTCGAACAGGCGGGCGCGCGGGTCATGCCGGTACCCGTACCCGAGGGCAGGGCGCCGCGCAGCTGGTGGCGCTACTGGTTGCCTTCGCAACGCGCCTTGTGGCGCAGCGGCCGCGCATTCAAGGAAATCGTCGCGCTCACCGCCGCCCATCTGCATTTGTGAAGATCGTGTCGGTGAACAGGGATGCGCGCGACCGTCCGGCGCATCACACACCCACGTTCATCCGCCATTGTCTTGCCGCCGCCGTTCTTTTCACGCCGCGCTTGACACCATGCGCGAGCGGACACGGCCATGCCGGGTCGCGCATCGTTTTCCGCTGACAGAGGTGTGCGAGTGAAATCCCTATCCACTTCGTTGTTGCTGGCAGCGCTGCTGGCCGGTTGCGCGGGCCAGCACATGACCCACAGCGGTCCCGCCAGTGGCGGCACCGTCGAGGGCAGCGACGCCCGCATGGTCGCGATCACGCCCGAACTGGTCGCCGCACCGCGCCAGGCGGTCACGCTGCCCGCCGAACTTGCCGGCTACAAGCCCGAGATTTACCGCATCCAGCCCGGCGACACGATCCTGGTCACGGTCTGGGATCACCCGGAACTGACCACCCCGGCGGGCAACCAGCAGCAGGCCGTCACCAACGGTCGCCTGGTGCAGCCGGACGGCACGTTCTTCTATCCGTACGCGGGCAAGATGAACGTCAAGGGCATGACCATCGAGGAACTGCGCAGCAGCCTGTCCTCGCGGCTGGGCCAGTACCTGCGCTCACCGCAGATCGACGTCAACGTGGTCGGCCATGGCGGACGCGTCGCCCTGCAGGGCGCCTTCGTCGACACCTCGCCGCAGGAATTCACCACCGTGCCGCTGACCCTGGCGCAGGCGGTCGGCAAGGCGCGCATCAACGTGGAGGAAGCGGATCTGGCCGGCTTCGTGCTGACCCGCGACGGGCATGACTATCCGCTGGATCTCGATGCGTTGAACCGCGACGGCAAGGTCGCCGCCGACGTCTATCTCAAGCCCGGCGATCGCCTGTACCTGCCGTTCAACGATCGCAAGGAAGTCTATGTGGTCGGCGAGGTGATGCGCCCGCAGGCGATCAACTTCAAGACCACCGACATGAGCCTGACCCAGGCGCTCGGCCGCACCGGTGGCCTGAATCCGACCACCGCCAAGGGCAGCGCGGTCTACGTGATCCGCGGCATGGAGGATCTGCAGCGCGAACCGGCCACCGTCTATCACCTGGACGCCGGTTCGCCCGCGGCCTTCGCACTGGCGGATCGCTTCCCGCTGCGCGCCGGCGACGTGGTGTGGGTGGGACCGGCCGGCGTGACCCGCTGGAACCGCTTCCTGACCCAGCTGCTGCCGCTGTCGGGCATCATCAGCAACGCCGCCTCGGCGCAGTACGACTTCGATCGCAATTGATGGGCGACCCGGGTCGCGCCGCGTGACGCGGCCGGCCCGGGAAAGCGGACAACGACGGGACCGCATCAAAAAACCCGCATCAAAAACAAAGGCGACGGCCGTTCCCGGCCGTCGCCTTTGCTCATGTGCCCTGCGAAAGGCTCCTGTGGAGAACCGAAGGGTCATCCAGACTGTCGACCGGCCCTTTGTCCACCGGGCGAGAAGCTTGCGCCCGATGTAGGCTCTCCGGTGGCTGCCGATGGTCCGTGGGTCCGGAAACTGCGGAAAACGAACCCTGCTGAATGTCGGCGTGACCGGCGTATCGTCAAAGGAGGGTGTGCCGGTGCCACGCGTCCACCATGCCTTCGGCGATGGCAAGAGCGGGTGGAGCCGGCGTGGCGAAAGCGTTATCGGCCGGCGCTGTTCAGGCCGCATTTGACGATATGAATACAGGCGGCGTGTTATCACTGCCGCTCGTCACGGGAGGCCATGCACATGGGTTCGATCCATCCCCCTGCGCGCCGCTGGTATCGCTGCGAAGTCGTCGACGTACAGGCCGAATTGAGGTACTGGAAGCTGGAGTACGTGTCTCACGACTTCCATGAACCGGGCACGTCGTTCTCGCGCTACGAACCGGTGCTCAGGTTCGCCTACGACGCCTACCTGCGCCATCACGCGCAACCTCTGGCCGACGTCATCGACGTCCTCCACCACAAGTACGTCGAGACGTTCGATACCTGGAACATGCTGCCGTGGGCGCGCGCCGAGGCCATCCTGCGAGAAGTCTGGCTGCGCATGGGCGCACCGCTGGAAAGCCTGCGGGTGAAACCGCCGTTTGAACGCGATTCGCGCCTGCGCATGCATTGATCCGGGAACGCGTCGACACGTTTCCCGGATCGGCCGCGCCATCACTTCAGGCGTTCGAGCACCGCATGGGCGACACCGACCGCGGAGGCCGGATTCTGGCCGGTGACGAGTTCGCGATCGATCACCACGTTGGCGGTCCAGGGCGACGTGTTGCTGACGTGGCGCGCACCGGCCGTTTCCAGCGCGGTCTGCGGATAGAACTTCATCTCGCCACCGCCCAGCGCGCCCTTGGCCTGTTCCTCCTCCTGGTTGCTGATCACCGTGAACCGGTAGCCGGTATAGATCCAGTCGGCCGGTGCCGCCGGCTTGCCGCCCGCTTCCAGCGCGCCGATGAAGGCGCCGTTGCCGGGCAGGGTCGACAGCAATGCGATCGGGCCGTGGCAGACCAGCGCGGTGGTCTTGCCGCGGCCGTGGAAGTCCGCCAGCAGGCGGCCCATCGCCGGCGAGGCCAGCAGATCCTGCATGGGTGCATGGCCGCCGGGCACGTACACCGCGTCGAACTGGCCGTAGCCCATCTGTTCGATCCGGGCCAGGCTCAGCACCGGCGATTGCGCCGGCCGGGTCAGGGCCAATCGGTCGAGCAGATCCCGGTGCGCCTTCAGCGCGCCGGCGTCGCCGCCGAAGTACATCAGGTCCAGCGAGCCCCGATCGACCGTCGGCGCCACGCCGGACGGGGTGGCGAAGGTCACCTGGTGGCCCGCGTCCAGGAACAGCTTGACCGGCTGCATCAGTTCGTTGAGGTAGAAGCCGGTCGGGAAGACCCGGCCGTCCTTGAGATCCAGGTGGTCCGCATCGGACAGCACGACCAGCACGTGGGCCGCGTCGGCATGCGCGGCGGGAAGCGCCAGTGCGACGGCCGCGGCCAGGATTTTGAGTGATTTCATGAAGTGTTCCTTGAGAATTCGCCGGCTCGGCGGAAGTGGCCGCCACTCTATTTCGTGCCCAAACCGGGATAAACTCGCTCGCTGGCAATTTATTTTTCCTTTCGAGGCAAAGATGGCGCGCCGGTTCGATCACCTGGGTGACGCGGAGGTCTTCGTGATCGTGGTGGAGCAGGGATCGCTGACCGCCGCGGCGGTCGCCCTGGGCACCACGCCCTCGGTCATCAGCCGCGCCATCGCGCGGCTGGAAACCCGCCTCGGCAACCAGTTGCTGCGGCGAACCACCCGCCGGCTGGGATTGACCGAGGCCGGCCAGCTGTACCTGGAGCAGGCGCGTGCGGCGTTCGCGCTGTTCGACGAAGCCGAGCGCACGGTGCAGGGCAGGTCGGGCACTTTGGCCGGACGCGTGCGGCTGAGCGTGCCCACCACCTACGGGCATTACCGGCTGCCGGAAAAGCTGGCGCGTTTCTCGCGCGAGCATCCGCAGGTGCACATCGAACTCAACATCTCCAACCGCAACGTCGATCTGGTGGCCGAAGGCTTCGACCTGGCGGTGCGGCTGGGCGCGTTGCCCGACAGCGGGCTGGCCGCGCGCCGGCTGGAGGATGCCGCGCTGTGCATGGTCGCATCACCCGATTACCTGCGCCGCGTCGGCACGCCGACCCGAAGGGAGCAACTGGCCGAGCACGCCTGCATCCCGTTCGTGATGCCCAGCAGCGGGCGCATCGCGCCCTGGTTGTTCCGCGAAGACGGACGTGACCTGGAATGGACGCCGCCGGATCGGCTGACCGTATCGGACGACGTGCTCGGCGTGGTGTCGCTGGCCAGCGGCGGCGCCGGTATCTGCCAGACCTACGATTTCATCGCCGACGGCCATCTTCGCGAGGGCCGCCTGGTCGAGGTGCTGCCGCAACTGCGTGGACGCTCGCGTCCGTTTTCGCTGATCTACGCACCGCATCGTCGCTTGTCGGCGGCATCGCGCGCCCTGATCGACAGCCTGTCGAAGAGCGGCGAAGCGGCCACGGACTGATTCGGCGCGGCCACTCAACGCGCCGCCGGCGCATGGCGCTCCCAATAACCGTTTTGCGGCGGAATCTGCTGGACCACATCCACGCTTACGCCGGCGGGATCCCGGGTCATGAAGCGCCGCTGGCCCCACGGTTCATCGGTGAGTGGATGCAGAATCGGCGCGCCTTCCCGACGGAGCTTGTCGTACAGCAGCGACGCATCCGCCACCTCGACGGTCAGCAGCATGCCTTCGCCATTGAAGACCTCGGCTCCCGGCGGCGGGAAGGATGATCCGGGGTCATGAACGCCAGGGTGGCGCCACGACCGTCGCCATCGGCGGGCCCGGACAGATAGACGAACCAGTTGGCTTCGAACAGGACTCGGAATCCGAAATGCCGCACATGGAAATCACGCGCGGCGGTCATCGCTGGCGTGGTGATCAGCGGATACAGGTCGCGCACGCGCACCGTGGAAGGCGGGTTGTCCGGCGGCTCGGGCGCCGTCGCGGCGCCTGGCAGCGGCAGCGCGCCGGCCAGCAGCAGGATGGGAAGGACTCGGGACATTGGCATCGGGCATTCCTCGGTGGAAGGGAAGAAAGCCGACGCGTTCCGTCGCCGGCTCCGCCACGATGCACGGCTCAGATTGACAGCAGTTGCTCGATTGCGCGCACCGCGACCCGCGCGCCATCCTCCGCCCGCATGCGCTGGCCGAGTTCGGCCGCGCGCGCACGGGTATCCGTCCGGTCGGCGAACGCGATCGCCCGCGCCAGCGCGGAGGCCTCCAGTCGCTTTCCGTTCACCGCCGGACCGGACACGCCCAGGCGGCGCAGCCGATCGGCCCAGAACGGCTGATCGCCGGCGAACGGCACCACCACCGAAGGCACGCCGGCGCGGGCGGCCGAATGACTGGTGCCGGAACCGCCGTGATGGACCACCAGCGAGGTGCGCGGGAACAGCCAGTCGTGCGGCGTCTCGTCGAGGACGAAGAAATTGTCCGGCAGCGCGTCGCGCGCCACGCCGCTCCAGCCGGGATGGAACAGGGCGCGTCGGCCCGCGACGGCATCGATCATCGCCCGCACCAGCCGGGGCCGGTCGAAACCGGCCATGCTGCCGAAACCCAGATAGATCGGCGGCTCGTCGGCGGCCAGCCAGCGCGCCAGCGCGGGTGGTGGCGTCCATGCCGGCGCCGGCAACGTCCATTGGCCGCAGATCCGCGCGTTGTCCGGCCAGTCCGCCGGTTGTGGCAGCAGGGTGGGGGACACGCCATACAGCATGGGATGCTGCGTCCACACCCGCTTTCTCGCCGGCAGCGCCAGCACGCGGGCGCGCGCGTCGTTGGTGGCGCTGCGGAAGGCACGCCAGAGCAGGCCGTTGACGAGGCGGTGGCTGGACGCGTTCAACGCGCGCGGCACGGGAATGGACGCCAGGAACGGCGAAGCGAAGTCGCCGGTGGGCGTGATCGGAATCAGGCCTGCACCGATGGCCGGAATATCCAGCGCCTCGCCCACCGAAAGCCCGGCGAACGCCGCCAGCCCGGAGACGATCAGCGCGTCGCATCCCGTCGCCGCGTCCCGGATCTCGCCCATCCAGTGCATGACGTTGGCGTTGGCGATCTCGGCCAGCGCCCGGGCGGTGCGGTTGAAGCCGCCCTTGCGGTCGACCGCCGTCGCCAGCGCCTGTCCGGGCGAAAGCGCGCCTCGGATGTCGCCGGACAACGGCGTCGCCGCCACGTCGGCGGCATGGGCGGTGCCGAGCGTGGCCGCGTCGGCGAGCAGGTGGGTGTCGTGGCCGGCGGCATTCAGCGCCAGGCACAGCGCGGCCAGGGGACGGGTATCGCCTTCGGTACCATAGGTTGCAACCGCGAATTTCATGGGGGTCTCCGGACGCCGGGTGCCCCGGCGGATGGACAGGAATAAATGTATACGACGTATACTAATTTACATCGTATACCTGACGTAAGAGACCGCCCCCCATGGATGAAACCGTCGAATCCGGACGCCGGGCGCGCAAGCGCGCACGGATGCTGGACCTGCTAACCGGCACCGCCGCCCGCCTGTTCGAGGAACAGGGCTACGAGGCGGTGACCATGGAACAGATTGCGGCCGAGGCAGACGTCGCCAAACGGACGCTGTACAACCACTTCCCGACCAAGGAAGCGCTGCTGGCACGCTGGCTGGATGCCGAACTGGAAAAGGACCTGGCGCACCTGGCCGACAGCATCGCCCGCCGCCGGAGCTTCGCCTCGCGGGCGGCCTGCATCCTTGATGCTTCCGCGGCGTGGTGCAGCGCGCACCCGCAACACCTGATGGCCTATCTGCGCTACCGCTTCATTAGTCTCGGCAACGAGGCGGGACAGGCGGACATCGGCGATGGCGGCATCGTCGCGCTGTGGCAGCGCCTGATCGCCGCCGCGCAGGAATGCGGCGAACTGGGCGGCAGGTTCCCGCCCGCGCAACTGGCGACCTGGTTCCACCATCTGTACCTGGCCGCGCTGCTGCGCTGGCTGACGGTGCCGGGGCTTTCGTTGCAGCGCGAGTTCGCCGATGCCGCACGCCTGTTCATGGACGGCGCGGCGGCACGCTGAACGTCGCGCCGCCCGCGCGCGTCAGTGCCGCTGGCGCGGATCCCGGCCCAACTGGCGATACAGGGTGCTGCGGCTGATGCCCAGTTGGCGCGCCGCGCGGGCGACGTTGCCGTCGCAGGCTTCCACCGCCGCGCGCATGGCCGCGCGGGTCGTCGAATCCAGCGGTGCGGATGCAGACAGCGCGGGAGCAGCGGGCGTGTCCATGCGCGCCTGCAAATAGGCGGGCAGGGCATCGGCGCCGATCAGGCTGCCGGGTTCGCTCAACGCGGCGAGCGTGCGCAGGCTCGCCACCAGCTGGCGCAGGTTGCCAGGCCAGGCGTAGCGCGCGAGCCGTTCGACCGCCTCCTCGGACAACCGGCGTCCCTGGCCGATGCGCTGCCACAGCGAATGCACCAGCGCCTCGCGCCCAGGTTGCTCGCGCAGCGGTGCCAGTTCGACCAGGTGATGGGAAATCCGGTAGTAGAGATCGGCCCGGAAGCGGCCCTCGGCCACCGCCTCTTCCAGTCGCCGGTGGGTCGCGCAGACCAGGGCGAAATCCAGTTTGACCGGCCTGCCGCCGCCCAGCGGCGACAGTTCGCGATCCTGCAGCACGCGCAGCAGGCGCGGTTGCAGCGCCAGCGGCATGTCGCCGATTTCGTCCAGGAACAGGATGCCGCCATCGGCCTGCCGCAGCAGGCCGATGCTGCCTTCCTTGCGTGCACCGGTGAACGCACCGCTCTCGTAGCCGAACAGTTCGGCCTCGATCAATCCCTCCGGCAGCGCGGCGCAATTGACCGCCACGAACGGCTTGCCGGCGCGGGCGCTGCGCCGGTGCAGTTCGCGCGAGAACACTTCCTTGCCGGTACCGGTCTCGCCCAGCACCAGCACCGGAATGCCGGCATCGAGCACGCGGCAGGCGCGTCCCAGTTCGGCTTCCAGTTTCGCGTCGAACAGCGGTGCGCCGGCTTCGGTCCCCGAACCGGACGCCGACACCGTGATCGGCGATGCCGCGCGGGCGCGCCGCGAGCGGGTCGGGCCATCGACGTGTCCATGCAGCAGGCGGCCGCTGCGATCCTGCAGCACGCCGTCGTCGCGCAGGCGTGATAGCGCGCCATCGAACATCGCCTCGTAGGAAGCGCGCCCGAGATCGGCCCGCTCCAGTCCGAACAGCGCCAGGCCGGCCCGGTTGGCCGCCACCAGCCGCCCGTTGCGGAACGCCAGCAGCCCCTCGCGCGCACTGCCCAGCAGGGCCGGGTTGGCATGCACGCGCAGCAGATCGGCGTCGGCGATGCCCTCGTCGAAATAGCGGTGCTCGATGTTGGCGACCGCCAGTTGCGCCAGGCCGAGCGCATGCATGGGCGCGACCATCGCGTCGCCGGAGATGTCGAGCACGCCGACCATGCGTCCATACGGGTCGAACACCGGCGCGGCCGAGCAGTTGAGGATGCGGTGCGGCGCCGCGTAGTGCTCGGCGCCGCGCACTTCAACCGCGCAGGCATCGGCGATCGCGGTGCCGATCGCGTTCGTGCCCACCCGCGCCTCGTTCCAGCAGGCGCCCGGCATCAGCGCGACCCGGCCGGCCTTGTCGAGGAATTCAGCGTTGCCCTCGGCGTCGAGAATCCAGCCTTCGGCGTCGGTGAGGATGACGATGCTGCCGGTGTTGGCGGCGTCGGCGGCGAGCATTTCGACCTCGGCGCGCGCCAGTCGCCAGAGCTGTTCGTGCTGCTCGCGCAGGGTGCGCAGGCGGGGCGCGTCGACCGGCTCGATCGCCGGTCGCGCATTCGCCGCCAGTCCCAGGCCCAGGCAGCGCCGCCACGATTGCAGGATGGCCGGCGGCACCTGGCCCACCGGCGTGCGCCCGGCCTCGAAGAAGGCGCGCCGGGCCTGGGCGATGCGTTGCTCGTCGGGTGGGGCGGATGGTCGGGACATGCCGGAAGTCCTCGCCGGGCGATGTGTCGCATTTTGCGACAGGGAAACCGCCCGCTGTCCCGATACACAGCACACCCGCGGACACTCCGCAAGTCGCGCGCGTGCTGCGTTGCCGCAGCGGCAAGGCGGTTTCCCAGCGGAATGGCGGCGTAGCGGCGTGGCGCGGCGCAGCAACAAAAGCTGGCACGCGGCCTGCGTTGGACGGGAACCCCAACCGAACACGCCAGGAGATTCCGATGAACGCAGTCGCCGCCCCCCGTCCACAGGCCGTGGATCCGTCCGCCATCTTCAAGCAGCGCTACGCCAACTTCATCGGCGGGCGTTGGGTGGAACCGCGCTCGGGTCAGTATTTCGACAACACCAGTCCGGTCAACGGCAAGGTGTTCACCCAGGTGCCGCGTTCCAACGCCGACGACATCGAGGCGGCGCTGGACGCCGCGCACGCCGCGCGCGAGGCGTGGGGCAAGGCGTCGGTGACCGAACGCGCCAACGTGCTGCTGCGGATTGCCGATCGCATCGAGCAGAACCTGGAACTGCTGGCGCATGCCGAGACCTGGGACAACGGCAAGCCGATCCGGGAAACCCTCAACGCCGACATTCCGCTGTGCGCGGATCATTTCCGCTACTTCGCCGGCGCCATCCGCGCGCAGGAAGGCGGCATCAGCGAGATCGACCACGACACCATCGCCTATCACTTCCACGAGCCGCTGGGCGTGGTGGGACAGATCATCCCCTGGAACTTCCCGCTGCTGATGGCGTGCTGGAAGCTCGCGCCCGCGTTGGCCGCCGGCAACTGCGTGGTGCTCAAGCCGGCCGAACAGACCCCGGCCAGCATCCTGGTGCTGCTGGAAGTCATCGGCGACCTGCTGCCGCCGGGTGTGCTCAACGTGGTCAACGGCTTCGGCCTGGAAGCCGGCAAGCCGCTGGCCAGCAGCCCGCGCATCGCCAAGATCGCCTTCACCGGCGAGACCACCACCGGCCGGCTGATCATGCAGTACGCCAGCCAGAACCTGATCCCGGTGACGCTGGAGCTGGGCGGCAAGTCGCCCAACATTTTCTTCGCCGACGTCATGGCCGAGGACGACGATTTCCTCGACAAGGCGATCGAGGGCTTCGTGCTGTTCGCCTTCAACCAGGGCGAGGTCTGCACCTGTCCTTCGCGTGCGTTGATCCAGGAATCTATCTACGAGAAGTTCATGGAGCGCGCGCTCGAGCGCGTCGCCGCGATCAAGCAGGGCAATCCGCTGGATCCCAACACGATGGTCGGCGCGCAGGCTTCCAGCGAGCAACTGGAGAAGATCCTGTCGAACATCGACATCGGCCGGCAGGAAGGCGCCGAAGTGTTGATCGGCGGTGCGCGCAACGAGCAGGGCGGCGATCTGGCAGGCGGTTACTACGTGCAGCCGACGGTGTTCAAGGGCCACAACCGGATGCGCATCTTCCAGGAGGAGATCTTCGGCCCGGTGGTCTCGGTCACCACCTTCAAGGACGAGGCCGAAGCGCTGGCGATCGCCAACGACACCCTGTACGGGCTGGGCGCCGGCGTCTGGAGCCGCGACGCGGCGCGGCTGTACCGGATGGGCCGTGGCATCCAGGCCGGGCGGGTGTGGACCAACTGCTACCACGCCTATCCCGCGCACGCGGCCTTCGGCGGCTACAAGCAATCCGGCATCGGTCGCGAGAACCACCGGATGATGCTGGATCACTACCAGCAGACAAAGAACCTGCTGGTCAGCTATTCGCCCAAGGCACTGGGCGTTCTTCTGAGCCATCGCGCGGGCGCCTTCCGACCGACGGCGCCCGCGCATGTTTTTCGATTGATTGGAATCAACGAGCCGGGCAAGCCACCGCGCTACGGTGGTCCTGGCGCAACCAACAGGAGAAATGCGTGGACAAGACAATGAAAGCCGCCGTGGTTCGCGAGTTCGGCAAGCCGCTGGTCATCGAAGAAGTGACGGTGCCGCGCCCGGCCGCTGGCGACGTGCTGGTGAAGATCGAAGCCTGCGGCGTCTGCCACACGGATCTGCACGCGGCCGAAGGCGACTGGCCGGTCAAACCGAACCCGCCATTCATTCCGGGCCATGAAGGTGTGGGCCACGTGGTGGCCGTGGGTGCCGGCGTCACCCATGTGAAGGAGGGCGATCGGGTCGGCATTCCCTGGCTGTATTCGGCCTGCGGGCATTGCGAGCACTGCCTGGGCGGCTGGGAAACCCTGTGCGAGCAGCAACAGAACACCGGCTATTCGGTCAACGGCGGATTCGCCGAATACGCGCTGGCCAACGCCGATTACGTGGGGCATGTGCCGAAGGGGATCGGTTTTGTCGAAATCGCGCCGGTGCTGTGCGCGGGGGTGACCGTCTACAAGGGACTCAAGGTGACCGACACCCGTCCCGGCAACTGGGTGGTGATTTCCGGCATCGGCGGCCTGGGCCACATGGCGGTGCAGTACGCGCGGGCGATGGGCTTGAACGTCGCCGCGGTCGATGTGGACGACGCCAAGCTCGATCTCGCCAGGCGCCTGGGTGCCACCGTCACCGTCAATGCCAGGACCACCGATCCGGTGGCCTACCTGAAGAAGGAAATCGGCGGCGCCCACGGCGCGCTGGTCACCGCGGTCTCGCCCAAGGCGTTCGAGCAGGCGATCGGCATGGTCCGGCGCGGCGGCACGGTATCGCTCAACGGGTTGCCGCCGGGCCAGTTCCCGCTCGATATCTTCGGCATGGTGCTCAACGGGGTGACCGTGCGCGGTTCCATTGTCGGCACCCGTCTGGATCTGCAGGAGTCGCTGGACTTCGCCGCGCTCGGCAAGGTCAAGGCAACGGTCTCCACCGACCGGCTGGAGAACATCAACCAGGTCTTCCAGCGCATGCACCAGGGCCAGATCGAGGGCCGGGTGGTGCTGGATCTGGCCGCTTGAGTTTGCCGTTCAAAGGCATCGCCCGTGACCGAAGCCTCGTCCACCGCAAATCCCCCTCCCTTGCAGGTGATGGCGACGCTGCCGGCGTTGCAGCTGATCCAGACGCTGCGCGCCCGGCACGGGCCGGTGCTGTTCCATCAGTCCGGCGGTTGCTGCGACGGTTCCTCGCCGATGTGCTTCCCGGTCGGCGACTTCATCGTCGGCGACCACGACGTGCAGCTGGGTGAGATTGGCGGCGCGCCGTTCTACATCAGTCCCTCCCAGTTCGAATACTGGAAGCACACCCAGCTGATCATCGATGTCGTGCCGGGGCGTGGCGGCATGTTCTCGCTGGAAAACGGGGAGGGCGTGCGCTTCCTCGTCCGCTCCCGCCTGTTCACCGACGACGAGTACCTCGCGCTGGAGCGGGCAGGGCGGGTCTGATTTCGTGACGCGTCCGGCGGTCCGAACCCGGATGGCCGCCGTTCCTGTTTTCGATGCACCCTCCTCAGATAACCAAAGATCATTTGCATTACGTGACGCGTCACATAAACTAACCTCATCCCAAGCGATGGAGCCACGTGATGCGTGACGCAAACGATCCCGGCACTCTGGAAATGGTGTTTCCCCGGCGTCGCGGCCGTCCGCCGCTGCATGGCGTGGCGATGACCGCCGCCGAACGCGCGCGCAACTACCGGGCCAATCGCAAGCATCGCCGTCAGACCGGCAGCCGCGTCCTGCACGTGCAGAGCGACACCACGCTGCTGGACAAGATCCGTGACGCGATCAGCGGTGGCCGCTCGCCATCGGCGATAGGCCGGCTGGTGGCGGAACTGGCTTCCCGCTATCCGGCCGCGGCCGACTGACGCGCCGTAGCACGCCAGAACAAGTCCTCCGGCCCCCTCGTCGACAGGGAAGGGCACTGTCGCGCGGCGCCCCGTTCGGCCAACCAATGGCACTGCGAGCCGGCCGGTTCCGTGATATCCAATGGCGGAAACCGCTCGGGAGGGAGCGCCATGAGACACCGGATCCGTTGGATGGGGATGTTCCTGCTGTGCGCGGCGACGCCGGCGCTGGCGCAGGACTCCGCGATTCCCCTCGCTGACGCGCGGGCCGTCTTCAGCCAGGCCCGCGCGCAGTGCGAAGCCGACGGCGGTCGCCTGTGGGGTGCATCGTTGTGCGGCCCGATCATGCTGGTCGATCCGCAGACCCGCCGCATCGTTGCGTCGCAGGCCGACGCGAAGGGCGCGCTGCGCGAACAGGACGGCGTGTTCGTCGGCGAGTTGCCGAAGGAGACCAACGTCGCCAACACCGCGGTCGAATGGTCCGGCACGCGCTGGACCCAGATGCTGTGGCCCTTGCCGGAAGACCAAGGCAAGCGCGGCACCCTGATCGCGCACGAGCTGTTCCATCGCCTGCAACCGGACTTGCCGATTGCCGATGCCAAGGGCGGCGAGAACCCGCACCTGGATACGCTGGAGGGACGCTACACCCTGCAACTGGAGTGGCGGGCGCTGGCCAGCGCGCTGCAGGCGGACGGCGTCGCCGCCCGGCGTGCCGCGGTGGCCGATGCGCTGGCGTTCCGCGCCGACCGGCATCGCCGTTTTCCCGATGCCCGCGCGGACGAGACGGCACTGGAACTCAACGAAGGCCTGGCCGAGTACACCGGCGTGATGCTCGGAAACGCGACGCCGCAGGCGCGCCTGCAGGCGGCGCTCCACGACCTCCAGTCGCATGTCGCCGACCCCAGTTTCGTGCGCTCCTTCGCGTACGCGACCGGTCCGGCCTACGGGCTATTGCTCGACGAATTCGCACCGGGCTGGCGCAAGCGTCTGGGAGGGACAGCGACGGATCTCGGTACCCGCCTGCGCGAGGCGGGCGGCTTCGAAGTGGCGACAAGTGACGCCGCGCTGGCCGCGGCCGCCGCGCGCCATGGCGGCGCGGTGCTGCGCGAAACGGAAACCGCGCGCGAGCGGGAACGTCTCGCGCAACTCGAACGCAACCGCGCGCGCTTCGTGCGGGGACCGGTGCTGACCCTGGCCCTGAAACGCATGAGCGTCCAGTTCAATCCGAGCAATCTGCAACCGCTCGACGGCGTGGGCACCGTCTATCCCACCATGCGCGTCACCGACGACTGGGGCACCCTGGAAGTGGAGGAGGGCGCGGTGATGAGAAGCGACTGGAAAGCAGTGATCCTCGCCGCACCCGATACCAGTGCAGCCACGCCCCGCGGTCCCGGCTGGAAGCTGGCGCTGAAGCCCGGCTGGACGCTGGTGCCCGGCGCGCGGTCCGGAGACTACGTGCTGAAGGGGCCTGATTCCTGATGGCGGCGAAGCCCCTCACATCCTGCGATTGATTTCCTGCACCTTGGGTACCGCACCCTTGCGCTCGCTGTAGCGGTCGGTCAGATAGTCGCTGCGATCCCGGACCATCAGCGTGAACTTCATGAGTTCCTCCATGACGTCCACCACGCGGTCATGGAACGGCGACGGTTTCATCCGGCCTTCGTCGTCGAATTCCTGCCACGCCTTGGCGACCGACGACTGGTTGGGGATGGTCACCATGCGCATCCAGCGCCCCAGGATGCGAAGCGTGTTGACCACGTTGAAGGACTGCGATCCTCCGCAGACCTGCATGACCGCCAGCGTCTTGCCCTGGGTGGGACGCACGCTGCCATCCTCCAGCGGCAACCAATCGATCTGGTTCTTGAACACGCCGGTGATGGTGCCGTGGCGCTCGGGCGACACCCACACCTGGCCTTCGGACCATTGCGACCATTCGCGCAGTTGCCGGACCTTCGGATGTTCGCGGGTCACGCTGTCGAGCAGGGGCAGGTCGTGCGGATCGAACACCCGGGTCTCCGCGCCCAGATGGCGCAGGATGCGCTCGGCTTCCAGCACCAGCTTGCGGCTGAAGGACTGCGGACGCAGTGAACCGTAAAGCAGCAGGATGCGCGGGGCGTGGCTTCCGGCCGCTCCCAGGGCATCGTGTTGGGGCAGGGGCAGCAGGTCGGCGCTGACATGGGGGAGGTCGGTGGGCATGGATTGTTTTGTCATAATGATTCGATTATTCTGGAAATATGGAAACAAAACAAGCCATCGCCGCATTGACCGCCCTGGGCCATGCCTCCCGCCTGGCCGCCTATCGCCTGCTGGTCGAGGCCGGCCCGGCCGGACGCATGGCCGGCGAGATCGCCGAAGCGCTCGCCATTCCCAACGCCACACTTTCCTTCCATCTGAAGGAGCTGGTCCAGGCAGGTCTGGCGGAGAGCGAGAACCGCGGCCGCAACGTCTGCTATCGGGCGAACTTCGAGGCCATGAACGGCCTGGTGGCCTATCTCACCCACAACTGTTGCGCCGGCTCGCCCGTCGAGTCGTGCGCGCCCGCCTCTTCCTGTGAATGCTGAGCCGAGAGATCCCATGAAGCGTCGCGTCCTGTTCCTGTGCACCGGCAATTCCGCCCGCAGCGTGCTGGCCGAAGCCACGCTTCGGGCCTGGGCGGGCAACCGGTTCGAAGTGTTCAGCGCCGGCAGCAAGCCGGCCGGACAGGTCAATCCGCATGCGCTCGCCCAACTGGCGGCCGAAGGCATTTCAACCACCGGCCTGCGAAGCAAGTCGTGGGACGAGTTCGCGACCGCGGATGCCGCGCCGATGGACCTGGTGGTGACGGTCTGCGATTCGGCGGCGGCGGAAACCTGCCCGGTGGTGTTCGGCGACTTCCTGCGCGTGCATTGGGGCCTGCCGGATCCGGCGGCGGTCTCCGGCACCGACGAACAGAAGGCCGACGCGTTCCGCCAGGCGCATCGCGTCATCAAGGCCCGGCTGCTGGCTTTCCTGGCGCTGCCGGCCGAGGCCTGGAACGACCGGCAGGCACTCAAGACACAACTGGATCGGATCGGTTTCGTGGAACCCGAGGACGAGGCGCTGTCGCATGACTGAGGCCGCGCCCCGCATCGGTTTTTTCGAGCGCTACCTGACCGTCTGGGTCGGCCTGTGCATCCTGGTCGGAACCGGCTTCGGCCACCTGTTTCCCGAAGCCTTCGTCCGCCTGGGCGGGATGGAAGTCGCCAAGGTCAACCTGCCCGTCGCGGTGCTGATCTGGCTGATGATCATCCCGATGCTGCTGAAGGTCGACTTCGGCGCGATGAAGGAAGTCGGGCGGCATTGGCGCGGGATCGGCGTCACGCTGTTCATCAACTGGGCGGTGAAGCCGTTCTCGATGGCGCTGCTAGGCTGGTTGTTCCTGCGGCACGTGTTCGCGGACTGGCTGCCCGCCGATCAGATTGATTCCTACATGGCCGGCCTCATCCTGCTGGCTGCCGCACCCTGCACGGCGATGGTCTTCGTATGGAGCAACCTCTGCCGGGGCGACGCCAATTTCACCCTGAGCCAGGTGGCGCTCAACGACGCCATCATGGTGGTGGCGTTCGCACCATTGGTTGCCCTGCTGCTGGGCCTGTCCGCCATCACCGTCCCGTGGGACACGCTGCTCATCTCGGTCGGCCTCTACATCATCGTGCCGGTTGCCATTGCCGTCGTGATGCGTCGCTGGCTGATGAAACGGGCAGGGGAGCAGGAGCTGGAGAAGGTGTTGCACAAGCTGGGACCGTACTCGCTGGCCGCGCTGTTGCTGACGCTGGTGCTGCTGTTCGGCTTCCAGGGCCGCCAGATCATCGAGCAGCCGATGGTGATCGCCATCCTGGCCGTTCCCATCCTGATCCAGGTCTACTTCAATTCCGGCCTGGCCTACCTGTTGAACCGGCGCCTGGGCGTGGCCCACAGCGTGGCCGGTCCTTCGGCGCTGATCGGCGCCAGCAACTTCTTCGAACTGGCGGTGGCCACCGCGGTCAGCCTGTTCGGCGTCCACTCGGGCGCGGCACTGGCGACCGTGGTCGGCGTACTGATCGAGGTGCCGGTGATGCTGTCAGTGGTCGCCATCGTCAACCGGACGCAGGGCTGGTATTGCGTGGGCATCCCGCGTGCCTTCGGAGCCCGATGACATGCCGTCCATCCACGCCATCGATCTCGACGCGGCAGTCACCCAGTTGCTGTCTGACAGCGGTCTTCCCACGGCCGACCTCGGAAACGACGCGCATGTCGAGTTCATCGGAGCGCGCCGGAACGACGTGCTCGAAGGATGCGTGGCGCTTGAACGCTGCGGCGAACTGGCATTGCTGAGATCCCTGGCGGTTTCCCGCCCATCTCGTGGTTCCGGCCTCGGCGCAATGCTGGTCGAGCGCGCCGAGGCGTTCGCCCGGGAACGCGGATACGGTGCGATTTATCTGTTGACCACGGATGCATCGGGATTCTTCGCCGCGCGGGGCTACCAGCGGGTCGACCGCGAACAGGCGCCCGCCAGCGTCCGCGCCACCTCCCAGTTCTCGGCGCTGTGCCCGGCGTCTTCCACCTTGATGTTCAAGCCGCTCGCCAACGATTGACGCACGCGCGGGGCAAGGCATCGACTAGGCGCGGCTGCCGACCCGTTGCGCGCGCCAGTCGCCGGCGCCGGGGAACCGCAGGTAGAACTCGGCGACCAGCAGGTTCGGCATCCAGCAAAGCCATGCAATGGCCGAATAGGCCAGTGGAAACGCGATGCCGGCGATCTGGCTGACGGGCAGGTAGATGCGCAACGTGACCGCCGCGAACGTCAGCGCGAAGCTGCGGATCATCCAGCGCCGGTGTTCCGCGATGTTGCCTGCCCGGATATGGCGGTAAGCCGCGAACGTGATGCCAAGCCAGCACACCGCCAGCAGCGCGAATCCGGCCTGGGCGACCGTCCCGGCCGACGACTGGAGCGCAAGCAGGAAGCCGGAAACACCGCCGGCCAACACGCCCGCCATGTAGAGCCGGCCCAGCCAGCGATGTCCGCCGGCAAAGCGTGCGCGAAGCCAGGCGTTGAGCTGGAAAGCCCCGATGGCGAGCGCGAATGCGCTCCCGCCGAAATGCGCCATGGCGGCAATCGGGCGTTCCGCGATCAGCGCCCGGACCAGCGAGGGGCGAAAATCGGGCAAGGCCAGCAGCGCCGCCGCATAGCAGGCGACCGCGAGCGCAAGAAACGTCATGACCGCCCATCCCAAGGTCCGTGCCATATCCGAGAACTCCCCATACGCCCAAGACATGCGTCCCTGTGCATGCTCGGACTTCAGGATCACGGCATGCAGTGCCATATGTCCGGGTGCCGTTCGTCAGCACTCGGGCAGCGAGGCGTACCGGGCAAAAAAACGCCTGCCGGCGTTAACAAAACCGTACCTCGACAGGTCCATGGTGCAGGAGAGCCCATATCAGGCGAAGGCAAGTGACCGGTTATGGCGGCCTGAGCCGCCCCCAAAGGCAACTGTTGGTCGAACTCTGCGGCGCGTCGTCGGGCGGGCGAGGCACTCCGAGGGCGGAGGGACTGACCGTAACGGATGCCTGGCGTGAAGCCGCCACGGAACTCGCGAATCGGGGATTGGTGGAAGTGCAGATGCAAAGCGCCGCCAACACCTGCCGCCTGACGGCGCTGGGCTGGGCCACATGCCATGACCTGGCTCTGCACGACGCCTATAACCGGCAGGCGAAACCGGGGTGGCGCTACTGAAGCACCGCGGGGAACAGGGGGCGGGGCGCCAGCCGTATTGCATAATGCGACTCATTCGCATTTAATGTGAGTCGCTTTCCGGCACCGCGCCCGTGCCAGCTGATTGCCGCGCCCACATGAGCCGGCACGGAATCGCCGGGCCGCGGAGCTTCGCACCTCCCCTCCCGTCAGGCCCCCATGTCCTCCAAGCGCTCCGTCTCCCCGCACGCACCGCGTGTCCGTTCGCCGTTGTCTTTCCGGCCGCTCCCCGGCGCATTGCGCGTCGCCATCTGCCTGGTGCTTGCCGGTGGTCCGGCCGCCACCGTCCTGGCACAGGAGGCTCCCGGCGATGCCATGTCCGCACCCGAGTCCGCATCCGAGTCTGTGTCCGCGAAGGAACTGGATACGGTGATGGTGGTTGGCCAGCGCGCCAATCGCGTCAGCAATGGCGCCACCAACCTGGATCTGGCGATAAAGGAAACGCCTCAGTCGATCAGCGTGGTGAGCAGCGAGCAGATGACGCAGTTCGGCGCCGACAGCCTCAATGAAGCACTGCGCATGGCCACCGGCATCCAGGTGGAGGAGTGGGAGACCAACCGCACCACCTTCACCGCGCGCGGCTTCGACATCGCCAACACCCAGATCGATGGCGTCGGTCTACCCAACAGCTGGGGCATCGTCACTGGAGCGCAGGACACCTTCGGCTACGAGAAGCTGGAGGTCATCCGCGGCGCCAACGGTCTGCTGACCGGCGTGGGCAACGCCGCCGGCACGATCAATTACGTGCGCAAGCGTCCGACCAACGATGCGCGCGGCACGCTCGGCATCAGCTACGGTTCGTGGGGCACCGCCCGCGCCGAGGTGGACTATTCCACTCCGTTCACCGGCGACGGCAGTTGGGCCGGCCGGGTGGTCGCCACGCACGAGGAGGGCGATTCGTACCTGCGCGGCAAGGACGACAAGCGCGATTTCCTCTATGGCGTGGTGGACGGGCAGATCGGCGAGAACGGCACGTTGACGCTGGGCTATTCCTGGCAGAAAGGGAAGACCAACGGCACCATGTGGGGCGCGCTGGGCTTCATGTACAGCGACGGCACACAGGCCGAATGGGACCGCGGCGCCTCGACCACCCAGGACTGGACGTACTGGGACACCACCACCAGGACCGGTTTCATCGAGTACGTCCACCAGCTGGGCGCGGACTGGCAGCTGAAGCTTTCCTACAACCATCGCGACATCCGCAACGACGAAAGGCTGTTCTACGCCACCGACTTCCAGGCCACGGGTCTGGAGCCCGGCACCCGCCTTGGTCTGTATGGCTATGCCTGGGGCGGCGCCGACAAGTTCACCGCCGATCTGGGTTCGGCCACCGTCAACGGCCGCTTCCTGATGCTCGGCCGCGAGCAGGAAGTGATGCTTGGCGTGAGCTGGTCCAGAAGTGAAAACGCCAGCAGCGAGTATGCGGGCGCGCAGTGCGGCGGCGCACCGTGCGGCTATGTCCCGATGCCGGCCTTCCCGTGGACGGGTGACGTGATCCCGGAACCCGTGTGGGGCTCTCTCTCCGTTTACAGCACGCTGGACGAGCGCCTCAAGCGCGCCTACGGCGCAACCCGCCTGTCGCTGACCGAACGCCTGAAGGCCGTGGTCGGCTTCAACTGGGCCGAGTACCACCGCGACGGAGTGAACTACGGGGTGGCGTTCGATCAGACCGAAAGGCAGACCAGTCCCTATGCCGGGCTGACTTTCGATTTCACGCCCAACGTGCTGGGCTACATCAGCTACTCGGATATCTACCAGCCGCAGAGCCAGTCCGACGCGGCTGGCCGTTATCTGGACCCGACCAAGGGCTCGAACTACGAACTGGGCGTGAAAGCCGACTGGCTGGACAAGCGCCTGCTGACCACGCTGGCGCTGTTCCGCGCCGAGCAGGAGGGACTGGCCACCGGCGCCGGCTACAACGACCGGGGCCAGTTCTACTACGAAGGCGTGGACGTCGAATCCAGAGGCGTGGAGTTGGAAGCCACCGGCAAGGTCGGTGATCACGTGGACGTTGTGTTCGGCTATACCGCACTGAAGCTGACCGGCGAGGAAGGCGACGATACCTACCGCTGGGTGCCGCGGCGCACCGCCAACCTGATGGTGAGCGGTCGCCTGCCTGCCTACACCGCGCTCGCCTACGGCGTGGGCGGTCGCTGGCAGAGCGAAATTTCCAACGTCGAAAGCAACGGTTTCACCGTGCGCCAGGGTAGCTACGCGGTGCTCAATGGCTTCGTCTCGTGGGACTTCCTGCCCAACGCCACGCTGCGCTTGAACGTCAACAACATCGGCGACGAAAAGTACATCAACACCCTGCGCTACAGCGGCTACTACGGCGCACCGCGCAACTACACGCTGAGCCTGAACTGGCGGTTCTGAACCGCCGGTGCCGACCGCGAATTCCTCCCACGAGGCACGAGCCATCGCCATGTCCCGCATATCCAGTTTCTCGCATGCGCCGCTGCTGTTGGTGGCGCGCATCGCCGCCGCCATCCTCGGCGGCTACGCCTTCGCCTGGGGGTTCATCGCTGCCGGTGCAAGCCTGATGTTCGCGGCCGGCATGGGCTTTCACGATGCCGAGTTCCTGTCCAGCCTGCTGGGCGTACTGGCGTTTTTGGCCGTGTTCCTGTGGGCGTTCGCCGCGCGGCGGGCGTGGGTCGTGTGGACGGTGCTGGCTGTCGGTGGCGGTGTACTCGCCGCCATCGGTTCGCTCGTGCAGTCGCGACTGGTCTGAAGAGAGGAGGGCGAGATGTTCCAGAGTTTCCGGCAGGCGATGGCCTGGCTGCATACCTGGTTCGGCCTGGTGCTGGGTTTCGTGCTGATGGCCGCATTCTTCTTCGGCGCGTTGTCGGTGTTCGATCGCGAGATTGACCGCTGGGCGATACCGTCCACCCGGTTCGAGCCACAGCCCATGCCGTCCTACGAACAGGTGCTGCGTCCGGCATTCGAACGCATGCGGCCCACGCCGCAGGCCATCGACGCGATGCGCCCGCGCGTCAATGGCGAAATGCCGACGCGTTTCGACACGGTGGTCAGCTGGAGCGCCTATACCACCCACCGCGACCCGGTGCTGCAGCTGTTCGCGGGCTACCAGGTGCCCAACGCGAAGGATCCGGAGGAGGCGATCTGGGCCTATGCCACCATCGATCCCCGCAACGGCGCATCCTTGCCGGACGATCGGCTGAAGATTGGCAGCGGCTTCTTCTATCCGATGCATTACAGCCTGACCCTGGACTGGAAAAACCTGGGCATCTGGATTGTCGGCCTTTCCGCACTGGTGATGCTGGCCGCGCTGGTCAGCGGCGTGGTGATGCACCGGAAGATATTCCGCGAGTTCTTCACCTTCCGCCCGGACAAGGCGCGCCTGCGCAGCGTGCTGGATCTGCACAACATGACCGGCGTGGTCGCGTTGCCGTTCCACTTCTTCTTCGCGTTTACCGGGCTGCTGATTTTCGCGGCGACCTATTATTTTCCACTGGGACACACCCAGCTGCACGAACTGCATGACCTGCACGCCAAGGTGGAAGCCCGTGAAACCGGTCTACCGCATGGGCGCGCTGGCGTGCCTGCGGGCCTGGCCAATGTGGATGCGATGGTGGCCGAAGCACAGCGCCGTTGGCACGCGAACGGCAAGGCGGGCGATGTCGGCTTCCTGGTATTGCAACATGTGGGTGATGCCAACGGCTACGTCAGCGTGTACCGCGCGGGCACGGATCGCATCGCCCTGGTGGGTGACGGCATCCATTTCAAGGCCTCGACCGGCACCCTGATCCGCGAAGATCCGGCGCCGACGGCGGTGGGACGTGCCAGCGAGTTTCTCACCGGCCTGCACCTTCAGCATTTCCGCCACTGGCTGCTGCGCTGGTTGTATGTGCTTGGGGGGCTGGCTGGCGCGGTGTGCATCGCCACCGGGTTCGTGTTTTTTGTTGAAAAACGAAAACGGCAGCACGCCCAGCAGGGTCGCCAGGGCGCGCGGGTGGTGGACGCGTTGGCCGTCACCACCGTCACGGGCATGGTGCTGGCCACGCTGGGCATCCTGGTCGCGAACCGGTTGTTGCCGGAAGATCTGCCCGCCCGCGGCGACTGGGAACGCTACGCCTTCTGGGGAATGTGGGTGGTGGCCCTTCTGCATGCGGGCTGGCGCAGCACGGCGGTCGCGCAGGGCAGGGCGAATCCCGCCTGGCGCGAGCAGTGCATGGCAATCGCGGTGTTCGCGGCGGCGGCGGTGGTCTTGAATGCGATCACCACGGGAGATCATCTGCTTCGTACGTTGTCCGCGGGCTACTGGCCGGTCGCCGGCGTCGACCTTGCATTGCTGGTGACGGCGGTGACGGGGGGGCTGGCCGCATGGAGGCTGTCACGCCATGCCGCCGCCACGCAGGCGCATCATCATCCGGGCAATGCGGGAGCCGAACATGTCTGAGCTATCGACCAGCGGTCTGCTGACCGTCGCGGTACTGGCCAGCGCGACGGGCATGGGATGGCTTGCACTGTCGATGCCGGCGCACGCGCAGCAGGTCTGGGGCCGGGTGCCTTCGACCTTGGCATCGCGCACGCTGCGCGTGCTTGGCGGGCTGGGCGTGATGCTGGCGCTGGCGTTGTTCCTCGCCGCCGACCACGCCACGATGGCGGTACTGGTCTGGATCATGAGCCTGACCGGCGCCGCGCTCGCGGTTGCCCTCGTCCTGAGCTGGCGCCCTGGGTGGCTGCGCATGCTTGCGCCCTGGACGCGTACGGGAAACTGAGCCGACCCGGATAACCGGTGCCCAGATGTCAGGGCGGGGGGTGTACGGCGTGGTGAATCCAACGTAATCAGACGGGAGCGCCGCTGGTTTCCGGCAACGGATGGCGATCAGGGCGTGTTATCGACGTGAGGGGGCAGGTAGCCTTGCTTCATCGTAGGGTTCAATACGCTTTTGCAAGACGGCATGAGGTAGGTTGTTCGGCGTGCAACCGGCGTTCGACTTGGACGTAAATCGAGTCGTATATCAAGTGATGCCCGTAGTCGGCCCGGCGGCCTTGCCTTTGGATTTGCGCGAGCCCACGTCCAGCCGCTCGGCGATGCCTTGCGGATCGATGTCTCCGGCACGGTTGATGAGCACCACGACGGTTCGTCGCAGGGCAGGGACGTGACGTAGGTATCCCGTGAATCCCGCCGTTCCCCCGCCGTGCCCCACCACCTGGCCACCGTCAACCAGTTCCCAACCTGCGCTCCAGCCGGCTAAGCCACCGTCGGCAAGCGGTGTGTCGCGCCACATTTCGCGGAGCAGAGCATTGGGCAGCAGTTTGCCCTGGTCCAGCGCGACGGCGAAACGAGCCATGTCGTCGATGCTGGCGAGAAGCCCTCCGGCTGCCCAGGCGGAGCCGGGAGCGGTGACGGGCGGTTCGAGCCAATGGCCATCCTGGTAGAGATGCCCTTGGGCGACGCTGCGGCGGTCGCCGGCGCGACGTGGCCCGGCATTGCGCATGTCCAGCGGGTCCAGGATTTCGTCCCGCAGGAACTGCCAGTAGTCCGCGCCAGTCACCTGCTCAATGGCGAGCCCCAGCAGGATGTAATTGGTATTGGAATAAGCGTGTCGTGTTCCCGAAACAAAGTCGAGAGGCGCTTGCGCGACCCTCGCCAACAGTTCCCTGGGCATGGGGTCCGTCGGCATCAGTTCAAGGAAGTTGCCCTCGTTGAGATAGTTCGGGATGCCGGACGTGTGGCTGAGTAACCTGGATAATGCAATCGACTGCCAGGCCGTGGGCAGATCGTCCACGTACCGGCCAATGGGAGCATCCACATCAAGCAGACCACGGTGCCGAAGCCGGAATACCAGCAGAGCGGTGAAGACCTTGGTGATGGAACCCAGCTCGAACACGGTATGGCGTTCGACCCGCGCATTGCTGGCATCGTTGCGCCGTCCTGCGGTGGCCATTTCGGTTATCTGTCCCCGATCCACCGCGACCGCGGCCATTCCCGGCTGATGTTCGGCTTCGAGAAGGACAGTCAACGATTTGCAGTTCTCCGACCGTCGGCCGTCTCCTCGGGCGCCAGGCGCGATAAGTCCGGCACCTGCGGCGAGCAATGCGGTACACAGGCGGCGTCGAGTCGGGTCATTCTGCATCGGTTGTGAGCTGGCGGTCCGTAGTCGACGATGGTAGGGCGGTTTAGGCGGAAGAGGCGGGAATTTGAAACAAGATCAGCCAGACCTGCGTTGCCCGGCCCAAGACGGCTTCCGGAGACTGGGCGGATTTCACTTGTCCGTGCATGAGCGGGCAGGCGACGATGGTCGAAATCGACCAGGGCATTTGTCGCTTTCTGGCGCGTCGGGGGGGGCGAGTACAACCCAAGCAAGCAGCCGGAGCGCTCGGAAGCGCCTCGGTTCGCGCAGGACGGCGGTCAGACACCTTCCGCGCCTCGCTCAGACGCGATGTCAGGGGCGATTGTGCCCGGCTCGCTCAGTGCCGTTGGCGAGCCAAAAAACCTGGTTGAAGCGCCGGCCCTTTTCTGAGGCTACCCGGTGGTAATCTCGCTTCCAACAGGAGGTGGCCATGAAACGGACGTCCTTGATTTTGGTCTTGTTGCTCGGGGTGTCGCCGCTCGCGTGGGGGCAGGTAAGAACGGCAAAAGGGGCAGGGGTTCCCCGCGTCGGGGCTGGGCCGCAGCCAGCCTATAACTCGATGTCCAAGAGCACTACTCCGCTTGCTTGCGATCAGTACCGTAGTCACCCTCATCCGGCGATGGTGAGCTACTGCGAAAGCATCGAAAACATGGTCTTGCAGTCGGAAGCCCACAACGCTGGTAGACCGGCACCATCAGAGAGTGTGGTCTCTCTGCCAGCATTGGGTAGCCCCGAGGCCAAGACCCTGGGTTATGCCTGCGTCGGCGGTCAGGCGTTCAAACGCTTATCAAATGGCTGGGAACAAGTACATGCGCGTGCCGGTGGCTGGCAGCGCTGCAGGGGCGGATAGCCGCGGCGTAGGCGCGCAGCCTTTTTACAAAGACGCCTTTCCCGGGTGCGCGTGCCGAAGCGCTGGGCGTGCCAGTCGCCAGGTCCAAGACCAAGCTCCGGGGTTCCCCGGCGGGGAGCTATCGCCATGCAAGAGGCGGCCTAGGAGCAATTTCAGCAGGGACCAGTAGTAGCGCCAGACCCGGGCCAAGGAGACCCATCTCGCCTTTGACATAATATGCATTATGCGAAATTACGCGCGGGGCCATCAGGCGGCTCTGGTGACCAAGAGCCCTAGCGCAAATCGTGGCGTGTGCTGCATGCCCGGGAGGAACACGCCGCCCCGACATGATGCGTGTGCCGCGTCAGCGCATTGCGCACTTGCGCTTCAGCAGCTTCCGCTTGGGACCGTCGCCGGGATGGGCCGGGGTGACCGAGATCCATTCGGACGGAGACCCTGTCGAATTTCCCAGCCTCTTTACTTCATGATTCTTGTTATTTTCAGCAGTACCTGGGCAACTCTTCCCAATAACCAACTTGACAGGCCGCGCATGGGGGCGACAGAGTTAATCTGCCGCAGGGAGCGGCATGCCAAGGAATGCATGGTGAACTGGAAAATATTCGTGTGCTTGCTCGCTATAGGGACGTGCGCAATAGCAGTCGCCCAGACGACGATGGGGCCTGTGATAGTAACGGCACCTCCACCACCCCCGACGCTTCCGCCAGTGATTGCAACCGCTCCAAGGGTAGGCGGTGGCACCGTAATATGCCGAGGGATGGGCTGTGCCGGCGTTGTTGAGGCGTTGCAGCAGGAAAAGATGGATTATTTCATGCAGATGCAAATGCCGATACTGGATCCCGAAGAAATAGAAATTGATCAGGCGAAGGTGTGTGCGAGTTTGAAAGCAAGAAGACCGTCAAATTGCAACTTCAGTAGTCCACCGCCCTCCCCAGGCATCAACATTTCCGGCCAGCCGACATGGCAGCCCAATGGATGCGGCACCGGGGGGATCGGAAGCTGGTTCCAGGATTTCATCCTTGAGCGTGTGGCGGGGCAATCCTATTCTGGGAACCTGGATTCACCCTATGTTGGCGTAAGCTTCAAAGGGGCGTGCGACAGTCACGACCAATGTTGGGCGATGGGCGGAAATCGAACAACTTGCGACATTAACTTCAGAAATAGCATGAACAGTGCGTGTTCACAGCTATCCGATTCCGGTGCGCAAGGTAATTGCAGTGGCTTCGCCAGTCTCTATCACGGCGCAGTATCCACCACGGATGGGTCGCATGGTGCCTATGCTACGTCCACAGCAAACCGAGCTTGTGCTGTATGGGCCAACGATATGCGGGAGAATGGCTGTGCAAACTAACAAGATACTGTGGATTGTACTGGCGACGGGGTCCGTTCTGTTTGGCTGCACGAAGGAGCATGCCGCTGAAAAATCCGCGTCAACATCGATTGGCGCTTCCGTTGGTGAGGAGTCTGGCCAGGTGAATGGACAGGCGAAGACCGGTTCGCCCAACCAATCCAATAACACTGGCTTATGGATAACCATTCCTGAGCGATTGCAATTCCCAGGTCTGGCGAATGTGGAGGTTGCTCCATCGTGGAATGCGCGTGTTTCCAGATTGCCAGCGGCCGATCAAGGTTATCTGGCGAAAGTGAGCGAACGTTACTATGGAGCCGTGGAATTCTTGAGCGAGGCAGAACAGCGTCGCCTCATTGAGCAGGGGTTTCCGATGCCAGAAGAGTGGCTGGCAGCACGCCACATTCCTGATTCGGAGCTGGAACGCCTTTCCAAGGCAGGCAACGTCAAGGCACAAATGTTCCAGGTGGATCGCGTCGGCGAACGAGTTGCTCCCGTTCTGGAGGAGCGGGGATTGCTGAATACGCCAGCGGACAAGGAATTGTTCCGGCAGTTTACCGAGACGACAGTCGTGGCAGAGCAACTTTTGCGCGATACTCACAGTCCGTTCGCGGCTTATCTTGCCGGACGCCTATTCTCGGCCGGCACGTCAGGAAACCAGCTGGAGCCCATTGCTGCGGCGTTCCAACTAGCACGAGACTTGGGGGATGAGCGCGCGGACACTTACAGGAGTGCCTTCATGCAGAATCATCCCAACATGAACGCGGAGGCGGTCATGGCCAGTTATTCCATGTTGAAAGCGAATGTCAACCGCAAGTAATACAAGATACGAGCGAACGAAAGGCCCTGCATTCGCGGGGCTTTTTTGTTTCTTGTCGCAGCCAGTAACGCGTCCCCTCTTCTTCACGATATGGCGGCGAATGACTGTGTCCACTTCTCGCGTCCCTGCTGGCGTTGCGGCGCTCCAATCTGGCATTCGGGCACCGCATGCCGGGGAGGAAGACACCGCCCCGACATGATGCGTGTGCCCGTCAGCGCATCGCGCGCTTGCGTTTCAGCAGCTTCCGCTTGGGGCCGTCGCCGGGCTGGGCCGGCGCCATTCGGACTGGTTCATGATGCGATCGACCTGCCGCTCCATGTTCTCGAAGCTGGCGTACCAGCGGTGGATGGCCATGGTGGGTTCGTTGTGTTCGTCGCCACCGCAGGCGGCGCTGAGGCAGCCCATCAGGTTGAGTTGGTTGCGCAGTT
>OFDB01000010.1_pt1 | contig 108600 bp, 101 predicted proteins | sample 1521001 | NCBI WGS metagenome assembly OFDB01 (sample SAMEA2532531, study PRJEB24079) | metagenome | biome: bacteria; feature: seaside; material: soil | place: India | collected 2012-02-01 | depth 0.1 m | reverse complement strand
TGGCCGGCAGCGCGCACGCCAGTGCCAGGGCAAACAGGGCGCCACGCAGGGAGTTGAATCGAGCGGGTTTCATCGGCCCTTGCCTCCGTTCGCGGTGGCGGCCGGTGGCCGGGCGATGACCCGCACGCTCATGCCGGGCATCAGCGCCAGCGAACCCGAGTCCAGGGTGACGTCGACGGTGAAATAACGGCCCTCGCCCCATTCGGGCCTGCGCTCGGGCGCGCCGGAAATGAATTCGATGCGGCCCGGGACACGCTTGCCGGGCAGGGCGTCGAAACTCAACTCCACCGGCTGGCCCACCTTCAGGTCGCGCCGATCCGGCTCCAGCGCCCAGGCGCGCACGTTCATGCGTCCGCTGCTGACCACTTCGCCGGCCTTGCTGCCGGGCATGGTCGAGGAACCTTCGTCGATGCGCCCGCCGATCCAGTTGTTGTTGAAGCCGTGCACGACCACGCCATCGCGATCGGCCTTGATCTCGGAGGTCCGCACCATCGCGGTGTGGTAGTCGCGCTCCAGTTCCAGCTTGCGGACCTGCAACTGGCCATCGCTGGTGGCGCGCTGCACGGCGGCGCGCGCGGCGTCCAGTTGCTTGCGCTTGAGCGCGGCCTCGCGGGTGGTGCGATCCAGATCGCCCTGGTAGCGGTCGTAATCCAGCGCGGAAATCAGTTCGCGCGGGATGCGCGCGTCCAGCTTCGCGGTGGCCAGTTCGGCTTCGGCGTCGACCAGCTCGGTTTCGGCCTGCACGGCCTTGACCTGCAGTTCGGCCACGTCCTTGGCGTTCTTGGCCAGGGTCTGTTCGATCTCCGCTTCCAGATCGGGAATGCGGCTGGCGGACTGGCCGGGATCGATGCGCAGCACCACGTCGCCCTTCTTCACCCGCTCGCCTTCCGGCACGTAGTAGCGGATCACCACCGGCGAACTGTTCGACTGCGGGTGAGGATCTGTTGCGCGTCGATCGCGCGCACCTCGCCGGTGAGCACGACCGCCTGCGCGGATGCGCCCAACGCGGCCAGGCACAGGCCGGCCAGCAGGGACCTACTGCAACGCGTCATGCTCGACCCTCCCGTCGCGCAGCTTGACCTGGCGCGGCGCGCGCGCGGCGATGTCGTTGTCGTGGGTGACCAGCACGACGGTCTGGGCCACCGGCATGGACTTCGTCGATCAGCGCCAGCACGTCGGCGGCGCTGCGCGAATCCAGGTTGCCGGTGGGCTCGTCGGCGAGCAGCAGCGCCGGCTGCAGCAGCAGGGCGCGGGCGATGGCCGCGCGCTGCATCTGGCCGCCGGACAGTTCACTGGGCCGATGGTCGCGGCGTTCGGCCAGGCCGACGCGATCCAGCAATGCCATCGCGCGCTCATGGGTGCCGGCCGGCGGCTGGCGGTGGAAGCGCAACGGCAGCAGCACGTTCTCCAGCACGGTCAGGCGCGGCAGCAGATGGAAACTCTGGAACACGAAGCCGATGCGCCGGTTGCGCAGGTCGCTGCTGGCCTCGTCGTCGAACGTGGCCACGTCGCGACCTTCGAACAGGTAGCGTCCCGCATTCGGATGGTCCAGGCAGCCAAGGATGTTCAGCAGGCTGGATTTTCCGGACCCGGACGGGCCGGTGATGGCGACGAACTCGCCGCTGTCGATGCGCAGGTCCACGCCTGCCAGCGCTTTCACGGTCTGCCCGCTCATGGCGTAGTGGCGCTGCACGCCATGCAGTTCAATCATTCCCGCTCCCTCGATGCCCCGAACCGCAACCGACCGCCGCCGGAAGGTAAAGGTTCCCCTATCCCCCGCGGACCCGTGTCGATGCCGTCCGATGTCCCGTTCCAATCCGTTATTTCAACGGACCGGCGCGGGGCGGCAAGTATCTTTGGTCACGGGCACCGCGCGGGTGGCGTGGCCCATGCGCAAGCGTTCGGGGAGCGGGGCTTTCGTATTCAGGGCGACGGATGCGCGGTCCGGTCCTGAGCCATGAATGCCTGGACCCGGGCGCAGGCCCAGGACAGGCCCGCGCAGGCCAGGCCGATCAGGATCCAGCCGCTGGCCGCATCGCCGAGCGCCTGCTGGAACGATGCCCGGATCCCGACGCCGTAGCGCACGCCCACGATGCCCAGCACGATCACCAGCGTGACCGCCAGCCAGCGCGACAGCAGGCGTTCGATGCCGGCCGCGCGAACGGCGGCCTGGCGGGCGACCGACGCCGCGAAATCCATCGGTGGCCCGCTGCGTGGACGCGAGCGCACGGCGCGGGCCACGATGCGGTAGTCGCGCGCGAGTGCTTCCAGCCCGGCGTCGTCGGCCTGGTCGGCAGCGCGCCGGCCGCGTTCCTGCTGCTCCCATTCGCTGGCGTCGAACGCCGGCTCGGGAGGCGTGCCGGGAGGAAAAGTGTTCTTGTCGCGGCTGTTCATGCGGGAACTCCAATGCGGGCTTCCAGAATCTCCCGCAACCGTTTGCGGCTGCGGAACAGGTGGCTCTTGATGGTGCCTTCGGTCAGTCCGGTGGAACGGGCGATGTCGCCGATGGGCATTTCTTCCAGATGGTAGAGCGTGAGCAGCATGCGTTGCAGTGGCGGCAGGGCGTCGATGGCGGCGTGCAGATGCGCCTGCATGTCCCCGTCGGCCGTCACCGCCTCCAGGTCGAAGCCGTCGCTGACGCGCTCGGCTAGGGCCAGGCCATCCTCCTCGTCGCGGATGTCGGCCAGTGGCAGGCGCTTGCGTTCGATATGCCGCAGCGCCACCGAACACGCCACCTGCGCCACCCACGATTTCAGGGCGCTTTCGCCGCGGTACTGGTGCAGCGAGCGGTGGATGCGCAGGAACACTTCCTGGCACAGCTCGCGGGTATCGTCCGGGTGCCGCACGATGTCGTCCACGATGCGCCAGCACAGGCCCTGATAAGTCCGCACCAGCTGTTCGAAGGCGCCGCGCCGGCCCGCCAGCACGGCATCGACCAGATCGCGATCGGCCTGCGGGACGGTAGCGGTGGCGGCTGCGGTGGCGGACCGGGCGGGCATCGGCATAGGGATACGCCGGAGGGGCGAACGGTTGCAACCGGCGAAAGTGCAACCGGCGGGCCGTCGGCCGTATCCCCATCGACAACCCATCCCTTCCGGTAGCCGCCATGAACTTCGAACTGCTCATCCCCATCACCCTGATCATCGGCATCGTCTATTCCATCAAGACCGTGGTCGATGCCTACACGCGCCGCCGGGTCATCGAATCGCGCGGTTCCGAGGAACTGGTGCGCTCGCTGCTGGAAGGCGAGACCACCCGCCGTCGCCAGGCCTCGCTGCACTGGGGCTGCGTGATGCTGGCGCTGGCGCTGGGCTTCGCGGGGGTGGAACTGATCGGCGCCGAGGAGATCACGCCCGGCACCATCGCGCTGCTGCTGGGCGCCACCGGCCTGGGCAACGTCGCCTATTACCTGCTGGAACGCCGCGGCCGCTGACCCGGCTTCCGCCGCCGCGGCTTCGCGGCGGCGTCTCTTCCCTTCATCGGAAAACGACCATGAAGCACTTCCTGGCGGCCGTCGCCGTCTGGGTCGCGGCCCTCCCTGTGCCGACGTCCGCCGCCGAACCGGATTTCGCGCCGCTGTCCCGCCTCATCCAGCAGACCAAGGACGCCACCGGGCATCCCTCCGGCACCGCGGTGGCGGTGGTGAAGGACGGCAAGGTGATCTACGAAGGCTATTTCGGCGAGGCCGACATCGCCACGCACACGCCGGTGACCCGCGACACCGTGTTCTACATCGCCTCGGCGACCAAGCCGTTCTTCGCCCTCAACGCATTGCTCAAGGAAGATGCCGGGCAGCTGGACATGCGTCTGTCGATGCGGGAGATGTTTCCGGATCTGCGTTTCACCGGGTTCGATGCGGGCGCGGTGACCCTGGGCGATCTGCTGGTTCACGGCTCCGGCGTGGATAATCCACCGCTGGTCTGGGCGACCGCGTTCAGCGGCGTGCATGATGCGGCGTCGCGGCGCGCGCTGGTGGGATTGTCGGTGGCCGATCCGGAAGCGGCGCACGGCACCTTCAAATACACCAACGTGGGCTACAACATCGCCAGCGTCTGGATGGATGCGCGGTTCGGCACGCCATGGCAGGCGCAACTGGAGCGTGCGATCTTCCGGCCGCTGGGCATGCGCCACACCACGGCCTGGATCAGTCGCGCGCAAGCGGATGGCTGGACCCTGGCCAAGCCTTACTCGCTCGCCTCCGAAGATCCGCGCGTGCCGCTGTACCTGACCAAGTCCGACGACACCATGCAGGCCGCGGGTGGGCTGGTCTCGACCGCGCCGGATCTCGCGCGGTTCCTGCTGGCGCAGTTTCCGGACGCGCGCGCGGGCGGCCTGCCGGCGGCGACAATCATGCGTTCGCACCAGACCCGGATCGGGCTGGACGCCAAATACCAGGATTTCCAGCGCAGCGGTTATGCCTGGGGCTGGTACAGCGGGCATTACAAAGGCCGGACGATGCTGCACCACTTCGGCGGCTTCGCCGGATTCCATGCCCATCTGTCGTTCCTGCCGGCGGAAGGCATCGGCCTGGTCGTGCTCAACAACGAGGACGTGCTGGGCGCGCAACTGACCAATCTGATCGCCGATCACGTGTACGGCCTGTTGCTCGGCGAAGCGGAGGCCACCGCGAATTCCGAACGCCGGTTCGCCGAGTTGCAGGCCAAGGCACAGGCATTCCGCCGCGGCACGCTCGCCAAGCGCGAGGAAATCCACGCACGCGCCTGGCACCTGTCGCTTCCGCGCGATCGCTATGTCGGCACCTATCGCCATGACCTGCTGGGCGATCTGGTCGTCTCATCGGAGGACAAGCAGGGTCTGCGCCTGCGTTGGGGTCGATTGGAGGCGGTGGCCACAGGCAGCGACGAAGCGGATCAGGTACGCATCGAGTTCGTGCCCAACAGCGGTCGGTTGCTGGCTTTCACCGTGAAAGATGCGCGGGTCGAGTCGATTGCATTCGACGGCATGGTGTTCCACAAGACGGACACCGTGGTGGCTTCGGACGGTTCCGGGCCTGCGTCGCCGCCGCCGCGCTGACCGGGGCGTGCCGGGGCGTGCCGGGCTACGCGGGTACGACGGAGCGGTGCTACTCGCGCCGCTTGCGTGGCTTGCGCGGGCGCTTGGTTCGGCGGCGGCGCGCGGTGCTTCCTCGGTCGCGAGCAGGCCGCCGTCGCTCATCTGTTCCAGCCAGGCCAGAGCGTCGAGGTAGGACAGGAACGATTGCAGATAGCCGGACGACTGTTCGCGCATCAGGGTGATCGAGCGGTGCACCAGCCGGCCGGAATTGAGCGGACCGGCGTCGGTCGGCGCGGCTTCCAGCGATTCGCGCAGCTGGCTCTCGGCGCGGATCCGCGACCAGCGCCGACGGGCGTCTTCCAGTTGCGCCACTTCCGGATAGGGCGGGCGTGGCGGATCACCGGCCGCCAACTGCTCGCTGTCGCGCACGGCGGCCTGTTCGGCGATGTGATCGAGCAGTTCCCGCAGCACGCCGCTGGCCGGCGGAGCGGGAACGGCGACTACGCGGCGAGATTGTCCGTCGCCGTCGCGCAGCGTCGCCAGTCGCGCTTCGAGCAGGCGTCGCACGGCATCGCCGCGATCGCCGGCGCGACGCGCCAGCGCCTCGGCCAGCAATTGCCGGACGGGCGCGGGCGTCTGGTGGCGGTCGCCGTTATCGCTCATGCGCGCGATCGGATGCGGGAACGGCGGCCGCCTTCGGCCGCGGCATCGGCGCGATTTCCACGCGCCGGTTGCGCGCGCGGCCTTCCTCGCTGGCGTTGGAGCTGACCGGCTGCTCGGATCCGAACGCCGCCGCGAACACCGATGATGCGGGCACGCCTTCGACGATCAGGGTGCGGGTCACGGTGAGCGCGCGGTTGGCCGACAGATCCCAGTTGTCGAGGAACTGGCGGTTGCCGTCGCGCACCTGGCGGTCGTCGGTGAAGCCGCTGACCATCAGGATCTCCTCGCGCGCGCGCAGGTAGTCGGCCAGCGGACCGGCCAGGCTCTTCAGCAGCGCCTGGCCTTCCGGTTGCAGCTGATCGGAGTTCAACGCGAACAGCACGCTGCCGCGGATGCCGATGCGTCCATCGACCAGGGTCACCCGGCCTTCGGCCAGCGGCACCGCCAGCGCCTGTTCCAGCGCCTTGCGCCGCTGCGATTCGAGCTGGCGCTGGCGGACTTCCTCGTCCAGCCGGTGCGACAACTGCATCTGCGCGCCGATCACGCCGACCAGGATCAGCACGAACACGCCCAGCAGCACCGACATCAGGTCGCCGAAGGCGGCCCAGATCGGCGTGCTCGATTCGACGTCGGCCTCGATGTCCGCGCTCATGCGGCTTCCGTTTCAACCGAAGCCTGTCCGGTCTGCGTGGCGCGACCGGAAAGCTGTTGCAGGTCCTCGATGATCTGGCGCTGCGCCAGCATGCTCAGGTCGATGACTTCGCGCGCCTGTGCCACGTAGTAGGCGAGCTGCTCGTCGCTGCGGGCGAGCGACTTGTCCAGCGCGGTCTCGACGCCCTGCAGGCGTTCGACCAGGCGATCGTTCCAGTCGCCGAACTGCTGCACGGCCGCGCCGAACGCGTCGCCCAGGCTGGCGACTTCGACCGCGCCCGCGCTGACCTGGCTGGCGGCGTCGCCGAGCCGGCCGGTCTCGGCCTCGATGTGATCGGTAAAGCGGGTGCCGACCCGATCCAGCAGATCCGCCGAGGTGGTGACCAGCGCGTCGATGGCGGTGCGCTGTTCGGTGGAGGCGTGGTTGACGGCGTCCAGCAGGGTCTGCAGGGTTTCCAGCAGGCGGCTGCGTTCCTCCAGCATGGCGGTGTCGCGGACCATGCTGTCCGACAACTTCTGGCGCAGTTCGGCGATGACTTCGGCGGCGGCCTTCGGCGCTTCCGACGCGGCCTGCACCAGCCGCGAGATCTCGGTGATGGTGTCGCGCGCATGCGCCTGGGTCTGCGCGGAAATGTCCTGCGCGGTGGCGGCCAGGGTGTCGCAGATGGCCTGCTGCTGGCGGGCGGCCTGTTCGCTGGCCTGTTCCCAGCGCTGGCCCAGCGCATCGCTCATGGTGCCGAACGCGTCGCTCCAGGTGGACAGGCGCTGCTGGTCGCGCGCTTCCAGCGCGGTCTGCAGATCCGCGTGCGACTGCTGCATCCGCTCGACCAGCGAAGCGGCGTGCTGTTCGAAGGCGGCGGCGGCGGCGGTGAGCGCCTGCTGGTTGCGCGCGGCCAGTTCCTCGTGGGTGGCGGCCTGCCGCGACGCGGTGTCGTTCCAGGCCTGGGCGGCGGTGCCGTTGGCGGCGTCGAAGCGCGCGGAGACGCTTTCCAGCAGTTCGGCCGAACGCTGTTCGAAGGTGCCGGCGAAGCGGTCCAGCGAACCACGCAGATCCTGCACCAGCGCACCGTTGGATTCGCGCTGTTCGGCCAGCGCCTGCCGCCACAGGTCGGCGACCGTGGTGGTGGTGGTGGCGAAGCCGGACGACAGGCCGTCCAGTTGCTGCTGCACCGCCTGGTGGAGGGCGCCATGCAGGGTGGTCGTCTCGCGCGCGATCGCCGACAAGGTGGTTTCCATGATCGGCTGCAGCGCCGCGCTGGCGGCGCGCGCGCTTTCGCCGACGCTTTCCTTCAGCGAGGTTTCCACCGAGGCGGCGAGCCGCGCGTGCACGGCCTCGGTGCGCTCGTGGAACGCATCCTGGCGGGCCTGCAGGTGATCGTTGGCGGTGCGGCTCTGCTGCTCCAGCGCGGCCATCATCGCTTCCAGGCGATCGACCAGCGCGGGCATCGCGTCGGTCTGCCGTTGCAGGAGGCGGAACGCTTCCTCGCGCTGGTGCGCCTGCGAGTGCATGCGCAGGGTGGAGGCGATGCCCGCGTCCAGCGATTGCACCACCAGCTGGCGTTCCCGCCGGCACAGCGCCGACAGCAGGCCGAGCATGGCCGAGGCGGCAACGCCGGCAATCGAGGTGCCGAAGGCGAAGCCCAGGCCCTTGACCGGCGCGGCAAGCGATTCGCGGATGGCTTGCAGATCCGCCGCGCTTTCCAGCGCCATGCCGGTGCCGCGCAGGGTGGTCATCATGCCGAGCAGGGTGCCCAGCATGCCGAGCAGGACCAGCAGTCCGACCAGGTAAGGCGTGAGTGACGGCGCCGGCAGCGCGGCACGCTCGCCTTCGATGCGCAGGCGCACCGGGTTGCGCAGCGAGGGATGCAGGCGCGCCAGCCACTCGGGCAGCGCGGCCGGCGGCGTGGACAGATCGGCGACGGCGCCAGCGAGGGTGGCGGTGGCCTGCCGGTAGCGGTAAAGCTCGAATCCGCCGACGAGGTAACAGGCGCCGATCAGCAGGGTGACCGAGAGCGCCAGCGGGTTGGCGCCGACGTAGCCCACCGCAATCCAGCAGACAGCGGCCAGACCGGCGAGAAAGAGGGCGGGGGCGAGCAGGTTTCTGAGCATGTTATCCAGGCAGGTGGGTGCGAAGGGCCGAAAGCAGGCCCTCGGCCGGTTGCAGGCGGACATCCAGTTCGGCGAGCAGCAGGTTCCGCATGTCCCTGCGGAAAGTGTCCAGCCACGCGTCCGGAACGGTCGCGGGCTCGCCTGATTCGGTGGATGGGGAGGCGGTCGCCGACGCGTTCGCGCGCAGGCGTTCGAAATGGGGGCCGAGCAGGGTGGGCGCGGCGGCCAGCAGCTTGCGTTCGCGGCGGGCCAGCGCGCGTTCCGTCACCGCATCAACGGCGGCCAGACGCGCCAGCTCCGTCGAGCGCGTCGCCAGCGCGTCGCGCAGGCGCGCACGCAGGTGGCCGACGCCCGTATCCATGCTCTGCTGGAGGAACAGGTAGCGCTGGCGGAAGTACAGATAGTCGGCCGGCTCTTCCGCACCGGCGGTCGCGGACGCGCCGCCGCGCCGGGCGGCGGGATCGAAGGCGGGGTCGCCATGGACGGTCCGGGTCAGTGCGGCGCGCACGCGCGCGCAGTCCTCCTCCATCGAGGCGGTCGGCGCGGATTCGGCGAACGGATCGGTTTCCGGCCGGCTGTCCAGCGCCGTGGACAGGGCCACGGCGTGCGTCCAGTCGATCCATTGGCTCAACCGGTCCGACAGCGATTGTCTGGGGGAGGGGACGTCCGCGTCCGTCAGGCGGGCCAGCAGACGGATGAACGTCGGGCCACGGACCGCCGCCCGTTGGGGGGCTTCCAACATTCGGTGAGGCTGAAAAAACGCACATTTTACACAGTCGGCGTGAAGCACTGGCCCGGCCTGTCGACGCGGGCGCGAAGCGGGCCCGGCCACGGCGTGGCGGTATGGCGGACGATAATCATTTGCATTTGAAAGTGCCGTTTCTCATAATTTCCGGCCCCCACCCGCACCCGGAAACCGCAATGCCCGTTCCTGCCCGAGGCCGCCCCAACGGCCTGCTGCTGTCGCTGATGGCGCCTTCCCTGCTGGCTTCCGCGCTGGCCCAGGCCCAGGATTCCGGCGACGCCAGGACCCTGGACAGCGTGCAGGTGGTGGCCGACCGCGCCAGCACCGCGACCAAGACCGACACCCTGCTGACCGAGACGCCGCAGTCCATCGGCGTGGTGACCTCGGACCTGTTCATCGATCGCGGCGCCAACAACCTGCAGGAAACCCTGCGCTACAGCGCCGGCGTGACCGCCGACGCCTGGGGCCTGGATACCCGCGGCGACGCCAGCACCGTGCGCGGGCTGGATCCGGTCCAGTACCTGGATGGCATGCGCAAGCTCTACAACTTCAGCCCGATGGCGCGGCCCGAGGTCTATGGCCTGGAGCGGGTGGAAGTCCTGCGCGGTCCCTCGTCGGTGCTGTACGGCGCCGGCGGCGCGGGCGGCATCATCAACGCGATGAGCAAGCGTCCGAGCTTCCAGTCCGCCGGCGAAATCGGACTGCAGGTCGGCAGCTTCGATCGCCGCCAACTGCAGGGCGACATCACCGGCGCGCTGGGCGGTTCGGGCAACCTGGCTGGCCGGCTGGTCGGTGTGGTGCGCGATTCGGGCATGCAGACCGATCACATCGACGACGACCGCATCTACCTGGCGCCCTCGCTGACCTGGCGCGGCGAACGCAGCAACCTGACCGTGCTGGCCAGCTACCAGCGCGATCGCACCGCGTCCAGCCAGCAGTTCCTGCCGGTGGCGGCCACCCTGAAGGCGCCGCCGGGCCGGCGCCTGGATCCGTCGACCTTCCTGGGCGACAAGGATTTCGACAAGCTCGACGCGCGCCAGATCAGCGCGACCGTGCTGTTCGATCACGCCTTCAGCGACGTGATCACCTGGCGTTCCAGCCTGCGCTACATCGACTCGAAGACCGAGTTCCGCGAGCTGTTCCCGGATACCTACAGCAACCCCGAAAATCCCTTCATCGACGCCGACAACCGCGTGCTCAACCGGCTGTCCTACGGCGTGAAGCCGGACAACCGGATCCTGACCACCGACAACGCGCTGCAGTTCGATTTCGCCACCGGCGCGTTCCGCCACCTGCTGCTGGCCGGCGTGGACTACACCGACTTCCGTGAGGAGGCGTCGAGCTTCTCGGGCGCCAGCACGCCGATCGACATCTACAACCCGGTTTCCACCGGCGTCACCACTCCGGAATGGGGACGGCTGCCCAACCAGCGCACCACCCAGACCGGCGTGTACGTGCAGGATCAGATCCGCTACGCGGACCGCGTATCGCTCGTGCTCGGCGCGCGCCGCGACCATGTGCGCTCCAAGACCCAGGGCCTGCGCGACAAGACCGACAACGAGACCACCTACCGCATCGGCGTGATCGGCGACATCGGCGCCAACCTGTCACCGTACATCAGCTACAGTGAGTCCTTCCTGCCGGTGCCCGGCCAGGATCTGTTCGGTCGCGCGTTCGAGCCGATGCGTGGCGACCAGTACGAGACCGGCGTGAAGTGGCAGCCGAGCCGCAACCTGTTCGCCACCCTGGCGGTGTATCGCATCACCGAGACCAACCGCCAGACCAACGATCCGGACAACGTGCTGAACACGGTGCAGACCGGTGAAATCGAATCCAAGGGCGTGGAGCTGGAAGCCGCCTACGTGTCGGACAACGATTTCACCGTCACCGCCGCCTACAGCCACAACAACGCCAAGGTCACCCGCAGCAACTTCACGCCGGAACTGGGCAAGCGCCTGAACGACACTCCGCAGGACCTGGCCTCGGTCTGGGTGGCCAAGGGCTTCGAGATCGGCGATGGCATGAAGCTGCGCGCCGGCATCGGCGGCCGCCATGTGGGCTCCACCGTCTCCACCGGCGCGAGCATCGTGGTGCGCACGCCCAGCTACACGCTGGCCGACGCGCTGCTGGAACTGCAGATGCCGTCCTGGACGATGGCGCTCAACGTCACCAACCTGTTCGACAAGGCGTACTACGCGCCGTGCCGCAACTTCGGTGACTGCTTCAGCGGCAATCCGCGCATGGTGACCGGCACCGTCACCTACCGCTTCTGAGGTTCGTCATGCAGCGAAGCACGCTCAAGGCCTGGTTCCTGGTCCACAAGTGGACCAGCCTGGTGTGCACGCTGTTCCTGCTGCTGCTGTGCCTGACGGGCCTGCCGCTGGTGTTCTGGGAGGAAATCAGCCACCTCACCGGCGCCGATCCCGACGTCGAAGCGGCGGCGCCGGGCGCGCAGCCGGCCAACATCGACGGGCTGGTGGAAAAGGCGCTGGCGAAGTATCCGGGCGACGTGCCGTTGTTCTTCGGCTGGGACGATCATTCGCCCAGCGTCTACGTCAACACCGGCGCGCGGCCGGACACGCCGCCGCCGGAGATGCACACCGCGGTCCTGCACCAGTACACGGGCGAGGTGCTGCCGGCGGCGCAGTTCAACGAAGGGGTGATGTACTTCCTCTACCGGCTGCACACCGACCTCTTCGTCGGCCTGCCGGGCATGCTGTTCCTGGGCGCGATGGCGCTGCTGTTCGCGGTGGCGATCGTGTCCGGCCTGGTGTTGTACGGGCCGTTCATGCGCAAGCTGCGGTTCGGCACCCTGCGGACCGGGCGCAGCCGCCGGCTGGCCTGGCTGGATCTGCACAACGTGCTGGGCGTGGTGACGCTGGGCTGGGCATTCGTGGTCGGCATCACCGGCGCGATCAACACGCTTGCCGGTCCGCTGGAACAGGCGTGGCAGGCCGGGCAGCTCGGCGAGTTCGCCGCGCGTTACCAGGATCGCCCGCGGCCGGCGAAGCTGGCTTCGCTGGAGGCGGCGGTGGCGACGGCGCGCGCGTCCGAGCCGGGCATGGTGCCGGCGTTCGTGAGTTTCCCGGGCACCGGCTACAGCGGCAATCATCACTACGGCGTGTTCCTGCATGGCAACACGCCGCTGACCGAACGCCTGTATCGGCCGGTGCTGATCGACGCCGAAACCGGCGAACTCACCGCCAAACCGGAAGTGCCGGGTTACATGACCACCCTGCTGCTCTCGCAGCCGCTGCATTTCGGCGACTACGGCGGCATGCCGCTGAAGATCCTGTGGGCGCTGCTGGATCTGCTGACCATCGGGGTGCTGGTATCCGGCCTGTACCTGTGGTTCAAGCGTGGCAGCACCGAGGCCCGCATCACCGAAATCGAGCGCAGCGGCCTGATCGGCAACGGCGAGGCGCAGGCATGAGCCGGGCGCAAAGCGGTGCTTCCAGTCCGTTCGTGGCGCCGACGTGGATCACGTTGGCCAGCCTGGTCGGGCTGGTCAGCGCGCTGATTGGCGACGGCGTCTTCGATGTGGTGTCGTGGCTGGTATTCGCCGCGCTGGTGGCGCTGGCGATACGCGCCTGGATCAAGCGCGAACGCGGCCGGCGTTCCTGAGCTATTCCGCATACGGGTCGCGCGCATGCCGTTCGCGCAACGCCGGCACAGTGCCCGGCGGCGGCTGCGGAGCGTCGACGGTCCGAAGGATGCGCTGCGGTATCGCGGCCATGGGAACTTGCCGGACGGGACGTGGGGTCATACCGGGCCGCACGGGAAATCGCTAAAGATTTCGACAGCGCGTCCGGTCGGGAGGCGCTTCAATCGGCCGTGGCGGCGCCGCGGTGCCGGGCCTATCATCGGCGCATCGGCCGGTCGGGATGAGGAATATGCGAACCGTCTACGCGCTGTTGTGCCTGCCGGGAACACGCCAGCCGCGCTCGCGGTTGTGGCCGTGGCTGGCCAGACAGGATGGCGACTTGCCCCCGCTGGCGAAGCACTGATCGCCATGTCCGGCTTCACCGTCCATCCGCTGCTGGACACCGGCACCGTCGGAATCACGGACGTGCTGTGCCGCGGCGAATGCCGCCATCGCAGCGCTGAGGAATGCGCACGGGTCACCCATCTGGTGTTTCCCTATCGCGGTTTGTACCTGCGCCATGTCGGTGGCGAGCAATCGGTGGCCGATGCCAACCACGTCCTGTTCTTCAATGCCGAAGAGGGCTATCAGGTCAGCCATCCGGTGGCGGGCGGCGATGCCAGCCTGGTGCTGTCGATTTCGCCGATGCTGCTGCGTGAACTGGCGCCGGCCGATTTGTTGCAACGGCGCGAGGACGCGGGGTTCCGCACGCAATCGCGGCGCATCGATCCCCGTGCGCAGGCGCTGGTGGCGCTGCTGCGGCACAGCCTGCACCACGGTGGCATCGAACCACTGGAGGCCGAGGGCCTCGGACTGACCCTGTTGTGCCGCAGCCTGGGGCCACGCACCAGTCACGGTACCACCGCGACCCGCGCGCGCCGCCGGCTGGTGGATCGGGTGAAGGTGCTGCTGGCCAGCGATCTGGGCCGGCGCTGGAGCCTGGCTGACATCGCCGTGGAGATCGGTGGATCACCGGTGTATCTGACCCAGGTCTTCCAGCAGGTCGAAGGCATGCCGCTGCACCGCTACCACCTGCGCCTGCGGCTGGCGCGCGCGCTGGATCTCGTCACAGGTTGCGAGGACATGTCGGCGCTGGCGCAGGATCTCGGCTTCTCCAGCCACAGCCATTTCGCCGCCGCGTTCAGGCAGGTGCATGGCCGCACGCCGAGCGCATTCCGCCAGGCCGCACTCGCCAAGAGTGCGTGAGCGCGTTGGCATCGAGTCGCTAAAGAATCCGACAGCGCCGCCGTCGCCGCGATGGTCTCCTGTGCCTGCCCGGAATGGCTGGGCAACCACCGGAGAGTGTCATGAGCGAGAAGACCTGCGCCGTCTGCGATTACCCGCTGGACGGCAACGCCATCGAAGTCACCATCGGCGACCACACCGTGGAGGTGTGCTGTGAGGAATGCGCGCAGAAGCTGCGTGAAGCCGAAGCGCGCCGTTGAACGCCGACGACCGGTCGGATGGCGCGCAGCGGACGCGCGCCACCCGCTGGCGATCAGTTCAGTACGCCGTGCGGCTGGATCCAGCCGCTGGCGATGCCGATCATCACGATCACGATCAGCGCCACCGAGAAGCCGATGCGCCGGGTCAGCGCGTTGACGGTGCGCTTGCTGCCGCCGGTGTCGACCAGCATGTAATACAGGCCGGCGCCGAGGTTGTAGATGATGATGCCGAGAAAGCCGAGGACGAGCAGGAGTTTCATGGACGTGGTCCGGTGAAGTGGGCGCGCGTCAGCGGGCGCGCGCGGGGGAAGCGGGCATGCACCAGGCCCGCACGGCGATGGCGAGGGTCATCACCATCAGGAACAGGCCGTAGGCGACCGAGGTGGCGAGCACCTGCTTCCAGATCGCGCCGGCGTTGGGATCGGCGTTGAGGAACCCCCAGTGCATGCCCCAGGCCGACAGCGCGGTGGCCAACACCAGCGCGGCGGTGTCGAACAGGCGCCGGCCGGTACCACGCGGTTGGCGCGGGTAGATCCAGTACAGCGCGGCCAGGATGGCGAACCAGGGCAGGAACAGGATCAGGGCCAGATTGAGTTCGACCTGTGCGTTCATGGGACTGCGGACGGAGGGGCGGGAATCTGGACAGGATCCTAGGCATTGCGGAGCAGTTGTCCAAGAATCAGAATCCTTGCCAGAAAACCGGATCAGATTTGACGCGGAATCGGTAACTGATTGATTTCGAAGAATTCCATTAAGCGCTACGAATCCCTGGCCGAGGACATCGCCCGCTCCATCCGCGACGGCCTGCTGCGGCCGGGCCAGCGGCTGCCGTCGGTGCGCCAGACCAGCGCCCGCCGCAAGGTCAGTCCGGCCACGGTGTTCCAGGCCTATTACCTGCTGGAAGCGCGCGGCCTGATCCGCTCGCGCCCGCGCTCGGGTTACTACGTGGCCGACGACGCGCGTCCGCTGCCGCCGGAACCGGAGCGCGCCTCGCAGCCGGCCGACGGCGCGCGGCCGGTGGATGTCAGCGAGCTGGTGTTCGAGGTGCTGGAATCGGCGATGGTCCACGACGTGGTACCGCTGGGTTCGGCGTTTCCCAGTCCGCTGCTGTATCCGCTGGACAAGCTGGGCCGGGCGATGGCCGGCGCCGCGCAATCGCTGGATCCGTGGAGCACGGTGGACGATCTGACCCCCGGCAAGATCCAGCTGCGCCGGCAGATCGCGCTGCGCTACCTGATCGCCGGCGTGCAGGTGGCGGCCGACGAGATCGTCATCACCAACGGCGCGCTGGAAGCGTTGAACCTCTGCCTGCAGGCGGTCACCCGACCTGGCGACACGGTGGTGGTGGAATCGCCCTGTTTCTATGCCGCCCTGCAGGCGCTGGAGCGGCATGGCCTGCATGCGCTGGAAGTGCCCACCCATCCGCGCGAGGGCATCGATCTGGACGCGCTCGCGCAGGCCATCGAACGCCATCGTCCGCGCGCCTGCTGGCTGATGACCAGTTTCCAGAATCCGCTGGGCTGCACCCTGCCGGACGAGAAGAAGCGCGCGCTGGTCGACCTGCTCGATCGCCACGACATTCCGCTGATCGAGGACGACGTCTACGCGGAGCTGTATTTCGGCGAACGCCGCCCGCTGCCGGCCAAGGCGTTCGACCGCGGCGGACGGGTGCTGCATTGCGGATCGTTCTCCAAGAGCCTGGCGCCGGGCTATCGGGTGGGCTGGGTGGCGCCGGGTCGCTACCGGCGCGAAATCGCCCAACACAAGCTGACGTTCTCGCTGGCGACCTCGGCGCCCAGCCAGCTCGGCCTGGCCGCGTACCTGGAAAAGGGCGGCTACGAGCGCCACCTGCGGCGCCTGCGCAAGACACTGGAACGGCAGCAGCAGGAATACATGGGCGCGATCGCCCGCCACTTCCCCGAGGGCACGCGGATGACCCGGCCGCAGGGCGGCTACTTCCTGTGGGTGGAACTGCCGCCGCAGGTCGACGCGCTGGCCCTGCACCGGCAGGCGCTCGCGCAGGGCATCAGCCTGGCGCCCGGACCGATGTTCTCGGCCAGCCGCGCCTTCCGCCACTGCATCCGCCTCAACTACGGCCATCCGCTGGACGCACGCGCCGAACAGGCCATCACGACTCTGGGCACGCTGGCCACCGCCTTCCTGTCCCCACCTGTGGGAGCGACGTAAGTCGCGAGCTTTTCCCTCAGCGGACGATTCCCGCCATCGCGACTGACGTCGCTCCCACAAGGAAAAATTCTCAAATCCTTGGCCCTGCCATCCATAACCCCACTTGTGGGAGCGACGTAAGTCGCGAGTTTTTCCTCAGGGTAAGGTTCCCGCCATTGCAACCGACATCGCTCCCACAGGAAAAGAAGGCGGCAGGACTCTTACAATACCGGCGGCATGCGCAAGATCATCCATATCGACATGGACGCGTTCTACGCGTCGGTGGAGCAGCGCGACGATCCGTCGTTGCGCGGCAAGCCGGTGATCGTGGCCTGGCGCGGCGCGCGCTCGGTGGTGTGCGCTGCGTCGTACGAGGCGCGCACCTTCGGCGTGCGCTCGGCGATGCCGGCGGTGCGCGCCGAGCGGCTGTGTCCGGACGGCATCTTCGTGCCGCCGGACTTCACGCGCTACAAGGCCGTGTCGCGGCAGGTGCGCGAGATCTTCCTGCGCCAGACCGATCTGGTCGAACCGCTGTCGCTGGACGAAGCCTACCTGGACGTGACCGCGCCGAAGACCGACCTGCCCTCGGCCACCGCCATCGCCGAGACCGTGCGCGCGCAGATTCGCGAGGAAACCGCGCTGACCGCCTCCGCCGGCGTGGCGCCGAACAAGTTCCTCGCCAAGATCGCCTCGGACTGGCGCAAGCCGGATGGGCTGTTCGTGATCAAGCCGCGGCAGGTGGAAGCCTTCCTCATCCCGCTGCCGGTGGAGCGGATTCCCGGCGTCGGCAAGGTGATGCTGGGCAAGCTGCACGCGATGGGCATCCGCACCGTGGGCGAGCTGCGCGAGTGGCCGCAGTTCGAACTGGAGCAGCGCTTCGGCAGTTTCGGCGGCAGCCTGTTCCGGCGCGCGCGCGGCATCGACGAGCGTCCGGTGGAACCGGACCAGCCGGTGCAGTCGATTTCCGCCGAGGATACCTTCGAGCGCGACGTGCCGCTGGCGGACATCGGCGAGGCGGTGCGGCGCCTGGCCGGCAAGACCTGGGAAGCGACCCGCAAGACCGATCGCGTCGGCCGCACCGTGGTGCTGAAGCTGAAAACCGCGCAGTTCCGCATCCTCACCCGCAGCTTCACCCCAGAAGCGCCGCCGGCCACCCTCGAGGAGTTCACCGCCATCGCGCTGGCCCTGCGCGAACGCGTGGACCTGCCGGCCGACACCCTGTACCGGCTGGTCGGCGTGGGCCTGTCCGGCTTCCGCGATCGCGAGGATGTCGTCGAGCAGCCCGGGCTGTTTGAAGACGCCTCGTAACCTGGATTTTTCCTTGTGGGAGCGACGTGAGTCGCGAGCTCTTCCGGAGTTTCCGGCTTTCCGGTATCGCGACTAGGTCGCTCCCACAAGGAGAAAGGCAACAAGGCGCCCGGCACTCGCGGTCGAGCAGCAAGGATTGTTCGATAAATCTCCGTAACCCGGATGTCTCCCTGTGGGAGCGACGTGAGTCGCGAGCTTTTCCGGAGTTTCCGGCTTTCCGGTATCGCGACTTACGTCGCTCCCACAAGGGAAATCGCAAAACAAAAAAGCCCGGCGTTTGCCGGGCTTTTTCGATGCGTTGCCGCTTCAGCGCTTGGGCTGGTAGCGCAGGCTCAGGCCGTATTCGCGGCCGGGCTGGTGGTACCAGGCGATGGTTTCGTACTCGCGATCGAACACGTTGTCGACCTTCGCCAGCAGCGTCCATTCCGGCGTGACCGCGTATTCCAGCCGCAGGTCGGCGGTGGTGAAGCCGCCCAGGCGGGTGGCGTTGGTCAGATCGTCGTAGCGGTAGCCCGCACCGTTGACGGTGGCGCCGACGCGGAAGTCGCCGAAGGCGCGATCCACGTCGATGCGGCCGGTGTTGCGCGCGCGGCGCGGCAGCAGCTTGTCGTTGTTGCTGGCGCTGCGGTTGCGCGGATCGGTGTGGCTGAGCTGGGCGGAGAGATCCCAGCCGGCCAGGGTGACGTCGACGGTGAATTCAGCACCGCGGATGCGGGCCTCGTCCACCTGTACCATCGCGAAGGTGCTGCCGCTGTAGGTGATCAGATCGTCGATGCGGGTCTCGTACAGGTCCAGCGCCCAGCGCCAGGCGTCGCCGCTCTGGGCGATGCCGACATTGAGGCTCTTCGACTTCTCCGGCTCCAGGTCACGGTTGCCGCTCCACGGGTCATACAGATCGCTGAAGGTCGGCGCCTTGAAGCCGGTGCCGTAGGTCGCGCTGAGCTTGAAGCCGCGGCCGAAGTTCATGCCCCAGCCGAGGTTGCCGGTGGTGTGGTTGCCGAACTGTTCGTTGTCGTCGTTGCGCACGCTGGCCTGCAGCTGGTGCGCGCCGAACTTGCCCTGGTATTCGACGAAGCCGGCGGTATTGCGGCGGCTGTCGACCGGATAGTGGGTGGTGCTGTCGAGATGGTCGATGTACCAGTCCGCGCCGACGGTCAGCAGCTGATCCTGGCCCAGGCCGATGTCGGCCTGCGCGCTGGCGGTGTTGCGGTGGGTGTTGTGGGTGCTGTCGTGGTCGACTTCGTTGCGGTAGTTGTCGGTCTCGTTGTCGCTGCGGCCGACGTTGACGGTCAGGGCGAAGCGGTCGCTCGGCACGTAGCGGACCTTGCCGTTCAATACCTGCTGCACGTTCTCGGTGTAGTTGTAGTAGCCGTCGTACTGGTTCGCGCCTTCGGCGCGCAGCGCGCTGGCTTCGGCGCTCAGGGTGTCGGTCAGCTTGTAGCCGCCGCGCAGGCTGGCGGAGACGTTGCGGTAGCCGTCGCGATCCGGTTCGTCGGCATAGCAGCCCTTGAACAGTGTGGCCGAACCCCGGCAGGCATTGATGCCGTCGGTGCGCTGGTAGGAGGCATCCGCGCCGAACCAGCCGCGTTCGCCGCCCCCCCCGAAACCGGCGCTGGCCTGGCGCAGGCCGTTGCTGCCGCCGCCGATCTGGAAGTGCGGTGCGTAGGCGCCCTGGTTGCGGCGGGTGAAGATCTGGATCACGCCGCCGATCGCCTCGGAGCCGTACAGGCTGGAGTTCGGGCCACGCACGATTTCGATGCGTTCGATCTGCGCCAGCGGCAGATCCGGAATGGCGGCGGCGGCGAAGTCGGCGGAGTTCACCCGCACGCCGTCGATCAGCACCAGGGTGTGGCTGGAGTTGGTGCCGCGCAGGAACAGCGAGGTCTGCTTGCCCGGGCCACCGGCGTTGGTCAGGTTGATGCCGGCGCGGCCGCGCAGCAGATCCTGCAGCGAGGTCGCCTGGCTGCGCTCGATGTCGGCGCGGTCGATGACCTGCGCCGGCGCCAGGCTGTCTTCCAGCGCGATCGCGGTGCGGGTGCTGGTAACGACGACTTCGTCCAGCTCGGTGGCGGCGTCCTGGGCGAGCGCCAGGCCCGGCAGCGCCAGGGCGACGGCCAGGGACAGGGTACGGATATGTGGCATTGCAATCGGCTCCATGCGCCGCGCGCTCCCGCGCGGCATAACGAGGGGAGGCGGCAACACGGGAACGGGAAGACAGCGGAAACGGCCGCACGCACGGCGCTCGCCGCCGCAACGCCCGCCGCGTCGCAACCAGTCGTCTTTCGGGCCGGTCTCCGGGCTTGCGAGCGCGATGGCGGTGCCATCGCCGGCCAGGGCGCCTTCCCGTGCGGATGCACAGTGGCGTGTGCCCAAGTCTGGCTCGCTTACCGTTGCGGGGGCAGCGCCGGAATCGCCCGGACGACACCGAGGTGGCGTGCGCGGGTTCACCGGCTTCCCGTTTCAACCCGGGACGGAATCGCCCGCGGGTCACCAGAAAGCGCGGCGATCCTAACAGATGGACGCGTTCGCCGCGCCCCGGTCCGCCGTCCGCATCGACGCCAAGGTGGCTGCGGGGAGGACGCGCCGGGCCGGATGAGGGCGATGAACGCCTCCCGTAGAATCCCGGTTCCCTCGCCGCAAGAAAATCGCCTCGTGCCTTCCGACTGGATCCTCGCCGATTGCCGGCAACCTTCCCTCGAACACGCCGAACGCGCACGCGCGCGCCAGGATCAACTGACCAAGCCGCAGGGATCGCTGGGCCGCATCGAAACACTGGCGGTGGAATTGGCGGCGTTGCAACGCGTCGACCGTCCGGCGCTGGCGCGGGTGCCGGTGATCGTGTTCGCCGGCGATCACGGCGTGGTCGCGCAGGGCGTGTCTGCGTTTCCTTCCGAGGTGACGGTGCAGATGCTGCACAACTTCGCCAACGGCGGCGCGGCGATTTCGGTGCTGGCGCGCGAACTCGGCCTGCCGCTGCGGCTGGTGGATGCCGGTACCCGGGCCAGCCAGCCCATCGCCGGCGTGCACGCCGACAAGCCCTGCCTGGGCACCCGCGACTTCAGCATCGAAGCGGCGATGGACGAGGACGAACTTGCGCATGCGCTGGCGGCGGGCAGGCGCGCGGTGGAAGCGGCCGGCGATGCCGACCTGTTCGTGTTCGGCGAAATGGGCATCGGCAACACCACCGCGGCCAGCGCGCTCGCCTGCGCGCTGGCGGATCTGCCGCTGGAGGAACTGGTGGGCGCGGGCACCGGATTGCAGGGCGATCGGATCGCGCACAAGCAACAGGTGATCGCGCGCGCGCTGGCATTGCATCGTCCGCACATCGATGCGCACGCGCAGCCCGCGCGCGAGGCGCTGCGCCGGGTCGGCGGACTGGAAATCGCCGCGATGGCCGGCGCGATGATCGCCGCCGCGCAGCGTGGCGTGCCGGTGCTGGTGGACGGCTTCATCGTCTCGGCGGCGGCACTGGCGGCGGTCGCGCTGCAACCGCAGGCGCGTCCGTGGCTGCTGTTCTCGCACCAGTCCGCCGAGCGCGGCCACGCGCGCGTGCTGGCGGCGCTGGAAGCGCGCCCGCTGCTGCAACTGGATCTGCGCCTGGGCGAAGGCAGCGGCGCGGCGCTGGCGGTGCCGCTGCTGCGGCTGGCCTGCGCGCTGCACAACGGCATGGCGACCTTCGCCGAAGCCGCGGTTTCCGGACGCGACGACGCGCCATGATCCTCGACCTGGTGCGCCACGCCTCGACCGGTCGCGCCGGTCATTTCGACGGCCGCACCGATCCGCCGCTGCTGCCGGGCGCCGCCGACGCGGTCTGCGGCGGTTGCGCCGGCATCGCCTGGTCGCGGGTGATCAGTTCGCCACGCCAGCGCGCGCTGCATACCGCGCAGGCACTGGCCGCCGCGCAGGCGCTGCCGGTGGACATCGCCGACGACTGGGCGGAATGGGATTTCGGCGACTGGGACGGTCGTCATCGCGACACCCTTGCGGCCGAGGCGGACTCGCAGCACGCCTTGCAGGATTTTTACCGCGATCCCGGCGCGCATCCGCCGCCGAACGCCGAACCTTGGGCCGGTTTCGAAGCACGCATCGGGCGCGGCCTGCGCGCGCTGGCGCGGTGCGAAGACGCCTCGCCCGCACTGGTGGTCAGCCATGCCGGTCCGTTGCGGCTGGCACTGGCGCTGGCCTGTGGCCTGCCGCTGGCGTCGCTGTGGGCGGTGCGCATCGATTACGGCACCCGCCTGCGCCTGCGTGTACAGGTCGATGACAATGATCAGCTGTGGGGCGAACTGATCGAGGTGCGGCAGGCATGAGCATGCGCAAGCTGATCCTGGCGGTGCAGTTCCTGACCCGCCTGCCCACGCCGCAACTGCGCGACTTCCGCGAGGAAGAACTGAGCCGCACGGCGGTGTACTTCCCGCTGGTGGGCGTGCTGATCGGCACGCTGGTGGCGCTGCCGCTGTGGGCGCTGGACGCGCGCCCGTGGCTGGCCGGCCTGCTGGCGTTGCTGGCCTGGGTGTGGGTGACCGGCGCATTGCACCTGGACGGGCTGGGCGACGTGGCCGACGCCTTCGGTGCCGCGCATCGCGATCCGCGGCGCTTCCTGGAAGTGCTGAAGGATCCGCACATGGGCGTGTTCGGCGTGGTCACCGTGGTCATGCAGGTGCTGGCCAAGTTCGTGCTGCTGGCCGAACTGGCCGATGGCGCGTGGCTGTGGGGCGTGCTGCTGGTACCTGCATGGGCGCGCTGGGCCACCACCCTGTTGTGGAGCCGCTGGCTGCCGCCGCTGCATGCGGGCATGGCCGAACGCTTCGCCTGGTATCGGAACGAAGGCGCGTACTGGGATTGGGCGTGGGGCGTGGCGCTGGCGGTGATCAGCCTGTGGCTGGCGCCGCCGCTGCTGGTGTGCCTGCTGCTGGCGCCGTTGACCGCGTGGTACTGGAAGCGCCGTCTCGGCGGCATCTCCGGCGATTGCCTGGGCGCCAGCACCGAGGTGCTGGAAACGCTGCTGCTGTTCGCGCTGGCGCTCGCGCCGGCGGCGTGGCGTCTTTTCTGAGGCGGATCAGTCGTCCTGCTCGCCGCCGCCGGGCGAGTCGAACAGGTTCATCGAAGGCGCGCTGCCTTCGTCTTCCTGCCCATGGGTGGTGGTGGTTACCGGCGCGGCGGCGGGACGACCGCGGGGCGGCGGCAGCAGCGCCGTCGCGGCGTCGTAGGCCACCAGCAGTTCGCCGCGGCGTTCCTCCGGCAGGTGCTGCCAGTGGCAGTCCAGCAGCGCGCCTTCCAGCGCGTACAGCAGGTTGAGGCTGGGACGGAAACCGGCGCGCTTGACCCGCATGAAGGCTTCCACCGAGCCGGCCGCCACCAGATCCTCCTGCGTGCGCAGGCCGACCTGGCGCAGCCAGGCCGCCGACTTGGGACCGATGTTGCGCATCTTCGCGGTGCTGATGCTCATGCCAGCGTCTCCACGTAGATGGCGGCGATGGCTTCCATTCCGCGCTGGTCTTCTTCGTCGAAGCGCGCCAGCCGCGGACTGTCCAGATCCAGCACGCCGATCAGGCGATCGCCCTTGACCAGCGGCACCACCAGTTCCGAGCGCGAGGCGCTGTCGCAGGCGATGTGGCCGGGGAAGGCATCCACGTCCTCCACCCGCTGGGTTTGGCGGGTGCGCGCGGCCGCGCCGCACACGCCCTTGTCCAGGGCGATGCGCACGCAGGCGGGCAGGCCCTGGAAAGGACCGACCACCAGTTCGGTGCCGTCATGGAAATAGAAGCCCGCCCAGTTGAGATCCGGCAGCGAGTGGTAGACCAGCGCCGACAGATTGGCGGCATTGGCGACGCGGTCGCTTTCGCCGCTGAGCAGGGCGCGCGCCTGGGCGGCCAGCTGCGCGTATTGTTCCGGTTTGCTGCCGGTCAGGGTCTGGCTGGTGAAGGACATCACTGGATTCTAGCCCGAACCCGCAACGGGGCCGGTGCGCCGGGAATGGTTGGATTGATGAAGACAACGTGATGACCGGCCAAAACAGGACGCGCGGTTGCCGGGGAGTTTTTCCCGGCGCCGGGCTGCCTTCGCCGGACCGGCCGGCTACGATCGGCGGCCACGCGCCGACAGGGGCGCATCGCGGCAGGAAACGGATGCACAGCTTCTTCGTCACCGGTACCGACACCGGCGCCGGCAAGACCTTTGCCAGCAGCACCTTGCTGCATGCCCTGCGCGGGCGCGGCCTGCGCGCGGTGGGCATGAAGCCGGTCGCCAGCGGCTGCGAACGCAGCGTGGACGGCTGGCGCAACGAGGACGCGCTCGCGCTGCTGGCGGCCAGCGATCCGCGACCGGCCTATGCGGATCTCAATCCCTATGCGTTGCCCGAGCCGCTGGCCCCGGAAATCGCCGCGCGCGAAGCCGGCGTGACCCTGGAACTGCCGCCGATCGTCGCGGCGTACCAGCGTTTGCGGGCGCAGGCGGACGTGGTGGTGGTGGAGGGCGTCGGCGGCTGGGCGGCGCCGTTGTCGGCGTCGCTGGACCAGATCGATCTGGTGCGCGCGCTGCGCCTGCCGGTGGTGCTGGTGGTGGGCATGCGGCTGGGTTGCCTCAACCATGCGCGTCTGACCGCGCGCGCCATCCGTGCCGATGGCGCGGAACTGATTGGCTGGATCGCCAACGAAGTGGATCCGGAGATGGCGCGGCGCGACGAGAATTTCGAACTGCTGAAGGCGCGCATCGATGCGCCATGCTGGGGACGGTTGGCGCATGGCACGCCGATGGATCCGGTGGTGGGAGCGGGGCGGTTGGTGTTGCCCGCATGAGGGGGAGTGCGGGGTTTTAGGGCGCGTTGGTCTGTGGCCAGGAGCGCCCCCATCCGCCCTTCGGGCACCTTCCCCCGCGGGCGGGGGAAGGATTCGCTCAAAGAAAAGGCCCGGCAGCGCGAGGCGCTGGCCGGGCCGGATTGCGCGGTGGGAGGGGAGTCCGCGCAAATGAGAGAGCTTTGAAGCGGTATTGCTCGGTATTACTTGGCGGCCTTGGCAGCCTTGGTCGCCTTGGCCACGGTGGCCTGGACGTTGTCGGTGGCGGCTTCGTACTGGGACTTGGCCAGCTGGCCGAAGGCTTCACCGGTCTTCAGCGCCAGACCGAACACTTCCTGGCCGGCGGCGACGAGGCGCTCGGTGTTGTCCTTGGCGATCTGCACGCCTTTCGGCCACAGGGTCTTGTAGCTGTCGAGATCACGCACTTCGGCCAGCTCGCCGAAGAAGGCGGTGGTGGCGTCGACGTTCTTCTCGAAGGTCTTCAGCTGGACGCCGAAGATGGTCTCGGCGCTTTCCAGGGCCAGACGGTTCGCGCGGGCAGCGGCCGCCGCGAACTGGTGCGTATAGGTGCTGAACTGCTCGTTGAACTGTGCGGACATGGTGCACTCCAAAAGGGAATACGAGGATGTTGCGGCGCAGCATATCGAGGTCTTTGTTGCGGTGCAATAACAGGCGTATGGTTTTCCGACGAACGGTCAGTCCCCGTTAAAAATCAGCGGCTTGCGGGAGAAAGCTGAATAGGGGAAGCGCGGATGGGGAAGCCACGGGCGCGCGGAAAACGGGCGCGTGCAGGCGCACCGCCACGGTGCAAACGTTTTCTTCCCGGATTTTCCAGGGGCGCGCGATCGGCGGGGCCACCCGCTTTCGACCATGCGGGGAGGCGCCCGCTTCGATGAGTGCGTTTCGACCCCGCCGCCCAGCGACCGGCATGTCGCCGGTCCGCGTGCTCAGCCGCGATAGCGACTGCCGGCGGTGCAGGTTTCGTGAACCACGACTTCGCTCAGGCCGGGCAGGGCGGGCTTGAGCTGTTCCCAGATCCACGCGGCCAGACGTTCGCTGGTCGGATTCTCCAGACCGGGGATGTCGTTGAGATAGTGATGGTCCAGGCGCTCGTAGATCGGCTTGAACGCGGCCTTGATGTCGGCGAAGTCCATCACCCAGCCGGTGTGCGGATCGATGTCGCCGGAGACGTGCAGTTCCACCCGGAACGAATGGCCGTGCAGGCGCGCGCACTTGTGGCCTTCCGGCACGTTGGGCAGGCGGTGCGCGGCTTCCAGGGTGAAGATCTTGAAAATATCCATGCGCGTATTGTCCGCTGCGGTGCATGAGGCGGCAAATCCGGCTTCGCCTTCTGTTCGGGGCTCCCTTCCGGAAATCCGTCTTCACTGGATTGTAACGATTCCCATTTGCATCTAAGATGCGCCCGGCAGCCAGCAGCCGTTCCCGGTTCCGCCAGCGATTCCGTCCCCTCAGGAACCGATGATGAAACCGCTGACCCTGCTGACCGGCGCGCTCGCCTGGGCCGCTTTCGCGACCGCCTCCGCCCACACGCCCTATCTCTCGCCCAGCAACTTCGCCCCGCAGGCCGGCGAAACGCTGGCGCTGGACGCTTCCTTCGCCGAAACCTTCTTCGTGCCCGAGGCGGCCTTCGACAACAGCCGCTTCGCGATCACCGGGCCGGACGGCGCCAGCGTCGCGCCGGACACGGTGCAGGTATTCAAGACCCGCGCGGTGGTCGAACACCGCATGCCGCAGGGCAAGGGCAGCTACCGGTTCAGCACCGGTCCGCGCCTGGGTGCGCTGTTCCGCACCTGGGAAGTCGGCGGCAAGCGCGAGAGTTCGCGCGATCCGGCGGTGAAGATCCCGGCCGGCGCCAAGATCCTGTCCAACTTCCAGTCGCTCACGCTGGCCGAGACCTACGTCAGCATCGGCGCGCCCGATACCGCGGCGTTGCGCGCGCGCGGGCAGGGACTGGAGTTCGTGCCGGTCGATCATCCCAACGATCTGTACGTGGGCGAGTCGTTCGCGTTCGTCGTCCAGCACGACGGCAAGCCCCTGGCCAACCAGCCGGTCGAGATCACCGAGGCGGTCTGGACGTCGGATCGCAAGGCGCAGGTCGTGAACCTGACCACCGACGCCGAAGGTCGGGTGAGCTTTCCGTTGCGGCACGCCGGTACCTGGCTGGCGCTCTCGCGCCATCGCACGCCGGCACCGGCCGGCGCGCCGGTGGACGAATACAGCCACAGCTACACCCTGACCTTCCGCGTGCTCGAACCCTGAGACGCCTTCCCGGATCCGCTGGAGTCCTCCGATGAAAACCGCCTTCCTCACCGGCGCGGTCGCCACCGCGCTGCTGGTTTCCCTCACCGCCAATGCCTGGCAGTCGCCACCCGCGCGCCCGCTGGTGGTCGGCCACGGCGACAACATCGCCGCCTTCATTGCCCAGCATGACGGCAACGGTGACGGCCGCCTGAGCTGGGAGGAGTTCGACGCCTTCCGCCGCCAGCGCTTCGATGCCACCGATGCCAATCGCGATGGCAACGTGGACGTGGAAGAGTACGTGCGCGAGTTCGAAACCCGATCGCGGCAGGCGCGCGAACAGGCTCGCGAGGACCAGATCACCCAGACCGGCCGCCGCTTCGACGCGCTGGATGCCGATCGCGACGGGCGCGTGTCGCGGGCCGAGTTCGACGCTTCCGGAGAACGCGTGTTCGCCGAAGGCCAAAAGGCACTGGAAAAGGAAAACGTCGAGCTGGCCAGGAGCGGCGACGCGGCTACCGAACGCACCGCGCGCGCCGAGCGCAGGCGCAGCCGGATGGAGTTGCCGAGCGCGCATACCGGTGACGGCTTCCTGGCGTTGTACGACGGCAACGACGATGGCCAGGTCGATCGCGCGGAGTTCGATCGCGCCCGTACCGGACAATTCGATCGCACCGATGCCAACCGGGATGGCGCGCTGGACCGCGAGGAGTACCTGGCGGAATTCCGCCAGCGCCTGGACCGGCACTACGCCGCGTTGGGCGGCGGTTCGGACAAGCAGACGCGCGTGCGTTTCGCGGCCCTGGATACGGACAAGGATGGCCGGATGACCTTCGCCGAGTACCAGGTGTCCGGGCGGCGCAGTTTCGATGGCGCGGACCGCAATCGCGACGGCGTGGTCGACACGGCCGACGCGGCGTTGCCGCCGCCGGAACGGCCGGCACGCACCGCCGCGGGACGTTGACAGGCGCCGGCATGGGGATGCCGATGAATACCGCATCGCTCCAGGGGATGTCCCCACGCGCGCGCCCTGCGCGGCGCCTTCCGTCGCGACGGCGCGTCGATCCCTGCCAGCACCCGCGATAGCGGGTGTCCCCTCTTTCCGCATCGCCCGTGCGCGATGCCTTCCCAGCAACGCAGGACCGCCGACGGCGGCGGCAGCCAGGACCGGAGCGCTCCCATCGAAGCGCGCATTTCCCTTCCCGACTGTCGGAGTTCCACCATGAAGCTGCCCCCCAGCCTGCTCGCGCTGGCCATCGCGTCGAGCCTGTCCTTCCCCCTGCACGCGGAAACCCCGTCCGATGCCGACGGCACCAAGACTTTCGATCCCGTCGAGGTCAAGGCCGAGCGTGAAAAGCGCAAGTCCAACAACCAGAACGTCACCGTCATCGACGCCCGCCAGATGGAAAACGAGATGGCGGAGAGCATGGAAGACGTCATCCGCTACATTCCCGGCATCAGCATCGCCGACATGGGCCGCTTCGGCGACAACGGTTTCAACATCCGCGGCATCGAGGGCGACCGCGTCGCCCTGACCATCGATGGCCTGGGCATGGCCGAAAGCCTGGAGACCGCGCGCAGCTACGAGTTCTTCCGCGCCGGGCGCGGCGGGCTGGACATCGATTCGCTGAAAACCGTGGAAGTGATCAAGGGACCGGATTCGATCGCCGCCGGCAGCGGCGCGCTGGGCGGCGCGGTGGTGTTCACCACCAAGGATCCGGCCGACTACCTCAAGCAGGACGGCAACGACACCCACGTCGGCATGAAGCTGGGATACACCAGCCACAACGACGAGAAACTCGGCTCGCTGACCCTGGCCAACCGCACCGGCATCGTCGAATCCATGCTGGTCTACACGAAGCGCAAGGCACACGAATCCGAGGGCTGGTTCTCGAACACCGCGGTGGAGACCGGCAGCGCGCGCCGGCTGCCGGATCCGATCGACCACGACAGCACCAACGTGCTGGCCAAGGTCGACTTCGTGATCAGCGATGCGCACCGGTTGGGCGTGGTCTACGAGCGCAACCGGGTGGACAACCTGGTCGACAACCTGAGCCGGGTCAGCGGACCGGGCTACCTGGAGCGCTGGGGCGACGACAGCAGCGAACGTGATCGCTACGGCGTCCGCTACCGGTGGAATGCCGGCAACGCCGTGTTCGACACGCTGGAAGTGCAGGCCGATCGCCAGGAGACCAGGAGCCGCGGCATTACCCGCATCCTGACCGGCAGCGGCACCTCCAGCACGCCGGCCACGCCGGTCACCACGCCATGCACGCTCACGCAGACCTGCTGGCGCGCCGAGGACCGTACCACCGGGCAGACCCTGGACCGGGTGGCGCTGGACTTCGACAAGGCACTGGAAACGGCATCGACCCGGCACGCACTGGTCTACGGCGCGGCCTGGCAGCAGCGCGACATCGACTTCCTCGCCATCGACTACCGCTGGAACAACCGTGGCGCGCTGGATACCGCCACCGTGGATCCGGCGCAGGTGCCGAAGACCGATGCGACTTCCTGGAACCTGTACCTGCGCGATCGCATCGGCTTCCTGGACGAGCGCCTGCAATTGACCCTGGGCGCGCGCTATGACCGCTACGACTATTCGCCGAAGGTGGGTGGCACCTTCCTGGATCCCACCGGCAGCGTGCGCGACGTCAGTTTCGCCTCGCCCACCTGGCAGGCCGGCATCAGCTACCGGTTCCTGCCACACCAGTCGCTGTGGTTGCAGGCCGGACGCGGTTTCCGCGCGCCGACCACCGGCGAGATGTACGCGCCCACCAGCACCACCCAGATCACCGAAGCGGCGACCGGCAACACCGTGCTGGTACCGACCCTGGCGGCCAACCCGGATCTGGAAGCCGAAAAGAGCCTGAGCGTCGAACTGGGCTATCGCTGGGAAAGCGACAACGCGCGTTTCGGCATCTCGGTGTTCCGGGATCGCTACGACGACTTCATCGAAACCACGCGGGTGACCGCCAATCCGGGCACTGCCTATCGCAGTTGTTCCCGCGGCACCTGCACGACCCGGTTGGGCTATGACTACAACACGCCGGCCAACGTCGGCGAGGTCACCGTGAAGGGCGTGGAACTGGAAGGCCTGTGGCGGCTGGGCGATGTCTGGCTGCTGCGCACGGCGTGGTCGCACAACGAGGGCGAGCAGAAGAACGGGCGCCCGCTGGACAGCATCAACCCGGACAAGGGCGTGCTGGGCCTGAGCTGGCAGGGCTGGGACGACCGCCTGCGGATCACCGGCAACCTGACCCATTCGCTGGCCAAGAAGGGCCGCGACGTGGATCTGCAACCCGACGTGTTCGGCCAGGTGTCGCCGCGCTTCCTGAGCGACGCCTACACGACCATCGATCTGTTCGGCAGCCTGCGCGTGAACGATCACCTGCGCATCAACGCCGGCGTGTACAACCTGATGGACGAGCGCTACTACCCGTGGGCGCGCATCCGCAACGTCACCCGTGGCGACTTCTACCTGTACGGCTATGCCACCGACGACGGCATCGGCCGCTACAGCGAACCCGGCCGCAACTACCGCGTGTCGGTGTCGTACAGCTTCTGAAACCATCCGCCGGGCGCACGGGAAATCCACGCGCCCGGCGATTTCCCGTTCAGTTCGCCACGGACGGACGCTGGTGTTTGTCCGGCGTGAAATCGATGCGTCGGCGCTCGCGGATGCGTTCGCCCTCCACCTGGCCTTCCACCAGTTCGTAGCCGAGCAGGGCGAACACGCGATCACCAATGAACAGCGGACGGGCATTGCCGTACCAGTCCACGCAGCTGGCGCGGCAATCATCGTTCTTGCCGGCACTGGAAACCGCATCCAGTTGCCCCATACCGCTCAACCGTAGCGCGCGATTGCGTAGATAAAGCACGCCGGCCGATCCCTCCAGGTAGCGCTGCATGTCTTCCAGGGTCCGCCGCACCACCGGCAGCCCCACGATGCCCTGGTCTGGCCGCTGGCGCTTGTAGAAGAATCCGTGCGTGCGGGTTTCGCCCTGTGCCGCGTCCCGCTGCACGAAGCTGCTGACCGTCGCCGCGCGTTCACTCAGGCGCAGGCTGGTGAAGTGCAGGTCATCGCCGGCATTGCCAACCAGTACGCCGTCCGCGCCCATCGCCTCGATCCGTTCCACGGCATGCGCGAGGACCAGCGATTGCGCCGGGTCCCGCCGACCGTAGCGCAACGCATGCGCCAGTGAACGGTCGTCGTCACCGGAATCGCGGCCCCACCGGGTTTCACTGTCGCCGTTGTAAACCAGCCAATCGCCGATATAGCGGTTTTGCGGGTCGTATTGCGAGATGGGCGGCAGCGGCAGGTAGTGCCACGATTGCGCCGCATCGCTGCCGTCGCCGAACGCGGACAGCGGCACCCGCAGCAGTGCCGTGTCTCCCTCGCGGGTTTCCGCCTTCCACATACCCTCGCCGGGTGACTCGGCGGTCACCAGGACGTTGAGGTAGCCATCCGCTCCCTGCAGGAACGACAGATGGTCGATGGGGCCACCGCTGGTCTTCAAGCCGGTCGGGGCGCTGCCGTCGAGCGGGATGCGGAACACCGACGAACGCGCCGGCGCGTTGTCGTCGTCCGGATACTCGGTGGTCCATACGAAGACGGAATCGGTGGACACATAGAACACGCGACCCTCGGGGCCCAGCACGGCCGTCGACTCGCAGGTCATGTCACGCCGGGACAGGTCGCAGCGGGTCACGGTATGCAGTGCCAGCGAGTCCTTGAACGGATCCAGGGTGTCGTCGCTGCGATGGATGCGGGTGGCCGGCAGGATGCGCTCGAACTTTCCGTTGCTCCCGCCCCCGCGTTGCCAGTGCCGGAGTGCCGGATAGAAGCTGTCGCTTCCCAGCTCCCAGGGCGACAGTTCCAGTGGCGAGTAGAAAACCAGGGTCTGTCCGATCAGGCGGCTGGCGTAGTTGCGCGAGGAATAGTAGTCGTTTGCGCGCAATTGGTAGGTGGCGCGATACGCCAGCCGGCCCTCGGCGTCGATGTCGAACAGGCCGATCTCCGTGCCGCCGCGGTCGTAGCTGTAGCCGATGACCGCGATGGTGTCGCCGGCGATCAGCATTTCGTCGTACCAGCTGCCGCCGGGATCGATGCCGGGTCCGAAAGCGTCGATGGACGCGACCGCGCGCAGCGTGTCGCCGCCGACTTCCAGGGTGAACAGTCGGCCGCGCCGCAATACCACCAGATGGCGGCCGTGTTGCTTGACGATGCCCCCCTCGTCGACGCCAACCGTCTGGACGTTCGTGATGGATTCGGGTTCGGCCACCGCGCCGCTGACCGAAATGGCATCCAGCACTGGCGATGCCGATTCGGAAACGCTGGCGGGCAAAGGCAATGCGAGGGAGGCAGTTGGAAGTTCCGGGGACGGTGATTCCGCCCTGCGATACGCTTCCTGCTTGCGGCGTTCCTCCTGCGCCAGCCGCCAGCGCGACAACTGGGCTTCCCAACTCACTTGGTCATAGGCGGGAAGCGTCTTGCCGGCACCGCTTCCGCGAGGATTCGCCGAGCAGGCCACGTTCGTGGCCATGCATACCAGCAGGACCAGCAGGCCCATCGAGTGGTTACGCATCCTTCTTCCCCGGTCCCTGGCCGCGCACCGGCCATGTCGACGATGGTAAACGCGGCCGGGGAAGAAGCGGGGTTATCCGGCGATGGTCAGCGACCCTGGCCGCCCCGGCCACCGCGCGCGCCACGGCCTTCCTGGCGACGGCCCTGGCCCTGCGGCTTGGGACCGCCGGCATGGGCATGCCGCGGCGGGGCAGCGTGCGGACGGCGGTTGTGCTTGCGCGGGGCCTTGTTGCCGGCGGGACGGTCGTCGCGGCCGGCCTGCGAATTGCCCCAGCGGATCGGCACCTGCGGCACGAAGCCGGGCACTTCCACGATGTCCAGATCGCGCTGGAGCATGCGGTTGATCTGGCGCAGCAGCTTGGCCTCGTCCTGGGCGACGATCGAGATCGCCTCGCCCTGCGCGCCGGCGCGGCCGGTGCGGCCGATGCGGTGCACGTAGTCCTCGGCCACCATCGGCAGGTCGAAGTTGATCACCCGCGGCAGCTGATCGATGTCGATGCCGCGCGCGGCGATGTCGGTGGCGACCAGCACATTGACGCGGCCGGCCTTGAAATCACCCAGCGCACGCAGGCGCGCGCCCTGCGACTTGTTGCCGTGGATGGCGGCGGCGCGCACGCCGCTCTTTTCCAGGAACGTCGCCAGCTTGTCGCAGCCGTGCTTGGTGCGGCCGAACACCAGCGTCTGCACGCGGCTGTCGGCGGCCAGCAGGTGCAGCAGCAGTTCGCGCTTGCGGCCGCCGTCGACCGGATGCACGCGGTGGGCGATGGTGTCGGCGACGGTGTTGTTCGGGGTCACCTGCACCTGCTGCGGCTCGCGCATGAACTCCAGCGCAAGATCGCGGATCGGATCGGCGAAGGTGGCCGAGAACAGCAGGGTCTGCCGGTTCTGGCGCGGCAGCTTGGCGAGGATGCGCTTGATCGAGGGCAGGAAGCCCATGTCGAGCATGCGATCGGCCTCGTCCAGCACCAGCACCTCGATGCCGGACAGGTCGACGCTGCGGCGCTCGATGTGGTCGATCAGGCGGCCCGGGCAGGCGATCACCAGATCCACGCCACGGCGCAGCGCGTCCAACTGGTTGCCCATGCCGACACCGCCGTAGATGGTGGTGCTGGGGATGCGCAGGTACTTGCCGTAGGTACGCAGGCTGTCATGCACCTGCACGGCCAGTTCGCGGGTCGGGGTGAGGATCAGCGCGCGCGGCTTGCGGCCGCCGCGCGGGGCGACTTCCTGCGGGGTGGTCGCCAGGTACTGGATCAGCGGCAGGCCGAACGCGGCGGTCTTGCCGGTGCCGGTCTGGGCGCCGGCCAGCAGGTCGTGGCCCGCCAGCGCGAGCGGGATGGCCTGGGCCTGGATCGGGGTGGGCTCGGTATAGCCCTGCTCGTCCAGCGCGCGCAGCAGTGCCGGCGCGAGGCCGAGGGATTCGAACGTCATTGCGGAATACTCCAAAGGCGGCGGACGCCACCCGCACCGACAACGCGCGGTCAGGCGCGGCGGCGATGGCGGATCGGCCGTTTACCCGTAGCGTTCCCTGGAAACCGCGCTGCGAGAGGGGAAAAAGGCGGAAGACGCCACATGGCGACTCCGGGTTTGCGCAGCGAAAGCAGTCGGAGTGGGGCGGATGCGGGACCGCGGGGGACCGGCATCGGCGGACCGTCGGGGAAACGAACGGCCGCTGGCAAACGGCGCGCACTTTAACCGATTCCGGGCGCCAGCGGGGATTTTATGGACCGGGAGGGGCGGTTTTCCGTTCAGCCGAAAGGAATGCCGCGCCGGGCCGATATACTATAAGCCCCTGTTTTCTCGACCCGACCGCCCCCATGAGCCTGCGCGTACTGCGTCACAACGGACAGCCCGTTGTCCCCGGGAGCCGAGGGGACGCCGATCCCCTGGCCGGCCCGGCCCAGGGCGATTGCGTCGGTTGCCAGGTCCGCCATCTGGCGGTCTGCGCGGCGCTGCCGCTGGACCAGGCGCGCGCGCTGGAGACCCTGGCCGGCGACATTCCGCTCAAGGCCGGCGAAGTGCTGGCGCGGGAAGGCGACTCCCGCCGCGAGGTGTTCACGGTCACCGCCGGCGCGCTGCGCCGGATCCGCCTGCTGGCCGACGGCCGCCGGCTGGTGGCCGGCTTCCTGATGCCGGGCGACTTCATCGGCTTCAGCGGCGCCACCCACTATCGCCATTCGATCGAGGCGATCGTCGACAGTGAACTGTGCGCGTTCTCCATGCAGGACATGCGCACGCTGTGCTCGCGCTACCCGGAACTGGAGCGCGAACTGCTGGAACGCGCCTGCGTGGAACTGGATGCCACCCGTGACAACCTGATGTCGCTGGCGCGGATGACCCCGCTGGAGCGGCTGGCCTCGTTCCTGCTGGACATGCACGCGCGCCGCCGCCGCCAGGGGCTGAGCACCGACGAAGTGGTGCTGCCGATGTCGCGCACCGACATCGCCGATTATCTGGGCCTGACCGTGGAAACCGTCAGCCGCAGCTTCACCCGCCTGCGCCAGGACGGCCTGATCGCCACCGACGACCCGCACCGGGTGACCCTGAAGGATCGCAAGCGCCTGGTCGCGCTCGCCGAAATGCGCGAGTAAGCCGGGGCGTCGTCCGCTCGAAACCCACGCGTGGAGCGGAGCTTGCTCCGCTTTCTTTTTGCCTGTCGTTCGCGTGATGGCTCGGCGCGTGCGTGAGACATCGCGACGCGGAGCGGGCTCCGCTCTACGAGGGGGGCTCGCTTGGCGTAGAGCGGAGCTAGCTCCGCTCCTCCGGATCCGGCCAGAGCCGGCCGTCGATCAGGCGGTGGCTTTCGTGGACGGTGCCGGGGGGCAGGGGCGCGTGGGTGATGATCAGGACCGCGCGATCGGCGGCGGCCTCGGCGATATCGCGCATCAGCGCGTCGGCGGTGTCCTGGTCCAGGCCTTCGGTGGGTTCGTCGAGCAGCAGCAGCGGCGTGTCGCGCAACAGCGCACGCGCCAGCGCCAGGCGCCGTGCCTGGCCGGCCGAGAGGGTCGCGCCGCTTTCGCCGACCCAGCCGTCGAGGCCGTCGTTCCAGCTTCGCACCAGCGTGTCCAGCCGGACCTGCGCCAGCGCCCGCCACAGGCGTGCGTCGTCGGCGGCGGGATCGCCGATGCGCAGGTTGTCGCGCACGCTGCCGGCGAAGATCGGTGCTTCCTGCGGCAACCAGGCCAGACGCGAATGCCAGTCGGCGCCGCGGAACCGGCGCAGATCGTGGCCCGCGTAAAGCAGCCGGCCTGCGTCCGGATCGCGCAGGCGCAGCAGCAAGGCCAGCAGCGATGACTTGCCGGCGCCGCTGTCGCCGCGGATGGCGATGCGGCGTCCCGGCGCGAGCACCAGATCCACACCATCCAGCAGCCGGCGCGTTTCCCCCGGCCAGGCGAAGGCCACGCCTTCCAGCACCAGCGCGCCCTGCGCGGGCACGGCGACGGCATCGGCGGGATCGTCGATCACCGGGCGCTGCATGGCCACTTCGTCCAGCCGCTGTGCGGAGGCGCGCGCGGCCTGCCAGGCCTGCCAGGCCATGCCGATGCCGGCGGCGGCTTCCAGCAGGGCGAGGGTCATGAAGAACAGGCCGCCCGCCGCGGGTGCGGACAACCGCCGCGCATCGACGGCATCGAACAACAGCCAACCCAGCGCAGGCAGCAGCAATGCCGCCAGCAGGCCGTGGAGCAGCACGCCGAGCGCGAGCCGCCGCTTGCGCTGGCGTTCCTGTCCGGCCAGTGCCAGCGCGTCCGCATCCACCCGTGCCAGCCAACCATCCACCGCGTCGAGCGCGGCCAGATCGCTGGCGCCTTCCAGCCCTTCGAGCACCGCATAGCGCAGGCGCGCGCGCGCTTCGGCGCGTTCGCGTTCCAGGCGGCGGGCGCCGGCCTGGATCGCCCACGGCACCGCCATCGCGATCAGGACGAACGCCACCGCCAGCAACAGTCCGGCGGCGGGCAGCAGCCAGCACGCGACGGCGACGCCGATCGACAGCACCGTCGCCAGCGACACCAGCGGACCGAGCGCGCGCACCAGCAGGCCATCGACCGCCTCGATGTCGGCAACCAGCCGCGCCAGCAGATCGCCCACGCGATAGCGTCCCAGGCCCAGTGGCGCCAGCGGCAGCGCGCGGCGGAAGAACCACACCCGCAGATCCTTCGCCAGCGCCAGGGTGACGTCGTGGCCGACCAGTTTTTCCGCGTAACGCGAGAGGATGCGGGCGAAGGTGAACGCACGGATGCCGGCCGAGGGACCGAAGAAGTTGAAGCCGATCGCCGCGCTGCCGGCCAGCGCCGAGGCGATGAGGAAATGCCCGGCCAGGCCGAGCAGGCCGGTGCCGGCCAGCAGGGTGATCAGCAGCAGCGCGAAGGTCAGCGCGATGCCGCCGGCGTGGCGGCGCAACACGCCGCGCAGATCGTCGGATGACGCGCTCATGGCGACGCGTCCGGCAAGCGCGCGCATGCGCCGTGCAGATCCAGCACGCGTCCGGCCATCCGCATCGCCGCCGGACTGTGGGTGGCCATGATCAGCGTGCGTCCGCGCGTGAATTCCGCCAGTGCGCGCAGCACGGCCTGCTCGGTTTCCGGGTCGAGGAAGGCGGTGGGTTCGTCCAGCAACAGCAGGCCGGGCTTGCGCAGGAACAGCCGGGCCAGCGCCACGCGCCGGGCTTCGCCGCCGGACAAACCGAAGCCGCGCTCGCCGATGGCCGTGTGCAGGCCCTGCGGCAGGCGCCGGGCGAAGCGCATCACCTGGGCGGCTTCGGCGGCGTGTTCCAGTTCCGCGTCGCTGGCGTCGGGCGCGGCGATGCGCAGGTTGTCGGCCAGCGTGCCCTGGAACAGGAACGGCCGCTGCGGCGCGTAGCCGATGCGCGGCGGCGTGTCGTAGTGGATCGACCCTTCGGCGGGCGGCAACCAGCCGGCCAGCGCTTCCAGCAGCGTGCTCTTGCCGCCGCCGCTGGCGCCGGCGATCGCGAGGTGTCCGCCGGCGTCCAGTTCGAAGGAGAGATCCCGCAGCGCCAGCGGCGCACCGGCGGCGGGACGCAGCGCGAGGTGTTCCACCCTCACCACCGGCGCGCGCTGCCCGCTGGCCGCGTTCGCGGCTGCCAGGGATACCGGCGCGGCCTCCGGCTCGATGCCTTCCAGCAGGTGCGCCATTTCGCCCGCCGCGGCCAGCGCGGCGGCGCGATCGTGGTAATGCGTCGCCAGCCGCCGCAGCGGCGCGTAGAACTCCGGCGCCAGCAGCAGGCAGAACACGCCGGTCGCCAGATCCAGCGGCGGTCCGCGCAGATCGAGCATGCCCAGGTAGGACAGGCCCAGGTACAGCGCGATCATCGCCACGCTCAGCGAGGCGAAGAACTCCAGCACCGCCGAGGACAGGAAGGCGATGCGCAGGACCTTCAGGCTGCTGCGGCGCAAACCTTCGGCGGCCTGCTCGATGCCGGCCAGTTCGCTGTCGCCGCGCCCGTACAGGCGGATCAGGCCGAGGCCACGCAGGCGATCGGCGAAGTGGCCGCCCATCCGCGCCAGCGCCTGCAACTGGCGGCGGCTGGCCGCTTCCGCGCCCCAGCCCACCAGCATCATGAAAACCGGCGCCAGCGGCAGGGTGAACAGCAGGATCAGGCCGACCACGCGATCGGCCCAGAACGCGCCGATCAGGATCAGCAACGGCACCGCCACCACTTCCAGCCGCACCGGCAGGAAACCACCGAGGTAGCCTTCCAGCGCATCGACGTGGCCGCCCAGCGTCTCGGCGAGTTCGCCACTGCGCCGGTGCCGCAGCCAACGTGGTCCGCGCGCGATCAACCGGCGCGCGAGCCGTGCGCGCACCTGCACGCGCACCGTTTCCACTGCTTCGTCGGCCAGCCGCCGCGACACCCAGCCGAGCAGCGCGCGCAACACGCCGACCGCGGCCAGCCCGGCCAGCAGCGCCGCCACCGCGCGCACCGGCGCGTGATCGACGAAGACCTGCTGCATCGCCCTTGCGATCAGCAGCGCCTGCGGTACCAGCAGCGCGCCGGACAGCACCGTGCAGACGCCGGCCAGGCGCAGCGGACGTGCGCCGAGCGCGGCGAAGTCCTTCAGGTGCCGCGCCGCGTCGGGCGCGCGCGCGTCCGCCGCATCGCTCATGTCGGCAGGGTGCGGCAACCCAGCGCGCTGAGCAGACCGTGCAGGGCCGGTGCGTGCGCCAGCCACGGCCCGGCGAGGGTGAGCAGACCGGCGAACAGCACGATCATCGCCGCGCCCATGCGCGCGCCCGGTCGTTGCAGCCAGCGGCCCATGCGCGCGCCCGACCAGGTCAGCGGCACCATCATCGGCAGCGTGCCCAGGCCGAAGGCGAGCATGGTCAGCGCACTGTCGCGCGCATTGGCCTGCAACCACGCGGCGGTCAGCAGGCTCAGGCTGAGCCCGCACGGCAGCCAGCCCCACAGCATGCCCAGCGCGATCCGGCGCCACGCGCGGTCGGCGGGCAGCAGGCGCGATTGCAACGGCCGCAACCATTGCCACAGGCGCGCCGCCGGACGCGACAGGAACTGCAGGCGCGCGCGCCGATCCAGCAGGCGCAGCGCGACCAGCACCAGCACCACGCCCACCGCCATGCGCAGGCCCAGTGCCAGGTTGTCGAAGCGGAACACTTTCAGCAGGCCGCCGCCGAAGCCGCCGACGATCGCGCCGGCCAGCACGTAGCCGCCGACCCGGCCGAGATTGACCTGCAAGGCCGCGCCCCAGCCGCGCTGCGGGCTCATCGCGGAGAAGCCGGTGGCGATGCCGCCGCACATCGCCGCGCAGTGCACGCCGCCCAGCAGGCCGCTCAGCAGCGCCGCGAGCAGGGTAAGACCGTCAACCGGCATCGCCCTTGCCCGTATCGCGCGCGGCATCCGCCGCGGGTGCCGCGTCGTCGCCTTCCGACGCTGCGGTCTTCGACGCGTGCGCGGGCTTCCGTGCGTCCTCGTCGTCGAGGATGTCCAGCGCCGGCGTGTCCAGATCGTCGAACTGGCCGCGCCGCACCGCCCAGACGAAGGCGGCGACCGCCAGGCCCAGCAGCACCAGGCTGATCGGAATGAGCATCAACAAAATGGTCATGGTGCGGACTTGTTCGTGGGCACGCGGGTCAGGCGCAGGGCGTTGGCGGTGACCAGCAGCGAGGATAGCGCCATTCCCAGCGCGGCCAGCCATGGCGTGACCATGCCGGTGGCGGCCAGCGGCAGCGCCAGCACGTTGTAGGCCAGCGCCCAGGCCAGGTTCTCGCGGATGATCCGGCGGGTGCGGCGGGCCAGATCCACGGTGGCCGGCAGGCGCGACAGCGAGGTGCCGGTCATCACCAGATCCGCCGCGCGCTGCGCCAGCGGCGCGCCCTGGCCCATCGCCACCGACACGTCCGCGCCGGCCAGCACCGGCGCGTCGTTGATGCCGTCGCCGACCATCGCGACGATCCGGCCCTGCGCCTGGAGTTCATGCACGAAGGCGAGCTTGTCTTCCGGCGTCTGCCGCGCGCGCGGATCGGCGATGTCCATTTCCGCGGCGAAGCGCTGCACCGGCGCGACGCCGTCGCCGCTGGCCAGATGCACCGCGTAGCCCTGCGCGCGCAGCGCCGCCAGCGCGTCCCGGGCGTCGGGACGCGCCGATTCGCGCAGCACGAACCGCGCGACGGCACGCGTGCCATCGCCCAGCCAGATCGCCCCATCGTCTTCGCCGCCGCTGGCGAACCCGGCCTGGCCCAGCCGCCACGCCTGGCCATCGATGCGGCCCTGCACGCCGCGGCCGGTGACGGTTTCCACCTGCCCGGCGCGCAGCGTGTCCACGTCCGCGTCGGTGGCGGCCTGGAGGAAGGCGGCGGCCAGCGGATGGCCGCTGTCGCGCTCCAGTGCCGCGGCCAGCGCGAGCGCGCGCGAATGATCGAAACCGTCCAGGCCCTGCACCTCCACGCTCAACGCGCGCGGATCGCTGAGCGTGCCGGTCTTGTCGAACACGATGTCGCTGGCGCGCGAGAGCGTGTCCAGCGCATCGGCGCGGGTCGCCAGCACGCCCAGCTTCGCCAGGGTGCCGTGCGCGGCGGCCAGCGCGGTCGGCACCGACAGCGACAGCGCGCAGGGACAGCTGATCACCAGCAGTGCCAGGGTCACCTCGAAGGCGCGCGCGGGGTCGTGGAAATGCCAGAACACGTATACCGCCAGCGCCGCCAGCAGCAGGCCGGCGACGAAGCGTCCGCCGATGCGATCGGCCGCGCGCGCGATCGGCGGGCGGTGTGCCTGCGCCTGATCGACCAGGCGCGCCAGCTGCGACAGCCGGGTCGCGCTGCCGACATCGGTGACCCGCAGTCGCGCAGGATGCTCGCGGCACACGGTGCCGGCGTAGACCGCCGCGCCGGCGCGCTTGTGGATGGGATGCGACTCGCCGGTCAGCAGCGCTTCCTCGAACACCGCGTCGGTGTCCAGCAGCACGCCGTCGGCGGGCACGTTGTCGCCGGCGGCCACGCGCACCACGTCGCCGGCGGCGAGGCTGCCGACCGCGACCGATTCGCGGCTGCCGTCGGCGCGCTCGCGGGTGGCGAAAGCCGGCCGTGCCCGCGCCAGCGCATCGACCTGGGCGGTGGCGATGTTGCGCGCGCGCTGTTCCAGCATGCGCGCGGCCAGCAGCAGGAACACGAACATCACCGCCGCGTCGTACCAGACATGCACGCCGCCGCGGATGGTTTCGACCAGGCTGGCCAGGTAGGCGAGCAGGGTGGAGCCGGCGATCAGCGTGTCCATGCCGAGGTGGCGTTCGCGCAGTTCGCGCCAGGCGCCGGCCAGGAACGGCCAGCCGGAGTAGAACACCACCGGCGTGGACACCAGGAAGGTCAGCCAGCGGAAGAAATCACGCGTGGGCACCGGCATGGTCCGGTCCACGTCCAGGTACAGTGCCTCGGCGAACATCATCGCCTGCAATGCGCCCAGCCCGGCGATGCCCAGCCGCAGCAGCCAGCGCTTGCGCTCGTCCAGGCGCGCGCGTTCGCTGGCTTCGCCGCCAGCCAGATAGGGCCGGTAGCCGAGCATGGACAGCCGCTGGAGGATCCGCGACAGCGCCGCGCGCTGCGGATCCCAGGCGATGCGGATGCGCCCGGTCACCGCGTTGGCGGTGCTGTCGAGCACGCCTTCCTCGCGGGCGAGCGCACGGTCGATCAGCCAGGCGCAGGCGGCGCAGCGCATGCCGTCGGTGAGCAGGATGATTTCGCGTCCGCCGGTGATCGGATGGCTGTGTTCGGCCTGCAGTTCCTCGCGATCCCAGATGCCGAGATCGACCGGTTCGGCGTCCACGCGTCCGGCCGCGGCGCTGCGCAGGCGGTAGTAGCTGCCCAGGTCCGAATGGCGGATCCATTCGGCCGCCGCGGCGCAGCCTTCGCAGCAGAATCCCGCGGTCTGGCCGTCCAGCGGACGCAGCACCGGTGCGGCCGGCAGTGCCTCGCCGCAGTGGTAGCAATGCGGCGAAGGCGCCGTTTCGCTCACGAGGCGGTGTCGTCCTGCAACGAGGGCGACAGGTGCGCGGCGCGTTGCGCCTTGGGCAGGCGACCGCGCAGGCGCCACTGGCCGTCGGTCGGGCCGAGCTGCACCTTCCACGCGTGCGAGGCGTCCACCGCTTCGTCCAGGCGCCAGCCGTTGCCGGCCGGTGGCAGGCGCAGGCGGCGGTCTTCCTCGGCCCGGGTCGGATGTTGCAGATGCAGTTCCAGCGGCGCGCGGCGATCGAATTCGCCGTTGACCGGAATGACTTCCACGATGCCCGCGTCCACCCGCAGCACGGCCGCCAGCTTCATCGACTGCGCGCGCTGGTCCGGACCAAGGTCGGTGGTCTGGATCTGCGCCATCCGATCCACCTTGTCGGTGACCGCGTCGGCGCCGCCGGCGCGCACGGAGATGTAGACCAGGCCGACGCCAGCGACGATCGAGGCGATCGGCAGGCCGATCACCAGCCACATCACCGGAATGCGCCAGAGGGAAACTTTGGGTTGCGGGGTCATGGAGTGGGTCCGAAGTAGCTGCTTTCGACGACCTTGGTGGACACGCCGTCCTCGCGCTGGACGCGGATGCGGATGACGTGCCGGCCGGTGACGCTGGACGGCGCGGTCGCGACCAGCGGCAGCGACAGCACTTCCTCGGCGTCGGCCTGGACCTGCTTGCCGCCACCGGCCAGGGTGATGCCGGCGGTGTCCGATTCCAGCACGATGCGGTACTGGTGCGATTGCTGATCCTTGTTGACCAACTTGAGCGTGTAGCTGTTCTCGATGCGTCCGCCGCCGACGTCGCGGTACAGCGCGTTGCGATCGCGCAGCACTTCGGCGATGACGTCGCTGCGGTGGGTCACGCCCCAGCCCCAGGCGGCCAGCAGTGCCAGCAGGATGGTGCCGTAGACGAACACGCGCGGACGCAGCACGCGGGTGCCCTTGCCGTCGATGGCGTTCTGGGTCGAATAGCGGATCAGGCCGTTTGGATAACCCATCTTGCCCATCACGTCATCGCAGGCGTCGATGCAGGCGCCGCAGGCGATGCACTCGTATTGCAGGCCGTTGCGGATGTCGATGCCCGTCGGGCACACCTGCACGCAGATGGTGCAGTCGATGCAGTCGCCCAGCTGATCCGGAGCGAACTTCGGCAGCGGCTCGGCGTGCGCACCGGCGCCGGCGAAGGTGATGGTGCCGCGCGCGTGCAGGCGGTTGTCGGCCGCGGTGGGATGCTGGTACGCGCGGAACACGTAGTCGTAGGCGGTGGCCTTGTCGAGCAGGCCGCGCGCGCGCTCCAGCACGCTGCCCAGGCCGCGCTTGCGCGGACCGCGCGGTTCTCCGCGCATCGGGTCGTAGGCGATGATCAGGGTGTTGCGGTCGAACATCGCGCTCTGGAAGCGCGCGTAGGGGCACATGTACTTGCAGACCTGCTCGCGCAGGAAGCCGGCGTTGCCCCAGGTGGCCAGCGCGTAGAACAGCACCCAGAAGGTTTCCCAGCCGCCCCATTCCAGCGGCGCGCGCACGGCGAGGTCGCGGATGGGAGTGAAGAAGCCGACGAAGGTGAAGCCGGTCCACAGCGCGAACAGCAGCCAGATCGCGTGCTTGCCGCCCTTGCGCAGGATCTTCTGGCCGTTCCAGGGACCGGCGTCCAGCTTCATGCGCTGGCTGCGGTCGCCCTCGGTCCAGCGCTCCATCCACAGGAACACTTCGGTCCACACCGTCTGCGGGCAGGCGTAGCCGCAGAACAGGCGCCCGGCCAACGTGGTGAAGAAGAACAGCGCCATCGCCGCGATGATCAGCAGCAGCGCCAGGAACAGGAAGTCCTGCGGCCAGAACGACAGGCCGAATACGTAGAACTTGCGTGCCGGCAGATCGAACAGCACCGCCTGGCGGCCGTCCCAGCGCAGCCACGGGAACACGTAGAACATGCCCAGCAGCCAGAACACCGCGGCCACGCGCAGGCGGTTGAGCCGGCCGGACACGTCGCGCGGATAGATCTTGCGTTCACTGACGTAGAGCGAATTGCCCTGGTCGTCCACCACGTCGATCGGGATCTGCCGGCTCATGGCGACACTCCGTTGCGCGACGGGAACTGGGATTTTGGGTGAAGCGGGATCGGAACGTTCATGGCATGGCTTCGCCGGGGGTTACCGGCGTGGCGTTGAGGGAGTACCGGACGGATCCAGTCTCCGGCGCGCACGACAGGAGCGGGAGCGACGGTTTGTCGCACGCCCGCTCCAGGCTTTCATTCCGGCGGCAGCGCGCGATTGAAGCGGCTGGAAGGCCGCAGGAGTATCCAGGTGAACAGGCTGGACGAGGCGGTCGCCAGCCAGAACATGAAAAAGCCCAGCGTGTAGCCGAGCTCTCGGGTCAGGGGCCAGTCGGGGAAGGTCGCGTCGCGCAGCTGCAATGGATCCACGAACGCGAAGAACACCATCGTCGCCACGCCCGCCGCGAAGAAACTGGGCCAGAGGATGGCCCCGATCCGCTGTGCGAGCGGGCGGGGCGGATGGTCCAGTCGGGGTTCGCTGAAATCGGTCATGGCGACGATGCTTCCTTCTATGGCGAGGCGGCGGCGGTTTCCTTGTTGCCCTTGTGCGACAGCGACCAGACATACGCGGCGACCAGGCGCGCGCGGGTCTCGCCGAGGAGCTCACGGTGCGCCGGCATGATGCCATGGCGGCCCTTGCTGATGGTCTGGCGCAGGCTCTCGCTGCTGTCGCCGTACAACCAGTAGTCGTCGGTCAGGTCGGGCGCGCCCAGTTCCTGGTTGCCCTTGCCGTCGACGCCGTGGCAGGCCACGCACACGCCTTCGTACAGCTTCTTGCCCTGGGAGGCGGGGAAGTTGTTGATCAACTGGTCCGGATGGCCCAGCGTGCGCACGTAGGCGATGGTGTAGTCGACCGCGTTCGGGCCGCCCATGCCGGTCAGCGCGGTGCCCCACTCGGGCATCACGCCGTCGCGGCCGTCCAGCACCGTCTGCAGCACCTTTTCCGGCGAACCGCCCCAGTGCCAGATGTCGTCGGTCAGGTTGGGGTAGCCGATCGCGCCCTGCGCGGACGAGCCGTGGCAGGTGGCGCAGGTGTTGTTGAAGATCGAACGGCCCAGCGACAGCGCCTTCGGATCCTGCGCCAGCTTGTCGATGGCCTGGTCGGCGTAGGGCTTGAAGGTCTGTTCTAGCTTGGCGTCTTCCACCTTCTTCTTGGCGGCGTGTTCGCCGGCCGACGACCAGTCGGCGGCGCCGGCGTAGCCGCCAAGCCCGCCATACCACGCGATGTAGCCGATGCCGAACGCGATGGTCAGGTAGAACATGTTGATCCACCAGCGCGGCAACGGCTTGTTGTATTCGGTCAGGTCACCGTCCCAGACATGGCTGGTTTCCTCCGGCGCCGGATCGCCGGGGCGACGGCGTGCCGTCCACCACAGCAACCACGCGCAACCGGCGATGTTCAGCACCACCAGGGCGATGACGTACCACGACCAGCCGCTGTTCATGCCTTGTACTCCTCGTCTTCCTCGTTCAGCGGCAGCGCCGCGGCGTCATCGAATTCGGCCTTGCGGCGCGGGCTCCATACCCAGATCCAGCCGCCGATGAACAGCACCAGCAGGATTGCGGTCACGATTCCGGACACCATCTCAGCCTCCCCGCGGCGCGTGCTTGCCGAGCGCCTGCAGGTACGCCACCACGGCGTCCAGCTCGGTCTTGCCCTTCAGTTCCTCGGGCGCGGCCTTGATCTCGGCATCGGTGTAGGGATCGCCCAGCGCCTTCAGTGCGCCCATCCGCCGTGCGGTGGCCTCGCCGTCGACCTTGTTCTTCTCCAGCCAGGGGAAACCGGGCATGTTCGACTCGGGCACCACGTCGCGCGGGTTGATCAGGTGCACGCGGTGCCAGTCGTCGGAGTAGCGGCCGCCGACCCGGGCCAGGTCCGGTCCGGTGCGTTTGCTGCCCCACTGGAACGGACGGTCGTAGACCGACTCGCCGGCCAGCGAGTAGTGGCCGTAGCGCTCGCTCTCGAAGCGCAGGGTGCGGACCATCTGCGAGTGGCAGTTGTAGCAGCCTTCGCGGACGTACACGTCGCGGCCGGCCAGTTGCAGGGCCGGGTAGGGCTTGACCCCTTCCAGCGGCTTGATGGCTTCGGCCTGGAACATCAGCGGCACGATCTCGGCCAGGCCGCCAAACGACACGACCACCGCGATCAGGATGGCCATCAGGCCGATGTTCTTCTCGATTTTCTCGTGAGAGTTGCTGTTGCTCATGTCGGTCTCGTCCTCAGGCGCGCACTTCGGAAACGTCAACCGGCAGGATCGGTTGCGGTGCGGTCGAGCGTGCGGATGCAAACGTCTTCCAGGTGTTCCACGCCATCACGCCCATGCCGCTCAGCACCAGCAGGCCGCCGCCCAGGCGGATCAGGTAGTACGGATAGGTGGCGTTGAGGGCCTCGACGAAGCTGTAGGTCAGCGTGCCGTCGGCGTTGGTGGCGCGCCACATCAGGCCCTGCATGACGCCGGCGATCCACATCGAGGCGATGTAGAACACCACGCCCAGGGTATGCAGCCAGAAGTGCAGGTCGATGGCCTTGGTCGAGAACATGCTGTCCCGGCCCAGCAGGCGCGGCAGCAGCGCGTAGATCGAACCCACCGAGATCATCGCCACCCAGCCCAGCGCGCCGGCATGCACGTGGCCGACCGTCCAGTCGGTGTAGTGGCTCAGCGAGTTGACCGTCTTGATCGACATCATCGGTCCCTCGAAGGTCGCGATCATGTAGAACGACACGGCGACGATCAGGAACTTCAGGATCGGGTCGGTGCGCAGCTTGTGCCACACGCCCGACAGGGTCAGGATGCCGTTCAGCGCACCGCCCCACGACGGCGCCAGCAGGATCAGCGAGAACACCATGCCCAGCGACTGCGCCCAGTCCGGCAGCGCGGTGTAGTGCAGGTGGTGCGGGCCGGCCCACATGTAGACCGCGATCAGCGCCCAGAAGTGGACGATCGACAGCCGGTAGGAGTAGACCGGGCGGCCGGCCTGCTTGGGCACGAAGTAATACATCATGCCGAGGAAGCCGGCGGTCAGGAAGAAACCGACCGCGTTGTGGCCGTACCACCACTGCACCATCGCATCGACCGCGCCGCTGTAGACCGGGTAGGACTTGGTGAAGCCGACCGGGATGGCGATGTTGTTGACGATGTGCAGCAGGGCCACGGCGATGATGTAGGCGCCGTAGAACCAGTTGGCCACGTAGATGTGCTTGACCGCGCGCTTGGCGATGGTGCCGAAGAACAGCACCGCGTAGGCCACCCAGACCACCGTGATCAGCAGGTCGACCGGCCATTCCAGCTCGGCGTATTCCTTGCCCTGGGTCATGCCCAGCGGCAGGGTGATCGCGGCCGCCAGGATCACCGCCTGCCAGCCCCAGAACACGAACGCGGCCAGCTTGTCCGAGATCAGCCGGACGTGGCAGGTGCGCTGGACCACGTGCAGGCTGGTCGCGAACAGGGCGCTGCCGCCGAACGCGAAGATCACCGCATTGGTATGCAGGGGGCGCAGCCGGCCATAGCTGAGCCATGGCAGGTCGAAATTCAGCGCCGGCCAGTACAGCTGGGCGGCGATGAACACGCCCACGGCCATCCCCACGATGCCCCAGACCACGGTCATCACCGCGAACTGGCGCACCACCTTGTCGTTATAAGTACCCTGCACGCTCTGCATGCCACCTGCTCCTAGGCTCAACACCATGATCTTCAGCCCCACCGGCCCCCGCCCACATTGATCTGAATCAACCGGGAGGGGGGAAATACGGACAAGGGGGTGGTCAGCGAACCACGGGCGGCATGTTCGCAACCCGGAACGAGGTCCGGGGTGCGACAGATTGTCACCCCCGCCCGCGCTGACACGGGTCTAGAATTCCCCACGACACCGTTGCCGAGCCCCCCTTCATGCCGGACATGACCGTTGTCGAGCTGTCCCGCCTGCAATTCGCCCTCACGGCGATGTACCACTTCCTGTTCGTGCCGCTGACCCTGGGCCTGTCCTTCATGGTGGCCATCATGGAGAGCGTCTACGTCATGACCGGACGGGACGTGTGGCGGCGGATGACCCTGTTCTGGGGCACCCTGTTCGGGGTGAACTTTGCCATGGGGGTTGCCACTGGTATTGTGATGGAGTTCCAGTTCGGCACCAATTGGTCTTATTACAGCCACTACGTCGGCGACATCTTTGGCGCCCCGCTGGCGATCGAGGGCCTGATGGCCTTCTTCCTGGAAGCGACCTTCATCGGCCTGTTCTTCTTCGGCTGGAACCGGCTCAGCCGGGTCCAGCACCTGGCGGTCACCTGGCTGGTGGCGGTGGCGACCAACTTCTCGGCGCTGTGGATCCTGGTTGCCAACGGCTGGATGCAGAACCCGGTCGGCGCGGTGTTCAACCCCGAGACCATGCGCATGGAGATCACCGACTTCATGGCGGTGATCTTCAACCCGGTCGCGCAGGCCAAGTTCGTCCATACGGTCAGCGCCGGCTACGTGACCGGGGCGATGTTCGTGATGTCGATCAGCGCGTTCTACCTGCTGCGCGGCCGCAACGCCGACTTCGCCAAGCGCTCGATGGCGGTGGCGGCCAGCTTCGGCCTGGCCGCGGCGCTGTCGGTGGTGGTGCTGGGCGACGAGAGCGGTTACGCGGTCGGCGAGAACCAGAAGATGAAGCTGGCCGCGATCGAGGCGATGTGGGAGACCGAGCCGGCGCCGGCGGGCTTCAACGCCTTCGCCATTCCCGATCAGGAAACCCGTACCAATCATTACGCGGTGCATATCCCCTACGTGATGGGCATCATCGGCACCCGCTCGCTCAACAAGGAGATGCCCGGCATCCTGGAACTGGTCGAGCGCGCCGAGGGACGCATCCGCAACGGCATCGTCGCTTACGAGAACCTGCAGAAACTGCGCGCCAACCGTGGCGATTCCCATGCGCGCACCATGTTCGAAACCCATTGGCGCGACATCGGCCACGCCCTGCTGCTGAAGAAGTACCGCGAGGACATCGCCAACGCGACCGACGAGGAAATCGTCAAGGCCGCGTTCGACACCGTGCCGCGGGTGGCGCCGCTGTTCTGGAGCTTCCGGCTGATGGTCGGGCTGGGCTTCTACTTCATCGCCTTCTTCGCCTTCGCGTTCTGGCTGGCCAGCAAGCATCAGCTGGACAAGCGGCGCTGGTTCCTGCGTCTGGCCTTCTACAGCCTGCCGCTACCGTGGATCGCGATCGAGGCCGGCTGGCTGATCGCCGAATACGGCCGCCAGCCGTGGGTGATCGATGGCGTGCTGCCGACCTTCTTCGCCGCCTCGGGGCTGAAGCTGCACCAGATCCTGATCACCCTGAGCGGCTTCGTCACGATTTACACCGTGCTGGCGGTGGTCGAGATCTGGCTGATGCGCAAGTTGATCCTGAAGGGACCGGAGCAGCTTTCGCCGGAACCCCACGGCGCGGCCGCACCCGCCACCCCACCGGCCACGGCCATCTGAGAGGAGCGCGTCCATGGACACCATTCCGCTCGACTATCCGACCCTGCGCCTGATCTGGTGGGCGTTGCTGGGCCTCCTGCTGATCGGCTTCGCGGTGATGGACGGCTTCGACCTGGGTGTGGCGGCGCTGCTGCCGGCGGTCGCCCGCACCGACGGGGAACGCCGGCTCGTGCTGAACGTGATCGGCCCGGTGTGGGAAGGCAACCAGGTCTGGCTGATCGTCGGCGGCGCGGCCATCTTCGCCGCCTGGCCGCCGCTGTACGCGGTCAGTTTCTCCGGTTTCTACATGGCCATGTTCCTGATCCTGGTCGCGCTGATCCTGCGCCCGGTCGGTTTCAAGTTCCGCAGCAAGGTGCCGGATCCGCGCTGGCGCACGGTTTGGGATTGGGCGCTGTTCGTCAGCGGGCTGGTGCCGGCGCTGGTGTTCGGCGTGGCGATGGGCAACGTGCTGCTCGGCGCGCCGTTCACCTTCGACGACATCCTGCGTCCGCACTACGAGGGCGGCCTGTTCGGACTGCTCACGCCCTTCGCGCTGCTGTGCGGCCTGGTCAGCGTCGGCATGCTGGTCGCCCATGGCGCCGGCCGGCTGGTGATGAAGACCGATGGCGCGATCGCGCAGCGCGCCCGCCGCTACGGCAGCGTGGCCGCGCTCGCCACCGTGGTGCTGTTCGTGATCGGCGGCGTCTGGCTGGCGAAGGGCTTGAATGGCTACGTGTTGCAGGTCGCGATGGATCCGGCCGGTCCGTCCAATCCGCTGGCCAAGGTGGTGATCGCGCAGCAGGGCGCGTGGATGGGCAACTATGCGCGCTGGCCGGTGATCTGGCTGTTCCCGGCGCTGGGCGTGCTGGGCGCGCTGTCGAGCGCGCTCTGCCTGCGCGCGGGCAAGGGCGGACTGGCGTTCCTGTCCTCGGCGCTGGCGATCGCCGGCATCCTGCTGACCTTCGGCCTGACCACGTTCCCGTTCCTGTTGCCGTCCTCGCTCAATCCCGGCGCCAGCCTGATGGTATGGGACGCCTCCTCCAGCCACATGACGCTGTTCATCATGCTGCTGGTGACCGCGTTCTTCCTGCCGATCATCCTGGCGTACACCGCCTGGGTGTACCGGGTGATGCGCGGCAAGGTCGGCGACGACACGCTGGACCACGACCAGAATCCGAACGCTTACTGATACCGGAGAAACACGCATGTGGTATTTCAGCTGGATACTCGGCGCCGGACTCGCGGCCAGCTTCGCCATCCTCAATGGCATGTGGTACGAGATTCGGGATACGGACAAGCGCAGGGGCGATTGAGTGGGGGGGGCGGCGTGCCCGTGCACGCTATCTCCGCAAGCCAATGCCGTCAGCGTGCCGCGTGGCGAATCCCCGGCATGTCGCTGCCTGCATCGTCATTTCATCGTCGTCCCGATGGCTTCCAACGACCGGTTGGTTGATCAAGCCGGGACCCATCCATTTGCCGCGATGGTGAATGGTCCTGGACGTTGAGACATCCCGCGAGAATGGATTCCAGCGTTCGCAGAAATGACGGGGGAAAGTGGCTGGGGTTGATTCGCATGCCGTCGTGCGGCGAACGTTCACTGCCACGTTGCCACCGCGACGTCATGGTTCCGTCATCCCGGCGGAAGCCGGGATCCATTTCCGTGGCGGTGAATGGCCTTGAGCGTTGAGATATCTCGCGGAAATGGATTCCAGCGTTCGCTGGAATGACGGGGAAACGAGGCGACAGAACAATGTGATTCGCTTGCCATATGCGGCGGAATTGGTGTGCGTAAAGGAAGCGGGAGCTAACCTGCCGGGAGTTCACATCGGCCCCACGGCCAGGAGCGTCAACATGGATTTCAACAACAAGGTCGTCATCGTCACCGGTGGTGCCAGCGGTATCGGAGAAGCGAGTGCGAAGCTGTTCGCCGAGCGCGGCGCGCATGTGGTGATCGCTGATTTCTCGGATCACGGGCAGGCGATCGCCGATGCCTTGTCGAAGCAGGGTGCCAGGTCGCTGTTCGTGAAGACCGATGTGACCGACAGCGCGGCGGTACAGCGGATGGTGTCCGAAACCGTCGCCGCGTTCGGCCGCATCGACGTGCTGTTCGCCAACGCCGGCATCGCCGCCGACGGTCCGATCGACCAGCTGCCCGAGGCGGCCTGGGATCGCACCATCGGCATCAATCTCACCGGCGTCTACCTGTGCGACAAGTACGTCATCGAACAGATGCTCAGGCAGGGCGGCGGCGTGATCGTCAATTGCGGTTCCATCCACAGCCACGTCGGCAAGCAGGGCGTCACCGCCTACGCGGCGGCCAAGGGCGGGGTGAAGCTGCTGACCCAGACCCTCGCCATCGACTATGGCGCGCGCGGCATCCGCGTCAACGCCGTCTGCCCGGGCTACATCGACACGCCGCTGCTGAAGGACCTTCCGGCCGAGGCCAAGCACGCGCTGGAGAAGCTGCATCCAATGGGGCGGCTGGGCCGTGCCGAGGAAGTCGCGCGCACGGTGCTCTTCCTCGCCAGTGACGATGCCTCCTTCGTCAACGGCGCTTCACTGCTGGTGGACGGCGGCTACACCGCGCAGTGAATCGGCGGACGGGATGCCACGGCGTCCCGTCCCTACCGCTCCGGACATCCTGATTTCCGATACTCCTCCCAGCGCCGCCAGCGCGCGCAGCGGCCGCGGCCGAGCGGGGGCGCTGCGGGGATTGGCCTATAATCCCCCGGTGTTCCCAGCAAGCCCGCCGGATGCGGAGCCCCGGACATGCCAGTCAAGAGCATCCAGAACCGTCGTCTTTACCAGCAGATCGCCGACCAGTTGCGCGGCATGATCAATCGCGGCGAGTTCCCGCCGGGCAGCTACCTGCCGCCGGAGCGCGAGCTCTCGCAGCAGTTCGGCGTCAGCCGCACCTCGCTGCGCGAGGCGCTGATCGCGCTGGAAGTGCTGGGCCTGGTGCGGGTCCGGGTGGGCGACGGGGTCAGCGTGGTGGGGCCGGACGCGGATGAAGCGCCGCCGGCCGAACATGCGCTGGATCGCGCCCGCCAGCTCAATCCGTGGACGCTGGATCCGGAACTGGGCGTGGTGGCCGACTTCCACGCCGAAATCCCACCGTTTTCGCTGCTGAGCGCCCGTCGGCTGGTGGAACCGGAAACCGCCGCGCTGGCGGCCGAAAACGCCAGCGACGATCAGATCGCCGGCATCGAGGAAGCCCTGCAGCGCAACATCGCCGACAACCAGCATGCCTCGACCACCCATCCCGGCGATCGGCTTCTGCACATCCGCATCGCCGACGCCAGCGGCAATCCCGCCTATTCGCTGCTGATCCGGCACCTGCTGGGCCATCAGTACGGCGCGATGTTCCAGCGCGTGCAGGCCCTGTATACGGTGGAAGACATGCCGCGCCGCTCGGAACTGGAGCACGAGGCCATCGTCGATGCGATCCGCGATCGCGATCCGGACGCCGCACGCGCGGCGATGGAACGGCACCTGGATTCGGTGATCCGGATCTTCTCCGGCGGCGAGCGCTGAAACCCGGCGACAATCCGCCCTAGGGCCGCCACAACACCTGCGGACCGACCTCGCGCACATCGCGGGTACCGGTCAACGCCATGCTCACGTCCAGTTCCCGGCGGATCAGCTCCAGCGCGGTGGTCACGCCGCGTTCGCCCATCGCGCCCAGGCCATACAGGAAGGCCTTGCCGATCAGCGTGCCGTGCGCACCCAGCGCCAGTGCCTTCAGCACGTCCTGGCCGCTGCGCACGCCGCTGTCGAACCAGATCTCGCAGCGATCGCCGACCGCCGCCGCCACCTGCGGCAATGCGAGGATCGCCGGTGGCGCGGAATCGAGCTGGCGGCCGCCGTGGTTGGACACCACGATCGCGTCCGCGCCGGCATCCACCGCCGCACGCGCGTCGTCCGCGTCCAGGATCCCCTTCACGATCAGCTTGCCCAGCCACAGCGAACGCACCCAGGCCACGTCCTTCCAGCTGAGGGTGGGATCGAACTGGCTGCCGATCCATTGCGACAACGTGGTCATGCCCTTGCCGCCGCCAGGAATGAAACCGGCCAGGTTGCCGAAGTTGCGGTGCGGCGTGCGCAGCATGCCCCACGCCCAGCGCGGCCGGCGCAGCAGATCCAATGCGTTGCCCAGGGTCAGTCTGGGCGGCACGGTCAGGCCGTTCTTGATGTCGCGATGGCGCTGGCCCTGGATCTGAAGATCCGCGGTGAGTATCAGCGCGGAACATTGCGCGGCCTTCGCGCGCTGGATCAGCGAGGCGGCGAAATCGCGATCGCGCATCACGTAAAGCTGGAACCAGAACGGCTTTTCCACCGCCGCGCGCACGGCCTCGATGGAACAGATCGACACCGTGCTGAGGGTGAACGGCACGCCGGCGGCCTGGGCCGCGCGCGCGGCGAGGATCTCACCATCGGCATGCAGGATGCCGGTCAACCCGGTCGGTGCCAACCCCACCGGCATGCTCACCGCTTCTCCGGCCATGGTGGTGGCCAGCGAGCGCTGGTCGACATCGATCATCACCCGTTGGCGCAGCATCAGCGTGTCCAGCGCACGGCGATTGCCGTTGAGGGTGTGCTCGTCGTACGAGCCGCGGTCGACGTAGTCGAAGATCGCGCGCGGCGCGCGGCGCATCGCCAACTGGCGGAGATCCTCGTTGCAGGTGATCGGGGTCATGGCGGAAACGGTTCGGGTCGAAGTACGGTCAGGACTGCGGGTGGCGGCGCGCGTACACACCGTACAGCGCGACCACCAGGAAGCAGAAGGCGGGAATCCAGAACGCGGTCTCGATGCCGGCGATGTCCGCCAGCCGGCCCATGAACCACGGCACGATGGCGCCGCCGACGATCGCCATGATGATGAAGCTGGCGCCGCGCTTGGTCTGCGCGCCCAGGCCCTTGATGCCCAGCGCGAAGATGGTCGGGAACATCATCGACATGAAGAAGAACACGGCGATGAGGGCGGCGACCGACACCTTGCCCATGCCGGCGATGACCACGCCGCACAGCAGGATGTTGATCACCGCGTAGACGCTGAGCAGGCGCGCGGCCGAAATCGCGCCCATCAGCGCGGTGGTCAGGAAGCGCCCGGCCAGGAAGCAGCCCAGCGCCACCGCCAGCAGGTAGGCGGCGCGTTCGGAGGACAGGCCGGGGATGTGATCGACCGCGTAGTTGATGAAGAACGCACCCGCGCCGACCTGCGCGGCCACGTAGAAGAACTGCGCGATCACCGCGAACACGAAATGGCGCTGCGAGAACAGCGGCGCGTGGGGAGCGGCCGCCGCGACGGAGGAGGCGTCGGCGGAAACCTCGGGCATGCGCGTGCGCCAGATCAGCACCGCGATGGCGATGACCACGAGCGCGGTGGCGACGTAGATCAGCTGCACGCCATGGCTGCCTGAAATGCCCGAGGTCGAGGCGCCGAAGAACAGCTTGCCGCCGATGAACGGGGCGATGAAGGTGCCCAGGCCGTTGAATGATTGCGCCAGGTTGAGCCGGCGTTCCGAGGTTTCCGCCGGACCCAGCACGGTGGCGTAGGGATTGGCGGCGGTTTCCAGGCAGGCCAGGCCGCAGGCGATCACGAACAGGGCGAACAGGAAGTACTCGAACACGCCGGCGCGGGTGGCGGGAATGAACAGCAGCGCGCCACACGCGAACAGGCCCAGGCCGAGCAGGATGCCGGTCTTGTAGCCGCGCCGTTCCATCAGCGCGGCCGCCGGCAGCGCCATTAGGAAGTAGGCGCCGAAGTAGGCGGCCTGCAACAGCGCCGAGCGTGCGCGGGTGATGTCCAGGGTTTCCTGGAAATGCTTGTTGAGCACGTCCAGCAGGCCGTAGGAGAAGCCCCACAGGAAGAACAGGCAGGTCACCAGGATGAACGCCAGCCGGTAGCGTTGCGCGCCGCTGTCCTGCAGGGTCGGGGAGGCGGTACCGGGCAATGCGGGCATGCGGAAGCTCCTGCGGAAAGAGGATCAGGCGTCGGTCAGGCGGAAAATCGGTTGCATCGGGGTCCACTTGCTGCCTTCCGGCGTCCACGGCGTGGCTTTCTGGAACGACCACATCAGGTCTTCCCAGGCGCGCAGGCGCGGATCGCCGCGCTCGGCGTCGGCCATGCGCGCGGCGTCGAACACCGCGTCGTCGGTGTCCATCACCATCACCATGCGCGTGCCCAGCCGGAAGATCTCCAGCTCGCGCACGCCCTGCGTGCGCAGGTGTGCCAGCACTTCCGGCCAGACCTGCCGGTGGTGGTGCTCGTAGGCGGCGATCAGATCCGGATCGTCGTGCAGATCGAGGGCCAGGCAATGGCGCATCGGGATTTCCTCAGGTCAGGGCGCGATCCAGATGGGTGTAGCCGCCATCCACGAACAGCCATTGGCCGGTGACGTGGGAGGCGCGCGCGGACAGCAGGAACACCGCGGTGTCGGCGATCTCGTCGGCGCGGGTCATGCGCCGCTCCAGCGGGATGCGGCGGGTGATGTCGGCCAGCTTGGCGTCCGGATCGTCGAAGCCGGACAGCCAGCTCTGGTAGAGCGGGGTCATCACTTCCGCCGGCACCACCGCGTTCACGCGCACGCCGTCGGCGGCCAGCGACGCGGCCCATTCGCGGGTCAGCGACAGCTGCGCGCCCTTGGAGGCGCAGTAGCCGCTGGTGCCGCCCTGGCCGGTGATCGCGGTCTTGGAGGAGACGTTGACGATGGCGCCGCGGCTGGCTTTCAGCGCGTCGACGCACAGGTGCGCCATCACGTAGTAGTGGATGAGATTGCGTTCCAGCGACTGCACGAATGCCTCGCGGCCGGCTTCCAGTCCAACGCCGTCGTTGACGCCGGCGTTGTTGACCAGGCCATGCAATGCGCCGGTTTCGGCCAGCGTGGCGGCCACCGCGCGCTCGCAGGCGGCGGCGTCGGCCAGGTCGAGCTGGTGGAAACGGAAGCGCGGCTGCGCCCGCCGCAGTTCATCCTCGAACGCGGCGTCCAGCGGACTGCGCCCGAAGATCACCGGAATCGCGCCCTCACGCGCCAGTGCGCGCGAAATCGCGCCACCGATGCCGGCGCCGCCGCCGGTCACGATCACCACCTTGTCCCGCAGTTCCAGATCCATCACGACCCCCTCAGCCGTGTACGTCATAGCAGCGCAGGGCGGTGCCGCCCCACAGCTGCGCCTGTTCGGTTTCCGACAACCGGCCCGCCCAGTCTTGCACCAGCGCCGCGACCGCGGCGTAGTCGGCGCGCAGCAGGCACACCGGCCAGTCCGAGCCGAACATCAATCGATCCGCGCCGAAGGCTTCCAGCGCGGCATCCAGGTGCCGGAGGATCGCTGCGCGGTCCAATCCGGCGCCCACTACTTCGGTTACCAGTCCCGACGCCTTGCACAGCACGTGCGGCTGCGCGGCCAGTGCATGCAGGTGCCGGCGCCAGTCGGCCTCGCCGTCGCCGCCGATGGCGGGCTTGCCGAGGTGATCCAGCACCAGCCAATGGCGATCGTGGCGCGCGCTGAACGCCGGCACCTCGGCCAGTTGCGCCGGTCCACGGACCAGGATTTCGTAAACCAGGCCCTGTCGCTGCACCGCCTCGACGCCGCGCGCGAAGCGTGGATCGGCCAGGGTCGCGGCCACGTCCGGATCGTCCTGCAGCAGGTGGCGCACGCCGGCGAAGCGCGGATGCGCGCGCCAGTGCGCCAGCCGTTCCTCCGCGTGGACGGCGAAAAGATCCACCCAGCCGACCACCGCCGCGATGACTTCGTGCCGCTGCGCAAGTTCGAGCAGGAACGTGTTCTCCACCTCGTCGGCACGCGCCTGCACCGCGATGCACGCCTCCAGGCCGGCGGCTTGCAGCAAGGGCGCCAGATCGTCCGGCAGCCAGTCGCGCCGCAACACGTCCATGCCCTCGCCCATCCAGGGATAGTCCCGGGGCGCGTAGCGCCAGAAATGCTGGTGGGCGTCGACGCGGGCGATCACGGCGTGGCGTCCGCCCGCGGCGAAATCGACATGGCGTCGAAACGCAGTTCCAGATCCTGCGCGGGGTAAGCGGGTGCGGCCAGTTCGATCGTCACCGGCGTCGCGCCGGCATCGGTGGCAGGGATCGTGAACGGTCCGATCGCCTGCTCACGCAACGTCGCCGCGTCCACCTCGCGTGCCTGTCCGCCAACACGGATGCGATAGCGCTGCGCCGATGCCGCCTGCGCGCCCGGGAAACGCAGCCATGCGGTGGTTTGCGCCTGTTCGGGCCGCAGCATGGCGCGCAGCGACACCGTGGTCGGGCGCTGGCTGCGATAACCGCTGCCGAACGCGAAGCTGGTGCCGGGATGCCAGGACGAACGGGGCAGCGTCGCGATGCCGGACGCGGGAACCGCGACCGCATCGGCCGGCATGACCCGGAGCGGACCCTGCAATTCAACCCGCAACACCGGCAACACCGCGTCCGGCGCCTGCGCGGGCAGGTCGATGACCAGTGCATTACCGTCGCGGCGCCAGGCCAGCGGCGACGCGGCATCGTCGCCGTCGATGCGGATCTCGCGGGGATCGTTGGCCATGCCTTCGACGGCGAGTTTTCCGCCGCGCCAGTCGCGCACGAACAGGTAGAGCGCCTTGTCGTCCACCAGCGTGCTGCCCCAGGCCTGCGGCGGCAGCCCGCTTGGCCGCGCGGTCATCGCGACGTTGCCATGGCGCTGCAGCCATTGGCCGATGCCGCGCAGGACGTCGGCCTCGAACGGCACCACCGAACCATCGCCCATCGGGCCGATGTTGAGCAGGTAGTTGCCGCCGGCGCTGCGCGCCTGCACCAGGCCGTTGGCCAGTTCGCGCACCTTGCCCGGCAGGTCGTCGCGCTGCTGCCAGCTGCGGTAGCCCCAGGTGGCGTGATAGATGGAGGCCGGGACTTCGAACGGCGGCTGCATCGACGGCGACGGCGCTTCGTTGTCGCCGAGGGTGACGAAGTCGCCGGCGTTGTTCCAGATACGGCCATTGATGACCGCCGCCGGTTGCAGGCGACGGACGATGCCGGCGAAGCGGCGGCTCTGCTCCGGCGTCGGCGTGGACATGTCGAACCACACCTCGGTGATCGGCCCGTAGTTCGTCATCAGCTCGGTGATCTGTTTTTCGATCAGCGGTTCCATCGACGCCGGGATCGGATTGCCGTTGTCCGGATCAAAGGGATGGCCGGCATGCCAGTCCACCAGCGAGAAATACAGGCCCAGGCCGACGCCGCGCGCGCGGCAGGCCTCGGCGATCAGCTTGATCGGGTCCTTGCCGAACGGCGTGCGGTCGACGATGTCGTAGTCGGTGCTCGCGGTGTCGAACATCGCGAAACCGTCGTGGTGCTTGCTGGTGACCACCACGTAGCGCGCGCCGGCATCCTGCGCCAGTTCGCAGATGGCGTCGGCGTCGAACTTCGGCGCGGCGAAGCGTGCGGCGACCTTCGCGTAATCGTCATGGGAAATGTTGGCCCAGCTCTGGATCTGCTCGGAGTAGCCGCGCGTCACCGGCTGGCCGTTCCACACGCCGCCCAGCTCGGAATACAGGCCCCAGTGCACGAACATACCGTAGCCCTGTTCCTGCCAGTGGCGGAGGCGGGCGGCCGGATCGGCGGCGGCCGCCGCGGTCGCGGCAGGCTTGCCGTCGGGTGCGGGAGGCGTGGCGGTCGGCGGCCGTTCGTCGCAGCCCGCTGCCAGCAGCAGCGCGGCCGACAGCAGCGCGGCGGGCAGGGCGGCGGGCAGGGCGGAGCGTCGGCGCGCCGTGGCCCGCATCAGGCGGCACCGCCGGGCGCGGGATGCAGGTACTGGCGGCGGCTGGCGTCCTTCATGGTGATGGAGAAGCCGGGCGCGGTCGGGGGCAGGTAGGCGGCGTCGCGGATCACGCAGGGGTCCTGGAAGTGGTCGTGCAGGTGGTCGACGTATTCCACCACGCGGCCCTCGCGGGTGCCGGCGATGCAGACGTAGTCGATCATCGCCAGATGTTGCACGTATTCGCACAGGCCCACACCTCCGGCGTGCGGGCACACCGGCAGGCCGTACTTGGCCGCCATCAGCAGGATCGCCAGTACCTCGTTCACCCCGCCCACGCGGCAGGCGTCGATCTGGACCACGTCGATGGCGCCGCCGGCGATGAACTGCTTGAACATGATCCGGTTCTGGCACATCTCGCCGGTGGCGACCTGCACCGGCGCGATGGCCTGGCGGATGCCGCGGTGCCCGGCGATGTCGTCGGGGCTGGTGGGCTCCTCGATGAACCACGGTTGGGCGAAGGCCAACTGCTTCACCCAGTCGATGGCCTGGCCGACTTCCCAGATCTGGTTGGCGTCGATCATCAGTTGGCGCTCCGGACCCAGCACCTCGCGGGCGATGGTCACCCGGCGGATGTCGTCCTGCAGATCCCGGCCGACCTTCAGCTTGACGTGGCGGAAGCCGGCATCGACTGCTTCCTGGCACAGCCGGCGCAGCTTGTCGTCCGGATAGCCCAGCCAGCCGGCCGAGGTGGTGTAGCAGGGATAGCCCTCGCGTTCGAGGGTGGCGATGCGCGCGGCCTTGCCGGCTTCGCGATCGCGCAGCAGCGCCAGCGCTTCCTCGGGCGTGATGGCGTCGCTCAGGTAGCGGAAGTCCACGCAGCGCACCAGCTGTTCCGGCGTCATGTCCGCGACCAGCCGCCACACCGGCTTGCCCTCGGCCTTGGCCCACAGATCCCAGGCGGCGTTGACGACCGCGCCGGTGGCCAGGTGCATGGCGCCCTTGTCCGGGCCGATCCAGCGCAGCTGGCTGTCGGAGGTGACGTGGCGCCAGAAGCGGCCCATGTCCTGCGCGATCCAGTCCAGATCCAGCCCGACCACCAGATGGCGCATCGCCTCGATCGCGGCGCAGCAGATCTCGTTGCCGCGGCCGATGGTAAAGGTCAGGCCGTGGCCTTCCAGTCCGTCGCGCGTGGTTTCCAGCACCACGTAGGCGGCCGAATAGTCCGGATCCGGATTCATCGCATCCGAACCGTCCAGGTGCTGCGAGGTGGGAAAACGCAGATCCTCGACCCGCATCCCGGTGATGCGCACGCCGGCCAGCGCCGGAAGGGCAACGGCATTCATGCCTGCACCACCTTCTGCCGCTGTTCGCCGAGGCCGTCGATGCCCAGCCGCATGACCTGGCCGGGCCGCAGGTACACCGGTGGCTTCTGGCCCAGGCCCACGCCCGGCGGCGTGCCGGTGGAGATCACGTCGCCCGGTTGCAGGCTCATGAAGCGGCTCAGGTAGCTGATGAGGAAGGGCACCTGGAACACCATCGTGCGGGTGTTGCCGTCCTGGTAGCGGTGGCCGTCCACTTCCAGCCACAGGCCGAGCGCGTGCGGATCCGGAATCTCATCGGCGGTCACCAGCCACGGGCCGAGCGGACCGAAGGTGTCGCAGCCCTTGCCCTTGTCCCAGGTGCCGGTGCCTTCGAGCTGGAACTCGCGCTCGGACACGTCGTTGATCACGCAGTAGCCGGCGACGTGCTCCATCGCGTCGGCTTCGGCGATGTAGCGGCCGCCACGGCCGATCACCACGCCCAGTTCCACTTCCCAGTCGGTCTTGTGCGAACCGCGCGGAATCCGCACGTCGTCGTCGGGCCCGCAGATCGCGCTGGTCCATTTGTTGAAGATCACCGGTTCGGCCGGCACCTGCGCGCCGGTTTCGGCGGCGTGGTCGGAGTAGTTCAGGCCGATGCAGACGAACTTGCCGACCTGTCCCACGCAGGGGCCCAGGCGCGGCGCGCCGTCCACGCGCGGCAGCGTGGACACGTCCAGCGCGCGCAGGCGTTGCAGGCCTTCCGGGCTGATCGCTTCGCCGGCGATGTCGGCGATGACCGACGAGAGATCGCGGATGCGGCCTTCATCGTCGAGGAGTCCGGGCTTTTCCGCGCCCGGTGCGCCATGGCGCAACAGTTTCATGAGGGTTCCTTCAGTTGATCCAGCCGCCGTCGATCACGTGCGTGGTGCCGGTGGTGAAAGCGGATTCGTCGCTGGCCAGGTACACCGCCAGCGCGGCGATTTCCTCGGGACGACCCAGCCGGCCCATTGGCTGGCGGCCGACGAACGCGGCCTGCACGTCCTCGACGGAACTGCCCTGTTGCCGCGCCTGCTCGGCGATGCGCGCTTCCAGCGACGGCGAACTGACCGTGCCCGGGCAGATCGCGTTGCAGCGGACGCCGCGGCCGACGAAATCGGCGGCCACCGCCTTGGTCAGGCCGATCACGGCGGCCTTGGTGGTGCCGTAGATGAAACGGTTGGGTACGCCCTTGATGCTGGAGGCAACCGAGGCGACATTGATGATCGAGCCGCCGCCGCGGGCCAGCATGCCCGGCAGCAGCTGGCGGATCAGGTGGTACATCGAGCCGACGTTGAGGCGCCAGGCGAGGTCCCAGTCCTGCTCGCCGGCCTCCAGGATGCTGCCGCTGTGGACGAAGCCGGCGCAGTTGAACAGCACGTCCACCGCGTCGCGGGCGCCTGCATGGCGCTGGGCGAGGGCGGCGATCGCGGCGGTGTCGGTGACATCCAGGCGCAGCGGCATGAGCGCCTCGCCGGCCTCGACCCGCAGCCGCTGCAGGGCTTCCTGGTCGATGTCGGCGGCGATCACCCGCGCGCCTTCGCGGATGAAGGCGAGCGCGGTGGCGCGGCCGATGCCCTGGCCGGCCGCGGTGACCAGGGCGAGTTTGCCTTGCAGGCGCATGGGGAACTCCGGGCTAATGGCCTAGTGGTTGGACCAATGCTATCGTGAGATCTGAAACTTGCAACCCGGCATGGCTGAGGCGAGGACCGATGATGGAACAGGTGAAGCGGAAAGGGGAGGCGGCCCGCGCCGTCGTGATGGGAAAGGCGACCGGGTTGGCGATCCTGTTGCTGACCTTGGGCGCCTGCGGTGGTCAGGCAACCGACCCGGGCCAGGCGGCCGCGCCCGCCGAGGCCTTTGCCGCCGGGAGCACGCCGCCGCTGATCCCCGCGCCCGCGCAGGCCACGCCCGGACAGGGCCGCTTCGTGGTGGCGGCCGATACGCCGGTCGTGGCCGCGGCGGCGGATCCGGCCGCCCAGGCCGCCGCCAGCCAGTTCATCGCCATGCTGCGCGAAAGCACCGGCGTTTCCCTGCATCGGGTCGAATCGGCGTCGGCGCCGGCCATCGTCTTCAGCACCGACGCGAAACGGGAGACCCGGGCGGAAGGCTATGCGCTGGACGTGGCCGCCGACGGCATCCGCATCCACGCCCGCGATGGCGCCGGCCTGTTCTACGGCGGCGTCAGCCTGTGGCAACTGCTGACCACCGCCGACACCCTGCCGGTCAGCGTGCCGGCGGTGCGCATCGTCGACGCGCCGCGCTTCGGCTGGCGCGGCTTCATGCTGGATTCGGCCCGGCACATCCAGAGCGTGGACGAGATCAAGCGCCTGCTGGACCAGATGGCGCGGCACAAGTTGAACGTCTTCCACTGGCACCTGACCGACGACCAGGGCTGGCGCCTGGAGATCAAGCGCTACCCGAAACTCACCGAAGTCGGTGCGTGGCGCATTCCGGCCGGCAAGGCCGGCCAGGGCGCCGACGGCAAGCCGGTGCGCTACGGCGGTTTCTACACCCAGGCCGAGGCGCGCGAGATCGTCGAGTACGCCCGCCAGCGCCACATCACGGTAGTGCCGGAAATCGAAATGCCCGGCCATGCGCAGGCCGCCATCGCCGCGTACCCGGAATTCGGCGCCACCGGCAAGGCGCCGCCGGTCTCGCCGGACTGGGGCGTGAACACCTGGCTGTATGGCGTGGAGGATCCGACCTTCACGTTCCTGGAGAATGTGCTGACCGAGGTGATGGACATCTTCCCCGGCCAGTACATCCACATCGGCGGCGACGAGGCGGACAAGTACCAGTGGCGCAACTCGCCGCAGATCCAGGCGCGCCGCAAGGCGCTCGGCCTGGGCGACGACATGCAGCTGCAGAGCTGGTTCATCAAGCGCATCGAGACCTTCCTGGTCGCGCACGATCGCCGCCTGATCGGCTGGGACGAAATCCTCGAAGGAGGCCTGCCGCCGGAAGCGACGGTGATGTCCTGGCGCGGCATGGAAGGCGCGGTGGAAGCGGCGCGGCAGGGACACGACGTGGTGCTGAGCCCGAGCAACGTCACCTACATCAACCGCATGCAGTCCGACGAGTCGGACGAACCGCCGGGCCACGACTACACCACCACCTTGCAGAAAGTGTATGAATTCGAGCCGGTGCCGCCGGAACTGGACGCCGACCAGGCCAGGCATGTGCTGGGTACCCAGGCCAACCTGTGGACCGAACACGTGCGTACCGAGCCGCGGGTGGAACACATGGCCTTCCCGCGCCTGTCGGCGCTGGCCGAGATTGCCTGGTCGCCCAAGGCCACGCGTGACTGGGACGGCTTCCTGCAACGACTGGCGTCGCAGATGCGGCGCTTCCAGCGCGCCGGCATCGGTGCCGCCGACAGCGCCTTCGCCGCGCGCATCCGCGCACGCGCCGAAGGCGAGGGCGCGCAGGTGATTCTGCTCAACCAGAGCGGGTTCGGCGAACTGCGCTACACCACCGATGGCAGCGATCCGACCGCGCAGTCGCCGCGCTTCCAGCAGGCAATGCAGGTGGCGCTGCCGACCACAATCAAGGCCAATGCGTTCTTCCAGGGCAAGCCGCTGGCCGCGCCGCGCGAACTTCGAATCGACGCGCTCGCCCTGCGCACCCGCGAGGCCGAGTACCTGGATGCCTGCCGCAAGGACAGCTACGTGCTGCGGCTGGAAGACGACGAACCGCGCGAAGGCGATCGCGCGGTAGTCCCGGTCGATATCGGCACGCCGTGCTGGCAGTGGAAGCAGGCGCCGCTGGACGGCGTCACCACCCTGCGCGCGGAAGTGCTGGACCTGCCGTACAACTTCCAGTTCGGCGGCGATTCGGTCGGCGTCGAACCGCCGCCCGCCGGTCCGGTGGATCTGCAGGTGCGCGTTGGCGGTTGCGAGGGCAAGCCGGTGGCAGTGGCGCGGGTCGAAGTGGGCGCCGATGCGGTGAAGCGGGTCGATGTGGCCCTGCCGTCCCTGCAAGGTGCGCAGGATCTGTGCCTGAAATTCACCGGCGACCACCGGCGCGTGCTGTGGGCCATCGATCGGGTCCAGTTGCTGACGGCGGCGGAGCCGCGCTGATGCGCGCGCCGGCCATGCTGGCCATGCTGCTGGCGGCGGGATTCACCGCCACCACGCCCGCGACCCTCCCGGTGGGCGAACCGGCACCGGCCTTCGCGCCGACCCCCGCGATCTATCACGACGGCTGGATCGATCTGGACAAGAACGGCCGCAAGGACCTCTACGAGGATGCCCGCGCGCCCATCGATGCGCGGGTGGAGGACCTGCTGGCGCGGATGAGCATGGAGGAAAAGACCGTGCAGCTGGCGACGCTGTACGGCTATGGCCGGGTGCTGAAGGACCCGCTGCCCACCGCGCGGTGGAAGTCGGCGCTGTGGAAGGACGGCATCGGCAACATCGACGAGATGCACAACGGCTGGGGCGATGGCCGCAGGAGCGTGTACGCCACCGACCTGCACCGGCACGTGTGGGCGATGAACGAGGTGCAGCGGTTCTTCGTCGAACAGACCCGGCTCGGCATTCCGGTCGATTTCACCAACGAGGGCATCCGTGGCGTCGAGGCGCGCGGGGCGACCAGTTTCCCCAGCCAACTGGGCATCGGCCATACCTGGAACCGCGCGCTGGTGCGCCGGATGGGCCGCATTACCGGCATCGAGGCGCGCGCATTGGGTTACACCCATGTCTATGCGCCGATCCTGGACGTCGCGCGTGATCAGCGCTGGGGCCGGATGGAGGAGGTCTACGGCGAGGATCCGTATCTGGTCTCGCGCCTGGGCGTGGAGATGGTGAAGGGGCTGCAACAGGACTTCACCGTGGCCGCCACCGCCAAGCACTTCGCCGTCTACAGCGCCAACAAGGGCGCGCGCGAAGGCATGGCCCGCACCGATCCGCAGGTGGCGCCGCGCGAGGTCGAGGAGATCTTCCTGCCGCCGTTCGCCGCCGCGATCCGCGAGGCCGGCCTGCTGGGCGTGATGAGCTCCTACAACGACTACGACGGCGTGCCGGTCACCGGCAGCCGCTACTGGCTGACCGAGCGCCTGCGCGGCGACTTCGGCTTCCGCGGCTACGTGGTCTCCGACAGCGAGGCGGTGGAGTTCCTGCATACCAAGCATGGCGTGGCGGCCGATGCGAGGACGCGGTGCGACAGGCGGCCGAGGCCGGCCTGAACATCCGCACCAACTTCACCCCGCCGGAGGACTACGTGCTGCCGATGCGCGCGGCCCTGGCCGACGGTTCGCTGGCGGTCGCGACGGTGGACGATCGCGTGCGCGACGTGTTGCGGGTGAAATTCACCCTCGGCCTGTTCGACCGCCCCTACGTGGACGACGCCGAAACCAGTGCGCGCCTCGTGAACTCGAAGGAACACCGCGAAGTCGCCCTGCAGGCGGCGCGCGAGAGCCTGGTGTTGCTGAAGAACACCAACGCCGCCCTGCCGCTGCGCAAGGATCTGAAGACGGTCGCGGTCATCGGCCCCAATGCCGATGACGGCCGCTATTCCCATCGCCACTACGGGCCCTCCGGCGGCCACGTGGTGACCGTGCTGGAAGGCGTGCGCCAAAAACTGGCAACGCGCGCCGAGGTGCGCCATGCGAAGGGCGTGGAGATTGCCGGCGACAACTGGCCGGCCATCGAGATCCTGCCCGAGCCGCTGAGCGCCGCCGAACAGGCCGGCATCGACGAGGCCGTGCGCGCGGCCACCGGCGCCGACGTGGCGATCGTCGTGCTGGGCGACGGCGATCGCACCGTCGGCGAGAGCCTGAGCCGCACCAGCCTGGATCTGCCGGGCCGGCAACTGGAACTGCTGCGTGCGGTTCACGCCACCGGCACCCCTGTGGTGCTGGTGCTGATCAACGGCCGGCCGATGAGCGTCAACTGGGCCGATGCGCACGTGCCGGCGATCCTGGAAGCGTGGTTTCCCGGCGATCACGGCGGCACCGCCATCGCCGATGCATTGTTCGGCGACTACAGCCCCGGCGGCAAGCTGAGCGTCACCTTCCCCAAGAGCGCGGGGCAGATTCCGTTCAATTTCCCGACCAAGCCGAACGCGCAGTGGGAAGGGGAGAAATCACGCGTCAACGGCGCGCTGTACACCTTCGGCCATGGCCTGAGCTACACCGCCTTCGAGTATGCCAACCTGCGCATCGCGCCGGGGCGGATACCGGTGAACGGCAGCGTCGAGGTGAGTGTGGACGTGCGCAATGCCGGCCGTGTCGCCGGCGACGAGGTGGTCCAGCTCTACACCCGCGATCTGGTCGGTTCGGTGACCACCTACGAGAAGAACCTGCGCGGGTTCGAGCGCATCCATCTGGCGCCGGGCCAGACCCGCACCGTGCGATTCCGCCTGACGCCGGAGGACCTGGCGTTGTGGGACCGGCGGATGCGGCGGGTGGTCGAACCGGGCATGTTCAAGGTGATGGTGGGGGCGGGGTCGGAAGACATCCGCCAGCAGGGTGAATTCGAGGTACAACCATGACCGCGACGCATCGTGGCGATGCGCGCGAAGGAGCAATCCGATGACGATGCAATGGCCGCGCTGGACGCGGCGTGATTTCCTGGGCGTAGGCGTGGCCGGCATGACCGGCGCATTGGTGCCGCTGGCGGCCGGCGGTGCGGCCGCGTCGGAACGCTCCGCAGCGGGAGCGCTGGGGGCGGCGGCGCGCCCGCGTCCCAGTGCCGCGCAGCTGGCTTGGCAGCGCGAGGAATTGTCGATGTTCGTGCACTTCACGGTGAACACCTTCACCGGGCGCGAATGGGGCGACGGCAGCGAAAGCCCGGCCATCTTCAATCCGAAGGCGCTCGACGCGCGCCAGTGGGCGCGCACCGCAAAAGCCTGCGGCTTCCGCAGCATGATTCTCACCGCCAAGCACCACGACGGCTTCTGCCTGTGGCCGACCAGGACCACCGCGCATTCGGTCGCGAGCAGTCCCTGGCGGGATGGCAAGGGCGATCTGGTGCGCGAATTCACCGACGCCTGCCGCGCGGAAGGTCTCGGCGTCGGCTTCTACCTGTCGCCGTGGGATCGCAACGCGCGGGTGTACGGCGAGGGCAAGGCTTACGACGATTTCTACATCCGGCAGCTGACCGAACTGCTGACCGGTTACGGCCCGGTGGTCGAGGTATGGTTCGATGGCGCCAACGGCGAAGGCCCCAGCGGCAAGCGCCAGCAATACGACTGGGCGCGCATCCACCGCACCGTGCGGGAACTGCAACCGCAGGCGGTGATGTTCTCCGACGCCGGTCCCGATGTGCGCTGGATCGGCAACGAGACCGGCAGCGCCGGCAGCACCTGCTGGGCCAGCGTCGATCCGGCGCGTGTGCCGCGTCCCGGCGCCGATGATCCGTGGACCGGCGAAGCCTTGCAGCAGGGCGATCCCCATGGCGCGGTCTGGCGTCCCGGCGAAACCGACGTATCGATCCGGCCGGGCTGGTTCTGGCATGCGGACCAGGACGCGAAGGTGCGCACGCCGCAGAACCTGATGAATCTGTACTTCACCTCGGTAGGCCGCAACAGCAAGCTGCTGCTGAACGTGCCGCCGACGCCCGATGGCCTGTTCCACGACAACGACGTACGCGCGCTGCACGGCTTCGCACGCCTGCGCGAAGCATTGCTGGCGAAGGATCTGGCGCGGGGCGCGAGCGCCAAGGCGAGCACGGGCAGCGGCGCGGCGCGGGTCGTGGATGGCGATGCGGACAGCTTCTGGACACCGGGCGGCGACGCGCGCGATGGCTGGCTGGAACTGTCACTCCCGCCCGACGCGGAGTTCGACGTGATCCGGCTGGAGGAGGCCATCGCCCATGGCCAGCACGTCTCCAACTACCGCGTCGACGTCTGGCGCGACGACGCCTGGCAGCCGTTGACCTGGGGCACGACGATCGGCCACTGCAAGCTGGACCGGGTGCCGCCCACGCGTGCCGTGCGGCTGCGCCTGATCATCGAGCATGCCTACGCGCCGCCGCGCATCGCCCGCATCGGCCTGCACCGCAGCGCCGACGCCGCCTGGGATCGCCCCGACTATCACGGGGACTGAGGAGGGCGCGTCGTCCGGAACGCCTGGCGCCCGCCGACGCCTGGAAAGAGAAGGGGCGCCCAGGCGCCCTTTTCTTTTTTCCCCCTCAGCGCATCCGAGCCGTCGCCCCCGGCAGGCGGATCGCCCAGGCCGGTGAGCCGGCGGTGGCGTCGCGCGCCGACTCGGGAATCACCGCGATGGTCCGATCGCCCTCGCGGCGCCACTCCAGTTGCGCGTCGCTGCCCAGCACGGCCAGCCGGCTGCCCGCGCGCGGCGACGGGCCGGGAATCTGCAATTGCGCCGGCAACCGCTGTTCGTTGGCGTCGGGCAGGTAGATCGCGTACACGTCGCCATTCTTCATCCGGGTGTAGCGGAACTTGCCGTCGCGGTACGGCGCCACCGCGCGACTGGCGTAGATGGCGCCGCCGTTTGTCTTCATCCACGCGCCGATTTCGCGCAGCCTGCTCACCGCTTCGGCCGGCAACTGTCCATCCGGCTGCGGCCCCACGTTGAGCAGGTAGTTGCCGCCCTTGGCGACCACGTCCACCAGCATCTGCACCACCGCGCGCGTGCTTTTGTATTTGTCGTTGGGCGAATAGCTCCAGGAATCGCCCAGGGTCATGCAGGTTTCCCACGGATACGGCAACGGCTCGTCGGGAATCTTCTGCTCCGGCGTGCGGTAGTTCTCGTAGCGGCCGCCGACCGCGCGATCGACGACGATCAGGCCCGGCTGGTTGCGCCGCGCCATCGCCGCCAGCCCCGGCATGTCGATGTCTTGCGGCCACGGCACCCCGGCAAGTCCCTGCGCGGCGTCGTCCAGCGTATCGCCCGGGCGCACCCAGCCGCCGTCCAGCCAGAGGATGTCGATGCGCCCGTAGTCGCGGGTCAGTTCGCCGATCTGCGCGTGGGTGAAGTCGACGAACCGCTGCCAGCGCTCGGGATATTTGCGGGTGTCGTAGTTGACGTGGCGGTTGGGAGTGGCGAAGCGCGGCCACCAGTAGTCGTCGCTGTGCCAGTCCGGCTTGGAGAAGTAGGCGCCGATGCCGAAACCCTTCGCGCGGAACGCGTCGAACACGGCGCGGGTGATGTCGGCGCGCGGATTGTCGTGGAAGGGCACGTTCGGCGCGGTGATCCGGTAATCGGTCTGGCGGGTGTCGAACATGGAGAAGCCGTCGTGGTGTTTGGTGGTGAACACCACGTACTTCGTGCCGGCCTCGCGGGCGACCTCCGCCCAGGCCGCCGGATCGAAGCGCACCGGATTGAAGGTGCCGGGCAGCGCCTCGTATTGCTTCACGTAGTCGACGTAGGCCACGCCTTCCGGGCGCTGGCACCAGCCCACGTCCTCGGAACAGATCGACCACGACTCGACCACGCCCCACTGGCTGTAGGGACCCCAATGCATCATGAAACCGAACTTCCAGTCCTGCCATTGATCCAGCTTGCGCACCACCAGCGGGTCGGTTTCGGCGACGTATTCACCGCGGCTGTCGGCGCGCGCGGCGGAAGGGGCGTGCAGGGCGATCGCGCCCAGCAGCGCCAGCGACAACAGGCGATGCAGTTTCATCCGTTGCTCTCGATGGGTTTGGATTCTTCGCGGTAGAGCTTCACCGGCGCGTCCAGTTCCAGCGCGATCACGGTGAGGTCCGGATCCAGCGCCGTCTTCGGCACGTTCAGGAACAGCAGGCCCGGATGCCTGGACCAGTCGTACTTGCCCAGCACCCGCGCCTGCACCGGCTGGTCGCCACCGACCACGCGCGCGCGCAGCACCTGGCTGTCGAAGCCCTTCACCAGCAGATCGCCGTTGGGGCTCCCGTCCAGGAACAGGTAGACGGTGCGGCCATCCTTCGACACCGTGCTCGGCCCGGCGTAATGGTCCAGGCCGATGCCGGCGCGGGTGCCGTAGATGGCCTCGGCGTGCTTGCCGGTCCAGCGACCCAGCTTCTCCAGGATTTCCAGCTGGCGCGGATCGATGCTGCCGTCGGCCTTCGGCCCGATGTCCAGCAGCAGGTTGCCGCCCATCGACAGGGTCTGGCTGAAGATCTGGATGATCTGGTGCGGACTCTTGTACTCGGTATCGCGCGGCTGGTAGCCCCATGATCGGTTCATCGTCAGGCACAGTTCCCAGTACGCCTGCGCTGGCTTGACCACCGGCACGCCCAGCTCGGGCGTCGCATAGTCGCCGTATTCGTTCAGGCGCGAATTGATGATCAGGCCGGGATTGCGCGCGCGCATGTCGGTGCGCAGCTTGGCCGACTGCCATTCGCCCGCGTTGTGTTCCCAGTCGCCGTCGAACCAGATCAGATCCGGCCGGTAGCGCTGTTGCAGATCCGCGATCTGTCCCTGGTAGTAGTCCAGGAAGCGCTGCCAGCGTTGCGGCTCGGCGGCGAGGGTGTAGCGCTTCTGCTTGCGGGTGAACACGTCGTAGTCCGGGTACGACCAGTCCGGCAGCGAGTAGTACAGGCCCACCTTCAGGTCATTGGCGCGCAGCGCATCGGCGAACGGACCGACCAGATCGCGTCCGGCCGGCGTATCGCGCACCACGTTGAGTCCCTGCCTGGAATCCCACAGCGCCACGCCGTCGTGATGTCGCGTGGTCAGCACCGCGTAACGCGCGCCGCTCTGGCGGATCAGCCGCGCCCACTGCTGCGGGTCGTAGGCGCTGGCGGTGAAGCCGCGCAGCTGCTTCAGGTAGTCGGCATGCGACAGCTTTCCGTTGAAGAACGACCAGGATTCATCCACGCCATCCACCGCGTAGATGCCCCAGTGGATGAAGATGCCCAGCTTGGCGTCGGCGAACCACTGCATGCGCTGGGCATGCTGCGCATCGGTTTCGCCGTGGAGCGACGTCGGCGCGGGGGACTCGCCCGCCGCCGGCGGAGCGCCGGCCAGGGTAGGACCGGCGGCACCGAGCAGGCCGAACAGGGAAAGCAGCAGGGAAAGGCGTGCCGGACGAACGCGCATGCAGGAATTTCCGTTTGGTTCAAAGGCTGGACCAATCGTAATCACATTGCGTGCACACGCAAGACCGCTATTCAGTGAACCGCGGGAAGACGATTTCGACTGCCTGGCGCCCGGCAATAACCCCCTTGCCAGGCGGGGCGGCGTTTACCCAGGGCTGTCGGGAAGCCCTCGTGGGCGGGCCGGACAGGCCGTCCTGTGCATACGAAAGCGTAAGCATGATGACAGTCCTGCACCGAAATCGGTTTCAGGGAATTGAATCGGTACAAAAAGAGAAATCCATCACATTTTTACGCATTTCTTAACGTTATGTTTGCCGGGAGCGCAGGAACCAGGGACTCCTGTGTGCCTATAGGCTGGACCTTTAAACCAATTGTTTTTCCTGGGAGGGAAGTAATGAACCGCTTGTATTCGAACCGCCGCACCGTTCTGGCGGCCGCCATGGCGCTGGCACTGAGTTGTCCCCTGGCCGCGATGGCGCAGGAAGAACAGACCGCGCAGCAGACTCAATCCGACGAAAGCCAGGCGAAGGACGGCAAGGCCAAGAATCTCGACACGGTCACCGTGACCGGCTCACGCATCAAGCGTTCCGAAATCGAAGGTCCGGCGCCGGTGACCGTGATCACTTCCGAGCAGATGAAGCGGGAAGGTTTCGCCACCGTCTACGACGCGCTGACCACCATCACCGAGGCGATCGGCAACGTCGAACAGGATTACAACTGGGGTTCCACCACGGTCAACGCGAGCCCGCTCAACCTGCGCAACCTCGGCCCCGGTCGCAGCCTGCTGCTGATCAACGGCCGCCGCGTGGCCGATTACCCGCTGCCCTACCAGGGCAAGAGCAATTTCTCCAACTTCAACAACATCCCGTCCGGCATCGTCGATCGCATCGAAGTGCTCTCGGGCAGCGCCTCGGCGATCTACGGCTCCGATGCGATGGGCGGCGTGATCAACGTCATCCTCAAGAGCAACATGGAAGGGCACACCGTCCGCGCCAAGTACGGCGAAGCCACCCGCGGCGGCCGCGCGAACACCGACCTCGTGTTGTCTGGCGGCTTCAGCGGCGACAGGTGGAGCCTGGTCTACAACGCGCAGCATTTCGAGCGTGGCGTGCTGTTGGCCCGGCAGCGTCCTTTCATGGATTCGGAAGACGACAAGCACTACGCGACCTGGGGGCCGGCCGAGCGCGCGTTGAACACGGCCAGGCTGTTCCCGTTCACCGGCAACCGCATGCACGACGGCACCAGCAGCAACATTCCCGGCGTGGGCAGCGTCCCCAACTACATCGCGCCGCCGCCGGGCGCCTGTGATCAGTACGGCAGCACGATGTACCAGTTCACCATCCGTGGCTATGACCGCAACACCGGCGCGATCACCAACGGTCCGACCATCTGCGCGCAGCGCGTGTTCGCCAACTGGACGCTGCGCAGCGGCAGCAAGGACGACTCGTTGTACCTGTACGGTACCTACGACTTCACCGACGACCTGCAGGGCTGGGCGAGCCTGGGGGCATGGCGCACGACCGGCGAATCCAGCAGTTTCCTCTACAGCTTCGGCAGCGGTAACTACTGGGATCCGACCGTCAACAACGGCGCGGGCGGCCGTCGCAACTTCCTCAAGCGGTTCACCCCGCAGGACGCGGGCGGCGACAGCGCCTTCCTGACCAAATCCAAGGAACTGGCGGTTGATTTCAGCGCCGGCATCAAGGGCACGCTGGGCGACGGACGATTCGATTGGGAAGCGTCGATTGGCCGCGCCGAGTATGAGGTCAAGGAACAGTTCCCGACCTTCAGCCAGGGCGAGATGCGCGACTTCTTCCTGGGCCCGCAGCAGGGTACCGCCGCGAACGGCGATCCGATTTTCACCCCCGACTACAACAAGTTCTGGAACCCCCTTGGGGCGGATCAGTTCAATTCCTTCGCCCATCGCGGACAGAAGAAAGCCGAGTCCTGGCTCACCCAGGCGCAGTTCATCCTGTCCGGCGACCTGTTCGAGGGCTGGGCCGGTCCGATCGGCTTTGCCGGCGTGGTGGAAGCCGCACGCCAGGGCTACCGGCTGACCCCGGAACCGAAGACGCTGACCGGCGAATGGTCGACCCCCTTCGGCAACATCGAGCAGGGCGGTGGTGATCGCAATCGCTACGCGGTCGGCGTGGAATTCCAGGTGCCGTTGCTGGACACCCTGTCGGCCAATCTGGCCACCCGCTACGACAAGTACGACGCGGTGCGCAGCGGCGCGGAGACCACCTACCAGTTGGGCCTGGAATGGCGCCCGATCGACACGCTGCTGGTACGCGGTACCTATGGCACCGCATTCCGTGCGCCGGACATGCACTTCGTCTATGCCAAGGCCAGCTCGGGCATCGAGGACAACACCGACTACGTGGCCTGTGCCCTGGATCCCAACCGTCCGTCCGGCCAGTGCCCGCGCGACCAGTACAAGATCGAAGACTCGGTGATCAACCGCGGCGGCACCCCGGATCTGGAATACGAATCCGGCACCTCGTACACGGCCGGCTTCGTCTGGGACGCCTTCACCAATTTCTCGCTCAGCGCCGACTACTGGAGCGTGAAGATCGAGGACATCATCGACACCATCGACGTGGATGAGCTGTTGAAGACGGAGGCTTACTGCACCCAGGGCGGCTTCACCCCGGACAACAAGCCGCTGGCCTCGCCGCCCACCGCCTCGTGGTGCGCGGAAGCGATCAGCCGCATCCACCGCACGCCGGGCGTGCCGGCCACCACGGCGGGCTCGGTCACCATCGACATCAACCCGATCAACCGCGCCGAGACCGAAGTGGACGGCGTGGACGTGAGTGCCCGCTACCGCCTGCCGGACACGGCGATCGGCAGCTGGAGCTTCAACCTCAACTACACCAACATGCTGAGTTTCAAGTCGCGGCGCACCGTGACCGATGAACTGCGCGATACCCGTGCCACGGAGAATCCGCGCACGAAGATCACCGCCAGCGTCAACTGGAGCTGGGACAAGTGGAACGCCACGCTGATGATGTACCAGAAGTCGGGCGGCCGCGATAACCGCTGGGGTGGCTGCATGCCGCTGGCCGATGGCTACAGCGATCTGTCCTATGTCGATGACTACACCTGCCGCGACACCACCGTGGGCAGCCCCACCTTCGGCCAGACCTCGCCCCGTCACTACGACCGCCGCGAACCGCGCCGCTACTTCAACGGCAGCGTGGGCTACCAGATCAACGACGTCCTGAAGGTGAACCTGTACGCCAGCAACCTCTTCGACAAGATCTACGGCGACAAGTGGTGCGGCGACTTCGCCTACTGCGTGGACGATCCGGTCGGCCGCGAAGTGTCGGCGGAGATCATCTACAACTTCAAGTAACCGCTGTACCGCATCGTCTCTCCCGATGCGACTGGGGCCCGGCGAAAGCCGGGCCTTTTTTATTCTGGAGTGCGGGAAAGGCACATCTCTGCGCAGAGGCCGGTGATTCCGGAATTCATGCAACACACGGCGCGGGCCGAACCCTTCGGGTCCGACAGGGTGCGGCAAGCGTCGAAGGCGCCAAAAAACAAAGCCCGCAGCAAGGCGGGGCGTTCTTCGTTTCCCTGCATGGTGGCTATGGGTGGACTCGAACCACCGACCCCAGCATTATGAGTGCTGTGCTCTAACCGGCTGAGCTACATAGCCGTGCAGGAACCGCACATTTTTCCGGTTCGGGGGGCGGCTGTCAATCCGGTCGGGCCGGCTTGTCGGCGCGGGCCGGCCGTGGCAGAGTCGGGGACAGTAGATTTCAGGAGTCCGCATCGTGATCGATCCGGACGGCTACCGACCCAACGTCGGCATTGTGTTGATGCGCCCGGATGGCCGGGTGTTCTGGGCGCGAAGGGTGCGCCGGGACGGCTGGCAGTTCCCGCAGGGCGGGATGAACACGGACGAGACGCCGGTCGAGGCCATGTACCGCGAGTTGCACGAAGAAACCGGCCTGTTGCCCGAACATGTGGAAGTGTTGGGGGCCACGCCCGGCTGGCTGCGCTATCGGCTGCCGCCCCGCGCCATCCGCCACCATGAACGCCAGGTCTGCATCGGCCAGAAGCAGGTCTGGTTCCTGCTGCGCCTGGTCGGCGACGAGGCTCACCTGCGCCTGGACGCCACCGACACCCCCGAATTCGACCACTGGCGCTGGGTGGATTTCTGGTACCCCATCGAGCACGTGGTGATGTTCAAGCGCGGGGTCTACGCCCGGGCGCTGGGCCATCTGGCCTCCTATGCCCGCAGCGTGGTCGGGACCCTGGCGCTGCCGCCGCAGCGGCCGGACCGGCTGGGGGAGACCCACAGCCGCCCGCGTCCACGTAACCGGCCAAAGCGTAAACGGGGCCAGGGCGCCGGCGAAGCCAAGAATTGACAATCATTCTCATTCGCGCTCAAATGTGCCTCGGGCCACTCCGGCCCGTTTGACCCGAACGCCGCCGTGTACGTCTGCATCTGCAACGGAGTCACCGACCACCAGATCCGCGAAGCCGCCGCCAATGGCGTGCGCACGGTGGCCGAACTGACCATGCGGACCGGCTGCGGCGCCACCTGCGGCAGCTGCCTGGACATGGCCGGTGGACTGCTGGATGCCCATCACGCCCGCGCCGAGCGCGAATTCAGCCTGCCGATCCTGGGGCTGTCGCAAGCCGCCTGACGCGGACGCCGACCTGATCGGGCCGCGGCGTTTTTCTTCCGCAAACGAGATGAGCACGATTCGCGTTCCGTCACCCGGCGGAGCGAACGGTTAGCATGCGCCCCGTCCACACCCACGGGAGCACCGCCATGAAGGGCGACGCCAAGGTCATCGAATTCCTCAACAAGGCGCTCTACAACGAGCTGACCGCGATCAACCAGTACTTCCTGCACGCCAAGATGCTGAAGAACTGGGGTCTGAAGGAACTGGCCGAGCACGAGTACAAGGAATCCATCGACGAGATGAAGCACGCCGACAAGCTGGCCGAGCGCATCCTGTTCCTGGACGGGCTGCCGAACTTCCAGGCGCTGGGCAAGCTGCGCATCGGCGAGAATCCGCGCGAGTTGCTGGAGTGCGATCTGGCGCTGGAGATGGAAGGCCTGCCGCTGCTGCGCGATGCGATCAAGTACTGCGAAGAGCAGGGTGATTACGTCAGCCGTCAACTGTTCGCCGACATCCTGGATTCGGAAGAGGAACATGTCGACTGGCTGGAAACCCAGCTGTCGCTGATCGAGCGCATCGGCGAACCGAATTACCTGTTGACCATGCTCGAAGACTGAGCCGCGCCGGCAATCGGCGTGGGCGTCCTGCCCAGCTGCTGGGTGGCGTAACCCAGCAGCGCCATGCGCGCGCGCGCATATTCGGCGATGACCAGCGCGACCGCCACCGCGGGGCGGTCCAGCCGGGCCGCGCGCGCACCCAGTTCGACCCGTTTGGCGGCCGCCGACAGGGCCATGGCGCCGACGTTGGCGCTGGATGATTTCAGCGTATGCGCCGCATCGCGCATCGCGTCCAGGTCCGGCGCCGCCGCCGCCTTCTCCAACGCTGCGATCAGGCGCGGCGCGTCTTCCAGGAACAGGCTGATGATACGCACGGTCTCGTCGCCGGCGATCTCGCGCAGTTCCTCCAGCATGCTGTGGTCCAGCACCGGGAAGGTCGGCGTGGCGGCACGCGCGGCTGCGGCTGCGGTGGCGGCGTCGGTGGCCGGGGGCTGCGTCACCGCCGTCTCGGCGCGGCGCGGCGCGGCGATGGCGACGTGGCCGGGCAGCCAGCGTTGCAGGCAGGCTTCCAGTTGTTCGCGGGTGACCGGCTTGGCCAGGTAGTCGTCCATGCCGGCGTCCAGGCAGCGCTGGCGATCGCCGGCCATCGCGTTGGCGGTCATCGCGACGATCGGCAGCCGGCGCTGCGCGCCCAATTCGTTCTCGTGCGTGCGCCAGCGACGGGTGGCGCCATAACCATCCAGCACCGGCATCTGGCAATCCATGAACACCAGATCGAAGGGTTCGAGCATCATCCGCTGCAACGCCAGTTCGCCGTTGGCTTCCGACTCGCTGCGGAAACCCAGCGCGGCCAGCAGCTTCTGCGCGACCAGCAGGTTGACCGGATTGTCCTCGACCAGCAGCAGGCGTGCCTCGGCGGGCGTCGTCGCGGTCTTGCCGGTGACGTCCTTCGCGGTGCCGGCCTCCGTCTGCGTTTCCCGGCCTGCCAGGTCGGCGGATGTTTCCACCGGATCGAACACCGGCGCCGGCGGTGCGTTCGGCGCGGTCTCGACGGCTTCGAAGATGTCGCCGATCACCACCGGCGGCAACGCCGGATCCGGCTCGGCGGCGGCGTCGCCGGTCAACGCCGCGCGCAGCGCCGAGTCCGGTGCCTGGCGCGACAGCAGGGTGCTGTCGCTGCGCAGTTCTTCGGGCACCGATTCGTCGCCATACAACCAGATCAGGCGGACCGGCGCGGCACCGGCGGGACGGCGGGCGAGGGTGCGGTGCAGGGCGCGGGCGGTGCTGCGGATGCCGCCGGCATCGGCGACCACGGCGACGAAATCATCGCCTCGGTTTTCGCTGATCGTGCGCAGGCGTTCCAGCGCTTCCTGGGTGGTTTCGACCGCGTTGACCTGCAGGCCCCAGTTGGTGAGCAGCAGGCCCAGGCGCTGACGCAGGCGGTTGTCCGGCGTGATCACCAGCACCCGTCCCTGATCGAAGGCATGCGGGTCGCGCATCTTCATGTCGCCGATGACCTTGGTCAGCGGCGCTTCGAACCAGAAGGTCGAACCGCGACCGGGTTCGGATACCAGATCGATGCGCCCGCCCATCAGTTCGACGATGCGCTTGCAGATCGCCAGGCCCAGGCCGGTGCCGCCGTACAGGCGGGTGGTGGATGCGTCGGCCTGGGTGAAGGAGCGGAACAGGCGTGCCTGCGCTTCGGCGGGGATGCCGATGCCGGTGTCGCGGACTTCGAAGCGCAGCAGGTGCTGGGCCGAGGTTTCGCCCAGGCGGCGCACGGCGAGGGTGACGCTGCCGCGTTCGGTGAACTTGATCGCGTTGCCGATCAGGTTGCTCAGCACCTGGCGCAGGCGCACCGGATCGCCGCGCACCGGCAGGCGCACCGTCGGATCCAGTTGCAGGCTCAGGCGCAGGCCCTTGTTCTCGGCCGGACGCTGCATCAGTTGCAGTACGCCGTCGAGCAGTTCGCGCAGGTTGAAGGCGGTGATTTCCAGTTCGAGCTTGTTCGCTTCCAGCTTGGAGTAGTCGAGGATGTCGTCGACGATGCGCAGCAGCTGGTGCGAGGAAGCGCTGGCGGTGTTGAGCATTTCGCGGTGGTCCGGCGCCAGCGGCGCCCGCGCCAGCATGTCCAGCATCGGTACGATGCCGTTGAGCGGCGTGCGGATTTCGTGGCTCATGGTGGCGAGGAATTCGCCCTTGGCCAGCACCGCCGACTCGGCCGCCTGCTTGGCCTGCAACAGTTCCTGTTCCAGCTGGTCATGCCGTTGCAGATCCCGGCGCAGGGCGTTGCGCTCGGATTCGGCGATCGCCGCGCGCGCTTCGGCGCCGGTCAGATCGCGATGGGCGGTGCGCGCGTTGAAGGCGGCGAAGCTGCCGCACAGCACGGCGATCGCGGCGGCGGCCAGCGCCGCCTGCCACCACGGACCGGCGACGCCCGCGTAGGGCAGGACCAGGAACACCAGCGCGGCCACGCCCGCGGCGAGAGCCAGCCAGGGGGCGACCGGGGCGGGCCGCTGCGCGGGCATGCCTACAGCACCGCGTTATGGAAATCGAAGCCGAGTTCGCTGCCGACGGCCTGCACCAGATTGCCCTGGATGAAGTCGACGCCGCCCATCCACATGGCGGCGGCCGCTTGCGGATCCTCGATCTGCTGGCCGATGACCTGCAGGCCGGCGCGGTGCGCCTGGTCGATGATGCCGCGCAGTTCATCACGCAGCTTCGGATCGGTGTGGGCGCCGGCATAGCGGCTGGCCACGCGCAGGTAACCCAGCGGCAGCTGGGTCAGCAGTGCGTCGGCCTCGCGTCCGGGCTCGAACTGGCTCAGGCAGAACTGCACGCCGCTGGGCATCAGCTGGTGGCAGAAGTCGCGCAGGGTCACGGTGTGGATCAGCGCGTCGGCCATGCGCAGGTCGATGACCAGCGAGGTGCCTTCGATGCCGCGTTCGGCCAAGGTATCCAGCAACCACTGCGCATGCGATTCGCGCGCCAGCGTGCGCGGCGACTGCGACACGAACAGGCGCAGCGACGGTCCCTGCGACTGGCGTTCGGCCAGCACGTACAGCGCATGCTCCAGCACCCAGTGATCGATCTGGGCGATGCCGCCGGCCGACTCGGCCGCCGGGATCACCTGCGAGGCGGGCAGCAGCGAACCGTCGGGCTGGCGCATGCGCAACAGCACCTGGTACTGCGCCTGCTCGCTGCCGGCGACCGCGACGATGGGCTGGTAGGCCAGTTCGAAGCGGCCGTCTTCCAGCGAGATCTTCGGCACGTCCTCGGCGATCTGCGCCGGCGTGTAGCCGGCCAGGTTGTTGCCTTTCAGGCGCGCCTGCAACACCGCGCGCTCGGTGGCTTCCAGCGCGCTGCCGGCATCGGCGAAGCCGATCGACAGCGGCGTGTAGCCGATGGAGCTGCGCAGGTTGAGGGTTTCGCCCGCGCCGATCGGGAACGGGTTGCGGGTCAGCCCGTCGCGCAGGCGCGCGGCATGTTCTTCCAGGGCGGCCTCGTCCAGATCGGCGGCCAGTGACAGGAAGCTGTTGTCGTTCAACCGCGCGACCGGATGCGGCGAGGCCACTTCGGCCAGCCGCCGGCCGGCCTGGTTCATCAGTTGCTCGAACGCCGCGTAGCCGTAGCGTTCGCGCAGGCTCAGCGCGCTGCCCACTTCGATGAAGAACAGCCCGCCGCCAACGCCGGACCGCAACGTGGCGCCCAGCTGTTGCAGCAGGAAGGTGCGGGTCGGCAAGCCGGTCTCGGTGTTGATGGTGGCTTGTTGCGCGTTGGCCGGTGCGACCCGCTGGCGCGCGCGCTGGATGCGGTTGGCGACCGCGGCGATCAGGTGGCGCGGGCGGATCGGCTTGTTGAGGAAATCATCGGCGCCGCTTTCCAGCACCTCGAACTGGCGCTCCGGATCCGGATCCCCGGTCAGGAACACGATCGGCAGGTGCAGGTATTCGGGTTGCTGGCGGATCAGCATCGTCAGGTTCATGCCGTCGCGGCCGGGCATGTGCAGATCCATCAGCACCAGATCCGGCTTGAATCGCGCCATCGCATCGAGCACGCCGTCGGACTGCATCTGCACGTCGGCCTGCATGCCGGCGCCGTGCAGCACGCTCTGGGCGAACAGGGCCTGGCCGCGATCGTCTTCGACGATGAGCACCCGATAGGGAGTTTCCTGGATATCGCCCGGGCGGCCGGAAGAAACCGCGGGCGCGGCGCTTCCGGGGTCGTTGGCCGGCGCGGGCGGCAGGTCGCCGGTCGCCGGCGGCGGAGAGGATGCGGTCATCGCGGCGATACCTCCGTTCAGCGGCACCGGCGCGGGCGCGTCGGCCGTCCAGCGCCGCCAGTAGCCCGGCGGCGGGGTTTCGGCCCGCAGACGGGAGCGCGAAGGCTCATCCTGCCGGCGGGATGTGGCGTCAGTGGCAGACATCAGGCTTCCCCAAGCATGTGCCGCATTATGCGATGAAGTTCACGACCCGGGACAGGCGCCCGGAACATCCGATCCGCGCGTCAACGGGACGGCATTCGAGGATCAGACGTACCGAGCAGCCGTTTCAGGCCACGGCTGACGCGGCGCCAGACCCACCACACCGTCAGCGCCAGCAATATCGAGATGCCGACCACCAGGATCAGGGCGATCCAGGGGTGGGCGAAGGCCAGCGCCAGGCCGCCCACCACCACCGCGTCCTCCGTGACCGAGGCGGTCCAGTTGCTGACCGGCTCGGGCGAGGTATTCATCAGTGCGCGCGAACCGCTTTTCAGCACATGGCTGGTCAGGGCGATGCCGGCGCCGGCGGCCAGCGCGCCACCGCTGAGCTGTCCGTCCGGCGAGAGCGTGGCGGCGGCCAGGAAGGCGCCCGCCGGCACCCGCGCCAGGGTCTGCAGCAGGTCCCAGCCCGAATCCACGCCCGGAATCTTGTCGGCGAAGAACTCGGCCAGCGCCAGCGCGCCGGACGTGCCCAGCACCCACCAGGACTGGGTGACCTGCAACGCCGGCGGCAGATCCAGCCAGCCCAGCGCGCCGGCCAGGCCCAGGCCGAACACGGTCAGATAGACGCGAATCCCGGCCATCCATGCCAACAGGATCCCAATTACGAAAAGATGTGCTTCGGACATCCCGGCGGTTCCCAGTAGACTCGACGGCCCTGTCGATTCTCCCGAGTATAGGCCCCCTGTCTGGCTGCTGCCTGAGCGCGGCCAGCGATTCGCTCATGTCCCGATCCCCCTTCCCGCGATACCAGATCGTCGAGCAGCGGCCGTCGCGCCGCGGGCTCTGGCTGGCCGTGGCGGGGCTGGCCTGGGCAGGCACGCTGGCGGCGGTCTGGTTCACCGCCAGCCATACGGCCGCACCGCGGCTGGGGCAGGCGCGGCAGGCGCTGGCCCAGGCCCAGGCACAGGTCCGCCGACAGCAGGCCGAACTGCAGCAGCTGAGCCAGCGCGAAACCACCTTGGGCGTTTCCGAGCGCATCAGTCGCACCGCCAACCAGGAACTGCAAGCCTCGCTGGCCGAGCGTGACGAGGAAATCGCCGGACTGCGCGCGGACGTCGCCTTCTACGAGCGCCTGGTCGGCGCCACCGCGCCGCGCCGCGGCCTGAGCGTGCACCTGGCCGAGTTCAGCCACGTGCCGGGCGGCGCATGGCAATACAAGATCACCCTGACCCAGACGCTCAATCGCGGCGCCATCAGCGAAGGCGCGATGCGCTTCGCGGTGGAGGGCGTGCGCGGCGGGCAGCTGGCGACGATCGGCTGGGACGAACTGCACCAGCAGTCAGGCGTGGCCGGGCAGGCTTACTCCTTCCGCTATTTCCAGCAGCTCGACGGCAGCGTGATGCTGCCCGGCGGCTTCACCCCGCAGCGGGTGAAGGTGCAACTCAGCGGCGGCGAGAACGCGGTGGAGCAGGCATTCGATTGGAAACTCGCGACCTCAGCCGGAGGAAAATGATCATGTTCAAGCAGAAACCCCAGCGCGATGGCCACGCCGTCGACACCCTCATCGGCCCGCAGGTCACGATCCAGGGCGATCTGGTTTTCAGCGGCGGCCTGTACGTGGAGGGACGGATCCAGGGCAAGGTGCTGGCCGTCGAGGGCGAGCGGGCGGTGCTGACGCTGGCCGAGCAGGGCAGCATCGAGGGCGAGGTGCGCGCGCCGGTGGTGATCATCAACGGCCAGCTGGTCGGCAACGTGTACGCCGACGACCGGGTGGAACTGGCGTCCAAGGCGCGGGTGCAGGGCAACATCCATTACCAGGTGGTGGAGATGAGCGCGGGCGCCCAGCTCACCGGCCGGCTGGTGCATGCCACCGCGCTCGCCAGCGCCGGCGAGACCGCCGAAAACCTGGTCCCCGCCCACGCCTGAACCGGTTCGCCGGCATTCAGAGCTCCCTCCGGCGGGCCGCGCTATGCTCGGCCCATGAGTGAGACATCTCTTCCTTCGCCGCCCCCGCCGGCCAGCGGGCGGGCCTGGTTCTACGCGGCCGTCGCCCTGCTCGCGCTGCTGGTTGCCTTTGGCGGCTGGGGCCTGTGGCAGGTCCTGGCCGGTGGCGGACAGGCGCCCAGCGCGCATCAGTTCCAGGCCCAGAAGAAGCAGGTCGAGCAACTGGAGCAGCGGGTCGCCACGCTGTCGCGCTCGGACCAGATCAGCCGCGACGCCAACCGCGATCTGCAGACCGCGCTGGCCGAGCGCGACGAGGAAATCGCCGGCCTGCGCGCCGACGTCGCCTTCTACGAGCGCTTCGTCGGCGCCACCGGCCAGCGCCGCGGCCTGACCGTGCACGAACTCAAGCTGCAACCGCAGACCGACCAGGCCTGGCACTTCACCGCCACCCTGACCCAGAACCTCAACCGCGGCGCGGTCAATGCCGGCCGCCTGCTGGTGTCGGTGGAAGGCACGCGCGCCGGCAAGCTCCAGCGGCTGGCCTGGTCGGACCTGCGCCAGCAGGCCGATGCGCCGGGCCTGCCGTATTCGTTCAAGTACTTCCAGCAGGTCGAGGGCGACCTGGTGCTGCCGGCCGATTTCGAGCCGGTGCGGGTGACCGCGCGGCTGGTGCCGCAGAATGGCGCGGCGGTGGAACAGTCGTTCACCTGGGCCGCCGCCAGCGGCCGCGAGGGCACCGGCGCTTCCGGCTTGAAGTGAGTCCCCCCAACCCCCATCCTGATCGCCATGGACAACCTCGTTTCCCTGCCTTCGGCGGCGCCGGACTACCAGTCGCTCGATCGCCCGCTGAACTTCAGCCACGCCGCGGCCGCCAAGGTCCGCGAGCTCATCGATGAGGAAGGCAACGCCGGGCTGGCGCTGCGCGTCTACATCCAGGGCGGCGGTTGCTCGGGCTTCCAGTACGGTTTCGAGTTCGACGAAAACCGCGCCGAGGACGATCTGGCGGTGGACACCGACGGTGTGACGCTGCTGGTGGATCCGCTGAGCCTGCAATACCTGATGGGCGCCGAAGTGGACTACAGCGAGAGTCTGCAGGGCGCACAGTTCGTCATCCGCAATCCCAACGCCAAGACCACCTGCGGCTGCGGCAGCAGTTTCAGCATGTGACCCCCGCTCACCCGTGGGCACCGATTCCAGCACCGCCTCCGCGTTGACCGGTTTCGCCTTCGCGGGCGAGCCGCTGGATCGCGCCGACAAGCTGCGCGACGACCCCGACACCCTCTTCCGCCTGTGGCCGGGCGCACGCGTGATCGTGCTGACGCGCGAGGGCGAGGCGTTCGCCGATGCGAGCGGGCAACTGGCGGCGCCTTCCGGCGAAGCGCTCGGCGGCGGTCCGGGCACCGCGATCTTCCTCGGCCTGCGCGGCGAGACGGCGTGGTTCGCGGTCGAGGCGGACAGCGTGCCGTTCGAGGCGGCGCAGCGCGTGGACCTGCGCCGCGCGGCGGCGGTCTGGCCGGCGTTCGAGGCCGGTGTGTTCGCGCTGGCGCGGGCGATGTTCTACTGGCGTTCGCGCAACCGCTACTGCGGCCTGTGCGGCGGCGAGGTGGAGTTCCGCCGCGCCGGTTACCAAGGCCGGTGCCTGCAATGCGATGCGGACCATTACCCGCGCGTGGACCCGGCGGTCATCGTCGCGGTCAGCGATGGCGAACGCCTGCTGCTGGGCCGGCAATCGTCCTGGCCGGCGCGCCGCTATTCGGTGATCGCCGGCTTCGTCGAACCCGGTGAAACGCTGGAGCAGACGGTGGCGCGCGAAGTGCTGGAGGAAACCGGCGTGCGCGTGCGCGGCTGCCGCTACCTGGGCGCGCAACCGTGGCCGTTCCCCGGCGCGTTGATGCTCGGTTTCGCCGCCGACGCCGAGCCGGACGTGCCACAGGTGGACGACGAACTGGAAGACGCGCGCTGGTTCACCTTCGATGAAATCGACGCGGCCCGCGACCGCCGCGAAGGCGATGGCGACGAGGGCCTGCTGCTGTCGCCGCGGATCTCCATCGCGCGCTCGCTGATCGATCACTGGCATGCCGGGATGCTCGCGCGCCGGCGGGGCTGAGCGGCTGTTCTAAATCCTTCCACCGCAATCGCTTCTCAACGGCCGATGGCTGGTCAAGGGGGCTGTTGCAAGGCACCTACTCTACGGAAACCCGGCTTTTCCTACCCCTTGACCAGCCATTCGGCTGTTGAAAGCGCAAAAGGGGGACCGAGGGGGATTTGCTCCAGGCGCAGCCCGGCAGCGCCCCAGACCCGACATTAACGAAGCGGCAGGCTAGAATCCCGGGGAAGGAGGAACCGCATGTCCATCACCCTGGTCGCCGTGGTCGTCGCGCTGGTACTCGGGCACGTCGCGCCGTCACTGGTCACGTCGGTCCGTCAGTTCCACTGGTACGGACACTGGCTGCGCTGGCTCGACGAACGTTTCCCCGGCGACGGCTTCTGGCGTGGCCGCTACGGCATCGTGCTGGCGTTGCTGCCGCCGCTGCTGCTGGTCGGGCTGTTCCAGTGGGTGCTGCACGAGCCGTTGCTCGGTCTGGTCGGACTGCTGTTCTCGGTGCTGGTGCTGGTCTATGCGTGGGGTCCGCGCGATCTCGACGTGGACGTGGAAGCGATCATCGACGCGCACGAGCCAACCGCGCGGCGCGAGGCCATCGCCCGCCTGTGGCCGGATGGCGAGACCGTGGCCGCCGATGGCCCGGCATTGGTGGAGGCGGTGTTCCGCAACGCGTTGCGGCGCTGGTTCGGGGTGTTGTTCTGGTTCCTGCTGCTGGGACCAATCGGCGCCCTGCTGTACCGGCTGGTCGCGCTGACCGCCGAAGGCGAGTTCCAGCGCGCGCTGCCGCACGACACCCGCGAAGGCGCGCGCGCGCTGCTGTCGGTGCTGGAGTGGCCGGTCGCCCAGTTGATGACCCTGGCGATGGCGCTGGTCGGCAACTTCGACACGGTTTTCCATGCCTGGCGCGAGGCGCACGGCAACAGCCTGCAATTGCGGACCGGATTCCTCGGCCACGCCGCGCGCGCCAGCGTGCGCAGCGAACTGGCGGAGGAAGCCGAGGACTATGCGGAGGAAGGCATGGTCCAGGCCATGCGCGAACTGCCGGAACTGCGCGACGCCATGAGCCTGGTCTGGCGCATCCTGCTGGTCTGGATGGCGGTGCTGGCCGTATTCGTCATCGGCGGCTGGGTCAGCTAAGCCCGTAGGAGCGACGTCAGTCGCGACCGTGATCCCGACCGCAACACCGGTCGAAAAACAATCCTGTGGGAGCGACGTCAGTCGCGATATCCCGAAGGCATCGGGATGTCACGGCGGCGCGTGGCAGAGGCGCTTCGGGTTCGAAGCTTCGCGACTTACGTCGCTCCCACAAGCAGACGCCTTCGGCTGATCAGGATTGCAGCTTGAAGTCACGGTCGCGACTGGCGTCGCTCCTGCATGGGGAGAAGGATCAGCCCGGAGCCAGCAGGGTGAAGGGATACCAGGGCAGGTTGCGGGCCACCCAGTAAACCGGCAGCACCACCAGCCACAGCTTCGGTTCCATGATCACGCGCATCAGCGGTTCCAGCGCGCGTGGCCGCCAGCCCTGCGAGTGGGCGACCAGCAGCGGCACCATCGGCAGCACCAGCATCGCCAGCGGATTCATGCCGAAGGCGCGGACGATGTCGCCGTGCACCAGCGCGTGCAGCGCGCGGGTCAGGCCGCAGCCGATGCAGTAGAAGCCGGTCAGCTCGCGGAAGATGCAGGGCAGGAACGGATTGCCCTCGACGTTCGGATCGAAATGCAGGAGCAGCCAGACGCCGGCGGGGATCAGCAGCGCGATCCCCGCCAGCGCGGTCCATTGCAGCGGTTTCAGGGCAATGGACACCGGAACTTACTGCTGTTGCTGCTGGATCTGTTCCATCATCTGCATGTACTGCTCCATCCCGCCGGTGGCAATGACGTAGATGTTGATCAGCAGGCCGATGATGGCCAGCGCGGTGGCGACCCAGCACCAGGTCTTGGCGTTGTTGGAAGCACGGCGCGCGCCTTCCAGGTCGCCCTGGTTCAACTTGCTGTTGACCTGGCTGGAGAACACGATGGCGACGATGCCGACCAGGCCCAGCGGGCAGCACAGGCAGGTCGCCAGCACGGTCGAGATGATCGACCAGGCCAGATGGTTGGGGATGTTGGCGGGAGCCTGTTGCGGCAACGGGGGAACGGCACTCATCGGAGTCTCCTTGCAGTGATGAAGCGGGGTGGTCGGCCCCTAGTCTAACGTCTGCAACGTGATTCGTATGACTGTCGATCGCGCCGGGGCGGTTGCCGGGTCAGGCGGCGTCGCCGCGCAGCCCGCGCACGGTGGCCTCCAGGCTTTCCGCGGTCGCGGTCGCGCCGTCCACCGGCGGGGCGGCCACCACGTCCACGTGGGCGCGGAAACGGCGCGGCACCCGCATCCGGCCGAGCCGGCTGTCGCGGCGGCTCCACATGCTGCTCCACATGCCCTTCAGCGCCATCGGCACCACCGGCACCGGCCGCTGTTCCAGGATCTTCTCCACCCCCGACTTGAACGGCGCGATGTCGCCGTCGCGGGTGAGCGCGCCCTCGGGGAAGATGCCGACAATCTCGCCTTCGGCCAGGGCCTGATCGATTTCCTCGAACGCGCGCCGCATCAGCTCCGGATTTTCCTTGGCACCGGCGATCGGGATGGCCTTGGCGGTGCGGAAGATCCAGCTCATCACCGGGATGTTGAAGATCTTGTAGTACATCACGAAGCGCACCGGCCGCGGGATGCTGGCCGCCAGCAGCAGCGCGTCCATGTAGCTGACGTGGTTGCAGACCAGCAGCGCCGGGCCTTCGTCGGGCACATGCTTCTCGATGCCCTGCAGGCGCAGCCGGTATAGGAAGCGCACCAGCACCCAGCTCAGGAAGCGCATCAGGAATTCGGGCACCAGGGTGAAGATCCAGATCGCCACCAGCGCGTTGGCGATCGCCAGCACCAGGAAGACCTGCGGGATGGTCAGCCCCGGCAGTGGGATGCGGATGCCACCCAGCGCCAGTTCCTTCATCTGCAGGGCGATGCCCAGCACCGCCGCCAGCACGATGTAACCGGCGTTCTGGATGTTCATGCCGGCGATGGCCCGGGCCAGTTCCTGCCTCGGCGTGCGGCTCTGGATCAGCGCGAACAGCGGCACCACGAAGAAGCCGGTGAACAGGCCGATGCCGATCAGGTCGATGACGATGCGCCAGCTGCCGGGCTGTTGCAGGAACGCCGACACCGAAAGACCGGCGACCGGCGCCACGCCGCTGCGGGCGAAGTACAGATCCAGCAGGAACGCGCTCATGCCGAACGCGCCCAGCGGCACCAGGCCAATTTCCACGGTCCGTGCCGACAGCCGCTCGCACAGCAGCGAGCCCACACCGGTACCAATCGAGAACAGCGCCAGCGGGAATACGTACCAGGTGCCGATGCCCAAGTTCAGATCGGCGTAGGTGGGAATGTTGCCGGTCAGCACGGTGCCGAAGAACCAGAACCAGGACACGCCCAGCACCGAGTTGCGCACCGCGACCTGTTTCTTGGCCAGGCGCAGCACCGCGCGCGATTCGGTCAGCGGGTTCCAGTTGATTTTCAACTCCGGCGCGCCCGCGTCGGCGCGCGGAATCAGCCGGCTGACCAGGTTGCCGGTGATGGCGAGCAGGATGATGGCGACCGCGGCGACGGTCGGGCCGTGGCTGCCGGCGAGGTTGAAGATCAGGCCGCCGAAGATCATGCCGATCAGGATCGACAGCGAGGTGCCCATCTCGACCAGGCCGTTGCCGCCGGTCAGTTCCTCGGGTTTGAGCACGGAGGGCAGGATGGAGTACTTGACCGGACCGAACAGCGTGGATTGCAGGCCGGTGCAGAACAGCGCGGTCAGCAGGACGATCAGATCCTGGGTGAGGAAACCGATCGCGGCCAGCGACATGATCACGATTTCCATCGTGGTCGTGATCCGGATCAGCTTCGACTTCTCCAGCTTCTCCGCGATCTGGCCGGCGGTGGCCGAGAACAGGAAGTAGGGCAGGATGAAGATGGCCGGCGCCAGATTGGTGTACAGCGTCTTGTCCTGCGGACTGACGCTCATGAAGCCCAGCAGGCCGATGATGGCCTGGCGATAGACATTGTCGTTGAAGGCGCCCAGCGACTGGACCAGGAAGAACGGCAGGAAGCGCCGCTGTTTCAACAAGGCGAACTGGCTGTGGCTGGACATGCGCCCTCCGTGGGTTGCCGCGCAGCCTAGCAGAACGATGGGGTCATCCGGTTTACCGCCCGGCTTTCCGAGGGGCTTGGGAAAGGTGCCTCGGGGCTTCCCGCGCAAATCCCCCGTCACCCGCTGCGCGGGTGCCTGCCCCCTTTTTCAAAGGGGGCTGTTGGAGCTCACAACTCTGACGGAAAGACCATCCCGATGCGGGGAAATATCCAGGATGTCTCACCCTTGACCCGCCATTCGGCTGTTGAAAGCGAAAAAGGGGGACTGAGGGGGATTCGCGGAGCTCGCTCCGCTGCCTTTCCCGTGTGCGAAAAGAGCGTTCGCTGCAGGAGCCCCGACAGCCGAGCAAGCTCGGCTCTACGCGTTGGCTTTTTCGCGTGCGATGGCGCGCCAACCGATGTCGTTGCGGTGGAACTCGCCGTCCCAGCCGATGCGTTCGACCGCAGCATAGGCATTGCGCTGCGCGTCGCCGACGCTGTCGCCAAGCGCGGCCACGCAGAGCACGCGGCCGCCGCTGGTCAGCACTTCGCCGTCGTTGCCGGGGCGGGTGCCGGCGTGGAAGACCTTGGCCGGGGCGAGATCCGCGTCCAGGCCGTGGATGGCGTCGCCGGTCTTCGGCGTTTCCGGATAGTTCGCCGCCGCCATCACCACGCCCAGCGACGGGCGCGGATCCCAGTCGGCCTCGGTGGCGTCCAGGCGACCGTCGATGGCCGCCTCCACCAGATCCACCAGATCCGAGCGCAGGCGCAGCATCACCGGCTGGGTTTCCGGATCGCCGAAGCGCACATTGAACTCGATGACCTTCGGCGCACCGTTGCCGTCAATCATCAGGCCGGCATACAGGAAGCCGGTGAACGGTACGCCGTCGGCGATCATGCCCTGCACGGTCGGATTGACCACTTCGCGCATCACCCGGGCGTGCACCTCCGGCGTCACCACCGGCGCCGGCGAGTAGGCGCCCATGCCGCCGGTGTTGGGACCGGTGTCGCCGTCGCCGACCCGCTTGTGATCTTGCGAGGTCGCCATCGGCAGCGCGGTGCGGCCGTCGACCATGCTGATGAAACTGGCTTCCTCGCCGTCGAGGAATTCCTCCACCACCACCCGCGCGCCCGCCGCGCCGAATGCGTTGCCGGCCAGCATGTCCTGGATGGCGGCCTCGGCCTCGGCCAGGGTCATCGCCACGATCACGCCCTTGCCGGCGGCCAGGCCGTCGGCCTTGATCACGATCGGCGCGCCCTTCTCGCGCACGTAGGCCAGCGCCGGCGCGGTCTCGGTGAACACCGCGTAGTGCGCGGTGGGAATGCCGTGGCGGGCGAGGAAATCCTTGGCGAACGCCTTGCTGCCTTCCAACTGCGCGGCGGCGGCGGTGGGTCCGAAGATGCGCAGGCCCTCGCTGCGGAAACGATCCACCACGCCGGCCACCAGCGGCGCTTCCGGGCCGACCACGGTCAACGCCACGCCTTCCTGACGGACCAGTTCGACCAGACGATCGATTTCGGTTGCACCGACGGCGACGTTGCGGCACTTGCCTTCGCGCGCGGTACCGGCGTTGCCGGGAGCGACCAGCACTTCGGCGACGCGCGGCGACTGCGCGATCTTCCAGGCCAGCGCGTGTTCGCGGCCGCCGGAACCGATGACGAGGATCTTCATGGCTGTCTACTCCGAAATGCGTGTGGACCCGCGGCGCGGATCAAGGGAAGGAAGGGGAATCGTGGCGCGCTCACGCCTCGGCCTCCAGGCGCGCGGCGGTGAGCCTGACGAAGGCAGGGTCCAGTTCGCTGCCGACATAGCGCCGGCCGCTGCGCAGCGCGGCCACGCCGGTGGTGCCGGAACCGTTGAAGGGATCGAAAATGCGATCGCCCGGATCGGTCGAGGCCTCGATGCAGCGCAGCAGCAGTTCCACCGGTTTCTGGGTGGGATGGCGGCCATGGCTCTTCTCGCCCTTGGCCGGCGCGGGCAGGCGCCATACCGATTTCATCTGCCGGTCGCCGTTGTCGGCCTTCATCTTCCGGTAGTGGAAGCGATGCTTGCTCTTCTCCGTCTTCGCCGCCCAGATCAGGGTCTCGGTGGAATGGGTGAAGGTGCGGCAGGCCAGGTTGGGCGGCGGATTGGGTTTTTCCCAGGTGATGTCGTTGAGCAGCTTCATGCGCAGCTGCTGCATGGCGAAGCCGACCGAATGGATCACATGATGGGTGCCGGACACCCACAGGGTGCCGTCGGGTTTCAGCGCGGCCTGGCAGCGTTGCAGCCAGGCCAGGTTGAACTCGTGGTTGTAGGCCGGGCCCTGGCTGCGATCCCAGTCGCCCTTGTCGACCTTGACCATTTTCCCGCCATGGCAGGTGACGCCGCCGTTGGAGAGGAAATACGGCGGGTCGGCGAAGATCATGTCGAAGAAGCCATCCGGATGGCGTTCGATGATCCGGTCCAGCAGTTCCAGGCAATTGGCGCGGTACAGCAGCGCGCGACCGTCGGCGTCGGCCCAGGCGAGCCGGTTGGGCGAGGTCGGGCTCGCCGCAAGCGTGCCCAGCCCCAGCGCGTCGGCCAGGGCGGGGGAGGTGGTGGCAGGCTGCGCGCGGGCCGGCACGATCAGTGCCGGAAATGGCGCACGCCCGTGAACACCATGGCCAGGCCATGTTCGTCGGCGGCGGCGATGACCTCGCTGTCGCGCATCGAACCGCCCGGCTGGATCACCGCCTTGATGCCGGCTTCGGCGGCGGCGTCGATGCCGTCGCGGAACGGGAAGAACGCATCCGACGCCATCACCGAACCTTCGACCTGCAGGTTCGCATCGGCGGCCTTGATGCCGGCGATGCGCGCCGAGTACACCCGGCTCATCTGGCCGGCGCCGACGCCGATGGTGCGGTTGTCCTTGGCGTAGACGATCGCGTTGGACTTGACGTACTTGGCCACCCGCCAGGCGAACAGCAGGTCGCGCAGCTCGGCGTCGGTCGGCGCGCGCTGGCTGACCACCTTCAGTTCGTCCGCGCTCATGCCCCGGTTGTCGGAAGACTGCAGCAGCAGGCCGGAACCGATGCGCTTGCTGTCGTAGTTGTTGAGGCCGGCGCCCAGCGGAATGCGCAGCACCCGCACGTTGGCCTTCTTTTTCGCGTAGTCCAGCGCGCCTTCCTCGTAGTCCGGCGCGATCAGCACCTCGACGAACTGGCGATCCAGGATGACCTTGGCGGTGCCCGCATCGAGGGTGCGGTTGAACGCGATGATGCCGCCGAACGCGCTGGTGGGATCGGTGGCGTAGGCCAGTTCGTAGGCATCGCCGCAGGCCACGCCGACCGCCACGCCGCACGGATTGGCGTGCTTGACGATGACGCAGGCGGGCGCGTCGAACTGGCGCACGCATTCCCACGCCGAATCGGCGTCGGCCAGGTTGTTGAAGCTCAGTTCCTTGCCCTGCAACTGCTGGAAGGTCGCCAGCGTGCCCGGCACCGGGCCCAGATCGCGGTAGAACGCCCCGGACTGGTGCGGGTTCTCGCCGTAGCGCAGGTCCATCACCTTCACGAAGGTGGAATTCATCTGCGCCGGGAATTCGCTGCGCGCCGGCACCACCGCCGTGGCGTCGGTGACCGCGGACAGGTAGTTGCTGATCGCCGCGTCGTACTGGGCCACGCGATTGAACGCGGCCACCGACAGGGCGAAGCGGGTCTGCGCCGACAGGCTGCCGTCGTGTTCGCCCAGTTCGCGCACCAGATCGGCGTATTGCGCCGGATCGGTGGCGACCGCGACATGGGCGAAATTCTTGGCCGCCGCGCGCAGCATCGCCGGGCCGCCGATGTCGATGTTCTCCACCGCCTCGTCCAGCGTGCAGTCGGCGCGCGCGGTGACCTTTTCGAACGGATACAGGTTCAGCACCAGCAGGTCGATGGCGCCGATGCCGTGCTGCGCCATCACCGCGTCGTCGGTGCCGCGGCGTCCCAGCAGGCCGCCGTGGACCTTGGGATGCAGGGTCTTGACCCGTCCGTCCATGATTTCGGGAAAGCCGGTGACGTCGGAGACGTCGCGCACGGCCAGACCGGCGTCACGCAGGGACTTGGCGGTGCCGCCGGTGGACAGCAGTTCCACGTTGCGCGCGGCCAGGGCCTGCGCCAGTTCGATGAGGCCGGTTTTGTCGGAAACGGAAAGCAGTGCCCGGCGGACGGGCAGGCGTTGGTCGGTCATGGGGAGATGCGGCGGGAGGACCGCGGAATTATAGCCTCCCAGGCGGGTCGCTTCCCCCGTGGACGGGGCGGATCAGGCCGCAACCGGCGTGATCCGGCGTGATCGGGCGCGCTCAGGCCAGCCCGTAGTCCTTCAGCTTCTTGCGCAGGGTGGCGCGGTGGATGCCGAGCAGGGCCGCGGCCCGGCTCTGGTTGCCCTCGCAGTGATTCAGGACTTCCACGAACAGCGGAATTTCCATTTCACGCAGGACAATCTCGTACACATCGTCGGCGTCGCAGCCGTCCAGATCACGCAGGTAGCGGCGCACCGACTGGGCGACATGCTCGCGCAGCGGCGGACGGGGCGAACGGGGATTGTCTTGGCGGGTGGAAGCTGCGTTCACACGGGTTCCCGGAAGCGGAGGACGAAGCGCCCGCCTTGTGGTTGTGTTCTGCGGCGGGGGAGGGAGTCTAGCGCCAGTCGTGCGTCCGTGCACCCCGTTCGTCGCGGGAACGCGCGATGGCGGCGCCGATCAGCGGAAGTCGAAGGAAAACGCGACCACGTTGGCACTCGGTTCGCGGACCCGTATGGCCACCTGGGCGCTCTGCCCGGGCGCGATGGTCGTCGAGGCCGCGCCGTCCCGTGGCAGGTACTCGGCCGGACGCAGGGCGCGCGCCCCCAGGGTGCGCCCGTCGGCATCCTTCAGCGTCAGCATCAGTACCGGCCACGACTGCGCCCAGCGCGCATCGTTGCGGAAGGTCGCCTGCGCCAGCAGCACGCCCGGCGCGCCGGGCACCGGACGCACGTCGCGATCGAGCATCGCGAACGCCTGCGGTTCGCGCCACGGCGGCAGCGAGCAGCCCAATGCATTGCACAGCGAGGCCAGCACCGGCCGCCAGCCGGCATCGGCGGCCAATCGCGCGCGATCGGCCAGCAGCACCTGCAACACCAGCACCGCCGCCAGCACGATCAGCGAAGCCCATTGCCAGCGCGGCACGCGCGAAGGCTTGCGCGCATGCGCCTGTCCATGCAGGAAACTGGGCGCGCGCGCTGCCGGCCGTGCCGGCGCGGCGGTTGCGGATGTCGCGACCGCCGGTGTCTCGATCGGCTCGGAGTCCGGCGGGATGATCGCCTCGGCCGGGGATGCGGAAATGGACTCGGCAGGTGCCCGGGAGATGGCTTCGGAGTGGAGCGTCGCCGCTTCGACTTCGGCGGCGGCGTCCTCCGATGGCATGTCGGCGGAGGCGGGCGATTCCACTTCGCCGGCTGCGATCACGTCGGATTCGGCCGAAGCGGTTTCGCTCGCGATCGCGTCGATTTCGCTGGCCGCCGCAGGCTCGGGGCCGTCGACGATTTCGTCGCGGCGCAGCAGGCGCGCCAGGCTGGGGCCGCCCCCGGCGGTGTCGCCCGCAGGCGCGACGGTGCGTCCGTCGTCGCGCGCGCCGATGTCGCCGAGCACGCCGCCACAACGCGGACAGTGCCCCGGGGCGTGCTGCCCGCGCGGGTCGGTGGCCACCAGATAGCGACAGTGCGGGCAGGCGATGAACATGCGGCCTATTCAAACATGCGGGCCGGGGCACGCAAAGCCGGATGCACGAAGCCCGGTCGGCTCGCATGGTTCAATCGGCACCCCCCGACCGGAGATGGCCCGCATGTTGACCCTCACCCGCGCCTCGGCGCAGCAGCGGCAGGCGGCCGGGCGGCTGCAGGATGACTTCCTGGTGGAAAGCGAACTGCGGCCCTGCCTGCGCGAAGGCGAACTGGCGCTGGAGGAAACGCCGGTCGCGGCGTACTTCAAACGCTACCCGCGCGACGTCGAATCCGAGGCGGCGCAACCGGTGCCCGATGGCGCGCAGGCGGATCCGGACGAGGACGCCGAGGCGTACATTGCCCATTGGCAGGGCGAACTGGCCGGCGTGACCGAACTGTCCGTGGCCTGGAACGGATACGCGCGGGTGGACAACCTGGTGGTGGATGCGGCCTGGCGGCGACGCGGCATCGCGCGTGCGCTGCTGGAACAGGCGTTGCGCTGGTGCCGCGAGCGCGGCCTGGCGGGCGTGACGCTGGAAACCCAGAGCAACAACGTGCCCGCCTGCCGCCTGTACCAGCGTTGCGGATTCGTCCTGGGCGGTTTCGATCGCGAGTTCTATCGCGGACTGGATCCGCGGACGCGCGAGATCGCGCTGTTCTGGTATTGGCGTCCGGACTGAAGCGGATACGGCGCGCGTGTTTCCCGGGGAGCTTTCCCCGCCTGCGCGCGCTTTCCTCACGCGCGCCCTGGCCTCATCCGGCACGCGCCGGTGCGCGCGGTGGTGTGCTCAACCCGCCCGCGCTTTCAGGAACTGCTGCGCGGCCGCTTCCCAGTTCTGTCCGTCGAACGGGAACACCTTCAGCGCCGACAGATCCACCCCGTCCACGCAGCGCAGGTTCACCACCCACATGGCCGGTGCGATGCGCGGGTGGCTGAAGGGGCTGACGCCGCAGTGCCGGCAGAAATGATGCGCGGCGGTCATGGTGCCGAACCGGTAGGTGCCCAGTTCGGATTCGCCGGACAGCAGGCGGAAATGCGCGTCGTCGGTGCCGTGCCAGAGCGCGCCCTTGCGGCGGCAGATCGAGCAGTTGCATTCGATGGCGATGCCCACGTCACCGTCGAACTCGAAAGTGACGCGCCCGCAATGACAGCTGCCCTGATGCGTTGCCATGCCGTTCTCTCCTGGGTGATGCCGGAATTTCCCGGTGGATGCCGGCTGCGAGGCGACAGAGGTCCGTATCGCCGGCCAGGCGCAGCCTAGGTCGGGAAATCGTCGCGGGCAAGGCGCGGCGCGGCAGCGCGGCGGGGAGGCGAGCGGATGTTGGCGGGATGCGGGGCTTAACGCTGCCGCTTGCGCGGACGCTTGCCGCCGCCGTCGCCGATCAGATCCAGCAGGCCGGTGCGCTGGCGCGGCGAGAGGCCATCGAAGCGTTCCAGCAGGCGGCGCTGCTGCTCGCTGAGATCCTTGCCGTAGCCGGCGCCGTCCTCGGCGATGTGCGGATTGGGTTTGTCGATGAAGGCCGGGCCGCGGCCGGTGGCGAGGAATTCGAACCCCATGCCGGTGCGGATCGCCAGGGCGATCATGTTCTCGACCGACGGACAGGTGCCGTCGACCATTTCCCACTGGGCGACCGCACTGCGGGTCAGGCTCAGTTCGACCGCGAGTTGTTCCTGGGTCAGACCGGCGTGTTCACGGGCATGGCGGACCCGCAGATACAGCTTGTTGCTCACGATGTCGGCATGGGAGGACGAAGGGGAAACCGATATAGCCGGTCCTCCATGCGAGTGAGGTCAGTAACACTGGCTCTGGTGGATTGTTAGCGATTCTAACATGGTGAAAATTATGCCACTCACATTAGCTGGCAACGAAAGATAGGCCGCTCACATTGAGCGGCGTACACCGTCGATCCGCATCCAGTCGTCCTCGCGTTCGGCGCGCAGCGATTCGAACCACGGCGAGTAACGTTCCAGCAGTTCCGCTTCCTGTCCGTGCAGGATGCCCGACAGTGCGATGCGCCCGCCGGGCGCGACGCGATCGGCCAGGGTTTCGGCCAGTGCGTCGAGCGCCGAGGCCAGGATGTTGGCGACCACGATCGGATAGCGCGCGGCCGGTTCGTCCTGCGGCAGGAACACCGTCAGGTGATCGCCCACCGCGTTGCGCCCGGCGTTGTCGGCGGTGGCGATCAGCGCCTGCGGATCGTTGTCCACGCCCACCGCCGCGGTCGCGCCGAGTTTCAGCGCGGCCAGCGCGAGGATGCCCGAGCCGCAGCCGAAATCCAGCACGACGCGACCGGCCAGTTCGCCGTCGCCGGCCAGACCGTCCAGCCAGCGCAGGCACAGCGCGGTGGTGGGGTGGGTGCCGGAACCGAACGCCAGGCCTGGATCCAGCCGCACCACCGCGGCGTCGTCGGTGCGTGCTTCCTCGGGCAGCGCGTGGTTCCAGGGCACGATGAAGGTGCGCGCGCCGAACCGCATCGGCTTGAACTGGTCCAGCCAGGCGCGTTCCCAGTCCTCGTCCTCGACCGTGCGGAAGGCGGCGCCGGTCCAGTCCAGGCCCGGATCGAAGGATTCCAGCGCGGCCAGCAGGATCAGCGCGTCGGTGTCGGCGGGGAACAGCGCGGTCAGCACCAGCGAATGCCACAGCGGGGTCTCGCCGACGCCCGGCTCCAGGATGGCCTGCTCGTTGCCGGTGTCGGCGTCGGCGTCCAGCAGGGTCACCGACAGCGCGCCGACGTCCTCCAGGGCGTTCTCGTAACGCGGCTGTTCAGATTCCCGGCAGCGCAGGGTGAGTTCGAGATAGGGCATGGAAGGCGGGAAAAGGCGGATCGGGCGCGCATTGTCGCATGCGTCCGCGGGCGGCCCGGCCGCGTTGAAACCCCTTCCGGGGCCACGGATAATCGCGAGATGCCTCGCATGCTCCCCTGGACCCTCGTATGCGCCTGCGTGCTCGGCACGGCGGGCGCATGGTGGTGGGCGCAGGGTGCGCGGCAGGCCGCTTCGGCCGCCGCCTCGCCGGTGGCGGCGAACGTGGCCGCCGAATCCGCGCCGCCACCCGTGGCGCGGCCGGCACACCGGATCGCCGAGTCCTCGCCTACGTCGGTGGCATTCGACGGCCGGCGCGAATTCGAGACCTCGCCGGATCTGTTCGTCTATGCGCAGCAACTGGCCCTGCAGGCGCGCGTCGGCGATGCCGATGCGTGGTGGATGCTCAGCCGGGTGCACGATTACTGCGCCGGTTTCGCCAGCAATCCGGCCGGCTATGTGCGCGATACCCGCGCCATCGCCGCGCTGGATGTCGCCAACGCGGCGACCATGGCGGCGGCCCGCGAGCGGGTCAGCGCGCGCTGCGCCCGCTTCATGCCCGAGGACGGACTGTCCCCGCGCAGCGTCCGCGAAGCGCGGTTGCAGGCGGCCAAAGGCGGCAGCCTGGCGGCGGAAGCGGCGCTGCTGGCCGATGGCGAACCGTTGTCCGAGGAGCCCGGCTATCGCGGCGAACTGGTCGCGCGGGTGACCGCCTCCGGCGACCCGCAGGCGTTCCTGGCGCTGTCGCGGGCGATGGGCCTGACCGCCAGCGGCGCGGAGTCCGAACTGGGAGAGGTGTCGGGCACGTGGCTTTCGGAAGTGGCCTGGCAGATCGCCGCTTGCCGGCTGGGGCTGGACTGCGGCCCCGAGGGCAACCTGATGACCGCCTACTGTGCCCACGGCGGCATCTGCTCGCGGGATCCGTCGCTGGATTTCCCCGCCTTCGTCCTGGACGCGGGGGTTCCGCGACAGGGTGTCGAGAATTTGAACGATATGGTCAATAGACTGCTCTCGCGCAGGAGAACGATCCAATGAACTCAACCCTGAATCGCAGGCGATTCTGGCCAAGACCCCACATCTGGCTGTGGATGCTGGTGTTCGTCACATACGCCGCCGCCGCCGCGACGGTGGTGATCAATGCCATGGACGCGCCCTACCGGGGCCTCCAGCGCACGCCCGCCGGCGTGCAGGCCTCGCAGGAAGAACGCGCGATGGGCGCGGCGCAGATGGTCGCGCTGTACCGCGCGCGCAGCGGCGCGCCGTTCTCGGCGCTGCCCGCCGGCACGACCCTGGAAGTCACCTGGCCCGACGGCTCCAGCGAAACCCTGCGCATCGTCGATCCGCTGTCGCCAACCGGCGTGGTGCCGGTGAAGGGCACCCAGAAGCGCGCCGACTGAGCGCCTTCGCATCGGCACAGGAAACGGCGCCTCATACGGGCGCCGTTTTTTTTGTACGCAGGCACGGGCTATCCTTCCCGTCCTGCTGATCCAAGGGAAGTGGAACGTTGTCTGTCAGACATGGATGCGGGCGCCGCGCATGGCTCGCCCTGATATGCGGACTCTGGATGGGTTTCGCACCGGCGCAGGCCGCTGAAACCGTTCCTTCATCCGATGCGTCGCGGCAGCGCTGGCTGCGCTTCTTCGGCGACGACGCGCACGCTATCGACCGCCAGCGCCTGCGCGTGCGGCCGGACGGATTGCTCGAATCGGCCACCCGCTATCCGCGCACTTCCCGCGAGGGCTGGAGCGCGCAGCAGGACGCGCAGGGCCATTACGAATATCTGGAACGCCTGATCGACTGTCGCACCGGCCTGTACGTGAACACCGCGCTGGTGCTGCTGGACGAACAGGGCCGGACCATCGGGCGGCAGGAACGCGGCCTGGACGACCAGCTGGAACAGATCGCGCTGCGCCAGGACGAGGTGCGCGCGCATCGCTGGCCCGCCGACAGCGAGATCTGGCTGGCCTGCGTGGCTGCCGCCGCGCCGCAGCTCGTGCAGGGCGACACGATGCCGGAAGCGGATGCGCCGGTGTTCGACTTCGCGCTGATTGGCGATGCGCCACCGGCGGACACGCGCGGTGTGTTCCAGGCCCTGCGCGGGCAGTACGACGCCTGGCAGGCGCGCACCGTCCCCGAACCGTCCGCGCCATCCGCGGTGACGGCGCAAGCCGCGCCGCGCGCCGGCGAACGCTGGCTGGCCATCGGTACCCTCGACGACGTGCGCGATTTCGATCTGGACTCGCTGCGCCACGATGGCGATGACGTGATCGAAGTGACCGCGCGGATGAACCGGGTGGACCGCTGGCCGGCCGGTGTGCCGGAGTCGGCCAAGGTCGAGCAGACCTTGGCGATCGATTGCCGCAACGGCCTGACGGTACCGCTGCGCCAGCGCTTTCTCGACAACGAAAGCGGCGCCGTGCGGCTGGAGCGATCCGCGCCGGTGTTCGCCACCCTGGAGCAGCTGGCGCGGGCCGCGAGCTGGAACGCCGGCGGCTGGCGGGAATGGCTGGGGCCGGAAGCCGACGACGCACCGGAAAAACTGTGCCGACTGGCGGCGCGGCGTTGCGGCGCGCCGGCCGCCGATGGCGGGTTCGAACTGGATCCGGGGCGTCTGGGGAATCAGCCCGGCGCGCCACTGTTGCTGGCCGCGCGGGCGATCTGGCGGCAACACCGCGCCACGTTCGTGCCCGCCTGCCTGATTGGAGATCGTTGATGCGTCGCTTGTTCGTCCTGTCCCTGCTGGCGCTGTCGTGCGCCGCGCCGTCCTTCGCGTCGGCGGCCACGCCGGCCGTCGCATCGGCTGACGCACTCGAAGTCTTCATCCTCGAAAACACCCTGATCCATTGGCGCGCGCAGGGACTGCGCGATGCCCGGGGCCAGGTGGTGGTGCCGGCCGATACGGTCGAACTGAGCCCTTTGCCGGGCGGCGGCTGGCTGAGCCGCGCCGGCCTGGGCGGCGAACTGCTGGATGCGCGCGGGCAGCGCGTGGCCGGTCCGTTCGTCTACGTGGAGCAGGTGGATCCGGCGCTGGACGTGGTGCTGATCGGCACCGAGGGATCGCCATTGCTCGGCGGCAAGGGCGGGCTGGTGCGCAGCGATGGCAAGGTGGTGGCCGAACCGGTGCACCTCAGGCTCGACTACCTGGCAGGCACCGGCATGTTCGCCTTCCAGCGCGCCCGCCGCACCGGCGTGATGGATGCGCAGGGCCGGGTGGTGCTGGAACCGATCTACGACAGCGTCACCGCACTGCCGCCGCTGCTGCTGGCCAGCAAGCAGGAACAGGTCGCGGTGTTCGATCGCAACGGCAAGGATCTCACCGGGTTCCAGCGCGGTCTTGTCTACCAGGAAATCAAGGGCACGCCGCTGATCCGCGAATGCCGCGAACCGGTGTCGGAGAACGACGACGCGCTGCCGCGCTGCCGCGTGCTGGATGCCGCGCTGCGGCCGGCGATTGCCGGCGAGTTCAGCGAAATCGAATTCCTGCCCGGCGTGCGGCGCTGGGTGGCGGTGCCCTGGCGCAAGTCCGTGCCGGAGGGTCTGGAGACGTCTTCCGAGTCCAGCAACCGCACCCTGCTGTTGCTGGACGAGAAGGGCCAGCGCAAGGCGGAATTGCGGGCGCAGTCCATCACCGAGAGCGAAGGGCGCCTGCTGATCACGGTGGCGGGACCGGAAGGCAGCTACAAGCGCCGCACCGGCCTGGCCGATGCCGACGGACGTTGGCTGTTCAAGCCCGACTACGACCAGATCGAACCGATGGCGATTGCCTTCGGCGAACGGCGCGACATGAGCGAGCCGGTTTCGCGCCGGTTCCGCGTCCTGCACTGGGGCGAGGGCGGTGGTTACGGCACCGGCGTCATCGACGCCGACGGCCGTCTGCTGATGCCGCTGTCGGACGTGCAGATCCTGGAGCATTACCCGAGCCTGGATATCTATGTCGCCAAGCAGGGCGACAAGGTCGGCGTGATCGACGCGAAAGGCCAATGGCGCATTCCCGCCCGCCACCAGCAGACCGCGCCCAACAGCACGCTGCCCGCGCCGTACCTCCTGTTCGCGGACTACAGCTACGCCAGCGAGGACGATGACGAGAATCGCTACACCCTCTACGACCTGCGCAGCGGCCAGCCGGTGTTCAAGGCGCAGTACGACTACCTGAGCCTGGAGGACAGCTGGTGGCCACTGGGACTGCGCGCGCCATGGCCGGAGTACGTGATCGTCGGCGCCAGCAAGGACGGCAGGCGCGGCGTGATCGATCTGGACGAGCAGGTCGTGGTGCCGTTCCAGTACCACAACATCGACTCGCCGGATCGCCGCGGCCAGGTGAACGTCTACCGCGACGAGGACGATATGCGCGGCCAGCCCAGGGACGGCCTGCCGGCGGCGAAGGTGGCAAGCCTGCGCGAACAGGTCTCGCGCGAGATCCGCGCGCAGCAGGCACCGCTGGCCAGCGCGCATGCGCCGTATGCCGGCCGCTACGTGCCGGTGATCTACACCGACGCGGCGCAGGTCTCCGCCGCCGCCGGCAAGGGCGCGTTGTCGCGGCCGGTGGCGCCGATGATCCTGGCGGACTCCGAAACCGCGATCCTGGATCTGGACATGATCACCGACCGCAAGCGTCCGCCGCTGGAGTATCTGGAGTACTACTGCGCGCGCGAGGACGGCTTCGACATCCTGATGCCCGGCGCCGGCGCGTCCGAAGACGCCTGCGCGGATCCCGAGGCCCCGCGTCTGGTCCTGCGCCCCGCCGCCAACGACGAATGGGAATGCGGCACCTGCGCCGGATTCGGCCTGCCCCCGCGCTGGCGCCGCACCGACCCGGCCCCGAACCCCACGCTGCCCTGATCGAACCGGCGGATTCCAGAATCCGCCTGTTCTTCTCTTTTCTTCTCTTCTAGGAACGACGTCAGTCGCGACCCTTTCGTTCCAACCAGGCCCCACCATCACGCGCCTCCCATGAAACCCGGTCGCGACTGACGTCGCTCCCACGTGGAATTCACGGATGCGCTGGAGTGCGCGCTGACGCTCTTTGTAGGAGCGACGTCAGTCGCGACCGGATATCACCTGGCCCGCAAACCCACGACCCCCTCACGAAGCGGCCCGGAACGTTTCCGCTCCGGGCCGGGTTTCTTCGCGACTCACGTCGCTTCCACGGGGAAGCGGGAAGCGGGAAGCGGGTTCGATCACACCAGCGCGATCGACTTGTTCTTGCGTTCGGCCAGGCGCTTTTCCAGGTAGTGGATGTTCTGGCCACCGGCCTGGAAGCCCTGGTCGCGCATGATCCGCTGTTGCAACGGGATGTTGGTCTTGATGCCGTCGACCACCATCTCGCTCAGCGCCACCCGCATGCGGGCGATGGCGGTTTCGCGATCCGGACCGTGCACGATCAGCTTGCCGATCATCGAGTCGTAGTTCGGCGGCACGCGGTAACCCTCGTAGATGTGGGTGTCCACGCGCACGCCGGGACCGCCCGGCGGATGGAAGTGCTGGATCAGGCCCGGGTTGGGCATGAAGGTTTCCGGATCCTCGGCGTTGATGCGGCACTCGATGGCGTGGCCGCGCAGGACGATGTCCTCCTGCTTGATGGTCAGCTTGCGGCCGGCGGCGATGCGCAGCTGTTCGCAGACCAGATCGATGCCGGTGATGCGCTCGGTCACCGGATGCTCCACCTGGATGCGGGTGTTCATCTCGATGAAGTAGAAGCGGCCGTTCTCGTACAGGAACTCGAAGGTGCCGGCGCCGCGATAGCCGATGCGCAGGCAGGCTTCCACGCAGACCTTGCCGATTTCGGCGCGCTGCTCGTCGGTGATGCCGGGCGCGGGCGCTTCCTCCACCACCTTCTGGTGGCGGCGCTGCATCGAGCAGTCGCGCTCGCCCAGATGGATGGCGTTGCCCTGGCCGTCGGCCAGCACCTGGATTTCCACGTGGCGCGGATTCTCCAGGAACTTCTCCATGTACACCTGATCGTTGCCGAACGCCGCCTTGGCCTCGGACTTGGTGGTGGCGATGGCATTGCTCAGCGCGGCCTCGGCGTGCACCACGCGCATGCCGCGCCCGCCGCCGCCGCCGGCCGCCTTGATGATCACCGGATAGCCGATCTCGCGCGCCACCTTGGTGTTGGCGACGATGTCGTCACCCAGCGGACCGCCCGAACCGGGCACGCACGGCACGCCGGCGGCCTTCATCGCGCGGATGGCTTCCACCTTGTCGCCCATCAGGCGGATGGTGTCCGCCTTGGGACCAATGAAGATGAAGCCGGACTGCTCCACCCGTTCGGCGAAGTCGGCGTTCTCCGACAGGAAGCCGTAGCCGGGATGGATGGCCTGGGCGTCGGTGACCTCGGCCGCGGCGATGATCGCCGGGATGTTGAGGTAGCTCTCCGACGACGGCGCCGGACCGATGCAGACCGACTCGTCGGCCATGGCCACGTGCTTGAGGTTGCGGTCGACCGTGGAATGCACGGCCACCGTGCGGATGCCCAGGGTGTGGCACGCGCGCAGGATGCGCAGCGCGATTTCACCCCGGTTGGCGATGACGACTTTATCGAGCATGGGAAGGCCGGGAATGGGGAATGGAGAATGGGGAATCGTAAAAGGCGGTGCGGTTCATGCGGGCTCCACCTGTGGTTTGCCGATGACGTTCATGAGGGCGGTGAGCTTGGCGAATATCCGGTCGATGAGTGCTTCCAGTTCCGGCGACGCACCGACAAATCCCAGGCGGACGGCGATTTGCTGTTGCGTATCCAGTTCCGACAACGAACCTCGTGCGATGGAAAGAAACCTCAGATATTCGGCCGTCGAACGGCGGGCGGCACCCTCGGCGATGTTGGAAGGAATGCTGATGGCCGAACGCCGGAGCTGCGCGGTCAGGCCGAAGCGTTCCGAATCGGGAAAGTGGGCAGACAACTGGTAGGTCATTTCCACCAGAGCCATCGAGTCCCGCCATACTTCCAGCCGCTCGTGCGGCCGCTTGGGCGATTCCCGATTCTCCATTCCCGATTCCCGTCGATCAGCCGATCACGAACAACGGCTGATCGAATTCCACCGGCTGGCCGTTCTCGGCCAGGATGGCCTGGATGGTGCCGGAGACGTCGGCTTCGATCGGGTTGAACATCTTCATCGCCTCGATGATCGCCAGGGTCTCGCCGGCCTTGACGGTCTGGCCGACGCTGACGAACGCCGGCTTGTCCGGCGAGGGCGAGGCATAGAAGGTGCCGACCATCGGCGCGCGCATCACGTGGCCTTCTGGCAGGTTGCCGCCGGCCTTGGCGGCGCCGCCAGTGGAGGCCTCGGTGGGCGAGCTCATCGGCATCGGCGCGGCCGGGCGGGCCTCGACCGGGGCGTACACCGGCGCCGGCGCGGCGGCGACCAGGCCGCCCTTGGGCACGCGCGCCAGGCGCACGGATTCCTCGCCTTCCTTGATTTCGATTTCGGCGAGGTTCGACTCTTCCAGCAGGTCGATCAGTTTCTTGATTTTGCGGAGATCCATAGGGGCCTCTTGGTTGAACGGAGTTCCCGGCGCGGGGAACAAAAAAGAAAGGGAACGGAAAGCTCAGCCGGACAGCCGCGCCAGCGCGGCGTCCATCGCATAGCGGTAACTGTCGGCGCCGAAGCCGCAGACCACCCCGACCGCCAGATCGCTGAAATAGCTGTGGTGGCGGAAGGGTTCGCGGCGATGCGGGTTGGACAGGTGGATTTCGATGAAGGGCAGGGCCACCGCCGCCAGTGCGTCTCGCAGGGCGACCGAGGTGTGGGTGAAGGCGGCCGGGTTGATCAGGATGAAGGCGGTACCATCGGTGCGGGCCGCCTGGACCCGGTCCACCAGCAGGTGCTCGGCGTTGGACTGGAGGCTTTCGAGCTGGTGGCCGGCCGCCGTCGCCTGCGCCATCAGCGCGGCATCAATGTCGGCCAGCGTGGCATGGCCGTACACCGCCGGCTCGCGGGTGCCGAGCAGGTTGAGGTTGGGACCATGCAGGACCAGCAGTTTAGCCATGGGCGCTCCGGCGGAAGGGCGGCAGTCTGCGCGAAGCTGGCGATCCTGTCCAGATCGCCGAAGTTGTTGGCGTTTTAAACAAATGTTTGAATTTGCGTCTCGTCGCGCCGGATCTGTGGACGGGCCGCCAAAGTCCGTGGCGGACCGGTAACTTCCACGCCGCGAACCTTGTCTCATTAACTTTTGAGACAAAACCCGCCGGCTGTTCCCGACCGGCCGGGGCAAGGCGGAGTACGCGTCGTGGCGTTCCCGGATCCCGTTTTTTCCGTCGGGTCATCCGGTTGCCGCAGACATGTTGGCCTGCGCCACCTGCCCTGACCAGGCAGGCCATGGGCGTTTTTTCCGGAACCTCGTGCGGCCCCGCCCATCACTTCCGTAAACCCGGAATGACCCGATCAAGACCCTTCTCGCCCGGTTCATGGGCTGCGTCCTACGGTGCGGCCATTGCCCCCTCGGGAGAATGAGCGGTGAAACGTCTTTTGATTGCCGGCGCGCTGACGATGGCCGTCGCGGGTGCCGCCAGCGCCGATGATCGCGGACAGGACTGGCACGAGTACGAGAAGGAGCGCCGCGAAGCGCAGCGCGAGTATGAAAAGGACCGCCGCGAAGCCGAGCGGGAATACTGGAAGGATCGCCACGAAGCCGAACGCGAGTACGCGAAGGACCGGCGCGAAGCCATGAAGGAGCGGGCCAAGGAAGAACGCCGCTGGGCGCGTGGCGACTACATTCCGCGCCACTATCTGGCCGAGCCCTATTACGTGCGCGATTACGAGTTCTACGAGTTGGCCCCGCCGCCGCGTGGCTACACTTGGGTTCGCCCGGACCCGCGCGATGATGCGTACTACATGGTCCAGCTGGCGACCGGCGTGATCGCGCAGATCCTGGATCGCTGACGCAGGGCGACGGGTTGGAAAACGCAACAGGAGGCCGCCTTGAGCGGCCTTCTATTTTTTGGGAGCGGGAGAATCGTCGTGCATGTCGTGTGGCAGGCAGTGAATCGTTGCGGAGCAGACAAAAACATGCGCAAGTCACGCGCATAACATTGAACGCCAAAGCATTGAACGCGTTCGATGGCGAAGGCAGACTCATCGCCGGAGTCCAAAACTCCCACATAGAGCGGAGCCACCGTCGCAATTCTCGGTGGCTCTTCTGTACCGGCACCATCGGTATTCCGACGCGGTGAAAGTTCAGCGTCGGGAGGGCGGCTAATACAAGACCTCTTCTTGAGGGAATACGCCCGCCGACTCTATGCGGTTTTTGGCCTCCCGGCATCCCCGTTTGCCATCCGGCAAGCGGGGATCTTTCCCCACGGACCGGAGTACCGCCAATGAGTTCAGATTCTGCTACGCCCGCCTTGCCGCGCACCGGCTATTTCTTTTCCGAAGCGGCCATCTACGACCTCAAACAACTGCGCAACCAGCTCAGCCTGATGAGCAGTCTCAGCGCGGCGTGCATCGGCGACGAACACAACGAACCCACCATGGCCATCCACCGCTGGTATGCGAGCTTCGAAAGCATGCAGCGCCAGGTCGACAGCATCATGAGCCGATCCGAATGGATTTCGGTCACGCCGGCCAAATCCGGCGATGGTCCCAAGCGAAAGCTGCTGAAACGCAAGCGCGCGATGCGCTGACGCGGGCGCGCGGCGTGCCGGCATGCGTGCAGCCGAAGCACGCGCCTCGCACGTCATCCGCTTCGGTCCGGATTTAAACCCTGCCGCCTCTTCGCGCATCGCACTGTCCGGGAATACAACCGAGGACGGATGGATGCGCAAGACGATGATGCTGTTGGCTTGTCTGGCGGGAGGTGCGCCTTTCCTTGCCCATGCCCAGAACCTGGCCACGCTCGATGACGACATGATCGGGCCGCGCACGCAGATGCTGGTGCTGGCGTCGGTCCACCTGGGCGAGCGCAAGGAATTCAAGGGCGAAGGCCTGGGACCGTTGCTGGACAAGCTGGCCGCGTTCAAACCGCAGGTCATCACCATCGAGGCGCTTGGCGGCGAGCAGTGCGATCTGGCCGCGCGCCATCCCACCGTCTACGGCGAGGACTACTGCCGGAGCACGGACAAGGCCAAGGCGGCCACGGGCCTGGATGTTCCCGCCGCGATTGCCGGGGTGAACAAGGCGCTGGCCGCGTGGCCGGCGAATCCGGCGCCCGCGCAGCGCCGGCATCTGGCCGCGCTGTTCCTGGCCGCCAGCGATCCGGCGTCGGCCTACGTGCAATGGCTGCGGCTGCCGGCGGGCGAGCGCCGCGTCGGCGACGGTCTGGACGAGGCGCTGGTGCAGGCGTTGCGGGAGCTGGAAACGCGCAACAACGAGAGCTTCCAGATCGGCGCGCGGCTGGCGGCCAGGCTGGGGCTGGAGCGCGTGCATCCCATCGACGATCACACCGGCGACAGCCATCAGATCGCGGACACCAAGGCCTTTGGCGAAGCGGTGATGGCGGCATGGAAGACCGATCGCACGAAGCTGGAGCAGGCCATCGCCGAGCAGGACCGCCTGATCAAGGCGCCGGACCTGCTGCCGCTGTATCGCTACATCAACCAGCCCGAGGTGTCGTGGATCTATGCCGAGAACAATCTGCGTGGCCCGTTGCGTGCGCAGTCGCCGCAGCACTATCCGCAGATCTGGGTCAACGGCTGGGAAATCCGCAACCTGCGCATGGTCGCCAACATCCTGGAGACGGTGCGTGATCGGCCGGGGCAGCGTGTGCTGAACATTGTCGGTGCGTCGCACAAACCCTGGTTCGATCAGTGGCTGGGGCAGATGCCGGGGGGTGAGCATCGTGGATGTGCAGGCGGTGTTGAAGTAGAGGGGCAGCGGGTGATGGGGGATTTGCGTGGTGCTGGAAGAAAGAGCAAATCCCCCTCAATCCCCCTTTTTCAAA
>OFDB01000009.1_pt1 | contig 108632 bp, 102 predicted proteins | sample 1521001 | NCBI WGS metagenome assembly OFDB01 (sample SAMEA2532531, study PRJEB24079) | metagenome | biome: bacteria; feature: seaside; material: soil | place: India | collected 2012-02-01 | depth 0.1 m | reverse complement strand
GCATGTACTGGGGCTACGCGCTGGGCCTGGCCGACATCGGCACCGGCGCGATCTGGAAACAGGTGCTGGCCACCCTGGTCGGCTACGGCGGTTTCCTGTTCGTGCTGACCGTGGCGGTGCTGCTGCGCTCGTGGTGGCTGGCGCGCGGCTGTTGCGGGAGTGACGTGAGTCGCGAAAAACTCTCTGATTCAGGCCCCTCACATCAGGAGAGGCATGAACGCGATACGGAGAGGTTCCGATTCGCGACTCACGTCGCTCCCGCAGTGAGGCATTTGGTGAGCTTCTGCGACCAAAGGCGCATCGTGGCGGCACGGCCCGGTCGATAGAATCCTCGCCATCCTAGCGTTGCGTTCCCCACAGGCGTATGGACACCACGGGCATCCACACCATCGATACCGCGTTCCAGCGGGATCATTTCGATGCCGCCTACCTGATCGTCGAGCAGGGACGCGGCGCTTTCATCGACACCGGCACCCATCATGCGGTCCCGCGATTGCTGGACGCCGCGCGGCGGGCGGGACTGGCTCCGGCCGACATCGACTGGGTGCTGGTCACCCATGCGCACCTGGATCATGCCGGTGGCGCGGGCGAGTTGATGGCGCAGCTGCCGCATGCGCGCCTGGTCGCGCATCCACGCGCCGCGCCGCACCTGATCGATCCGGCCAGACTGATCGCCGGCGCCACCGCCGTTTACGGCGAAGCGGAGATGGCTCGCAGCTACGGGACCGTCCGGCCGGTGCCGGAGGAGCGGGTGGTCGTCGCCGAGGACGGGCACGCGCTGGAACTGGCCGGGCGCCGGCTGCAATGCATCGACACGCCCGGGCACGCGCGTCATCACTACTGCGTGTGGGACGAACGCAGCCGCAGCTGGTTTACCGGCGACACCTTTGGCCTGTCGTACCGCGAAATGGATGGTCCGCAGGGACCGTACATCCTGCCGACTTCCTCGCCGGTGCAGTTCGAACCCGAGGCGCTGAAGACCTCCATCGCGCGCCTGCTCGCCTACCGGCCGCAGGCCATGTACCTCACCCATTACGGGCGGGTGGAAGAACCGGACCGGCTGGCGGCGGAACTGTTCGAGCAGATCGATGCGATGTGCCTGCTGGCGCGCCAATGCGACGGCAAGCCGGACCGGCACCGCGCGATGGTCGCGGCGCTGACCGGTCTCTATCAGGAGCGTGCCCGCGCGCTGCGCTGTCCGCTCGACGATGCCGGCGTGACGCGGGTGCTGGAGATGGATATCGAACTCAACGCGCAGGGCCTGGCCTGCTGGCTGGATCGGGATCGCCGCTGAGCCTCAGTCCCAGCGGTTCACGCCCTCGCGCTCGCCTTCGCCCATCGGCACGATGCAGAAGCGCTGCCCGGTCGGCGCTTCCATCACCCACCAGCGATCGTGGACGAAGCGGATGCGGCGTGCGCCCAGCCGTTCCAGGCGTACGGCCTCGGCTTCCAGATCGTCGGCTTCGATGTCCAGGTGGACGCGCGAGGGATGCTCGACCTTCTGCACCTCCACGTGCAGCCCGCCGGCTGCATCCTTCAGGCGGTCGTACAGGCCGACGCCGCCATCGTCGGCGCTGACCACCGGCAGCCCGAGCGCGCGGCTCCAGAACGAGGAGGCGGCGTCCAGATCGTCGGTCTGGCAGTCGATGATGAATCCGGCGAGGCGGCTGTGGTGGGGCACGTCGAGTCTCCGCGAGAAAGGGTCGGCCGCCGCGATGGCGTCAATCCCAGTGGTTCGGTTCGGTGCCGCGTTCGGGATGGCGCATGCGCACGACGCAGAAACGCTGCCCGGTCGGGGCTTCCATCACCCACCAGCGCTTGACGAAGCCGATGCGCTTGGCGCCCAGCTTTTCGAGGCGGGCGGCCTCGGCGTCCACGTCGTCGGCTTCGATGTCCAGGTGCACGCGCGAGGCGTGCGCCACCTGCTGCACCTCCACGTGCAGGCCGCCCGGCGCGCCTTCCAGCTCGGCGTAGTGGGCCTCGCCATCCTGGTAGGTTTCGCCGCGCGGCAGGCCCAGCGCCTGGCTCCAGAACTGCGCGGCGGTCTCGTGATCGTGGGTCTGGCAATCGATGATGAAGCCAGCGAGCCGACTGCGATGCGCCATGTTCCGTTCTCCGCGAAGTGGGACGGGAAACGCGACCCGCCGCCGTTGCCGGCGGCGGGGGGAGGCCGGCTTACGCCGGCAGTGCCAGATCGTCGATCAGCGCCTTGAGGAAGCGCGCGGCTTCGCCGCCGGTGCACGCGCGGTGGTCGAAGGTGACCGACAACGGGATGACCTTGTGTGACTCGAAGCCACCCATCACCGGCGTGACCTGGTGGCGGGCGCGACCGGCGGCGACGATCGCCACGCACGGCGGCACCACCACCGGCGTCGCGTAGCGGCCGGCGAACATGCCGAAGTTGGACAGCGAGATCGTGTAGCCGCCGAGCTCCGAAGCCGGGATGCTGCGATCCTCGACCTGCGCACGCAGGCGGTTGATGCCTTCGCGCACGCCGCGCGCATCGAGGATGTCGGCGTTGCGCAGGGCCGGGACGAACAGGCCGTCGTCGGTGTCCACCGCGATGCCCACGTCCACGTGCGGATGCAGGGTGCGGGTGAGCTTGTCGCCGTCGAACCAGGCGTTCATCGCCGGCACCGTCTTGCAGGCGCGGACGATGGCGCGGATCAGGCGCACGGTGACGTCGTTGCCCGGTGTCCAGGCGTGCACGTCGGCGTCGTCGCTGAGCGTGGTCGGCACGACCTTGGCGTGCGCGTCGGCCATCACCCGCGCCATGTTGCGGCGCACGCCCTTGAGCTGTTCCGGCTGCCCGCTGACCGCCACGCCCGGCGGCTGGGTGCGCATCGGCTTGCCGGAGGCGGACAACGTGGTGCGCTGGGCGGCGGCGGGAGCCGGTGCCGGAGCGGCGTCGGCCACGGCGGCGCGCACCGGTGCGGCAGGTGCGGCGCCGAGCCGGGCCGAGCCGTCGGCGGCGGCCTGCTTGACGTCGGCCATGGTCACCGCGCCATCGGCGCCGGTGGCGCGCACGCGGGCCAGGTCCACGCCCAGCTTCTTCGCCATCGCGCGCACCGCCGGCATCGCCTTGACGCCGCCGACCGCGACCGCCTGCTCGGTGTGCACGGCGTTGGAGGTCTGCATCGCGCCGACCACGGTGCCGGCGTCGTCGCGTTCGGTTTCGGCGGCGGCGGGCGCAGGCGCGGCGGCCGCCGGAGCGGCGGGAGCAGGTTCGGGCGCGTGCGCCTTGGCCGGACCGTGATGGTGGCCGGTGTCGTGGCCTTCGGCGCGCTGCGGCAGGTTGGGATCGGGCTGGAACACCGCCAGCATGCTGCCGGTGACCACCACATCGCCCGCGCCGCCGGCCAGCTTCAGCACCTTGCCGGAAACCGGCGACGGCACTTCCACGACGGCCTTGGCCGTTTCCATCGAGACCAGCGGCTCGTCGAGCCGGATCACGTCGCCTTCCTTGACGAACCACTCGACGATGGTGGCGTCGGGCAGGCCTTCGCCCAGATCGGGAAGATTGAAGGTCTTGCTGTCGCTCATTCGGATTTCTCTTGTGCAGGTGTTGCTTGGAAAGGTTCCAGGTTGCGCGCGGGGATCCAGCCGGTGCGGCCGAGTGCGTTCTCGGCCCACCACCAGTCCGCCATCTCGTGGTGCAGGGTGAGGATTTCGCCCTTCTCCGCATCCAGTTCGCGCGTGTCGTACGCATCCGTCGCGGTGGCCGCGCCATGCTCGGCGTCGAACAGCGCGACCGGAATCCAGCCGCCCAGTCCGCTGGCCAGGCTGGTCCAGACGAACTGCGGCCAGTCGGTGTCGCGTTCGCCCAGTGTCACCGGATCGCCGGCGGCGACCCGGATGGCCGGGCGATCCGGCGCGCGGTGCGTCGCGATGACCCGCGCGCGCTTCATCAGCCGTTGGCCAGGGTGCGCTTGGCCGCGGCGACGATCTTGTCGACGCTGGGCAGGTACTTCATCTCCAGGCGGAACAGCGGAATGTGGGTGTCGTAGCCGGTGACGCGCTCGACCGGCGAGAGCAGGTCGTACATCGAATGCTCGGCCAGGCGCGCGGCGATCTCGGCGCCGAAGCCGGCGGTGCGCGGGGCTTCGTGCACGATCACGCAGCGGCCGGTCTTGGACACCGACTCGGCGATGGTGTCGAAGTCCAGCGGACGCAGCGTGGCCACGTCGATGACCTCGGCGCTGATGCCCTCGGCGGCCAGCTTGTCGGCGGCTTCCAGCGCTTCCTTCACCTGCGCGCCCCAGGTCACCAGGGTGACGTCGGTACCGTCGCGCAGCACGAAGCACACGTCCAGCGGCAGCGCCTCGCCGTCGTCGGCGACCACTTCCTTGTACTGGCGGTAGATGCGCTTGGGCTCCATGTAGATGACCGGATCCGGATCCCGGATCGCCGCCAGCAGCAGGCCGTAGGCGCGCTGCGGCGAGGACGGCAGGACCACGCGCAGGCCGGGCACGTTGGTGAAGATGGCTTCGTTGGCCTCGCTGTGGTGTTCCGGCGCGCGGATGCCGCCGCCCCACGGCACGCGCAGCACCATCGGGCAGTGCAGGCGGCCACGGGTGCGGTAACGCATGCGCGCGGCGTGGCAGATGATGTGATCGACCATCGGGTAGACGAAGCCGTCGAACTGCGCTTCGGCGACCGGCTTCATGCCCTGCACGGCCAGGCCGACGGTGAGGCCGGCGATGGTGGTTTCATCCAGCGGGGTGTCGAGGATGCGATCGGCGCCGAAGCGCTGCTGCAGGCCGGCGGTGGCGCGGAACACGCCGCCGTTCACGCCCACGTCCTCGCCCAGCACGATGACCGAGTCGTCATGCGCGATCTCCCAGGCCAGCGCCTGGGTGATCGCTTCGATCAGGGTGATCGCGGTGGGCGCTGCCACGGTGTCGGCCGCCTTGTGGTTGGCGGTGGTCTTGTTTTCCATCACGGTGCTCATGAGCGGCCCTCCGCGGCGAGCGCGGCGGCCCGTTGCGCCAGCAGTTCCGGCGGCGGATCCGCGTACAGGTAGTCGAACATCGCTTCGACCGGTTGCACCGGGGTGTTGAGGTAGGCGTTCACTTCCTCGTCCACGCGCGCGCCGCATTCCTCCTTCCACCTGGCCTCTTCGGCGTCGTTCCAGACGCCCTGGGCAACCAGCCAGGTGCGCAGGCGGGTCATCGGCTCGCGTTCCCAGGCCGCCTTCACTTCGGCGTCGTCGCGGTAGCGACGGGCGTCGTCGGCGGTGGTGTGATCGGACAGGCGATAGGTGACGAATTCCAGCACGGTGCCGCCCTGGCCCTTGCGCGCGCGCTCGCCGGCGCGGCGCATCGCTTCCAGCACGGCGATCAGATCGTTGCCGTCCACCTGCAGGCAGTGCAGGCCGCCGGCCAGGCCCTTCTGCGCCAGCGTCTGCGCGCCGGTCTGGGCCTTGCGCGGCACCGAGATCGCCCAGCCGTTGTTGACCACGCACAGGATCAGCGGCAGCTCGTAGGCGCCGGCCGAATTCAGCGCGGCGTAGAAATCGGTCTTGGACGAACCGCCGTCGCCGCAGGTGGCGACCGCCAGGTGCGGCTGGCCGCGCAACTTGAACGCCAGCGCGGCGCCGGCGGCGTGCAGGCACTGGGTGGAAATCGGCACGCTCCAGGCGAAGTCGTGGCGGGCGATCTTGAAATCGTTGCCGCGCTCGTCGCCGCCCCAGTACATCAGCACGTCGCGCGGTTGCACGCCGCGCATGAACTGCGCGCCGTATTCGCGGTAGCTGGGGGCGAACACGTCCTCGGGCTTCATCGAGGCGCCGATGCCGACGTGGGTGGCTTCATGGCCCAGGCAGGAGGCGTAGGTGCCCAGCTTGCCGGTGCGTTGCAGCGCGATGGCCTTGGTGTCAAAGGTACGCACGAACAGCATCTGCTTGAACAGCTCGCGCAGGCGCTGGGTGTCGCGCCCGGCTTCGGGCAGGTCGTCGCGGACGAGCTTGCCGTCCGGGCCGAGGTATTGGAGGAACTCGATTTCGAACTTTGCGGCGATGGTCATGCCGGGTGTCACTCTGCGGATGTTGCGGCGAATGTTGAAGGATCTGATGTTAAGGAACCGGAGTCGGGCGGCCTTCCTGCGCTGCAACAACACAGGTCCGCACGGTCCGCGCGGGTACCGGGAAATCCAGTGGCGGCGGGCGCTTGCCGGGGACCATACGGTGCCGGCAGGCGAGTTGTCCGGAGGTTGGACCAGGCGGTTCCTGCGCGGAAAATGCCGGCTTGACGCGCACGCGTGGATGGTATGCGGACGCTGGTTCCGGCTCCGGAAAACAGCGGAAAACGAGCGGGGCGCGGCCGCCGGACCGGCCGCGAAAACCGGATGCCGGAAACGACAAGGGCGCGGCATGGCCGCGCCCTTGTCCTCCATCCGCCGCGCGATCAGCGGATCAATTGCGCGCGGTTGTTGCCCGTTTCCGGATCGTGCGTCGAGCTGCTGACGTCGGCGGTGAACGCATACACCGTGCCTCGCTTGGGACGGCCCGGCACCACCAGGGCGAAGCCCAGCATCTGGGTCGCGCCGGCGGCCATCGGGGTCGAGCGCGTGCACTGCGCGGCCGAGCCGGTGGCGGTGTCGAGCACGCGACCGCAGGACCAGCCGCGTGGCGCGGCGACGGCGACGTGGCGCGCTTCGACATTGCTGGCCAGCACCACTTTCACCTGTTCGGCCGCATCCGGGCCGGCGTTGCGCACCGGCACCAGCAGGGTGGCGACGGCGCCGCGGCGGAACGGCATCGTGCCGCCGAGCAGGCGTACCGACAGGTCGGCCTGCGGCAGCGCGGCCACCGTGACCGCCACGGCGGCGGTGTTGTCGGCATTGGCCGGATCCGGCACCGGCGAACTGGCCGACACGCCCAGGCCGAGCGCGCCACCGGCCACGCCGGCAGGCACCACGGTCCGCAGGCTGAAGCCGGCCTCGGCGCCGGACGCCAGCGACGGCGTCGTGCAGGTGACCCGGGTGCTGCCGCCGGACAGTTCCGGCGCCTGGCAGGTCCAGCCGGAAGCCACCGTATCCAGTACCGGCGTCACTTCGGCGGCGAACACGAAGGCCACCGCGGCCGGCGTCGCCGTGCCCGGACCCGCGTTGCGGACGGTGGCGGAGTAGGACACGGTGTCGCCCACCACCGCGCTGGTGCGATCCGCGCTCACCGTTGCCGACAGATCGGCGCGGGCGAAGGCGGGCACGCGGATGGCCAGGCGGACCGGATCGTGATCCGAGGAGCGCAGCGCCACGCTGGCATCGCCGAAGTTGTCCACGCCGAAGTCGGCGTTGATGCGCGCGTGATCCACCTGCACGTCCGCGCCCAGCACCAGCGCCTCGTTGACCAGCACGTGATCCAGGGTCTGCGCGTTGCCGCCGAAGACATAGGAGTAGCGCTGCGCGGGATCGGCGATCAGCTGCGAACCGTCGATCAGCGGCGTGGTCACCGGACTGGCGGCCCAGGTCAGCACCTGGTCGGCCGGCGCGGCGTCGCCGCGCACGATGCCCATCACGTCGACGTAGCCGTCGTTGAACTCGAACGCGTTGAAGTCGCCGACCAGCACGATCTTCTCGTTCGGATCGGCCTGCTGCATCTGCTGCACCAGTCCGCCCAGGTAGGCGGCCTGCGCGGCGCGCTTGGCCCGCACGCGATCACCGCCGGTCGCCCAGCCGTTGCTGCCCGGCGCGGTGTCGTCCATGTCGTTGAGCGAACGCAGGTGGTTGACGATCACGGTGACCGGATAGCCGACGGTACCGTCCTGGTGGATGCGCGCGCGCAGCCGCAGCGGAGGACGATCGTTGAGCAGGCTGGTGCTGCCGTCGGGATTGGCGAGCGTGGTGTTCTTGCCGAACTGGGCCACTTCCAGCACTTCCACCCGCGGCGAGCCGCCTGCGGTGGCGCGGGAACTGACCAGGAAGCCGACGTTGATGCCGCCGACGTCGTTGCCCGGCTGCAGATAGGGCACATAGCCCGGGCGGCTGGCGCAGGTGGCGTCGATGCGCTCGGACAGCAACTGCAGCACGCGGGTGTTCTCCACTTCCACCACGCCGAGGATGTCCGGCGTCTTCAGGAAGTCGCAGATCGCCAGCGCCGCCTTGGCCAGGCGCTTGTCCAGCGCGGCCGGGGTCAGGGTGACCGCGCCGTTGCCATCGGCTACGTCGTCGAACAGGCGCAGCAGGTTGAAGCTGCCGATGGTCGCCTCGTCGTAACGCGCATCCGGGACCGCGCGCGGCGCCATGCCGCCGCTGGCCGCCGGCGGCGTGGCCGGATCCGGCAGCAGCGCCCAGGTGCCGGCGAAATAGTCGAGCACGCCGGACAGTCCGGTCACGTCGGCGCCGGTGTCGACCGACAGCGGCTGCGCGTCGATCTGCCCGCGGCTGCGCACCATCAGGCGTTCCTGGTTGGTGTCGAAGCGCGGCGGATGCTTGTCGGCCGGAATCGGGATGACGTCCATGACGCCGATGCCGGGTTCGCGGAACGGACGGGCGATGTCGGGCAGGGTCACGTGGAACACGCCGTCGCTGCTGGCGGTGGCGTCGTTCTCGTCGATGCTGCCGCCCGAGGGCGCCACCACCACCGCGCGGGCCACGCTCACGCGCATGCCTTCGAGACGTTCCAGCGTGCCGGGCAGAGCGGCGGGCGCCAGATCGGCGGCTGCCAGTTCGATCGCCGCCGGCAACGCCACGCCGGTATCCAGCACCTCCACGGTCGGGCCGGTGATCTGGGTGATGGTCAACTGGTGCGGATTGGAAGCGGGCACGAACTCGGCCACGGTGCCGGTCACGCGCACGCGGTTGCCGACCGCGGCGGTCGCCGGCGGCGCGCTGCCGGTGAACACGAACAGGCCCTCGGACGTGGCCGGATCGCCGTCGTCGTTGGCGGCCTGCAGGAAGAAGCCGTTGTTGAACTTCAGCGCGGTAACCACGCCTTCGGTGATGACCCGCTTCTGCACGTAGGCCGAGACCAGCCCGTTGCCCTGGATCTGGGCGATGGTGCGGGCCACCGGCGGATCCGGCGGGGCCGCGCCACTGTTGCGCGGATTGGGCGTGCCGACGCTGAAGTCGGCGCCGTTGTTCTGGGTGTCGATGCTGCCTTCGCCGTTGCGCAGCGCGGCGGTGGTGTTGCTGAGCGTACCGGTCGGGGCGGCGCCCTCGAAGCAGTTGGCCGCGCTGCCGAAGCCGACGAAGTCCACCAGGTTGGCGTCGGTGAGCGGACAGGCGCCGGACAGCGCCGCGGTGCCACGGCTCAGCGCGACCTTGCCGGCGGTGCCGGACAGGGTGAGCGTGCCGGTCGCATCCGGCGTCGGCAGATCGACGGTGCCGCCGCTGCCCTGCGCCTGCTGGATCAGGTAGTAGCCGCCCGGGGCGATGCTGCCGGAGAGGTTGGTGCGGCTCCAGGTGGTGCCGGTGGAGGAGGCGTACTGCACGCTCCATCCATCCAGGCTGACCGCGCTGGCGCCGTTATTGCGCAGTTCGATGAAATCGTTCTTCAGCGTGGCGCCGCTGTTGCCGCCGCCGCCGTAGACCTGGCTGACCACCACCTGCGCCTGCGCCGTGGCGGCAAGCAGCAGGGTGGCGAAAGAAAACAGCAAGACCGCCGTGCGGCGGTTTCGAGGCATGCCCATCAACAGACTCTCCCTGACCGTGAATGCGTGCGCCGCCGCCGATGCTGCCGTGGCCGGCTCCGGTTGGCGCAATGTAGCGGAAGCGTCCGGCCCGCGCATTGCATGGCGATGACATAAGTCCCGGTTTTTGCAGACAACCGCCGGCCGGGAAGGGCGCGGCCGGCGGTATCGGTTACGCTGGCGCCCCCCGCTGCGTCCGCAGCGCCAACGCCTGTCGACGGATGTCCGTAGAAAAGAACGAACGCGCGCTGGAAGCCGGCATCCACACCGACCTGGAAGGCCGGCTGACCTACGGCGGCTACCTGCGCCTGGACCGTTTGCTGGCGGCGCAGCAGCCGGTGTCCGATCCGGCCCACCACGACGAGCTGCTGTTCATCATCCAGCACCAAGTCTCCGAGCTGTGGATGAAGCTGATGATCCACGAGCTGCGCGCGGCCACCGTGCACCTGCAGCGCGACGAGGTGTGGCAGACCCGCAAGGTGCTGGCGCGTGCCAAGCAGGTGCTGCGCCAGCTGACCGAGCAATGGTCGGTGCTGGAAACGCTGACCCCGTCCGAATACATGGGCTTCCGCGATCTGCTGGGCCCGTCCTCGGGCTTCCAGTCGTTGCAGTACCGCACCATCGAGTTCCTGCTGGGCAACAAGAATGCCGCGATGCTCAAGGTGTTCGCCCACGATCCCGAAGGCCAGGCCCAACTCCAGCAGATGCTGGAGGCGCCCAGCCTGTACGACGAGTTCCTGCGCTATCTGGCGCGTTTCGGCCACGCGGTGCCGCAGGAACATCGCGAACGCGACTGGCGCCAGCCGCACGTGTCGGATTCGGCGCTGTTGCCGGTGTTCGAGCGCATCTACGAGGATACCGACCGCTACTGGCGCGAGTATTCGCTGTGCGAGGACCTGGTGGATCTGGAATCGCAGTTCCAGCTCTGGCGCTTCCGCCACATGCGCACGGTGATGCGGATCATCGGCTTCAAGCGCGGCACCGGCGGTTCCAGCGGCGTGGGCTTCCTCAAGCAGGCGCTGGAACTGTCGTTCTTCCCGGAACTGTTCGAGGTCCGGACCTCCATCGACGGCGACCGCCCGGCATCGCCCTGAGCCCTTGCCGGGGCGGGGTCCACTGAAGGAAATCCGCGGGTTTTCCAGCCTTTCCGGCGGCCCGTCGGCCCCCGTATTCAGGAAAAACGGCATTGACGGAGCCGCGGGCGTCGGTAATTCTCCCCCGTCCCGCGCGGCTTTCGCGTGGATTTTTCATTCCTGAACGAACGAGGGGGAGACCGCATGAGCGGTGCCGTCGACACACAGAATCCGGCGCAACCAATACCGGAATTCCAGCAGGCCCTGGGCCATCCACGCCCATTGTGGATGCTGTTCATGACAGAATTTTGGGAGCGGTTCGCCTTCTACGGCATCCGCTGGGCGCTGGTGCTGTACATCGTGGCGCAGTTCTACGGCGGCAGCGGCACCGGCGAGACGCCGGCCAACCAGGTCTACGGCGCCTACCTGGCGCTGGTGTACGCGGCCGCCATCTTCGGCGGCTACGTGGCGGACCGGATCATCGGTTACCAGCGCTCGATCCTGCTGGGGGCGGTGGTCATGGCGGCGGGCCTGTTCATGATTGCGCTGCCGGACCCGACCATCTTCAAGGTCGGCCTGGCCACCATCATCGCTGGCAACGGCCTGTTCAAGCCGAACATCTCGACCATGGTGGGCAAGCTCTACGCCGTGGGCGACGAACGTCGTGACTCCGGCTTCACCCTGTTCTACATGGGCATCAACCTCGGTGCGATGGCCTCGCCGCTGCTGACCGGTGCGCTGGCGCAGAAGGTCTTCGGTACCGATACGATGCCGGCCTACAAGGTCGTGTTCATCACCTCCGGCATCGGCATGCTGATCAGCCTGGTCTGGTTCTGGTTCGGACGCGCCCAGCTCAAGGGCATCGGTCTGCCTCCGGTTGGCGGCGAGAGCATCGCCCGCCTCGCGATCACCGCCATTTGCACGATCGCCGCGATTCCCGGTTTCTACTTCTTGCTGAATCTCGGTGCGGACTCGCTGCAATGGATCCTGACCGTGATGTTCATTGGCCTGGCCCTCTTGTTGCTGGTCGAAGGCATTCGCAACGGACCCAAGCAACGCGACATGGTGATCGCGATGTTGATCATCTTCGCCTTCAACGTGCTGTTCTGGTGCTTCTTCGAGCAGGCCGGCAGTTCCTTCAGCTTCCTCGCTGACAAGATCGTCAATCGCGACTTCGGCGGCTGGATCTTCCCGGTTGGCTGGTTCCAGTCGGTCAACTCGATTGCCATCGTCACCCTGGCGCCGATCATGGCCTGGCTGTGGGTCAAGATGGGCCGCGCCAATCCGTCGATCCCGCGCAAGTTCGGCCTGGGCTTGATCTTCAACGGCCTGGCGTTCCTGTTGCTGATGTTCGCGTTGTCCAGCCTGATGGATCCGCAGAGCCTGAAGATTCCGTTCTGGACGCTGTTCGCGGTGTACTGGATCCAGTCCATCGGCGAGCTGTGCCTGTCGCCGATCGGCCTGTCGATGGTGACCAAGCTGGCCCCGGTGCGCCTGGTCGGTTTCGGCATGGGCGGCTGGTTCCTGTCCACCGGCATTGGCAACAACCTGTCGGGCATCTTTGCCAGCCACGTCAGCGGCGAGACCGGCATGACCCCGGCCTCGGCGCTGTCCGGCTACACCTTCGGCTTCTGGACGCTGCTCGGCTTCGGCGTGCTGCTGTTCCTGATCGCGCCGCTGGTGCAGAAGCTGATGCACGGCGTGAAGTAAGTCGCCGGCATCGATGGGAAAGAAAAAGGCGGCCGATGGCCGCCTTTTTCATGCCTGCGGGTTTCATGTCCGCAGGACAGCGCCCATGCGACTCGTCACTCGGGCTGCTTCCACGGCGTGGAGCCGGTCATGTGGGCGACGCCATCGGAGAGCTTGTCGATCAGTTGGCTGAGCTGGCGGGTTTCTTCCGGACTCAGTTCCGACAGCAGGCGGCGCTCGCATTCCAGGGTCATCGGCGCGACTTCGTCGTACACCGAGTAGCCGACTTCCGACAGCGCCAGCACCGAGCGGCGGCGGTCGTCGCCGTGGGTGTCGCGCATGATCAGGCCGCGCTCCAGCAACTTGGCGACCGCGCGGCTGACCGCGACCTTGTCCATCGCGGTGCGTTCGGCGACCTCGCCGGCGGACAGCCCGGAGAACCGGCCCAGCACCGCCATGATCCGCCACTCGGTGATGGCCAGGCCGAAGCGCTGGTCGTACAGGTGGGCGATGGTCTGGCTGACCCGGTTGGACAGCACGCTCAGGCGGTAGGGCAGGAAACGCTCCAGCTCCAGCACGGCGTGGGGGTGCGGTTCGGCCGGGGCCGGCGTGGCAGGGGCATCGGGGGTCGGATTGGGGTCGTTCATGAGACCGGTTCAGGAAGGAATGGCGCGGCGCAGCTTGCAAGTAGTTTCAGATGAAACTATAAAGCAGGCTGTCCCACCGCAAGCCTAGCGAGGCGCTCCATGAACGCACAACCCAACCTTGGCATGCAGGTCACCACCTTCGAGAACCCGATGGGTATCGACGGCTTCGAATTCGTCGAATTCGCCGCCCCGGATGGCCAGGGCGAGGCCCTGCACGACTACTTCCGCCGGCTCGGCTTCACCGCCGTGCTGCGCCACAGGACCCGTCCGATCACCGTGTACCGCCAGGGCGGGGTGAACTTCCTGGTCAACGAGGACCCGGATTCGTTCGCCGCCGATTTCGCCCGCGCGCACGGCCCCTGCGCCTGCGGCTTCGCGATCCGCTTCAGCAAGCCGGCGGAACAGGTGTTCGACACCGTCATCGGCAATGGCGGTGAGGCGATCGATCACAAGCCGGAAACCCGCGCGGTGTCCGCGCCGGTGGTCAAGGGCATCGGCGACTGCATGCTGTACCTGGTGGATCGCTACGGCGGCAGCGGGAGCATCTACGACGGCGACTACCTGCCGGTGCAGGGCGCCGAGCAGAACCCGAAGGGGTTCGGGCTGACCTTCATCGATCACCTGACCCACAACCTGTTCTTCGGCAACATGGACAAGTGGTCGGATTACTACGAACGCCTGTTCAACTTCCGCGAGATCCGCTACTTCGACATCAAGGGCGCCAAGACCGGCCTGCTGTCCAAGGCGATGACCGCGCCGGACGGCATCGTCCGCATTCCGCTCAACGAATCCTCGGATCCGAAGTCGCAGATCAACGAATACCTGGACGCGTACAAGGGCGAGGGCATCCAGCACATCGCCTGCTTCACCGACGACATCTACGAGACGGTGGAAGCCATGCGCGAGGCCGGCGTGGAGTTCCTCGACACCCCGGACACCTACTTCGACGTGATCGACCAGCGCGTGCCGGATCACGGCGAGGACGTGCCGCGGCTGGCCAGGAACAAGATCCTGATCGACGCCGATCCGGAAACCCACAAGCGCAAGCTGCTGCAGATCTTCACCCAGAACGCGATCGGCCCGATCTTCTTCGAGATCATCCAGCGCAAGGGCAACGAAGGCTTCGGCGAAGGCAACTTCCAGGCGCTGTTCGAGAGCATCGAACGCGACCAGATGCGCCGCGGCGTGCTCTGAACCGGGCGGCGCCTGGCGCCGCTCCACAGTTCAGGCAGAATCGCGTCATCGGCATCGCCGCGACGGACGTCGCGGCCACAGGCAGGCACCATGAAGAGCAGCGGCTACCAAACCGGTTTCGGCAACCATTTCGCCAGCGAGGCCGTGGCCGGCACGCTGCCGATCGGACGCAACTCGCCGCAGCGGGTGGCCCATGGCCTGTACGCCGAGCAGCTCTCGGGCACGGCGTTCACCGCGCCACGCAGCGAGAACCGCCGCAGCTGGCTGTACCGGATCCGGCCGGCGGCGATGCATTCGAATTTCGAGGCGTTCGACCAGCTGCGCTTCCACAATGATTTCGGCACCGGGCCGGTGACCCCGGATCAGCTGCGCTGGAATCCGCTGCCGCTGCCGGACGCGTCCACCGATTTCGTCGAGGGCCTGTACACCATGGCCGGCAACGGTTCGGCGGCCGGCCAGCATGGCGTCGGCGTTCACCTGTATGCAGCCAACCGCTCGATGCAGGGCCGGTTCTTCTACGATGCCGACGCCGAACTGCTGATCGTGCCGCAGCAGGGGCGGTTGCACATCGCCACCGAACTGGGCGTGGTCGAGGTGGAGCCGCAGCAGATCGCGGTGATTCCGCGCGGCGTGCGCTTTCGCGTCGAGCTGCCGGATGGTCCGTCGCGCGGTTACGTGTGCGAGAACTTCGGCGCCGCGCTGCGCCTGCCCGACCTGGGGCCGATCGGCGCCAACGGCCTGGCCAATCCGCGCGATTTCGAAACGCCGCAGGCGGCGTACGAAGAACGGGAAGGCGAGTTCGAACTGGTCGCCAAGTTCCAGGGCCACCTGTGGCGCGCGTCGATCGGCCATTCGCCGCTGGACGTGGTCGGCTGGCACGGCAACTACGCGCCGTACCGCTACGACCTGCGTCACTTCAACACCATCGGATCGATCAGCTTCGATCACCCGGATCCATCGATCTTCACCGTGCTGACCTCGCCCAGCGACACCCACGGCACCGCCAACCTGGATTTCGTGATCTTCCCGCCGCGCTGGCTGGTGGCGCAGGACACCTTCCGTCCGCCGTGGTTCCACCGCAACATCGCCAGCGAGTTCATGGGCCTGATCACCGGCGTGTACGACGCCAAGGCCGAAGGCTTCGCACCGGGTGGCGCGTCACTGCACAACTGCATGACCGGGCATGGTCCGGACGCGGCCACCTTCGAGAAGGCCAGCGCCGCGGACCTGGGCAAGCCGGACGTCATCCGCGACACCATGGCCTTCATGTTCGAGACCCGCGCGGTGATCCGTCCCGCCGCGCAGGCGCTGGAGGCCGTGCATCGCCAGCGCGACTACCTGGCCTGCTGGGCCGGACTGCAGAAGCACTTCCGCAAGCCGGACTGATCCGTTCGCGACAGCTTCACCGCGACGCGCTAGGCTGCGGCTTTCCCACGGAGCCGCCGCCATGACGTTCGCACCCAAGCCGGTCCTGCTGACTTTCGCCCTGACGCTCGCGCTGGCCGCCTGCAAGCCGCCGGCCGCTCCACCAGCGGCCGAAGCGGACGCGCCGGCCCCCGCGCCGCCGCCGGCCGCGAACGTTCCCGCCGAATCCACGGCCCCGCCCGCCACCGACCCCGCCGCGCCGCCCGTGCTGGCGCAGGCGGGCCTGGCTGGTTTCGGCGACATGAAACTGGGCAGCAGCGAGGACGAGGCCAAGGCCGCCTGGGGCGGCGAACTCAAGTCGTTGCCGGCTTCCGAAGGCAGCACCTGCCATTACCTGCTGCCGAAGTGGGCGAAGGACGGCAACGAACTGGCCTTCATGATCGAGGACGGCAAGTTCGTCCGCTACGACGTCGGCAACGACAAGGAGACCGCGCCCGGCGGCGGCAAGGTCGGCATGCAGGCCGATGCGTTGCAGAAGCTCTACGGCGGCGGCCTGCAATCCACGCCGCACAAGTACGTCGAGGGCGGGCGCTACCTGTCGATCGACGCCAGCGGAGTGGCACCGAGCAAGCTGGTGTTCGAGGTGGGCGCGGACGGCAAGGTCACCCGCTGGCGGGTCGGCCTGACTCCGCAGGCCGACTACGTGGAAGGCTGCTCCTGAGCGATGCCCGCCCGCCGGCTGGCTGGTGGCCGGCCACCGCGCGGGCATAGAATCGCCCATCGACGCGAGGAGGCGCACGGATGGAAGCATGGGGCTTTTTCCTGCTGGGCCTGGTGCTGCTGGCACTGGGGGGTGATTCCATCGTCAAGGGCGCCTCGGCGCTGGCGCAGCGCCTGGGGGCCTCGCCCTTCGTCGCCGGCCTGCTGCTGATCGCCTTCGGCACCTCGCTGCCGGAACTGGCGGTCAACGCGCGCGCAGTCTGGGTCGGCGCGCAGGATCTGGCGCTCGGCAACGCGGTCGGCAGCAACATCGCCAACCTTGGCCTCACCCTCGGCCTGGCCGCGCTGTGCGCGCCGCTGGTGGTGCGGATGCGGCTGCTGTCGCCGCTGCTGCTGCTGTTGGTGGCGGCCACGCTGGCGCTGATCGTGCTTGGCCTGGACGGCGTGATCGGGCGCATCGAAGGCGGCGTGCTGCTGCTGGCCTTCGTCGCCATGTTCGCCTTCCTGCTGGCGCGCGGCGCGCGCGAGCACGAAGCGGTGCGCGCGGATGTCGCCGCCTATGCCGGACCCGCGGTCGCCTGGTGGCAGGCATTGCTGCGCCTGGTCGTCGCCATCGCGCTGCTGTATTTCGGTGCGAAGTTCATCGTCCAGTCCGCGACCACCCTCGGCGCCGGACTGGGCCTGACGCCGCTGCTGTCCGGCCTGTTGCCAGTGGCGATCGGCACCGCGTTGCCGGAAGTGGCGGCCGCCATCGCGGCGGCGCGGCGTGGGCAGGGCGACATGGTCGCCGGCCATGTGATCGGCTCCAGCCTGTTCAACCTGCTGGTGGTGGTGGGCGGCATGGCGGTGTTCCGCCCGCTGCCGCTGCCGACCTCCTTCGTCCGCCTGGAACTGCCGGCGGCGATCGCCTTCGCGGTGATCCTGCTGCCGATGCTGCGCGGCGACCTGCGCATCAGTCGCGGCGAGGGCGCGCTGCTGACGCTGGCGTTCGTGGCCTGGGTGGTGCTGGAAATCGCGCTGCTGGCCTGAGCGGCTTCAGGCGCGGGCATTGTCGTCTTCGACGCGTGTGTCCGCCTGGCCTGGCTCGGGCGGACGCGTGGCCATCTTCAACGACAGCGCCGCCTTGGCCATCAGATGCGCGCTGATCGGCGCGGTGATGAACAGGAACGCGGTGACAAGCAGTTCGCGCGGTTGCGGATCGTGTCCCAGCGAGGCGTGGTAGCCGACCGAGGCCAGCAAGACGCAACCGACGCCCAAGGTGCTCGCCTTGGTCGGGCCATGCAGGCGCTTGAAGAAATCCGAGAGCTTGGCCAGTCCGTAGGATCCGACCAGGATGAAGAAGCTGCCGACGATCAGCAGCGCGGCGATCAGTACGGCGATCAGCAGGTTCATTCGACGATGTCCCGGCGCAGGATGTACTTGCTCAGCACCACGGTGCCGACGAAACCCAGCATCGCGATGATCAGCGCGGCCTCGAAATAGACCGGTGTGTCCAGGTGCATGCCGAACAGCATCAGTTCGGCGATGCCAGCCACGAACAGGGTGTCCAGCGCGAGGATCCGGTCCGGCACGGTCGGTCCTCGCAGCAGGCGCCACAGCGCCAGCAGCATGGCCAGGCCGACCACGTGCATGGAGCCGACGATGGCCACGGCGACGATGGATTCGGGCGTCATGGGAATATCTCCATCAGGGGCGCTTCGTAGCGATGCTTGATCTGGGCGATGACCGCCTCGGGATCCTTCAGATCGAATACGTGCACGAGCAGGTGGCGGCGATCGTCCGACAGCACCGCCGACAGCGTCCCGGGCGTCAGGGTGATGATGCTGGTGAGCGCGGCGATGCCGTGGATGTTGGCGATGTCCAGCGGCACCCAGACGAAGCCGGGCGTGATCGCCGACTCCGGCCCCAGCACGCGACGCGCGACCTCGATGTTGGAGCGGACGATGTCCCAGCCGAGCACCCACAGCATGCGCGGCACCTGGCGCAGACTGCCGATCCGGGCGAACTCGCGATCCAGGCGCGCGGCGAACAGCGGGATGACGACCGCCAGCACCATCGCCAGCACGACGTGCCCCCAGCTGAGCGCCGAGTTCATCAGCAGCCAGAAGCAGAAGATCGTCAGGCTCAGCGGCCAGGAAGGAATCCAGCGCTTCATCAGGGCTTCCTCATCGCCGGCAGCTGCGCGCGCACCTGTTCCACATAGTCGGCCGGCGACAGCAACTGGGCGGCGGCGGCCCGCGTGTAATCCAGGATCGGAGCGGCGGCCAGCACCATCGCCACGCCGTAGCCGAGCAGCAGCACCGTGGCGGCGGTTTCCAGCGCGCGCGCCGGCGCCGCGATCGTGCCCGAGGGCGCGGGAACCTCGGCGCCCGGAGGCACCCGCCAGAACAGCCGCGTGCCCGCGCGCGCCATGCCGACCAGGACCAGGAAACTGCTCACCAGCAGCGCCACCCAGATCCAGCGCTGTTCGACCGTCGCCATCAGCAGCACCAGCTTGCCGATGAAACCCGACAGCGGCGGCAGACCGGCCAGCGACACGGCCGCGATCAGGAACATCAGGCCGGGCAGGGTCTTGGACGGCACCGGCAGTCCGCGATCCCCGCGATCGCCATCGGCGCCGCGCTGGCGCCGGACCAGATCCGCGATCAGGAACAGCGATGCGCCGGCAAAGGTGCTGTGCGCCAGGTAGTAGAGTCCGGCACCGATCGTGCCTTCGCGGGCCAGCGCGAAGGCGATGAACAAGGTCGCCGCCGACACCAGCACCAGGTAGGCCGCCAGTGCGCGCAGCCTGACCGCCGCCATCACTCCCAGCGAGGCCAGGGCCAGGGTGATCACGCCGGCCGGCAGCAGCCAGTCCCAGGCGAATCCGGCCAGCGCGCCGGCCGACGCGCCGAACAGCAGCAGGCATACCCGCAGCACCGCGTACAGGCCGACCTTGGTCATGATCGCGAACAGTCCCGCGACCGCGGCCGGCGCGTGGGTGTAGGTCTGCGGCAGCCACAGGTACATCGGCAGCAGCGCCGCCTTGGTGCAGAATACCAGCAGCAGCAGGCCGGCGGCGGCCTGGATCAGCGGCTGATCGGCAGCCGGCGCCTGCGCGATCTTCGTCGACATCTCGGCCATGTTGAGCGAGCCGAGCAGCGCGTACAGCAGGCCCAGCGCCACCAGGAACAGGGTCGAGGCGGCGATGTTGACGCTGACGTAGTGGAAACCGGCGCGCATGCGATCGCCGCGCCCGCCGCTGAGCATCAGTCCATAGGAGGCGATCAGCAGCACTTCGAAGAACACGAACAGGTTGAACAGATCGCCGGTCAGGAACGCGCCGTTCAGGCCCATCAGCTGGAACTGGAAGAAGGCGTGGAAATGCGGCGCGCGCCGATCCCAGCCGGCACCGGCGTGCAGCAGGCAGGCCACCGCCAGCAGCGCCGACACCAGCACCATCATCGCCGACAGGCGATCCACCATCAGGCTGATGCCCAGCCGCGCCGGCCAGTCGCCGAGCAGATAGACCAGCACCGTGCCGTCGGCGACCGCGCGCAGCAGGCACACCGCCACCAGCACCTGCGCGGCCAGCGAGACACCGGCGATCAACCGTTGCGGCACCATGCCGAAACGGCGGTGCTCGGCGAACAGGGCCAGCGCCGCGGCGAACAGCGGGATCAGGATCGGCAGCAGCGGCAGGTGGTTCATGCCTTCCTCCGCCGATCTTCGTGATAGCTGTCCACGCGCGCCTCATGCAGGCGTTCGCCGGCGGCGCCGTCGACGTGATCGCTGCCGTTGTCGGCGCGGCTGCGGATCGCCAGCACGATGCTGACCGCGGTCATCGCGAACGCGATCACGATCGCGGTCAGCACCAGCGCCTGCGGCAGCGGGTCGGTGTAGTAGGCGAGGGTGGTGGCCACGCCGTCGCGCAGCACCGGCGGCTTGCCGGCCACCACCCGACCGCCGGTGAAGATCAGCAGGTTGGTGGCGTAGGAGAGCAGGGTCATCCCGAGGATGACGTCGAAAGTGCGCGCGCGCAGCAGCAGGTACACACCGGAGGCGGTGAGCAGGCCGATCGCGCTGGCCAGGGCGAGTTCCATCAGCGTTCCACCTCGCCGGTCCGGAGTGAGCGTTGGTCGAGATCGATGACGCCGTCGCGCGCCTCGCGCGTGCGCGAGGGCTTGATCGTGCCCAGCATCGAGAGAATCAGCATCGCGCCGCCGAACACCACCAGGTAGACGCCGGTGTCGAACACCATCGCGCTGGTCAGTTCCAGATCGCCGATCAGCGGCAGCGTCCACACCACGTGGCCGCTGGTCAGGAACGGATACCCCAGCAGCAGCGGCGCGACTCCGCCCAGCCCCGCCACCAGCAGGCCCACGCCGATGCAGCGCACGTAGTCGAAACCGAAGCGCGACTCGACCGAGGCCGCGCCCTGCATGACGTACTGCATCAGCAGCGGCACCGCCAGCACCAGGCCGGCGACGAAGCCGCCGCCGGGCGCGTTGTGGCCGCGCAGGAACAGGAAGAACGAGACGGTGAGCGTCAGCGGGAACATGATCTGGGCCAGATCCGCCGGCACCGGCAGCGGAATCGGTGGGCCGGGCATGATCTTCTCCGGCGCCATCCGCGCGCGCCGCAGCAACGCATGCACCAGCAGCGCGGCGATGCCGAACACGGTGATCTCGCCGAAGGTATCGAAGCCGCGGAAGTCGACCAGGATCACGTTGACCACGTTGCGGCCGAACGCTTCCGGCAGCGAGCGCGCCAGCATCTCCTCGCCGATGCCGCCGGCCGGCCGGGTCATCGCCGCGTAGGCCAGCACCGCCACGCCGGTGCCGGCGACCAGCGCGATCACGATGTCGCGCCAGCGCCGCGCCGCGTTGCGCTCCGGCGGCGAGCGGAACGGCAGGTAATGCATGCCGAGCAGCAGCAGCGGCAGGCTGACCATTTCCACCAGCAACTGGGTCAGCGCCAGATCCGGCGCCGACAGGAACACGAAGGTCAGGCTGACCGCCAGCCCCGCGCCGCCCAGCAGGATCAGCACGACCAGGCGCTGCCGGTACCAGCGCAGCGAGGCGATCGCGCACGCCACCAGCACCAGCCACAGCACCCAGCCCAACGGCGGCATCGGCTGCGGTGCGCGCCATTCGATGGAAGCGCCGCCGGTCAGGAACGGCGCCAGCCCGACCGCGATGGCAGCGAGCACCAGCCAGGCCAGGCTGCGTTGCAGGCTGCCGTTGGCGATGCGCCGGGTCAGCCGCTGCGCCAGCGCGAACAGCGCCTCGACATTGAACAGGAAGATGCGCCGCCCCAGCGATTGGCGGACGATCGCGTGCAGATCCAGCAACCGGCGCAGGCCGAAGTACAGCGCCACGCCACCAACCAGGCTGACCACGCTCATCAGCAGCGGCAGGTTGAAGCCATGCCAGACCGCCAGGCTGTAGCTCGGTGCGGCGGCGCCCAGGGTGCCGCGCACCGCCGCCTCCAGCACCGGGGCGATGGTCCAGGCCGGAACGATGCCGACGATCAGGCACAGCACCACCAGGATCTCCACCGGGATCTTCATCCAGCGCGCGGGCTCGTGCGGTTCGTGTTCCAGCGCGCGCGGGCCCTTGCCGAAGAACGTGTCGTGGATGAAGCGCAGGCTGTAGGCGACGCCGAAGATACCGGCCAGCACCGCGACCAGGCTCATGGCCGAACGCATGGTCGCGTGCGCGTCGCTCATGTCCAGCGTCTCGGCGAAGAACATTTCCTTGGACAGGAAACCGTTGAGCAGCGGCACGCCGGCCATCGCCAGGCTGGCGATGATCGCCAGCGCGCTGGTGAACGGCAGGTAGCGGCGCAGGCCGCCGAGCCGGCGCATGTCGCGGGTGCCGGTCTCGTGATCGATGATGCCGGCGGCCATGAAAAGCGACGCCTTGAACACCGCGTGGTTGAGGATGTGGAACAGGCCCGCGACCACCGCCATCGGCGTGGACAGACCGAACAGCAGCGTGATCAGGCCCAGGTGCGAGATGGTCGAATAGGCCAGCAGGCCCTTGATGTCCTGCTGGAAGATCGCCTGCCAGGCGCCGATCAGCAGCGTCGCCGCACCGATCGCGCTGACCAGGTAGAAGAACAGCTCGCTGCCGGCCAGGGCGGGGTGCAGGCGCGCCAGCAGGAACACGCCGGCCTTCACCATCGTCGCCGAATGCAGGTAGGCCGAGACCGGCGTCGGCGCGGCCATCGCGTGCGGCAGCCAGAAGTGGAACGGAAACTGCGCGCTCTTGGTGAACACGCCCAGCAGCACCAGCACCAGGGTCAGCGGATACAGCGCGTGCGCGCGGATCTGCGGTCCGGCGGCGAGCACGTCATCCAGCTGGTAGCTGCCGACGATATGGCCCAGCAGCAGCGCGCCGGCCAGCAGCGCCAGCCCACCGCCGCCGGTGATCGCCAGCGCCATGCGCGCGCCTTCGCGGGCGTCCTGGCGCTGGTGCCAGTAACCGATCAGCAGGAACGAACTGATGCTGGTCATCTCCCAGAACACCAGCAGCAGGATCAGGTTCCCGGCCAGCACCACGCCGAGCATGGATCCCATGAACAGCAGCAGGTACGCATACAGGCGCACCGCCGAATCGCGTGGACTCAGGTAGTAATGCGCGTACATCACCACCAGCGCGCCAATCGCCAGCACCAGTCCGGCGAAGGTCCAGGCCAGGCCGTCCAGGCGCAGGCCGAAGGCGAGGCCGATCTGGGGAATCCAGGGATGCTCGGCGCGCACGATGCCGCCTTGCAGGATCTCCGGCGTCATCGTCGCCAGCAGGCCCAGGCCCAGCAGTGGCGCCGCGCCGGCCAGCCATGCCGCCATGCTGCGTGACTTGGGTCGCCACAGTGCGATGAGCAGGGCGATCAGGAACGGCAGGCACAGGAGCAGGTCGAGAGATGCGGACACTCGTCGGACTTCGATGGCGGGTGTTGACCCGAGTTTAACAGGGCAATGCACGTGGAATCGCGGCTTCGCTATGCTGTGCGGCCGATCGCGGCCAATGGCGGCAATCCCGTTCATCACAAGGAAACGCGCTTCCCATGCCCCAGCCCCCCCGCAACGCCCTGGTTTTCGGCGGCACCGGCCAGATCGGACGGGCGCTGCTGGCGCGCCTGCGCGCCGATGGCTGGCGGATCCTGGCGGTGTCGCGGCAAGCGCAGGCGACGGACGACGGCGTGCATTGGCTGCAAGGCGAGTTCGATGACATGCCGTCGCTTCCGGATCGCGTCGATGCGATTTTCAGCACCGGACCGCTGGATCGGTTTTCCCGTTGGTATGCCGACGCGGCGCTCGCCTGTCCGCGGGTGGTGGCGTTCGGATCGACCAGCGTGGAAACCAAGCAGGCGTCGGCGGATGCCGGCGAGCGCGATCTGGCCGGACGCCTGCGCGACGCCGAAGCGCGGGTATTCGCCACCGCGCAGGCACGCGATGCGCAGGCCACGCTGCTGCGTCCCACCCTGGTGTACGGCGCCGGCAGCGATCAGACCCTGTCGCGGATCGCGGCGATGGCGCGCCGCAGCGGTTTCTTCGTGCTGCCGGCCAACGCGCGCGGCCGGCGCCAACCGGTCCATGTGGCGGATCTGGCCGCGGCGGCGCAGGCGGTGGTGGACGCGCCGGCGACGCACGGACGCGCCTACGCGCTGCCGGGAGGCGAGACGCTGGCGTATCGCGAGATGGTGCGCAGGACGCTGGCGGCGCTGCGGCCCGCGCCACGGTTGATCGTGCTGCCGTCGCCGGTGTTCGCGCTCGCGGTCGCGACGGCGCGGTGGAGCGGGCGCCTGCAGGGATTGAGTGGCGCGGCGGTGGCGCGGATGCGCGAGGACCTGGTGTTCGACGCCGGACCGGCACAGCGCGATTTCGGTTACGCGCCGCGTGCCTTCAGGCCGGACGCCGGCATGTTGCCGCCGTGAGCGCCGGGCGTCGCGCTCAGTAGCGCCAGCCCATCACCCGGTAGAACTTGGCCAGCACCCAGGCCGGCCCGATCAGCAGGTAGGTGAGATCGGTGAGGAAGCTCGGCTTGCGGCCCTCGATCTTGTGCCCGATGAACTGCGCGATCCAGGCGATCACGAACACCCCCAGCGCCAGCCAGAACAGATTGGCCACGCCCAGCACGCCTTCCAGCCAGCGGGTCAGCCAGGCCATCGCCACGAAGATCGCCAGCATGCCCAGGCCCAGCGGCCGCGACATCCGGTTGTAGAACATCCAGGCACCGAACATCGCCAGCGCCGCCCAGATGCCGGATTTCATCCAGGTGCCGAACACCGGGATGCACCACAGCAGGGCGATGACCGTCCACAGGATGGCGGGGACGGCGAAGATGTGGATCTTCTGGTTGGTGACGTTCTGGTGGTCGCCGGAATAGCTGGCGAACCAGCGGTCCACCGGGCGTTGCGCGGTCGCGTTCATTCATCCCTCCCGAGGATGCCGATGCGGCAGGGTATGGAGCATAGCGCAGGCGTGGCCGGCGCGCGCTGCGCCCGGGCCGGCGCCGGGGTTCAATGGCCGGATACGCGCGAGAACAGCTGGATCACCGCCACCCCGGCCACGATCAGGCCCATGCCGAGCACGGCCGGCAGGTCCAGGCTCTGCTTGAGCACCAGCCAGCCGATCAGGGCGATCAGCACGATGCCCGCCCCGGACCAGATCGCATAGGCGACGCCGATCGGGACGGTCTTCATCACCAGCGACAGGCAATAGAAGGCGATGCCGTAGCCGGCCGCCACGATCAGCGAGGGCCCGAGCCGGGTGAAGCCGGCCGCCGATTTCAACGCGCTGGTGGCGACCACCTCGGCCACGATGGCAATGGCCAGATACAGGTAACCCGGATTCATGGACGAGGCCGGCGACGTGCGGACAGCACGGGATGGCGATGCTAGCCCACGCCGCGGTGAACGCCACCCGACCCGCCGGTGGCGCACTCCCGTATCCCGTAGGAGCGGCCTCCGGCCGCGAGCTCCCGCCCCGGGATCAATCCAACCGCAGATCAGCCAACCGCAGCAGCGCTTCGGCGTACTTGGCGCGGGTGCGTTCGATGACCTCGGCGGGCAGATGCGGACCCGGTGCGGTCTTGTTCCAGTCCAGCGTTTCCAGGTAGTCGCGCACGAACTGCTTGTCGTAGCTCGGCGGGCTGGTGCCGACTTCGTATTGATCCGCCGGCCAGTAGCGCGAGGAATCGGGCGTCAGCATCTCGTCCATGATGTACAGGCGGCCGTCGGCGTCGGTGCCGAACTCGAACTTGGTGTCGGCCAGCAGGATGCCGCGCTCGGCCGCGTATTCGGCGGCATGGCGGTAGATGCGCAGGGTGGCGTCGCGCACGCGCTCGGCCAGTTCCGCGCCCACGGTCTTGACCATGGCGTCGAAGTCGATGTTCTCGTCGTGGTCGCCGACCGCCGCCTTGGTGGAGGGCGTGAAGATCGGTTCGGCCAGACGCTCGGCCTGGCGCAGGCCGTCGGGCAGCTCGATGCCGCTGACCTTGCCGGTGCGCTGGTAGTCCTTCCAGCCGCTGCCGATCAGGTAGCCGCGGGCGATGGCTTCCACCGGCACCGGCTTGAGCCTGCGGGTCACCACCGCGCGCTTGGCATACAGCGCCGGATCCACGCCGTCGGGCAGCACGCGGGCCACATCGATGCCGGTCAGGTGGTTGGGCAGCAGGTGGGCGGTCTTGGCGAACCAGAAGTTGGAGATCTGGCAGAGCATCTCGCCCTTGCCGGGAATCGGATCCGGCAGCACCACATCGAACGCGCTGAGGCGATCGGTGGCGACCATCAGCAGGTAGTCGCCGGGTGGCGCGTCGGCGGGCAGGCGCTCGCGGGGGATGTCGAACACATCGCGGACCTTGCCGCGGTGGCGCAACGGCAGGCCGGGCAGATCGGATTGAAGCAACGTCGTCGGCACAAATACTCCTCGGGGAGTCCGGATTTCGGTCGGAAGGGCGCGCGCGGCGCGCCCGAAGTCCTCCCCCGCTCCCGTGTCCCGCAAGCCGCCTGGGCGTGCCCGGGACCCGGCCGGGCCGCGTAGTGTACGGCGATGCCGGGCCGCTGTGCCGTAAAATGGCCGCCAATTTCAGGGAAACCCCACCCGGATGAAGCGCTGGTACGGGAAATTGCTCGGATTCATCGCCGGCTGGCTACTGATGAGGCACCCGGTGGGCGGCCTGATCGGCCTGCTGATCGGCCACGCCTTCGACGAGGACTGGTTCAAGCTGTCCCGGGACAACCCCTACCGGGTGTTCAACCTCACCAGCGACGCCACCGACGCCGAGATCGACCAGGCCTACCGTCGGCTGATTTCCCAGTACCACCCCGACAAGTACGCCGGCGCCGCCGAGGAACTGCGCCGGCAGGCCGAGCGCAAGGCCGGCGAAATCAACGCCGCCTACGACCGCATCAAGACCCTGCGCCGGCGCTGACCGCCCAGGCGTCTTCCCGCCGCATCCACCCGACGAGAGCCCCATGTCCGACTGCCTGATTGCCCCCTCCATCCTGTCCGCCAACTTCGCCAGGCTGGGCGAGGAAGTCGACAACGTGATCGCCGCGGGCGCCGACTGGGTCCATTTCGACGTGATGGACAACCACTACGTCCCCAACCTCACCATCGGCCCGATGGTCTGCCAGGCGCTGCGCAAGCACGGCGTCACCGCGCCGATCGACGTGCACCTGATGGTGGAACCGGTGGATCGGATCATTCCGGACTTCGCCGAGGCAGGCGCCAGCATCATCAGCTTCCATCCGGAAGCCTCGCGCCATGTCCATCGCACCGTCCAGTTGATCAAGTCTCACGGCTGCAAGGCCGGGCTGGTGCTCAATCCGGCCACGCCGGTGGACGTGCTGGACTGGGTGCTGGCGGATCTGGATCTGGTCCTGCTGATGTCGGTGAATCCCGGCTTCGGCGGCCAGGCGTTCATTCCTTCCGCACTCGACAAGCTGCGCGCCGTGCGGGAAAAGATTGACGCCTCCGGCAAGGCCATCCGGCTGGAAATCGATGGTGGCGTGAAGGCCGACAACATCGGTGAAATCGCCGCCGCGGGCGCCGACACCTTCGTCGCCGGCTCGGCGATCTTCAACGCGCCGGATTACGCCGATGTCATCCGCCGCATGCGCGAAGCCGTCGCCGCCGCGCGTTGAGTAGAGCGGAGCTTGCTCCGCTGTTCGGGTTGATTCCGTGAGAAGAGCAGCCGAGCAAGCTCGGCTCTACGCGCAAATCCCGGAAAAAGGAAAGGCGGCGGCCAACGGCCACCGCCTTCCCGGAAAATTGGAGGCTGATCCTGCCTCCGCCCGTCGTCCCTGCTATGACTTTCCATGCTACGGGCGCTGGATGACATCCGGATGACAACCGGCCGCCACCACGACCGCCCGTGATGGCGGCCGGAGCGGGCGTTCCGCATCCTTCATGCCCCCGCGCGTTAACCTGCCGGCATGCGCGACCTGCTAGCGTTTGCCATCCTCTTCTTCATCCTCGTTCATGCAGACAGCGCACTGGCGTCTCATCCTCAATGGCAAAGCGGCGGGTGACGATGCCCTGCGCGCGGCGGTCGCGCACTGGCGTGAACGCGGGATCACGCTGGAAGTACGTGTGACCTGGGAAGCCGGCGATGCCGAACGCCATGTATCCGAAGCAATCGCCGAAGGCGTGGACACGCTGGTCGCCGCAGGCGGCGATGGAACCCTCAGCGAAGTGGCGACCGCCCTGGCCCATCGCGAGGAAACCGCCGACGCACTCCCCACGCTGGCCCTGGTGCCGCTGGGCACGGCCAACGATTTCGCCATGGCGGCCGGCATTCCGCCGGAACCCGCAGACGCGCTGGGGTTGGCGGCTGCCGGACCCGCGGTGGCGATCGATCTGCTGAGAATCGACGCCGGCGATGAGGTGCACTGGTGCGCCAACCTGGCCAGCGGCGGGTTCGGCACGGATGTGACCGTGGAAACCGACGAGGGACTGAAGAAAGTGCTGGGCGGACTGGCCTACCTGGTCACCGGCATCGCCCGTCTTGGCCGCATCGATCCAATCGTGGCGGAACTGCGCGGCCCGGAGTTCGCCTGGAGCGGCGAGTTCATCGCGCTGGGCATCGGCAACGGGCGGCAGGCCGGCGGCGGACAGGCGCTGTGTCCGGACGCCCTGGCCAACGACGGACAACTCGATCTGACCATCGTGCCCACGCTCGACGGCGAAGTGGGCGCGACCGTGGGCACCCTGCTGACCCAGGGCAAGCGCGAGGCGCTGGAGCGGATCGCCACGCATGCGCGCCTGCCATGGGTCGAGTTGTCGGCGGTCGAGCCGCTCACCCTCAACCTCGACGGCGAACCGGTGCGTTCCCGGCATTTCCGCATCAGCTGCATCCCGGGCCGCCTGCGCATGCACCTGCCGCCGGATTGTCCGCTGCTGACGACGCACGGCTGATCCGGCCCCTCGACCCTATCCGGACTTCGCCGGAAGGGAGGTCAGAAGTGCTTGAACGCTGTTCCCGCGCAGGCGGGGACTCATTCCGCCCGGTGATCCACGACCCCAAGGACTGGCCCACCGGCCCGGCCATCGGGTAGAGTAGCCCCGTGTTCAGCCAGACGACCCCGCTTTCCGTTTCTTCCGCACGCCGCTGCTGGCGATGGTGGCCCGTTGCCGTCGTCTGCCATGCCCCCGCGTCCCGGAAGGAAAGCCGTCTTGATTTCGCTCGAGCAGTTCCAGCGCCACGCCGCTGAAGGTCACACCCGCATTCCCGTTGTCCGCGAAGTGCTGTCCGACCTGGACACGCCGCTCTCGGTCTACCTGAAACTCGCCGACGCCCCGCATACCTACCTGTTCGAATCGGTGGAAGGCGGCGAGCGTTTTGGCCGCTACTCGATCATCGGCCTGCCGGCGCGGCGGGTGATCAGCTTCCGCGGGCACACGCTGGAAATCCGCGAACGCGGCGAACGGGTGGAGCGCCGCGAAGTGGCCGATCCCTTCGCCGAGGTCGAGGCGCTGCGCGCCGCGCACACCGTGCCACGACTCGAGGGGCTCCCCGGTTTCACCGGCGGGCTGGTCGGCTGGTTCGGTTTCGAGTGCATCGGCTACATCGAGCCGCGCCTGAGCGGTGGCGACAAGCCCGACGAACTCGATACCCCGGACATCCTGTTGATGCTGTCGGAAGAACTGGCGGTATTCGACAACCTAAAGGGTCGCCTGTACCTGATCGTGCACGCGGATCCGCGCGAGGACGGCGCCTGGGAACGCGCGCAGGCGCGCCTGGACGCGCTGACCGCCAAGCTGCGCCAGCCCGGCGCGGGCTATCCGGCGCCGATCACCCGCGACGTGCTCGACGAAAGCCATTTCGTCTCCGGTTTCACCCGCGAAGGCTTCATCGCCGCGGTGGAAAAATCGAAGGACTACATCCGTGCCGGCGACATCTTCCAGGTCGTGCTTTCGCAGCGCCTGAGCGTGCCGTTCAACGCGCGTCCGGTCGATGTGTACCGCGCCCTGCGCGCGCTGAATCCGTCGCCCTACATGTATTTCCTTGATGTCGGCGACATCCAGGTGGTCGGTTCGTCGCCGGAAATCCTGGTGCGCCTGCAGGACGGCGAAGTCACCGTGCGTCCGATCGCCGGCACCCGTCCGCGCGGTCGCACCCACGACGAGGATCTGGCGCTGGAAGCCGAACTGCTGGCCGATCCCAAGGAGCGCGCCGAGCACCTGATGCTGATCGACCTCGGCCGCAACGATGCCGGTCGCGTCTCCAAGGCCGGCTCGGTGCAGGTAGGCGAACAGTTCGTCATCGAACGCTACAGCCACGTCATGCACATCGTCAGCGAAGTGACCGGCCGGCTGCTGCCGGGCCTGAGCTACGCCGACGTGCTGCGCGCGACCTTTCCCGCCGGCACCGTCAGCGGCGCGCCGAAGATCCGCGCGCTGGAAGTCATCCGCGAGCTGGAACCGATCAAGCGCAATGTCTATGCCGGCAGCATCGGCTACATCGGCTGGCACGGCGACGCCGACACCGCCATCGCCATCCGTACCGCGGTCATCAAGGACGGCCGCCTGCACGTGCAGGCCGGCGCCGGCATCGTCTACGACTCGGATCCGGACAAGGAATGGGACGAGACGATGAACAAGGGCCGCGCGCTGTTCCGCGCGGTGGCCGAAGCGGCGAAGGGACTGTGATTCCACGGAAAGCGGGGAACAGGACGATGCGAATGATGAAGACATGGCTGGCTGCGTTGCTGCTGTCCGTACCGATGCTGGCGGTTGCACAGATGAACGCCTTGCCGGCGCAGCCACACCTGCTGGTGAAAGGCGAGGGAGCACGGACGGTGATGCCGGACCGTTTCACCGTCGTCCTCAACCTGCAGTCGGTGAACCCGGATGCCGATCTGGCACGTCGCGCCGTACAGGGAAACGTCGAACAGCTGATCGGTGCCTTGAAGCGTCACCGGGTGCTGAAAGATACGCTTTACGCTTCGTCGTTCTCCGTTTCGCCCATGCATGAGTTCCGCGACCAGCGTCAGGTCTTCGTCGGTAATCGCGTGGCCAGGCAAATCCGCGGTACCTTCGCCCAGTTGGCTGATATCCAGGCGTTTCTGGCGGAAGTCAAAGCGAGCGAGGACGTCCAGATAGCCGAGCTTGTGCCGGGTTACTCGAAGGAACCGGAGTTGCGTGCGGAACTCAAGCGCGAGGCGGTCAAACAGACCCGGGGCACCGCGGCCAGCCTGGCGGACGCCTACGGCACCCGCATCACCGGCCTGTACAGCATTTCCGATGTTGCTCCGAGCTTTTCCTACGGCGTACAGGCAGGAACCTGGCCGAGCCGTTCCGTCAGTGTCCATGGCGGCCCCTGGACACCGCCCGCGCCGCCGGCACCGGTCGCGGATGTCGGTGCGCAGGTCGACAGCCTCGAAACCGGCACCCTCACCTTCACCGAAAACGTGTACGCGATCTTCCTGATCGCACCCTAGCCACCGCATTCCTCTTTCCGTTGAAAGAGGGGAGTCCCCCATGCTCCTGATGATCGACAACTACGACAGCTTCACCTACAACCTCGTGCAGTACCTGCAGTCGCTGGGCGCCGAGGTGAAGGTGGTGCGCAACGATGCGCTGACGGTGGACGAAATCGTGCGACTGGCGCCGGAACGCATCGTCATTTCGCCCGGCCCGTGCACGCCCAACGAGGCGGGCGTCTCGCTGGACGTGATTGAATCGCTGGGGCGGAATACGCCCATCCTCGGCGTGTGCCTGGGCCACCAGAGCATCGGCCAGGCGTACGGCGGCAAGGTGATCCGCGCCGGCCAGATCATGCACGGCAAGACCTCGCGCATCCGCCACGAGGGCCGGGGGGTGTTCGCCGGTTTGCCGGATGCCTACGAGGCCACCCGCTACCACTCGCTGGTGGTCGAACGCGGCTCGCTGCCGGACGCGCTGGAGATCACCGCCTGGACCGAGAACGAGGATGGCTCGTTCGAGGAGATCATGGGGCTGCGGCACCGCGAGTTCCCGGTCGAAGGCGTGCAGTTCCACCCGGAATCGATCCTGACCGAGCACGGTCATGCGCTGCTGAAGAACTTCCTTGAACGATAGAGCCACCGGCCGGCCTGCCCACGCCGCCGCCAAGCCACGCGGGAATCCCACCATGCCCCTTACTCCCCAGGAAGCGCTGCAACGGACCATCGAGCATCGCGAGATCTTCCACGACGAGATGGTCGACCTGATGCGCCAGATCATGCGCGGCGACGTCTCGCCGACGATGACCGCGGCCATCCTCACCGGCCTGCGGGTCAAGAAGGAAACCGTCGGCGAGATCGCCGGCGCCGCCACCGTGATGCGCGAGTTCTCGCGCCCGGTGCCGATCACCGACACCCGCCACCTGGTCGACATCGTCGGCACCGGCGGCGACGGCTCGCACACCTTCAACATTTCGACCTGTTCGATGTTCGTGGCCGCGGCGGCGGGCGCCAAGGTCGCCAAGCACGGCAACCGCAGCGTGTCCTCCAAATCCGGCAGCGCCGACGTGCTGGAAGCGCTGGGCGCGGCGATCGAACTGCAACCGGAACAGGTGGCGGATTCCATCGAACAGACCGGCATCGGCTTCATGTTCGCGCCGGTCCATCATCCGGCGATGAAGGTGGTCGCCCCGGTCCGCCGCGAAATGGGCGTGCGCACGATCTTCAACATCCTCGGCCCGCTGACCAATCCGGCCGGCGCGCCCAACATCCTGATGGGCGTGTTCCATCCCGATCTGGTCGGCATCCAGGCGCGGGTGATGCACGAACTGGGCGCCGAGCGCGCGCTGGTGGTGTGGGGCCGGGACGGCATGGACGAACTGTCGCTGGGCGCGGCCACCCTGGTCGGCGAGCTGCGCGACGGCGTGGTGCGCGAATACGAGGTACATCCGGAGGATTTCGGCATCGCGATGTCCGCCAGCCGCAACCTGAGGGTGGCCGACGCGGCGGAGTCGAAGGCGATCCTGCTGGGGGTGCTGGACAACCGGCCCGGTCCGGCCCGCGACATCGTCGCGCTCAATGCCGGCGCGGCCCTGTACGTGGCCGGCGTGGCCGACAGCATCGAGGACGGCATCGCCCGCGCCCGCGAGGCCATCACCGACGGCCGGGCCGCCGCGCGGCTGCATTCCTTCGTCGAGACCACCCGGCGCCTGGCCGGGGGAGGGAAGTAGAGATGGCCGGCAACGGTTTCGCCCAGCTTCCCAAGCCACCGTACTACGCGGTGATCTTCTCCTCGCAGCGCAACGCCAGCGACGACGAGGGCTACGGCGCGATGGCCCAGCGGATGGTCGAACTGGCCGCGCAGCAGCCGGGTTTCCTGGGCGTCGAGTCCACCCGCGGGAGCGACGGATTCGGCATCACCGTCGCGTACTGGGACAGCGAGGACGCCATCCGCGCCTGGCGCCAGCACGCCGAACACACGGCGGCGCGCGAGCAGGGCCGGCGCGACTGGTACGATCACTTCGAATTGCGCGTGGCCAGGGTGGAACGTGCCTACGGCTGGGACCGCGGATAGCCAGCCCGGCATCGCCCCGCGGACGATCAGCACACAGACCGGAATTCCATGAGCGACATCCTCAACACCATCCTCGCCCGCAAGACCGAGGAAATCGCCGAGCGCAGCGCCCGCGTGCCGCTGGCCGACCTGATCGCGCGCGCTGCCGACGTACCTGACACGCGGGGTTTTGCCGACGCGCTCAACGCGATGATCGCGCAGGGCGATCCGGCGGTGATTGCGGAGGTCAAGAAGGCCAGTCCGTCCAAGGGCGTGATCCGCCCCGACTTCCGCCCGGCCGACATCGCGGTCAGCTACGAGTTCGGCGGCGCGGCCTGCCTGTCGGTGCTGACCGACGTGGATTTCTTCCAGGGCGCGGACGACTACCTACGCCAGGCCCGCGACGCCTGCACCCTGCCGGTGCTGCGCAAGGACTTCACCGTCGATCCCTACCAGGTGTACGAGGCGCGCGTGCTGGGCGCGGACTGCATCCTGCTGATCGTCGCCGCGCTGGATGACCACCAACTGGTCGATCTGTCCGGCCTGGCAATGCAACTGGACATGGACGTGCTGGTGGAAGTGCACGACATCGACGAACTTGAGCGCGCCCTGCAGGTGCCGGTGCCGCTGGTCGGCATCAACAACCGCAACCTGCGCACTTTCGACGTCTCGCTGGAGACGACGCTGGCGATGAAGGACGCGGTGCCGCGCGACCGCCTGCTGGTGACCGAGAGCGGCATCCTGGTGCCGGACGACGTGAACCGGATGCGCGCCGCCGGGGTCAATGCGTTCCTGGTCGGCGAGACCTTCATGCGCGCGGACGAACCGGGCGAGGCGTTGCGTCAGCTATTCTTCGCGTCATGAGCGATCTTCCCTATCCGAAGCCGCGCCCCGAGGCGCCGCTGGTGGTGTTCGACTTCGACCACACCCTGTACGCCGGTGATTCCGGCGGCCATCTGGTGACCTGGCTGATCAAGCGCAATCCGCTGCGCGCCGCCGTGGCGATCGTCGCCTCGGTGGTGCTGGGGCCGATGGTGGCGTTCCTGCCGACCCGCCGCTACGGCATCTCCGGCTACATCTGGATCGGCACCTTCGGCCTGCACGGGCGCCGCGGTTTCGATGCGCTGATCGATCGCTACGTCGCCACCCATCGCGAGGAAGTGCGGCAGCGGTTGCTGCCGGTCGCGCTGGAGGTGTTCCGCCAGCATCGTGCCTCCGGCGACCGCGTGGTGGTCGCCACCGGCGCACCGCCGGAACTGGCGCGCGCGATCCTCAGTTTCGTCGCCCACGAGGACGTGCCGGTGGTCGGTACCGCGGTGGGCCCGCGCTTCGGCGCGGTGGTTGCGACCCGCCATTGCCACAACGAAGAGAAGATGCGGATGCTGCGCGAGCGTGGCTATGGCGAGGTCGCCGTGGCCTATTCGGACAGCAGCGCCGATCTGCCGCTGCTCAAGGCCGCGCGCGCGCCGGTGGTGGTGAACCCGAAACCCGGCCGGGTCGAGATGTTCCGGCGGGTGCTGCCGGCCGGCACGCCCATCCTCAACTGGGGCTGCCGCGATCGCGGCGGCGAGCCGGTGTCCTGACGGGGCGGGCTGGATTCACAGTCGCTCGGGGGCGTTCCAGTCCCTGATCAGGTCCATCAGGTCGTGATGGACGAAATCCTGGTACTCGCCGGCGTCATAGAACCGGCCGTAGCAGTTCTTGCAGCTCTCGAACCAGATGTGCGGCTGCTGCGGATCGACCATGCGCACCAGATCCCAGTGGCCGATGCAGACCGGGCACTGGATGCGGTCGACCTCGTTGCACTTTTCGCCCCGCGCCGGATCGCCGGTATCGATCTCGTCCACGCGCTCCTTCAGGAGTTCATGGGTACGCATGTCGAACCACAGTCCCTTGCAGTGCGTGCAGCGGTGCACGTCGGCCTCGGGCAGGTTCAGCCGCTCCATCGCGTGGTGGCATTTGGGGCACTGCATGGCATGGCTCGCGGCGAGGGAAGTGCGGATAAGTTAGCGGGCGCGGCGCGCCTTGCCCAGCGTTCAGAACAGCCAGGCCGCGCCGATGTGGTACAGGCTGATGCACAGGACCAGCACGCCGACCACGGTCAGCACGACCCGCTCGGGCACATGGCGCACCAGATAGGCCGCCAGCGGGGCGGCAAGCACGCCGCCGATCAGCAGGCCCAGCACGATTTCCAGGTGCTGCAGGCCGATGCTCAGGAAGAAGGTCAGCGAGACGGCGAGGGTGATCACGAACTCGGCCGCGTTGACCGTGCCGATGGTGGTGCGCGCCTTGCCGCCGCCCGCGAGCAGGGTCGAAGTCGCCAGCGGGCCCCAGCCGCCGCCGCCGCTGGCATCCAGCAGCCCGGCGAAGAAGCCCAGCAGCGGCACCCGCTGGATCTGCTTCTTCGGCATGAAGCGGCCGAACGAGCGCAGCAGGATCAGGATCGACAACAGCAGCAGGTATAGGTAGACGAAGGGACGGATGGCTTCGCCGGGCAGTCGGGTGAGCACGTAGGCGCCGATGACGCCGCCGAGCGCGCCGGACAGGGTCAGGCGCCAGAACAGGCGTTTGTCGATGTTGCGGAAATAGGCGTGCGAGGCGCCGGAGACACCGGTGGTGAAGACCTCGGCCGTATGCACGCTGGCGCTGACCGCCGCCGGCGGCAGCCCCATGCCGAGCAGAATCGAGGAGGAGACCAGGCCGAAAGCCATGCCCAGCGCGCCATCCACCAATTGCGCGCCCAGGCCGATCAGGATGAACCAGTAAAACTCGCTTCCAAACTCCATCCAGCGCTTCCCGTGGGGCAGGAATACCCGGTTTGCGCGGTCAGGATAACCGGAGGCGGGCGGGCCGGGTCCATCCGGACCCGGCGGAACCATCAATGTGACGCGTCAGCGCGTGCCGTACAGCACCACGGTCTTGCCGCGGGCATGCAGGGTGCCGTCGGCCTGCAGCTTCTTCAGCACGCGGCCGGCCATCTCGCGGGAACAGCCCACCAGACGCGCCAGTTCCTGGCGGGAGACGCGCAGCTGGGTGCCCTGGGGATGGCTCATGGCCTCCGGCTCGCGAGCCAGATCGTGCAGGGTGCGCACGATGCGGTCGGTGACGTCCAGGAAGGCCAGCCGGCTGGCTTTCCTGCTAGTGTCCAGCAGTCGGCGCGACAGCTGCGCGCCGATGGCGTAGAGCAGCTTGGGCGCATCGGCGGACAGCGAGCCCAGAAACAGCTGGTGCAGGCGCTCGTAGCTGATCTCGGCCAGTTCGCACTGGGTCCGGGTGCGCAGGATGACTTCCCGGCGGTCGGACTCGATGAACAGTCCCATCTCGCCGACGAACTCGCCGCTACCGAAATAGCCGAGCACAAGCTCGCGGTCGTCATCTTCTTCCGTGATGATGCTCACAGAACCACTGACCACATAGTAGAGTGTGCCGGCCGGGTCCCCCGGACGGAACACATCCGCCCGGGCCGGATACCGGCGACGGTGGCTGTGGGCGAGGAAACGCTCGATCGTGGCGGCGTCCGGCGTCAGCGGGCTGGCGGCGGTACGAGCGGGGGCGGAAAGAGGCAGGCCAGGGCTCATGATGGTCGGGGCGGTGAATTCAGGAAGCTTAGTCCCAATACGCCCCGGACAGCAAACCCGGGCCATGCAAGCGCCGGGCCAAACCCGCGTCGGCCGGCCGTCGGGGCCGGACATTTCGTTGTCACGTCGTTTGCCCCATAATTCGGCCCCTTCCCCATTACCCCCAAAGAGGGACCGCTGCCGTGGTAAAACCACTGCCTCGCCTAAGGCTGCAAGGTTTCAACAACCTCACCAAGGCGCTGAGCTTCAACATCTATGACGTGTGCTACGCCGTTTCCGAAGACGAGCGCCAGCGCTACATCGAATACATCGACGAAGAGTACAACGCCGATCGCCTCACCCAGATCCTGACGGATGTGGCGGAGATCATCGGTGCCAACATCCTCAACGTGGCCCGCCAGGACTACGACCCGCAGGGTGCGTCGGTGACGATCCTGATCTCCGAAGAACCGGTGATCGACAAGAAGCAGGCAGGCAAGGAGATCATCTCCGATGCGGTGGTGGCGCACATGGACAAGAGCCATATCACCGTGCACACCTATCCGGAGACCCATCCGCAGCACGGCATCGCCACGTTCCGCGCCGACATCGACGTCGCCACCTGCGGCGTGATTTCGCCGCTGAAGGCACTGAACTACCTGATCGAGAGCCTGGAGTCCGACATCGTCATCATGGACTACCGGGTGCGTGGCTTCACCCGCGACGTGAAGGGCAAGAAGCACTACATCGATCACAAGATCAACTCGATCCAGAACTTCCTGGCGAACAACATCAAGTCGCGCTACGAGATGTTCGACGTCAACGTCTACCAGGAAAACATCTTCCACACGAAGATGCACCTGAAGGACTTCGACCTGGATCAGTACCTGTTCGAAGAGAAGGCCAAGAACCTGTCGTTCAAGGAACGGATGAAGATCGAAGCGCTGCTCAAGCGCGAGATCGAGGAACTGTTCCACGGGCGCAACCTGTCCGAGTAACCGGCAGCCCCGCGCCGGTTACATCCGGTTCGGGCGCACGGGTTCACACTGGCGCGCAAATCAGGCGGGACGACCCGCCCGCGGCCCGCAAGTCGCGAAAGCAGGACCGACGGCGGTCCGGAGCGAAAGTTCCGGGCCGCTTTTTCGTTGGCGCCCCGGGCACAACCTGGAGGAAAGACGTATGGCATGGGTATATCTGGTGCTGGCCGGCCTGCTGGAAGTGGTGTGGGCGATGGGCCTGAAGTATTCGGAGGGCTTCAGCCGGCTGTGGCCGAGCCTGATCACGGTGGTCGCGATGGTGGCCAGCTTCTGGCTGCTGGCGACCGCGCTCAAGCAGATACCGCTGGGCACCGGCTACGCGGTCTGGGTGGGCATCGGCGCGGTCGGCACGGCCCTGTTGGGCATGCTGGTGCTGAAGGAGCCAGCGACGGTGGCGCGGCTGGTCTGCATCGGCCTGATCATCGCCGGCATCGCCGGGCTCAAGCTCACCTCGAACGGGTAGGCAGGCCCGGCTCCGTCTTCACCGTCCCGGGTAGGCGAACGGCAATACGCCGTGGTCCCGGCGAAGGCGGGGACCCATCGGCCATGACTGCGCCCGGGATGGACGAGTGGCGAACCCCGTCGCTTCCGAAAAGAACGGGACAGTGGGCGGCGGAGGGCCGCGGAAAACTGGTTCTTCGGGCTACCTACAGGCGGTAGGCGACCGTCTTCATGAAGCGCGAGGCGGCCGCCATCAGGGTGGGAATCGGCGGTGGCAGCACCCGCGCGCCGGCCTGTTCGGCGTGGTCGGCGTGGCGGGCCTCGTCGGCCTTCATCACCTTGAGGATTTCGCGGCTGCGCAGATCCGCCTCGGGCAGGGTTTCCAGATGCTCGTCCAGGTGCGCTTCGACCTGGTGCTCGGTTTCCACCACGAAGCCCAGGCTCCAGCCGTCGCCGCGCAGGCCCGCGAGTGCGCCAAGGGCGTAGCTGCCGCCGTACCAGAGCGGGTTGAACAGGCTCGGCCGGCTGTCCAGCTCGCGCAGGCGATCGGCGCACCAGGCCAGGTGGTCGGTCTCTTCCTGGGCAGCTTCCAGCAGGTGGGCCTTGGTCGCGTCGTCGCGTGCGACGGCGGCCTGACCGAAATACAGCCCCTGCGCGCAGACCTCGCCGACGTGGTTGATCCGCATCAGTCCTGCCGCGTGGCGGCGCTCGCCGGCGTCCAGTTCCACCTCCGGGGTGTCCCCGGCGGGGTTCGGACGCTGCGCGGCCGGGCTGCCGAACACGGTTTCCAGGGCGCGCTGGGTCTCGATCAGGAACTGGTCCAGCGGGGTATGCAGGCGGAGCGGACGCATGGGGCGGGCAACAGTGGATGGGTGGGCGGATTCTCGCCCCCGCCGCTCCCCCTGCCAACCCGGCGCGCGGCGGCGCCCGGATTCCGCCAGGGGCCGACTTGCACGCCGGCCATCCGGCCAGTACAATCCCGCTTCTTTCGCTCCACCCTTCACATCGCGTGGCAAAGTTCCGTCGGCACCCGCCGGCGCAATCCGCCCGACCAACACCTAGAGTTCCGTCATGAAGACCTTCACCGCCAAGTCCGAGACCGTCCAGCGCGACTGGTATCTCGTCGACGCCACCGGCAAGACGCTCGGCCGTCTGTCCACCGAACTGGCCCGCCGCCTGCGTGGCAAGCACAAGCCCGTCTACACCCCGCACGTCGATACCGGCGATTACCTCGTCGTGATCAACGCCGAGAAGATCGCGGTGACCGGCAACAAGCTGGCGGACAAGAAGTACCACCGCTTCACCGGCTACATCGGCAACCTGAAGACGGAAACCCTGGCGCAGGCGCTGGAACGTCATCCGGAGCGCGTGATCGAGACCGCCGTGAAGGGCATGCTGCCGAAGGGCCCGCTGGGCCGCGACATGTACCGCAAGCTCAAGGTCTACGCCGGCCCGAATCATCCGCACGCCGCTCAGCAGCCGCAGGTCCTGGACATCTAATCATGGCTATCACTCAGAACTACGGCACCGGCCGTCGCAAGTCTTCCACCGCCCGCGTGTTCCTGCGCAAGGGCACCGGCAACATCACCGTCAATGGCCGTCCGCTGGACGAGTTCTTTGGCCGTGAGACCGCGCGCATGATCGTGCGCCAGCCGCTGGAACTGACCAAGAACACCGAGAATTTCGACATCGTCGCCACCGCTTCCGGCGGCGGTACCACCGGCCAGGCCGGCGCCATCCGCCTGGGCATCGCCCGCGCGCTGGTGGAATATGACGAAACCCTGAAGACCGAGCTGCGCAAGGCCGGCTTCGTGACCCGCGACGCCCGCGAGGTCGAGCGCAAGAAGGTTGGTCTGCACAAAGCACGTCGTGCAACCCAGTTCTCGAAGCGCTAAACTACGCTCCACACGTTTTACAGCCCCGTCGCCAAGCGGTAAGGCACCTGACTCTGACTCAGGCATTCGGTGGTTCGAATCCATCCGGGGCTGCCAACTCGAAGACCGGTCACCTTGGCTCCGCCAGGGGACCGGAATCCAGCAAAAGCCCGCCTCGTGCGGGTTTTTGCTTTTGCCGAGGACCATGCGATGGTCGCGACGTTCCTGCCGCCCTTCATCCCCGCCGCGCAGCTGCTGCCGCAGATGCGCCAGCGCGGTTATGCCGTACTCGAACCGGCCACCGTCGGCGAGCTGTGCGGTTTCCCGGTCCCGGCCCTGGACGTGTTCAAGCCGGACTGGGACCACCTGGCGGTCGATGAATACCTGAAGGATGGCGGTCGCTACCGGCGGCGACGACATTCCTGCTTCGTCGTCGAAGGCGATGAGTTGGGCCAGGCGCCACATCGCGCGCATTGGCAATCGTTGGACTACAACGCCCTGCACGGCGGCATGCGCCGCTGGTTCGAGCCGATGCGCCCGGAGACCGCCGGCCACCCGCTGTGGCGGCACCTGCTGATGGCGCTGGGCCGGGTCTGCTCGGAGCTGAAAGGGGAACGTCCCTGGTACGTCGAGGCCCACCAGTTCCGCATCGACACCACGGACGGCATTGGCCGCCCCACGCCCGAAGGCGCCCACCGCGACGGCGTGGATTTCGTGGCGGTGATGCTGGTGGATCGGGTCGGCATCAAGGGCGGCGAAACCCGCGTGTTCGAGGCGGCGGGCCCGGATGGTCAGCGCTTCACCCTGGAAGCACCCTGGTCACTGATGTTCCTGGATGATGCCCGGGTGATCCACGAATCCACCCCCATCCAGCCGGTCGAAGGGCAGGCGGGTCACCGCGATACGCTGGTGCTGACCTTCCGCGCGGATGGCTTCCAGGGCGACTGACAGCGTGGCGCGCGGGTAGTTACAATTGAAACCATAATCAGCAGAGGTCCGCAGAGCGATGAAACTGGGTTCGTTGAAGGAAGGCGGCCGCGACGGCACGCTGGTGGTGGTTTCCCGTGACCTGACCCGCGCCGTGCGCGCGACCGGCATCGCCGCGACCCTGCAGCAGGCGCTGGAAGACTGGTCCAATGTGGCGCCGCGCCTCAATGCCCTGTCCGAATCGCTCAACCATGGCGACGCCGACGGGGTGTTCGATCTGGATCACAAGGCGTTGGCCGCGCCGCTGCCACGCGCCTACGAATTCGTCGACGGCAGCGCCTACCTGCCGCACGTCGAGCGGGTGCGACGCGCCCGCAACGCCGAAGTGCCGGAGAGTTTCTACACCGATCCGCTGATGTACCAGGCGACCAGCGCCGGCTTCTACGGCCCGCGCGATCCGGTTCGGGTGGTCAGCGAGGACTACGGCATCGATCTGGAAGCGGAAATCCTCGTGGTCACCGACGATGTGCCGATGGCGGTCACCCCGGAGCAGGCCGCGGGACACATCCAGCTGATCGGTCTGGTCAACGACGTGTCGCTGCGCAACCTGATCCCGCCGGAACTGGCCAAGGGCTTCGGCTTCCTGCAATCCAAGCCGCGCTCGGCGCTGTCGCCGGTGTTCGTCACGCCGGACGAACTGGGCGATTCCTGGCGCGGCAGCAAGGTCCACCGGCCGCTGCTGACCCACATCAACGGCGAATGGTTCGGTGCGCCCGAGGCCGGTGTGGACATGCAGTTCGATTTCGCCCAGTTGGTCGCCCACGCCGCCAAGACCCGTCCGCTTTCGGCCGGTACGCTGGTGGGGTCGGGCACGATCGCCAACGAGGACATCTCCAAGGGCGCGTCCTGCTTTGCCGAGCGACGCACGGTGGAGACCCTGCGGGACGGCAAGCCGAGCACCCCGTTCATGAAGTTCGGTGACGTGGTTCGCATTGAAATGCTGAACAGTGACGGCGATTCCATTTTTGGCGCAATCGAGCAGCGCATCGAGCCCCAGTCCTTGCCTTGAGCCGGCCGGGGAGCGCAAATGGACCAGACTGTCGCGTAGGGGGGCTCATGGGCGTTCGGCAACAGGGAAGGCAAATCGAAACGGAACGGAGTTTCCGCCATGGGTGAGCAACTGAAGCTCTATTCATACTGGCGTTCCAGCGCGGCCTACCGCGTGCGCATCGGCCTGAACCTCAAGGGCCTGGCCTACGAGACGATTCCGGTCCACTTGGTGCGCGAGGGCGGGCAGCAGCACCATCCCGATTACGTCGCCAAGAACCCGCAGCATCTGGTGCCCACCCTGCTGCACGGGACCCGGGTGATCCGGCAGTCGCTGGCGATCCTCGAATACCTCGACGAGGCCTGGCCATCTCCGCGGCTGTTGCCGATGACCGCGCGCGATCGCGCGCGGGTGCGCGCGCTGGCGCAGATGGTCACCAGCGACATCCATCCGCTCAACAACCTGCGCGTGCTGCAGTACTTCGAGAACACCTGGCACGTGCCGCATGCCGAGCGTGACGACTGGATCAAGCACTGGATCGTCGAAGGGTTTTCCGCGATGGAGACGCTGCTGTCGGGCGATGCCGCGACCGGCGCCTACTGCCACGGACAGACGCCCGGCATGGCCGATTGCTGCCTGATCCCGCAGATCTTCAATGCCCGCCGGTTCGGCGTGGACGTGGAGGCCTTCCCGACCCTGGTCAGGATCGAACAGACCTGCCTCGCGCTGCCGGCCTTCGATCTGGCGCGCCCGGAAAAGCAGCCCGACGCGCAGCCGTGAGGCGGCTTGCGCATCGGTGTGGTGGAGGCAGAGCGTAGCGGAGCAAGCTCCGCTCTGCGTACGTCAGCCGAAGCCGTGGGTGATGCGCGGGGACGAGGTACCCGGACTGGAATTCTCGTAGTCGGCGTAGGGATCGTGTTCGCCCTGGCTGCCTTCCGAGAGGCGGAACTTCAGCGCCAGGCCATCGCGCGAATCCGCGGCGCGCAGCGCCTCTTCCTGCTCGATCTGGCCCTCCTTGACCATCCGGAACAGGCACTGGTCGAAGGTCTCCATGCCTTCCTCCAGTGATTCCTCCATCGCCTGCTTGATCTCGTGGACCTGGCCGCGGCGCAGCAGGTCGCGGATCATCGGCGTGTTGATCAGGACCTCCGCCGCCGGCAGGCGACGTCCGTCCACGCCCTTGACCAGGCGCTGCGACACCACCGCGCGCAGGTTCAGCGCCAGGTTCATCAGCACGTTCTTGTGCGCGCTTTCCGGGAAGAAGTTGAGGATGCGCTCGATGGTCTGGTCGGCGTTGTTGGAGTGCAGCGTCGCCAGGCACAGGTGGCCGGTCTCGGCGAAGGCGATGGCCGCCTCCATCGTGGTCGCGTCCAGGATTTCGCCGATCAGGATCACGTCCGGCGCTTCACGCATCGCGTTCTTCAGCGCGTTGTGGAAGGCATGGGTATCCAGGCCGACCTCGCGCTGGTTGACGATCGACTGCTTGTGCTTGTGCAGGTATTCGATGGGATCCTCGATGGTGAGGATGTGCCCGGTGGTATTGCTGTTGCGATGGTCGATCATCGACGCCAGCGTGGTCGACTTGCCCGAACCGGTCGAACCCACGATCAGCACCAGCCCGCGCGGGGTCATGATGATGTCCTTGAGCACCGATGGCAGGTGCAGGTCCTCGATGGACGGGATCACGCTGCGGATGGCGCGGATCACCATGCCGACCTCGCCGCGCTGCTTGAACACGTTGACGCGGAAGCGTCCCGCGTCCTGCAGGGCGATGGCCATGTTCAGTTCCAGTTCGCGCTCGAACACGGGCACCTGGCCCTCGTCCATCAGCGAATAGGCAATCTTCTTGACCATGCCGGGCGGCAGGCCGGTATTGCCCAGCGGATAAAGCTTTCCTTCAATCTTGATATAGACCGGCGCCCCGGTGGTCAGGAACATGTCCGAGGCGTTTTTCTCGGTCATCAGCTTCAGGAAGTAGCCGATGTCCATGTGCGAGCATCCCCATTTGTGGCGGCCACCGTTGCAACGGGGGCGCAGGCTTCCGACAATGGCCGCGCGATCCCCTGATACGTCACGGCACCCAGATGATTCGTAGCTTCGCACAAATCCGCTTGCCCCTGTATGTGATGGTGGCCGCACTCGCGCTTGCCGGCGGGTCGGCATTCCCGATCCAGGCCCAGACGGCGCCCACGCCGGAACTGGAAACGGCGCGTCAGGCGGTGGAGCGCGCGGATCAGGCCGATGCCGATCAGTACGCCCCTGACCGCATGGCCATCGCGCGCCAGTTGCTCGCCCAGGCCCAGGCCGCGCAGAGCAGCCGCGACAAGAAACTGGCCCTGGACCTGGCCATCCGCGCGGCCGCCGACGCCGACGTGGCGCGTGCGCTGAGCCTGGAAGCGGTGGCGAACGCCGATGTCCAGCAACGCCGCGCGGAAATCGCCGATCTCCAGCGCAAGCTCGGCATGGAGGGCGGCCAATGAACCGGAATCTCCATCGCGCCGGCCTGCTGGCCCTGCTGTTGTCGCTCCCGTCCGGCGCGTTGCTGGCCGCGGACAATCCCGTCGTCGTCCAGCTCAGCCAGCGCCTGGCGGCGCTCCGCGCCAATCCCGAGTACGCCGAGCTGGCGGCGTTCGAACGCCTGCAGGCCCAGCAGGCCATCAGCGAACTGGCCGAGGCCCGGCGCAGTGTCCGCGAGCGGGCGCAGTACGTCGCCGAGCGGCGGGTGGAAATCGCCGAGATCGCCACCCGCACCCAGGCCGCGCAGCGCGAAGCCGGACGCCTCGATCGCACCCGCAGCGACCTGCTGGTGGAAGCCAGCCGCCGCGAGGCCGAGCGCGCCCGGCAGGAAGTCGAACGCATGCGCATCCAGGCCCAGATCCAGGCCGAGGAAGCCGAGCGCCTGCGCCAGGCCGCCGAAGCCGAGACGCTGGCCCGCCAGGACGCCGAACTGGCGCTGACCAGCGTGGCCGGCCAGCAGAGCGCCAAGCTCAGCGCCGCCCGGCAGAAGGAAGCGCGGCTGGCCCGCGAGGAAGCCGAACTGGTGTCCGGGACCAAACTGCCGGCTTCGAAGTTCGAGGCGCGCGGCGAAGTCTTCACCCTGCCGGCAAGCGCCTTCGCCAGCGGCTCGGCCAAGCTGTCGGAAGCCGGCCAGTCCAGCGCCAGTGCCTTGGCCGCCTACCTGCAGGCCAGTCCCAAGGCCAAGGCCCGGATCGAGGGCTTCGGCGACAAGCAGACCCCCGGTCAGCGCCGCGCCGATGCGTTGCGCGACGCCCTGATCGCGGCGGGCGTGCCCAAGGGCCGGATCCAGACGGCCGGCAAGGGCACCGGTTCGAGCAGCAAGGCCGTGGATCTGGTCGTTACGCAGTAAATTCTTGTTGTAAAACAATGACATGAACGAAGGACGGGGCGTTTCGGACGGACAGTCTGAACGCCCCGTTCGCCGTTCCGGACATGGCGGATCAAGGACTTGTGAAGGGGCTTGCCGGGGGCAGATGCGAGGAGTAGGGTCATATACCCAAGCGACCCCCGTCGCTTGGCTCACCGGAGAGTCGAGCCGATGACGTTGTTCACAGCCCCAGAGGAGAACGCCCCCGACGGCCAGGTCCGTGCGGGTGTTCCCGGTGGAGGCGCCCGCCATCCCGCTTCGACGTTCCGCTCCCAAGCCAACGCCCCGAGCCTGCCCAGGCCGGGGCGTTCGTTTTTCCGCTGAAGGAGGTACTCCCCATGTTCGAAGGTCAACCGCAGACTGAAATCGAAGCACTGATCAAGGCCGACCCGGAATTCAAGCAGCTGTACCAGCGCCATCGCGAACTCGACAAGAAGGTCACCGATGCCGAGCTGGGCGTGCTGCCCATCGATGACAACCTGCTGGGACAGATGAAGCGCGAGAAGCTCGCGACCAAGGAACGGCTGATCCGCATCTACGACGCGAAGCCGCACTGACCCACGACCCGCTCCTTCGTCGCGGGCGGCGGCGGCCTCCTCGTCGGCCGTCGCCGCCCGCGTCACTCGATGCGATAATCCGGGCTCCATCACGATCCGTGAGCGCGAGTCCGCAATGGCGATTCAATCTTCCGTTCTCCAGCTGATCGGCAACACGCCGATGATCAAGGCCCAACGCCTCGACACCGGCGTCTGCGAGCTGTTCCTCAAGCTGGAAAGCGCCAATCCCGGCGGATCCATCAAGGACCGTATCGGCCTGTCGATGATCGAGGCCGCCGAAAAGCGCGGCGATCTGAAGCCCGGCGCCACCCTGGTCGAAGGCACCGCCGGCAACACCGGCATCGGCCTGGCGCTGGTCGCCCAGCAGAAGGGCTACAAGCTGATCCTCGTGGTCCCGGACAAGATGAGCCGGGAGAAGATCTTCAATCTCAAGGCGATGGGCGCGGAAGTCGTGCTGACCCGCTCGGACGTGGCCAAGGGGCATCCGGAGTATTACCAGGACCTGGCCGCCCGCATCGCCAGCGAGACGCCGGGCGCCTACTTCATCAACCAGTTCGGCAACCCCGACAACCCGGCCGCGCACGAATTCGGCACCGGTCCGGAAATCCTGGCCCAGATGGACGGCAAGCTGGATGCGATCGTGTTCGGCTGCGGCAGTTCCGGCACCATGACCGGCCTGTCGCGCGCGTTCGCCAAGGACGCTCCGGGAGTCGAAATGGTGCTGGCCGACCCGGTCGGTTCCATCCTGACCCAGTACATCAACGAAGGCACCCTCAGCGAGAAATCGGGTACCTGGCTGGTGGAAGGCATCGGCGAGGATTTCCTGCCGCAGATTTCCGATTTCAGCCGGGTGAAGAAGGCCTATTCGATCAGCGACCGGGAGAGCTTCCTGACGGCGCGCGAGCTGCTGGCGAAGGAGGGTGTCCTCGGCGGTTCCTCCACCGGCACCCTGCTGGCCGCGGCGCTCAAGTACTGCCGCGAGCAGACCACGCCCAAGCGGGTGGTGGTGCTGGTGCCGGACACCGGCAACAAGTACCTGTCCAAGATGTACAACGACTACTGGATGCTGGACAACGGTTTCATCGAGCGTCCCCAGTACGGCGACCTGCGCGACCTGATCCTGCGACCCTACAGCCAGCGGGACACGGTGGTGGTCAGCCCGACCGACCTGCTCACCACCGCCTACCAGCGGATGAAGCTGTACGACGTGTCCCAGCTGCCGGTCATGGAAGGCGACAAACTGGTCGGCATCGTCGACGAAAGCGACGTGTTGCTGCACGTCTATGGCGACGAAGCGAGGTTCCGCGACCCGGTTTCCACGGCCATGGTCAGCAAACTGGATCGCCTGGACGTCCGCTCCCCCATCGAGGCCCTGCTGCCGGTGTTCGACCGCGGCCAGGTCGCCATCATCACCGACGGCGAGGCCTTCCTGGGGCTCATCACCCGAATCGACCTGCTGAATTACCTGAGGCGCCGGGCCCAGTAGACCCCGCGCCCCCGCCGGACGGCTGGGAAAGGCGTAAAAAGGACAGTACGTTAAGCCACGAATGTTAAAATTCGCGGTCGATTTCCAAAGGATTTGCCATGTCGGACCCCAAGCCCCAAGACGAGGCGGGCGGAGCTTCGCTCGCCCTCGCCACCCTGGCCATCCATGGCGGCCAGGCGCCCGACCCGAGCACCGGCGCGGTCATGCCGCCCATCTACGCCACCTCGACCTACGCCCAGGCCAGTCCGGGCGTGCACCAGGGTTTCGAATACTCGCGCACCCATAACCCCACGCGTTTCGCCTATGAGCGTTGCGTGGCGGCACTGGAAGGCGGCAGCAGAGGTTTCGCTTTCGCCTCCGGCATGGCGGCGACATCCACCGTGCTGGAACTGCTGGACAGCGGCAACCACGTCATCGCGATGGACGACATCTACGGCGGCAGCTATCGCCTGTTCGAGCGCGTGCGCAAGCGCAGCGCCGGCCTGGATTTCAGCTTCGTCGACCTCACCGACATCGCCGCTTTCGAAGCCGCCATCCGCCCGAACACCCGGATGGTCTGGATCGAAACCCCCACCAACCCGATGTTGAAGATTGTCGACATCCAGGCGATCGCCGAAGCCGCCCGCAAGCGCGGACTGATCGTGGTGGTGGACAACACCTTTGCCTCGCCGATCGTGCAGCGTCCGCTGGAACTGGGCGCCCACCTGGTGATGCACTCCGCCACCAAGTACCTCAACGGACACTCCGACATGGTCGGCGGCATGGTCGTGGTCGGCGACAACACCGAACTCGCCGAGCAGATGGCATTCCTGCAGAACTCGGTGGGCGCCGTGCAAGGACCCTTCGACAGCTTCCTGGCCCTTCGCGGCCTGAAAACCCTGCACCTGCGCATGAAGGCCCACTGCGAGAACGCAATGGCACTGGCCGAGTGGCTGCAGGAACAGCCGGCCATCGAGAAGGTCATCTATCCCGGCCTCAAAAACCACCCGCACCACGCCCTGGCCACCCGCCAGATGCAGGGCTACGGCGGCATCATCTCCATCGTCCTGAAAGGTGGTTTCGAAGCCGCCCGCAAGTTCTGCGAAGGCACCCACCTGTTTACCCTGGCCGAATCCCTCGGCGGCGTCGAAAGCCTGATCAACCATCCCGCGGTGATGACACATGCGTCGATTCCGGCGGAGCGCAGGGCGGCGCTGGGAATCAGTGATGGATTGGTGCGGTTGAGTGTGGGGGTGGAAGCCATTTCGGATCTGCAGCGCGACCTGGCGGCAGTATGACGTCACGGGTTCACGCTATTGAGCCCATGCTAGGATTATGTAAAAAGGTCACCCCCGTTTGGTAAGTAACAGCCAAATGGTTTCTATCCATTTATCAAGTGCAGAATATTCAAAAAAGGAAGCCCCATAATGGCAATTCAGCTATTCGTACCGAGTTTCAGGGTTGAGGAATGTCTCGAGGAAATTCGCGAATGCCTCGAAAAGGGCTGGACCGGCTTGGGTTACAAGACGGTAGCTTTCGAGGACGCTTGGAAAAAATATACGAGACTGCCATATGCCCATTTCCTGAACTCGAATACGGTTGGATTGCAGCTGGCGCTAGAGATTCTTGGGCGTCGTATGGGATGGGAGCCGGGAGACGAGGTAATAACGACGCCATTGACGTTCGTGTCGTCAAACCACGCCATTGTCTACAACGGATTCGAGCCCGTATTCGCTGATGTCGATGATTCTTTGTGTCTTGACCCGGATAGCATTCGCGCCCGGATCACCGAGCGGACTCGTGCGGTGATGTTTGTGGGAATTGGCGGAAATACCGGAAAATACACCGAGGTTGTAAAACTCTGCAGAGAGAAAGGAATCGCGATCATTCTGGACGCCGCACATATGGCCGGCACCCGCGTGGGTGGCCGACATGTCGGACACGACGCTGATGTGACCGTATTCAGCTTCCAGGCGGTCAAGAACCTTCCGACCGCGGACTCGGGGATGATTTGCTTCTCCAACCCACAGGATGATGAAGAGGTGCGCAAGCTTTCCTGGCTGGGCATCAACAAGGATACCTACGCCAGAACAGCGGCGCAGGGAGCGTACAAGTGGATGTATGACGTGGAGCGGGTCGGCTACAAGTTCCATGGAAACTCGATTATGGCGGCCATCGGTCTGGTCCAGCTGAAGTACTTGGACCGCGACAATGCATATCGTCGCCAGCTTGCGGAGTGGTATAGGAACGAATTTTCCGGAGAGACCAATGTCAGGCTTATTCCAATGGCGCCTGGAATTGAAAGCGCAACGCATCTCTTCCAGGTGAGGGTTTCCAATCGGGATGAGCTGATGCTTGCTCTGAACGAGAACGAAATTTATCCCGGTGTGCACTATCGGGATAATACCGAGTACTCAATGTACAAGTCTGGCAATGGAAATTGTCCGAAAGCCGCCAAAGCGAGTCAGGAAATACTTTCGCTGCCCATGCATATGGGAATCACGCATGAAGACGTGGTCACCATCGCGTCGCTGGTAAAGAAGTACGCAAAGTGACCTCGTCTTCGCTTCGGCATGCGGCACGGGAAGGAGACTTGATTCGTCTACGTCCCCTGAGCCGCGAGGATCTCCCTTTAACCCTCAACTGGCGGAATGATGACCGCTCCCTGAGGTGGTTTAAGTCGGGCACTCGAATCGAGCATGATTCACATCTGGCGTGGTATGAAAATTATGCTAAAAGCGATTCGAAAGACGTGTTGTATTTCGCCGAGACATTTGATGGAGTTCCCATTGGTCAAACGTCGATATACAACTTCTCCGAGGACGAGACGAAAGCCGAAGTGGGGCGTTTCGTCTCGGATCCAGAGCATCGTGGGAAAGGACTTTTCAGAGAGGCGTTGATCGCCACGTTAGATATAGGGTTTCGAGAGGGTGGACTAACAGAGGTGTTTCTCGAAGTGTTGGAATCCAACGAACGGGCCATCAAGCTCTATCGCTCGGTGGGTTCAAGGAAGCGTCAACACCTGTGGGCGGACTTCTTCCCATGACACTGACGGTAGAAGACTTCCGGCAGGTGTTTGACGGTCATCCAATATGGGGAAAGTAAAGTGCAGATGAGACAATCAGGAAGCTTTGACGCTGATACGCTCAAGGCATTTCAGCTTTGGCGTGTTTGGACGTATCTGGCTATCAGCGATCTCAAGGTTCGATACTCCCGGACCATGCTTGGCTTTGGCTGGCTGCTTATTACCTTTGCGGTATGGGCGGCTGGTGTGGGATTTGTGTATGCAAGGTTGTTCAACTTGCCAGCTTCTGAATTTGTTCCATTTCTGGCGATCGGATTTGCCCTTTGGGGTTTTTTGACTTCAAGCTTCGTGGATTCTAGTAATGCGCTCCTCGGTGCTGCCGGTTATATCAAGCAGTTCAATCTCCCCAAGCAGGTCTATGTGCTGCGTACATTCGTGACACAAATAATCAGCTTGGGTTTGTCTTTTATTGTTTGCCTGATTGTTCTTGCAGTATTTGGAAAGTTGAGCTTCCGTGGGGCTTTTTTTTGCGATACCCGGGATCGTAATTCTGCTCGGCTGTGCGCTTCTCCACTCGTTCATCAGTTCTTATCTGACGCCCTATCTCCGGGATTTTCCGCACGCGGTGGGGAGCTTGTTGAGCGTGATTTTCTTCCTTACGCCAATAATATTTCCGGTGAGCATGCTGAAAGAACGTGGCTTGGATTTTATCTATAAATTCAACCCCTTCTATTACCTGATAGATGCAGTCAGGGCGCCTCTTATCGAACATTCTTGGCCAGCCGCTGGCGTATTAATGGGTGCTATTTCATATTTCATCCTACTGGTAGTTCTGGCGCGTATTCTGTGTGGCATGCTTGACCGACGGCTGGTGTATTCACTATGAGTTTTCCAGTACAAGTTCGTAATCTGGCGATTGAGTATCCCCTTCAGCCCAGTCTGGGTATCAAAGAAAAGCTGTTTGGTATTAAGAGTACTGCCTTCAAGCGCGCCTTGGACGGGATTTCATTCTCAGTGCGGGATGGGGAACGCATCGGGATCATTGGGCACAATGGTGCCGGAAAGAGCACGCTCTTGAGGACGCTGGCCGGCATCCTGCCCCCGACGGAGGGGCAGGTTGAGGTTAAGGGCACGATAGCTCCATTATTCGAGTTCGCTACCGGATTCGAGATGGAGCGAACTGGATATGACAATATCCGTATACGAGGGCTTCTGCAGGGACTCTCCGCACAGCAGATTGAGGAGCGCCTTCACGAAATCGCACAATTCAGCGAGTTGGGTGACTCATTGAATCAGGCGGTGAGAACTTATTCATCCGGCATGTTCGTGCGCCTTGCGTTCTCAACAGCAACGGCGATTGAACCGGACATTCTGCTTATAGACGAGGCTTTCGGGGCCGGAGATCAGCATTTCTCGGTGAAGTCATCGCAGCGCATGCGTGAACTGATGGATAAAGGCCGAGTTCTGATTTTTACCTCGCACAACCTTGAACTGGTTCAGTCGCTCTGCGAGCGAATCATTTGGATAAAAGAAGGAAGGGTCCTCGTCGATGGCCCCGCGCGTGAAGTGATAAGTCAGTACCTGAAGAGCGAGAGCTATACATGAAAACCAACATTGACAGTATCAAGATGCTAGTCGTCGCCAGCCTGGTGGTAGTGGTGACCGGGTGCAACGGGCAAGCCCCTGCTCCTGCTCCCGGAGGCCAAGAGCCCATAGCCCAGGTACCGGAGTCAGCGCCGACTCCGGCAGCTCCGGTTCTGCGATTCTCATCTGCGATACCAAATGAGATTAAGGAGCCTACAGCCGAAAGCGGCGGCGAATGCGGTATTGAGTCGACGTCGGATTTTCCGCAGGGTTCTCAGTTAGTCTACTCCCGGGCGAAAACCAACGAGCAGGTCGATGGATGGCTGCTGGTCAGGGGCGCCGGCAATCCCGAAGTGGCATTCTTCAAGCTTGCTTCCAAGGCGGCAGACGCGTCCTACTTTGCTCCCGTTTCGCTCACTACCCGCGAAGGCCTGGGAGTACGTCTTGGCGACGCCGCGCTGGACAATGCGGCATTTGAACTTAACGCCAGCTTCGAGGATGTGCCCGCCGGCGAGTATGATGTGCAGCTGGCGCAAAAGAATGCCGGCAAAGTACTTCTTTGTGCAACGGGCCGCACAGCCAAAATCGTTGATTAAATCCATCGGGATTATTGGCTGACAGCATGGAAAGAAGCGTCATTAGGATCATGGCGGTGGCGGACGGAATGATTCCGTCCGTGGAGTTGGTTTTGGCGAAACCTCTGGCTTGGTTAGCCGAGCAAGGCTTGGTCAGTTACACCCTCACAACCATGCGTGACACTGATCCACATTGCGATTTGCACGATGTGGATGTTCTGATTCTAATGAGGGCATGCATGCCGGATGCCCTTGACCTGGTGAATCATGCTGCTTTTCATTCGGTACCGGTCATTTATGCAATCGACGACGATTTCGGCGCGCTAGACCCCGAAACTCCAATAGGCCGACACTACGCCGAGGCCAACGCTTGGCAGCGGGTCTTGGAGATCTGCGCGAAGTCGAAGCAAGTATGGGCGTTCTCTAAGGCATTAGAGCAAAAACTACTGCCAGTCCAGCGGCATGTCGTGGTACCCCGCGCGATTTCTAGCGTAGAACATATTCAGGCGCTGGTTCAAAGCGCGCGAACTGAATCGTCATTGGTTGGCCAGCGGCCTCAGCGGAAAATCGGTTATGCCGCAAGCCATTACCATACGGACGACATCGATGCCATTGCGAGTGTAATTCTAGAGCTGCTGGACGAATATCACGACTTATCGGTTGAGATTGTCGGTGTTCATAGCAAGCTACTAGTCGGGCATCCCAGAGTTACGCGCTGGGATGCCTTCCCGACGGTTAATGATTACTACAGTTTTGTAGCCTCGCGCCGATGGACATGCGGCATCGCGCCGCTGTTGCGCACCCCATCAAATGATGCGAAGACGGATAACAAATATCGCGAATTCGCAGCGCTAGGCGTACCCGCAGTTTATTCCAATACACCGTCGTACTGGGATTCCATTGTCGACGGGTACAACGGCGTGCTGGCCAACACACCTCAAGATTGGAAGGTTGCCCTCAAGCGCCTACTGGATGATGAGGAGCACAGGAGCTACATTTCATCCAACGCGTTGAAGGACGTACGGAAGCGATACAGCCTCGAAGCCGTCGCGAAAAGCTATCTGGCATATATCGAGTCCGCTTCGTCGATGCCACTCCGAGTGGTGGTACATGCCGCACCAATTCCGACATCAGATATTGACTTGTTCAGACCTTTCAAGCGTCTCGAATTGGAGGGTGCGCTAGAGTGGAGTTACGTGCCTTACGGCGAAATGCTCTCGGATGAGGATCTCGACGATGCCGATTTATTGGTAATCAGCAGAATTCACGATGTCGAGACAGCCGAGCTTGTACGCAGGGCAAAAAATGACCATGGAATTCCTGTCATATTCTCCTGGGATGATGACTTCTTTGTGATCCCGGATGATCTGGGGGCACTAACGAAGCACCATAAGAACCCATTGAATATACAGAGCCTCGAGGAGATCCTGCGAACCGTCGATCTCGTCAGAGCTTCCACCCGCCGTATTGCGACCAGGTCATCTAAGTACAGTGACTCGGTTGTGGTAACTCCATATGGATTTGATTTCTCACAGCTTGAGCCTTCTTCTCCCAGGATGGAACGTGAGAATGGTGTGGTGGTAATCGGTTTTTTCGGTACTACAGGCCATGGCCGTGCAGTAGATGCTGTCGTGGGTGCGTTGAACAAAGTCGCGCACTTGTCGCCGAATGTTGTGTTCGAGTTCTTTGGCCCCAGAACAAAAAACTTGGAATCGCTTCCCCGTGTGACTTTCATTCCCTATGAAGCGGATTCCGCGGCTTCACTTAGAACGTTAGCCTATCGTCGCTGGGATGTAGGATTGGCTCCGCTCGAAGTAAATGATTTCAATCGAGCAAAATTGCCAACGAAATATCGCGACTATGGGGCATGTCACATAGCTGGTGTCTACAGCCGATTGGATCCCTATGAAGCTGTGGTAATTGACGGCGAAACGGGATTTTTGGTTGATAACACCGAAGATGCCTGGGTCGAAGCGCTGTTGCGCCTGGTGAATTCTCCTCACTTGAGGAGTGGCATGGCTGCCGCGGCTCACGCTCATGTCAAGTCGGAGCTGAGCCTCGAGGTTGCGGTGGATAGCTGGCGCAGCTTGCTCAAGAAGTTCTCGCCCCCCCCGGCCAGCCAAGAAGAAATTCGAGCCAAGCTGGAGCGAAGGATCCAGATACTTGAGACGAGACTTAACCATCGGATTCAGCAGCTACAGATGATCAGGGCTTCTTCAAAGAGGCTCCTTGGTGCTTACCGTTTTCCGGCCAGATTGCCCTGGACCCCGAGAGGACTGGCGTTGAGGTGTCTGAAGCTAGTAAACAGGAAGTATGTTCGCGCAATCGGGCATGCACTGATGCCCGTCGTCGATAATGAACTGGCTCGAGAGATATTGGGTCATCCTCATACGATGGTGGACCCGCATTTCGATCTCAGCAGGAATCTTCAGGAAACACCTTACGTCGAATATCCGATAGCTTACAGTGGGAAACCCATTGAGGCGAACATTGTTCGAGTTCTCTACGCAGCAACCATCCCGGCAATTGGTGGTCGGGTAGGAGTAGAAATAGTCAACCATGAAGACAAGATCGTTAAACACTCCCTGCTCTCGATAGAAGATCTTCCTGCCAATCAGGTAGCCGAGTTCAAGACCGATGAACTGAATATATTGGAGGAAGGCTGGAGAATTAGGTTCTTTGCTCGTGACTCCGACAGTCCGATATATGTATACGAGTATCTGGAGTCGGATGATAGGCATCTGACCATGGCGGTATTTTCGTTTGGCCTTGCCGATCAGTGAATCGAATGTGTCGTGAGTACTCGTCAGTGCGATACCTTCGTCCATCTCAGAAGGCGTCGCACGCCTGATTGGACTAGGATGCGAACTCCACCCTCGCGATAAAGATTCACTGCTTGCCGCAGGTCACGGAGCAACAGGTACCCTGCCAGGTGGGCGAACCAGCGCGAATATCGGATCGGATTCAAGCTGGCGGTCCTGAGGGGCAATGCGAGGAGTTTGCTTCTCCAGATGGGCGCAACCTCCTGCAGTCCGTGGCGATCCTGCACATTTTGCCGAGCTGCGTCGCCGAGTTTGGCGCAGAATGGGCGGTCGGAAGCCAAGAAGAGAAGCGCCTTCTTCCATTCCAGTTGGGTGTTTGGCACAAGAAGGCCGTCGTTGAGGTGCGACACGCAGTCACTGTAGGGGAGAACCGCGCTGTATATCCCCGCTATGGATAGTGCGCCATATTCCCTATATTTATTATTTGTCTTACACCGACTGAAAGAGTCGTCCTGGAGAGGAGCCAGGCCGACATTCCAGCCGCGTGATTGCTTGAATTCGATAAACTCATCGTAGCTCTCCAGCGCGGCGAAATGCTTGACTTTCCCTTTCAATGGAGCGGGAGGCGGGGATCCGATGAATTCAAACTCAAACATTCCTGGGTGCGTTGACAGCAGCGAATCTATGGCCTTTGCCACTTCATCAAATGCCTCACCCCGATCAGAGCCGGCATAGCCTACGCGCAAGGGACCCAGGGGAGAAGGACGGACCGACATATCGATACGGGAAAAATCCATCGGCGCAGGAAGCAAGACGACCTCTACACCGGGAAATCTCCTCGAGATTTCGTTGCCAAGTTGCCGGGAGTTGACGATAACGAATGCTGCATTAGCTACGAAGCGATTGAGACACGTCTGTACGTCGGATCTAGCGTAATGCTTCGCTACGTGATTGGCGGCGTTATACTCCCATAGATTGTCATCAAGATAATAGGCGTAGCGGGCCCCGGCCTTCTTCAGCCAATCGGGCAGCCACGCGTACTTCGGATCACAGACACGTGAGAACAACAGCGGCGTAGCGCTTGCGTCGGCAGGTTGAATTTCATCAATAAGGATTTTCCTGGCAACGACTGGCCCGGGAAAATTAATCACCTGACCGAGGATCTTGGTGGTCGGTATGTCACCGTCAGCGACTATGGTGAATGTGGCAGTCATGAAAGATCAGGGTCCGATATCCAGCACACGGCGCATGGCATTTGCACCATTCTAGTGGCATAAATGCTCAGTCCCTGGGCAGAAGGCCCTAAGTTTCTCCTTTGATTCTTTTTAGCTCCGACAGACGCTCATCGGCAATTTGCGTCATGGTCGCAAGTTTGCTCTCTGCTTCGCGAAACATTTCCAATCGCCTGTCCGCTGCATCACGGTAAATGAACAGCGATTCAGTCTTCTCATTCAGATCTTTGACTAGTTCACTACGAAGTCGGCGCTCATTCTGAAGCTCTTCTTCAAGGCGAGCCGCTCGATCGTCGAGGCCGGATCCGCCATTGAAGGAAGGACGGCCAAGCTTGTCAGCCTTACTCGACTCGGTCTCCAGGCGCGTTGTTAGATCGGCAATAATCAAACTACGCTCATCGGCTGCCTCCAACGCTCGTCTGATTTCCACCTCTGTTCTGATGTGGCTCTCTGCGAAGCTGTGCTGACGTCTCTGCATCAGGTCCCGCAAGGAGAGCAGGACGACCTCATGTTCGTCGGGTGTTCTGCCGTTTTGCGCTGAGAATCGGGCTTCCTCGTTGGCGAGCATCCCTCTGGAGAGGGCCATGCGCGAAGTCTCGTAAATCTGAGGAACATCGATCACGTAAATGCTGTGTTCCAGTATCAAGAGTTCGCATGCGACAGCTTCCTCGTGAGTCAGCGAGAGCTGGAGGTCTCTGCGGATCACGTCATTCTCGGTCAGCATGGCGGGTGACAATCGCTCATTCCGCTCCGTGCGCGCGTACTTTATCGCCAGATCCATGTAGCTCTGAAACAGTCTTCCCAAAGAAGAGGGGAGGCCAACGCCATGCTCGATCGCTAGCACCTCATCTATGAAAACCACGGGATACCGGTTCAGGATTCTAAGCCACAGGTCCCAATCGCATAGACGTTTCAGAATTACATGCGGGTCATACCAGCCCACTGTTTCAATGGTTTCACGCCGAACCACCACGCAAACATTAGGAACAACGTTGTTCCCCGCATGCATGCTCGCCATATCCACCGGAGCACCGATCTCAAACCAGCGGTCACCTTCAAGCTGGGCACGTGCTTTGCCGTAAGCCATTCCTGCTTCGGGATTGGCATCCAAAGCATCGATGAGCTTTTGCAGATGTTGTGGCTCAAGCTCACAATCGTCAAACAGCCAGGCAAAAAAATCACCTTGAGCAAGATGGAAGGCTCGTGCGAGCGCCAGAGGGGGGAGCCGGTATTCCGTTCGATTCGAAAGACCTTGAGGCGAGAATCCTCCAATGCTTTCTGATTCAGATAGTCCGCTGTGCCATCAATGGAGCCATCATCAACGACAATCAGCTCGAAGTCCGTGAATGATTGATTCAGTGCACTTTCGACAGCGCGCGCAAGCAGCCCATCGCGATGACGGGCAACCGTGGGCAGGAACATTGTGACTTTCGGACCGCTCAAGAAGATTCTCCCGTTCCGGTGGAGTATGGCTTACCTACCCACGAAGCGGTATTCAAGTGGATCGGAAACACGCTGATCATCCTCAACCAAGAGCGATGAATACGAATCCAAGCTTACTAATAATTGATTACATCAAAGCTGCACATCGAGCTCCGGCAACAACTTGAACAAATCCCCCACCAGCCCGATGTCCGCAATTTCGAAAATCGGCGCTTCGGCGTCCTTGTTGATGGCCACGATGGTGCCGGCGTCCTTGATACCGGTCAGGTGCTGGATGGCGCCGGAGATGCCGACGGCCACGTACAGTTCGGGGGCGATGATTTTGCCGGTCTGGCCGACCTGGAGTTCGTTGGGGACGTAGCCGGCGTCGACCGCGGCGCGGGAGGCGCCTACCGCCGCGCCCAGCTTGTCGGCCAGGTCGTAGATGATCCTGAAGTTCTCGGCCGAGCCAACGCCGCGGCCGCCGGAGACGACGCGCTTGGCGCTCTGCAGGTCGGGACGATCGGACTTGCCGGCGGCCAGGCCGAGGTAGCGGGTGTGCGAGGGTAGGGCGGCGTCGGCGGAGACCGTTTCGACGCTGGCGCTGCCGCCCTTGGCGGCTTCCGGCCAGGACGCGGTGCGAACGGTGGCGACGACGGTCTGGTCGGTCGGCGCCTCGACGGTGATGATCGCGTTGCCGGCGTAAATCGGGCGCTTGAACACATGGCTGGCTTCCACGCTCATCACGTCCGAGACCTGGGCCACGCCCAGCAGGGCGGCGACGCAGGGCATCAGGTCCTTGCCGAAGGTGGTGGAAGGCCCGAACACGTGGGTGTAGCCGGCGGCCAGCTGCGCGATCTGCGGAGCGAGCACCTGGGCGATGGCGTTCGCATTGGCGGGGTTGGCCACGGCCAGCACGCGGGCAACACCCGCGATCTGCGCCGCTTCGGCGGCGATGCCGGCCGGGTCGGCGGCCAGCACCACGACATCGATGCTGTCGGGCTTCACGGCCTGGGCGGCGCTGACGGTCTTGGCGGTGGCGCTGTTGAGCTTGCCGTCCAGGTGTTCGGCGATGACGAGGACTTTGGACATTGCGGAATCTCCAGAATTCTGGCGGTGGCGCGCCGGCGTTTCCGCGTCGCGCCTCCGCCGCGACCCTCTTCCCGGGGAAGAGGGAACGGTGGGGTTACAGCAGGCCCTTGGCCTTGAGGGCGGCGACCAGCTCGGCCGCGTCCTTGACCATCACGCCCTTGCTGCGCTTGGCGGGTGCGGCGTAGTGGGTGGTTTTCAGGGTGTCGGCCGCCTGTACGCCGAGATCGGCCAACTGCAGGGTCTCCAGCGGCTTGCTCTTGGCCTTCATGATGTCCGGCAGCTTGATGAAGCGCGGTTCGTTGAGGCGCAGGTCGGTGGTGACCACTGCCGGCAGGTCGACTTCCAGGGTTTCCAGGCCGGCATCCACTTCGCGGGTCACGGTGGCCTTGTCGCCGGCGATTTCCAGCTTGGAGGCGAAGGTAGCCTGCGGGCGGCCCCACAGGGTCGCCAGCATCTGGCCGGTCTGGTTGGCGTCGTCGTCGATCGCCTGCTTGCCCAGGATGACCAGTTGCGGCTGCTCCTTTTCGATCAGCTTGAGCAGGGTACGCGCGGCAGTCAGCGGCTGGATCGGCTGGTCGGTGACCACGTGGATGGCGCGGTTGGCGCCCATGGCTAGGCCGTTGCGCAGGTGCGCCTGGGCGTCGGCGGGAGCAATCGTGGCGACCACGACCTCGGTGGCGATGCCCTTGTCGCGCAGCCGCAGGGCTTCTTCCAGCGCGATTTCATCGAAGGGGTTGGCCGACAGCTTGACGCCATCGGTGACCACGCCGGACCCGTCCGGCTTGACCTGGATGCGGACGTTGTAGTCCACCACGCGCTTGTAGGCGACGAGAATCTTCATCCTCTGGGAATTCCTTCAGTGCTACGGAGAGGCCCGGCCGCGGCGGCTGGCCGAGGGCAGAACGCTGATTCTAGCGGTCAGCCGATATCCGTGCGAGTCCGTACGGTGCCGTTCGCGAGCCTCGCCGCCAGGGCCTCGGCCAGCCGGTCGGCGGCCTCCGGGGCCTGGGCGAAGAACAGCGAAGGTTCGGTCAATTCGAGTTCCAGCAGGCGCGGCACGCCGTCCGCGCCGCGCAACAGGTCCACGCGCGCATAAAGAAGGGGAGCCTCCAGCTTGAGCAGCCGGGAGGTCGCCGCCAGCACCTGATCGGCCAACCGCCGTTCGTCGTCGGCGGGTTCCCGCGCCTGGATGTCGCCGAAGGCATGCGGATCCGGCGGCGGCGCGTCGCCGGTCTTCAGCAGCGCGGCCTTGCGGATGGCGTGGCTGTACCCGCCCTCGATGTGGATGAGGGCGGTTTCGCCGTCGGCGTCCACCGCCGACAGATAGGGCTGGAGCATCGCGCTTCGGTTGGCATCCAGCAGGCGTGCCAGATGGTTGCCGGCGGCGAACTCCTGGTCGCGTCGATAGCGCTGGGTATCGCGGGCGCCGGCGCTGACGGTCGGCTTCACCACGAATTCCGCGCACGGGTGTTTTGCCAGGAACGCCTGCAGGGCCTCCATCGGTTCGGCATCGGGCTCGACGAACTCCGTCGGCACGACGGGCACGCCGAGTGCGGCCAGGTCGGCCAGATAGTGCTTGTCGGTGTTCCAGCGGATCACCGGCAATGGATTGAACAGTGCCAGGGAATGCGCTGCACGCTCGCACCACGCCATGAACTCGGCCAGGCGCTCGGTGTAGTCCCAGGGCGAGCGCAGCAGTGCGGCGTCGAGGCGGTTCCAGCCCACCGAAGCGTCGTCCCAGGCGAGTGCGCGGGCGGACAAGCCCGCGTGTTCACAGGCGGTCAGCAACGGCGAAAGATCTTCGTCGTGGCCGGTGGCGGAGATGGCGGTGATGAGGGCGATGGCGGTCATGGCATGCAGTGTAGGGGGCATGGTCGCGCGGGTGTTGCCATTGCCCGAAAGTACCTGTTGCGTCGGGGGGGCATGGGTAGAATGGCGGACATTTCCCGAGATGGACCCTGCCAATGGCTGAAACCGCGAACGCGGCCCCCAAGACGGGCAAGCAGAAACTCTATCCCAGCGCCGCCGCGGCCCTGGAAGGCATCGTCGCCGATGGCCAGACCCTTGCGGTCGGCGGGTTCGGCCTGTGCGGCATTCCGGAAGCGCTGATTGCCGCGCTGCGGGACAGCGGGGTGAAGGATCTGACCGCCATTTCCAACAATGCCGGCGTCGATGGGTTCGGCCTGGGGCAACTGCTGGCGACGCGCCAGATCCGGAAGATGATTTCGTCCTACGTGGGCGAGAACAAGGAGTTCGAACGCCAGTACCTGGCCGGTGAACTGGAGCTGGAATTCAATCCCCAGGGCACCCTGGCCGAGCGCCTGCGTGCCGGCGGCGCGGGCATCCCGGCCTTCTTTACCCGTACCGGCTACGGCACCGTGGTGGCGGAGGGCAAGGAGACCCGCCAGTTCGGCGAGCACTGGTACGTGATGGAGACGGCGCTGGTCGCCGATGTCGCCTTGGTCAAGGCCTGGAAGGCGGACAAGGCGGGCAACCTGGTGTTCCGCAAGACCGCGCGCAACTTCAATCCCGCCTGCGCGATGGCCGGAAAAATCTGCGTGGCGGAAGTGGAGAAGGTCGTCGAAATCGGCGAGATCGATCCCGACCACGTGCATCTGCCGGGCATCTATGTGGACCGCATCGTCCACAATCCGAATCCCGAGAAGCGCATCGAACAGCGCACCGTGCGCCAAGGAGACAAGTGATGGCCTGGACCCGTGACGAAATGGCCCAGCGCGCCGCGCGCGAGCTGACCGATGGCGCCTACGTGAACCTGGGCATCGGCCTGCCGACCCTGGTCGCCAATCACATCCCGGAAGGCATCGATGTCTGGCTGCAATCCGAGAACGGCCTGCTGGGCATCGGCCCGTTCCCGACCGAGGACGAGGTGGATGCCGATCTGATCAACGCCGGCAAGCAGACCGTCACCGCTCGGGCGGGCGCCAGCTACTTCGGCAGCCACGATTCGTTCGGGATGATCCGGGGTGGCCACATCGACCTGGCGGTGCTGGGTGCCATGCAGGTCACCGACCGAGGCGACCTGGCCAACTGGATGGTGCCGGGCAAGATGGTCAAGGGCATGGGCGGGGCCATGGACCTGGTGGCCGGGGTCAAGCGCATCGTGGTGCTGATGGAACACGTGGCGAAGGACGGCGGTCACAAGATTCTGCCTCAGTGCGACCTGCCGCTGACCGGGGTCGGGGTGGTGAATCGGATCATCACCGACCTGGCCGTGTTCGACGTGACCCCGGACGGACTGGCCCTGGTGGAAACTGCGGACGGCGTCACCCTTGACGAACTGAAGGTCAAGACCGGCGTCCCGTTCCGGGCACCTTGATGTGGGGCGGCGGGCAGTGGCTTAAGGCAAGCTGTACGAAGCCGCCCCGCCCGTCATGTGAAATCCGGCTTCACGACGGTGGAGCCGGGAGCTGGGGTATATTTCCCCGTTCAGGGGCAACACCAGCCAGATTGAGGGTTCGCATGAAGTTTCGCCTCGGCGCATGCGCCGCCGTAGTTTTGTTGGCCGCGTGTAGCGGCCAGAAGTCCGACAGCCAGATGGCTGCGCTGCATGGCTCCGCAGGAGGCGATTCACTGAAGGCACAGGCCCGGGCGGCGACGCCCACCGGGCGCGACGTTCTGCATTCCATCGCCAACGCGCCGGATCGCGGCACGCTGATGGCGTACAGGAACCAGGGAAAGCCCACCAAGCGCGAAGGCGCCTTCACCTACTATCCGGTGAACATGAGCGAGGCCCATGCCCTGAAGGGCGTGGTGACCGGCCACATGACCGTGCCGATGCCCGATGGCAGCGAGGTCAAGCTCAACTACGAGCGTCACGACGAAAGCATCGACGGCAACTGGACCTGGGTCGGCCGCGTCGAGGGCGGCGACCCGATGCAGGAAGCCATTATCACCTTCGGCGAGGAAGCGGTGTTCGCCTCCATCCCGCAGGGCAAGGGCAAGCCGCCGCTCAGCATCCGTACCCAAGGGAACAGCCTGTACGCCGTCCAGACGGATCCGACCAAGCTTCGTTCGCCGAATGTCGGCCACGAGGACATGGCGCTCCCCGAAGCCAGCACGCTTCGCCAGGCTGTGGCCAACCAGGTCCTGGCCGCCAAGGCGCAGGTTTCGCAGAAGGCGGTTGCTCAGGCGGCCCCGCCCTCCGCAGTCAACACGATTGACGTAGCGGTCGGCTACACGGCTGGATTCCGCACCAAGGGAACCTTGAGTCACGGCGGGGCGACGACGGCGCTGGCGTTCCTTTTCCAGGTGGCGAACCAGGGATTCAGTAACAGCAACGTCAATGGCTACCTGCGCTTGGTCAATGCGCAGGAAGTGTCGTATTCGGATACCGCCACATCCAACCAACTGGCCTTGCATGAACTGACTGGAAGCAACGGTACCGCCAATGTCGCGATTCCCGCAGCTTTGACTCCGCTCCGCACCGCACGTGATCAGTACGGTGCCGACGTGGCGTTGCTGGTTCGTGGCTTCCAGCAGCCCGAGCACCAAGGTTGCGGCATCGCGTGGTTGATTGGTGCCAATGGCGCCAACGTGGATCCCGTCCAGGATGCGCGTTGGGGGTATGGCGTTGTCAGCTACGGCGACGACACGGGCACGGACGGAAATAGTTACTACTGCGAACCGGAAAGCATGGTCCATGAAGTCGGACATTTGCTGGGTTCGGCGCATGATCGCGCCAATGCGACGGGCGCTGCGGGCCGCTACCCATACTCGTACGGTTACAAAAATACCGAAAGGAACTTCTACACCATCATGGCGTACGGCGATCAGAACCAGACGTCCTATCGCTTGTTCTCCAATCCCAACATTCTTACCTGCGGGCAGACCAACCCGGGCCCTTGCGGCGTTGCGAACGAGGCGGATAACGCTCGTAGTCTGAATCAGACGATCCCGGTGGTCGCGCAGTTCAGGGCCACAACTGTTCCCTTCAACAATGGATTCGATATCGCTTACATCGCAAAGCGAGGGGCTTCTGGAAGGACAGAAGTACATACTCTCACTGCAGCCAGCGTATTCCAGACATTCTCGGCGCATATTGCGACTGCACTTCTTCAGGGAACTGCAGACAAGGCTGCGAACTATTTGTTTGGTGACTACAACCTTGATGGCGTCGCGGATCTGTTCCTGGTTCTCAAGTCGGGTACACCTGGCAAGACTGAAGTTCATGTACTGAATGGGACGGGAGGCTACAGCTCCTTCCTCCTGCACGTTGCTACACCGATCGGGACCACGGGATCCGACAATCAGTGGGTCTACCGTCTGGGAGATTACAACGGTGACGGGAGGTTGGATTTGTATGCGATCAACAAGATGGGAGCAGGCGGGCGGACTGAAGTGCATGTTCTGAATGGTGCAAACGCTTTCCAGACCTTCCTGCTGCAGCGAAGCACTGCAGCGATGGCGCTTGGCAACGGTTACTCGTGGGGCCTGGACGTCGCTGATTACAATGGGGACGGCAAGCCGGACTTGTATCTCATTGGAAAAGTTGGAAGCACCGGGCGGACCGAAGTCCACGTGCTTAATGGTGCGAATGATTTCCAGACTTATCTTGCCAACATCGGCACGGTTCTTGGCAGCACCGGAACGGACAACCGCTGGGACTTCAAGGTCGGTGACTACAATAAAGATGGGATTCCGGATCTTTATTGCCTAGATAAGGCTGGAGTGTCTGGCAGGACAGAGAGTCATGTGCTTGATGGCGGGAATGCCTTCCAGACGTTTGCGCTGCATGCCGCGATGGCAGTGGGTGCGGTAGGGTCGTCGCCAGAATCTGAGTTTGAGCTGATTCCAGCGAAGTAACTGCTTCCAGCAACGTTTGCTCCGACTAAAAAGGGCGCTTCAGGGGGACTCTCTGAAGCGCCCTTTGCATTCAGAGTTACGGTGCGTATGGATATCTTGCATGAGCTTGAAAGGGCTCATTGCATATTGCTGCAGCAGTTTCCGTTTTATAGCCGATAGAAATCGCGCCAGCTACGAACAATCGTTCGAGTGCATGTGCGGCGGTTCCGTCTATTTGTCCTTTCTCTGGCTCGAAGTCACTGTGGAAAAGATCCGCATCGAGAAATGGACGAAGTGCATTCAAACGCATCCAAAACATACTGCCGGAGACAAACTCGGTCTCCTGAAGCTGGCATGGCGTCAAACCGAGAAGGCGTGCAAAGAGGGCAGTCTTCTCTCGGTTCGAACCCAAAAATTCCGAGAGTTTCAGCAAGTGGCCTTCAGGAGCGACGATGCCAAGGGCGTCGTCCATGGAAAAGGCCTTGTATATCTTCTCGGCACGCCCGTTTCGAATCAGGCTATCCAGTAGTTCACGTCGCCAGGCGTTCCCATCTGTCCTATGTGCCGAGCGCTTGGTGTGTACCTTCAGAACGACGTCAACGTTCTTCTGGAAAAGCACATGTGCAACACTTAAGAACGGAAGAACATCACGGCCCCTGTTTTCAAAAACAAAACCTCACTCGTGCCCGAGAAACTAGATAGGCGCGACGCTACCTCGTCATAGTGCTCGTGAGTGGTGGTGACATAGAGGCTCCAGCGCAGACCGCTCGCCTCGAAGGACTCTATGATTTCTGAAAACTCCTCCATATACCAAGCATGGATAACTGCATGGCATGTAGGATTCGCGTCCTCGCGACCACGGGAAGAAGAAATTTTAAGCTGTCTTCTTGTTTCTTCCAGGTATGCATAGCCACTATGTGCAGTTGGCTCCAAGATCGCACCTTCGGCCCACTCGTTCCACGCGTTGATGAATATCGGTTGTCGCCCGCCCGATTTCGTTTTCTGTATCGAAATTCTTAGCCAATCCCCATAGCCATACGAAGAAGCGTGCAGGTAGGTTCGTCCGCGGCCACAACGCCGAGGTTCGTTGTCCCACCCGCAGTTCACTCCGGAGTACCGAACATAAGAAACCTGACTACGGTGCTGAAATTCCTTGGACATCGCTCTCCAGTCTGTAACAAGACCTGAATACGCCGGATTAAGCAACGATACTGGAAAGTCCTTAGATTGATGCGAGGACAGGTTCGGTGGGAACTCTACGGCTGCATCAAATCCTATGCTCTCCGGATCTGGTCGCTCAAAGCTTTGCGCGTAGACAAGGTGAATCTCGCCAAGACCATGACTACGACACCAGCTTCGCCAACGTTCCGTGGTTGATGTGATGTCAGGAAAAAGCCCAGGACGATAGATCAATAGAACTGGCTTTCCGTCGAGGCGGAGATAGCGCGAGTCACGCATGTATTCCGCGACGTACTCGATGAACGCAATGTCGTCATCCGGAGAATGCTTCTGTTCGATCAAGATCTCATTGCCGCGCCCATCCCAGGTGCGCGACCATTTCTCGTTCGCCCAGCATAGGCAGAACTGCAGGTCGATACTCTTGTCGTTGAGCCAGTTGCGAAGCGGCGTTTCCAGCAGTGTCTTGCCGCCAAACCAATAGAAGTAAAAGCAGAAGGCGCTGATGCCGTACTCGCGAGCGAGGCGTGCCTGTTCGCGCATGACTTCGGGATTGCGCAGATCGTAGAAACCCAGGTCACCTGGAAGCTTGGGTTGGTGATGGCCTTCGAACTGGGGGAGCGCACGGGTGACATTGCGCCACTCGGTAAAACCCTTGCCCCACCATTCGTCGTTTTCGGGGATGGTGTGGAACTGCGGCAGGTAAAAGGCCACCAGCGTGGCGGGCAAGGGATCCGGCAGGGGTTCCTTGCGATAGGGGACATAGCCGATGGCGCGCTCATCGGAGCGGACATAGGGACGGCGCGCGCGCTCGCCTGAGGGCACCTGGCCGGCGGGGCCGGCAGGAATCAAATCACTGTGTCGATCCAGAAAACGCTGCCGCAGTTTGTCACGGGTCGCGAGCGGCATGGGCATCAGCCTAAAGGCTGTACGCAGTGCATGGAACAGGGCGGTGCGAAGCGGGCGGGGCAGGCGTGATGCCACTCGGTCTGGCCTCAGAGATTCTGGTAATTCGGCCCCGAGCCACCTTCCGGGGTTACCCAGGTGATGATCTCGTAGGGGTCCTTGATGTCGCAGGTCTTGCAGTGGACGCAGTTGGCGGCGTTGATCTGCAGGCGCTTGCCGCGGCTTCCATCCGGCATGGTGTCGTTGACGATTTCGTAGACGCCGGCGGGGCAGAAGCGGGTGCAGGGGTTGTCGTATTCCTCGGCGCAGCGGGTGACGCAGATCGAGGTGTCGGCGACCTTCAGGTGGACCGGCTGGTCCTCGTCGTGTTCGGTGGCGGCGTAGTAGACGCCTTGCAGGCGGTCACGGGGGGCGAGGGTACGCTCGACGTAGTCGCGGCGCGGTTCCTCGTGCTGGCCGATCTTGTCCAGCGAGGACCAGTCCGGTTTGACCTTGAGCGTCCACGGCGAGCGTCCGCCGGTCACAGTTTCCCAGGCGGCGTTGAGCAGGCCGAACCACATGCCCTTCTTGAAGCCGGGCTTGATGTTGCGGACCTGCTTCAGTTCCTTCATCGCCTCGGAGGCGCGCAGGCGCGCATCGAAGCCGGCCGGTTCCAGGCCATTGCCGGCCAGGTGTTCGGCGGCCAGCATGCCGCTGCGGATCGCCTGGTGGGTGCCCTTGATCTTGGGCACGTTGAGCAGGCCGGCGGTGTCGCCGATCAGCAGGGCGCCGGGCATCTCCACCTTGGGCAGCGATTGCCAGCCGCCGGTGACGATGGCGCGCGCGCCGGCGGACAGGATGCTGCCGTCTTCCAGCAGCGGCTTGACCATCGGGTGGTTCTTCCATTGCTGGAAGGCCTCCCACGGCTTGTACTCGGGATCGGTGTAGTCGAGTCCGCTGACGTAGCCCAAGGCGATCTGGTTGTTGTCCAGGTGATAGAGGAAGCTGCCGCCGTAGATCTGGCCGTCCGCGGGCCAGCCCATCGTGTGCACGATCTTGCCGGGGCTGACGCGTCCTTCCGGCACCTGCCACAGTTCCTTGATGCCGATCGAGTAGCCTTGCGGGTCGCTGTCCTTGTCCAGGCCGAAGCGCGTGACCAGCCGCTTGGTCAGGTGGCCGCGCGCGCCTTCGGCCAGCACCGTGACCTTGGCGCGGATGTCGATGCCCTGGGTATAGCCGGGCTTGTGCGAACCATCCTTGGCTACACCCATGTCGCCGATGCGCACGCCCAGCACCTTGCCGCTTTCGTCGTGCAGGGTCTCGGCGGCGGCGAAGCCGGGATAGATTTCCACGCCCAGCGCTTCGGCCTGCGGCGCCAGCCAGGCGCACATCGCGCCGAGGCTGACGATGAAGTTGCCATGGTTGCGCATGCCGGGCGGGACGATGGGCGCCTTGCGGCCGCCGGTCTTGCTGAGGAACCAGAACTCGTCATCCTTGGCCGGCACGCAGATCGGTGGCGGATTGTCGCGCCAGCCCGGCAGCAGGGCGTCGAGCGGCGCCGGTTCGATCACCGCGCCGGACAGGATCTGCGCGCCGACCGTGCTGGCCTTCTCGATCACGCAGACCGAGATTTCCGGGTTCAGCTGCTTCAGCCGGATGGCGAAGGCCAGGCCCGCGGGACCGGCACCGACGGTGACGACGTCGTACTCCATGACATCGCGTTCGGCTTCGGACATGGCTGGGCTTCCTCGTGGCGTTTGGCTGCGGCTATTTTCGGGGTTTGCGCGGGGTGGGGCAAATCCGCGAGCATGGCGCGCGATGACCATACCCCCATTGCCATCGTCGGATGGAAGCTTCGACCTGCCGGACGCGCAGCTGCGCCTGTGGCCGCAATGGCTGGCGCCGGAGGAGGCTGACGCGCTGCTCGCCCGCTTGTTGGCCGGGATTCCGTGGGAAGTGCACCGCATCCGCCTGTTCGGCCGGGAAGTGGATTCGCCCCGGCTGAGCTGCTGGATGGGAGAGCCGGAAGCGCGCTATCGCTATTCCGGGGCGCTGTTCGAACCGCACGCCTGGCATCCGGACGTGAAGCGGCTGGCGTCACGCCTGCGCGATGAGCTGGGCACGCCGTTCAACAGCGTGCTGCTCAATCGCTACCGCAGCGGGCGCGATGCGATGGGCTGGCACAGCGATGACGAACCGGAATTGGGCGAGGCGCCGGTGATCGCCTCGGTCAGCCTGGGCGCCACCCGTCGATTCGCGCTGAAGCACCGCGAACGGGCGGAAACCCGGCTGGCGCTGGATCTGCCGCATGGCAGCCTGCTGCTGATGGCCGGCGACACCCAGCGCCACTACCGGCATGCCCTGCCGCGCACGGCGCGGCCGGTGGGCGAGCGGATCAATCTGACTTTCCGCCTCATCCATCCGGTGTCCGGCCGCGGATAGCGGTCGGCATGCACGGATAGCGTGGAGCAGTGCTCAGGGACGGCTGGCGTCGGTCTGTCCGCTGACCAGCACCCAGCCGGCAACCTCGCCGGTCAGGCTGGACAGCGCCTGTTCGAACGCGGCCGCCACCTGGGCGATCTCGGTTGAACCGGCCGGCCGGACCTGCTGGAAGGTGCGCGAGGCGACCACGCGCTGGCTGCGGTTCTGCACCAGCTTGGCGTTGACTTCGATGGTCGCGGCCGGCACCGATTGGCCGGCGTAGTCGGCCTCGAAGCGACGCACGTCCATCACCAGCCGGTAGTCGCCCAGGATGCCGGCGTCGGCGCTGGAAACGGCGGGAATCCGGCCGGAATCCTCCAGCGTGCGCTGGACCGCGTCCTGCAGCAGTTCGGTCGCCGGCTGCGACCACGAGGCGCCCTTGTAGACCTGCAGCTCGCCCGGCGCCGGGCGCACCGAGATGCGCGGGCTGTCGACCACGCGCGCGGCGGTGGGTTTGGCGATGACCAGCGACCAGTTCACGGTCGGCCAGGCGGGGTCGGCCGTGACGCGTACTTCCGGTGCGTAGATGGTGGTCGGTTCACGCGGACCGCTGCCCAGGATCGAGGAGCATCCGGCCAGCAGGATCAGCGACAGGGAGACGGGGATGCGCAGCGCCTTCATTTGGGTTCGAACTCCTTGGGTGCGTCGCGGCCGAGCAGGTAGCGGGTGGGATTGCCTTCCAGCCGATCGCTGACCCGGCGCAGATCGCGGACCAGGCCGCGCAGCTCGGTCAGGGTCGGGCCGAGCTGGCCCAGGCCGTCGTTGGCGAAGCTGTTGATGGCAGCGCGGTTCTCGCCAAGGATGGCGTCAGCGTTGCCGGCGGCCGAATCCAGTTTGGCGAGGGTGGCGTCCAGCTTGGTCAACAGCGGCGGCAGCTGCCGCACCAGGTTCTGATCGATGCGCTCGATCGCGCCATTGGTGGTGGTCAGGGTGGCGTCGAGTTTCTGCGCCGCGTCGCGCGCGCTGACGATCAGCGATTGCAGGCCTTCGTCGCGGTTGGCCAGCGAGCCGCTGATGTTCTCCAGGTTCTGCAGGGTGGCGGTGATGCTGGCGACATTCTTGTCGCTCAGCACTTCATCCAGGCGTTCGACGATCCGGTTGGCGGTATCGGTGATGTTCTGCAGCGCGGACGGCGCGGTCTGGATGACCGGGGCCTCGCGCTTGTCCACCGAAGTCAGCGCCGGCGCCTGCGGAGTGCCGCCGCTGAGCTGGATGATGGTGGGGCCGGTCAGGCTGGTAATGGCCAGCTTGGCGCGAGTGTCGGTCTTGATCGGGGTGGAGGACTCCACCCGGATGCTCGCCACCACCTGGCGCGGGTCGTTGGGGGCCAGCGACAGCTTGGTGATGGAACCGACGGCGATGCCGTTGTACTGCACCGGGCTGCCGACCGACAGGCCGGTGACCGCCTCGCGGAACACGATCTGGTACTGCTGCCAGGTGCGTTCGGAGGAGTACTTCGCCGCCCACAGGCCGAACAGCAGCAGTGCCGCCGCCGTCACCAGGGTGAAGGCACCGATGAGGACGTAGTTGGCTCGGGTTTCCATGTTTCAGACTTCCTCTTGTTCGGGCTCGCCGCGGGCGGCCCTGGCCCGGGGACCGTGGAAATACTCCTGGACCCAGGGGTGATCGAAGCGCTCCACCTCCGCTATCGGTGCGGTGATCACGACCTTGCGATCGGCCAGTACCGCGACCCGGTCGCAGATAGCGTACAGGGTGTCCAGGTCATGGGTGATGAGGAACACCGTCAGGCCCAACGCTTCCTGCAGGGTCTTGATAAGGCGGTCGAACGCGGCCGCACCGATCGGGTCCAGGCCCGCGGTGGGCTCGTCCAGGAACAGCAGCGGCGGATCCAGCGCCAGTGCGCGTGCCAGGCCGGCGCGCTTGCGCATGCCGCCGGACAGCTGCGCGGGCAGCTTGTTGAGCGCGTCGGCCGGCAGGCCGGCGAGCTTGATCTTCAGCAGCGCCAGTTCGTAGCGCCAGCTGTCGGGCAGTTCGCCGTGATGTTCCTTCAGCGGCACCTGCACGTTCTCGCCCACGGTCAGCGAGGAGAACAGGGCGCCGTCCTGGAACAGCACGCCGGTGTTGCGCTCGATGTGCAGGCGCGCCTGCGGGTCCTCGGACAGCGCGTCGGTGTCGAGCACACGGATGCTGCCGGCCTGCGGGGCGCGCAGGCCGAGGATGGCCCGCATCAGCACCGACTTGCCGGTGCCCGATCCGCCGACCACGCCGATGATTTCGCCGCGCCGCACGTCCAGATCCAGACCGTCGTGCACGACCTGTTCGCCGAACCGGTTGACCAGTCCGCGGACCTGGATGATCGCGTCGTCGTTCGTATCGGCCATCGCGTCACCAGCCCATGTGCATGAACCACAACGCGGCCAGCGCGTCGAGGATGATGACCAGCGAGATCGTCTGCACGACGCTGGAGGTGGTGCGCTCGCCGACCGATTGCGCGGTGCCGGTCACCTGCAGACCCTGCAGGCAGCCGATCAGACCGATCACCAGGGCGAAGACGGGCGCCTTGGACAGGCCGACCAGGAAATGCCGCACCTCCATGGTGTCGTGCATGCGGGCCAGGTACATCTGCGGGGGAATGTCGAGGTCGAACGCGCCCACCGTCACGCCGCCGGCCAGGCCGGCCATCATCGAAATGAAGGTCAGCAGCGGCAGCATCACCAGCAGGGCGACCAGGCGCGGAATCACCAGCAGATCCACCGGGTCCAGGCCCAGGGTGCGGATCGCGTCGATTTCCTCTCGGCTCTTCATCGCGCCGATCTGGGCGGTGAACGCGGACGCGGTGCGGCCGGCCAGGACGATGGCCGTCATCAGCACGGCGAACTCGCGCAGGAAGGCGATGCTGACCAGTTCGACCACGAAGATCTCGGCGCCGAAGTCGCGCAGCACGGTGGAGCCGAGGAACGCGATCACCGCGCCGACCATGTAGGACAGCAGGATGACCAGCGGCACCGCATCCAGGCCGACCTGCTCCATGTGCGAGACGGTGGCGATGGCGCGGAAGCGACGCGGTTCCTTGACCATCCGCGCCAGCTTGACCAGGTTCTCGCCGGTGAAGCTGAGCAGGGCGACGATTTCGCGTCCGTTCTCGCTGACCCGTTCGCCCAGGCGCGACAGCGCGGCCAGGAAGCCGTAGTCGCGCTTGCGCGGCGGGCGATCGTCGGCGACGTCCTCGATGGTCGAGACCAGGGCCTGGTGATCCTGGCGGAACAGCAACGCTTCCGGCGGCAGTTTGCGTCGGCCGGCGAAGCGCAGCAGTTGCAACACACCGGCCGAATCGATGCGGGCGATACCGGTGGCGTCCAGTTCGCTCACCCCTTCGGGTACCTCGCGCAGGCGTTCGGCCACGGTCAGCGCGGTGGCGAGCGTCCAATCGCCCTCCAGCCGCACCCGCGAGGGTTCGGAGGGGTCTGGATGGAACTGCGGGCGTGCGTCGGTTCGGGTCATGGCGTCGCTCGGCCCAGCAGCATACAGGCTATGCCGCTGAACGTAAGCAGGACGCCGACCGCGCCGCGCCGGCCCAGCGGCTCGCGCAGCCAGACCGCCGCGAGGATCACCAGGAACACCGAGGCGGACTCGTTGAGGATGGCGGCGACCGAGGCCGAGGTGTACTTGTAGCCGCCCAGCCACAACACCATCGACAGTCCCTGGCCGACCACCGCGGCGAGGATCAGCCGGTGCCACGGCACCTTGCCGGGGTCGAACGCGCGATGGCGACGCAGGCCCGGCAGGGCGGCGATCAGCAGCAGGCCGGTGACCGCACCGGCCACCCGCAGCACGGTGACCCAGAGCAGCGGCTGTTCCTCGAGGATTCGCTTGACCATCACGATCGCGATCGCCATCAGCGCGATCGCGCTCATGCCAATCAGCACGCCACGCAAAGTGTGGGCGGGATGCGTCCGCCATTCCCGCGGCGGGCGGGTGACCAGCAGCACGCCCAGGCCCACCAGCCCGAAGCCCAGCCATTGGCGCGCGCCCAGGCGCTCGTCCAGCCACAGGAAGCCCATCAGCAGCACCAACGGACTGTAGAGGTTGCCGATGACACCCATGCGGCCGGCACCCAGTTCGTTGAGGGCGCGGAAGTACAAGGTGTCGGCGACGGCGATGCCGAGCACGCCGCTGGCCAGCACCAGCGCGATGTCGCGCATCGGCATCTGCGGCCACTGGCCGGCGTGCAGGAACAGGACCACCGGCGCCAGCAGCGCCAGTATCAGCCCGTTCTTCATCAGGTTGAGCGCCAGCGGCGGCAGGGTCGCGCCCAACTGGCGCGCCAGGATCACGCCCACCGCCCAGGCCGCCGCGCTGCCCAGGGCAAGCGCTTCACCGATACCAATACTCAACGTCCACCTTTATGCTGCGCCGACCGCGATCAGTTTACGCAATACCCTTCAAGTCCCACGCCCGGCGAAGCCGGCTCCAACCTTCGTGACATGTCAGAGAACTCGGCCTCCGCCACCTACGCCCAGCGCATCGCCTTCGTCTGCGAGATCGCCAGCCGCCTGCACAGCTATGGCACCACCGCCCAGCGTTTGGAAGCGGCGGTAGCCGCGCTCTCGCAGCGGCTCGGGCTGGACTGCGAGCCGTGGTCGAATCCCACCGGATTGATCCTGAGTTTCAACGACCCGGCACGGCCGCTGGGCGCCAGCGATACCACCCGGGTGATCCGGCTGGCGCCGGGTGAAAACGATCTGCACAAATTGAGCGAAGCCGATCGGATCGCCGAGGACGTGGTGGCGGGGCGCATGAGCGTGGCCGAGGGGCATACCGCGCTGCGCTCGCTGGATCGCAAGCCCACCGCCCGCTGGCGGGCGATGCAGGTGCTGGCCTCCGGCCTGGCTTCCGGCGCGGTTGCCGGGTTGTGGCGGCTGCCGTGGCTGGATATCGCCACCGCCGGCCTGATCGGCCTGCTGATTGGCCTGCTGGGCCACGTGATCGCGCGACGGCCGCAGATGAAGGAAGCCAGCGACGCGCTGTCGGCGCTGCTGGCGGGTTTCGTGGCGATCCTGATCGCCAACTTCATCGCGCCGCTGAACCTCAACACGGTCATCATCGCGTCGTTGATCGTGCTGCTGCCCGGCATGGCGTTGACCAATTCGGTGAACGAACTGACCAGCCAGCATCTGGTGTCCGGTGTGGCCCGTTTCGCCGGCGCGATGGCGACGATTCTCAAACTGACCGTCGGCAGCCTGATCGCGATCACGCTGGCGGAGCTGGTGGGCCTGTACCCGGAAGTGCGCGCCTCGCGGCCGCAGCCGGAATGGGTGGAATGGTCGTCGATGGTGCTGGCGGCGTATGCGTTCGCGGTGCTGTTCAAGGCGCATCGGCGCGACTACCCGTGGGTGATGGCCGCGGCCTTCGCCGGTTACGGCATCTCGCGCTTCGCCGGCGAAGCCTGGGGCGCGCCGGTGGGCATCTTCCTGTCGGCGCTGGTGCTGACCGCCGCAGGCAACGCCTTCGCGCGTTGGGCCAACCGGCCCGGTGCGCTGATCCGGGTGCCGGGCATCCTGATGCTGGTGCCGGGCAGCGCAAGCCTGCGCGGGCTGATGACGCTGGTCCAGCAGCAGGACGTGGGCGTCGGTCAATCCGCCGTGCTGGGCGTGACCAACATCGTGATGGCGTTGATTGCGGGATTGCTGTTCGGCAATCTGGTGGTATCGGCGCGGAAGAACCTCTGAGCCGGGAATCCGCGGCCGGACCGCGGCGCCACAAAACCAGCCGGCAGAAACAAGAACGCCACGGACTCGGGCCGTGGCGTTTTTTGTTGCTTGCGATGAAACGGATTACTTCTTCTTGATCAGGAAGTCTTCCAGCTTCTTGCCCTTGGCGGTGTGCGCGGCCAGCCAGCGAGGCTGCTTGCCGCGGCCGGTCCAGGTTTCCTTGGGATTGGCCGGATTGCGGTACTTGGGCGCCACCTTGCCGAGCTTGCGGCCGGCGCGCGGAGCGGTCTTGGCGGCGGCCTTGCGGCCACGTGCCGCGGTGGCCTTGCCGGGAACACCGAAGAGTTCCTCGATGGTGTAGCCCTCGGCCTTGGCGAACTTGGTGATCCTGCTGCGTATGGTCGCGATGGGGGTGCGCTTGGCCAACTTGGTCTGTTGCTCGCGGGCCTTCTCGATCAGGGAGCCCAGTTCTTTGGCCGAAAGGCCACGCAAATCAATCGACATCTAATTCTCCGGATGTATGGAAAGGGGTTATCACCTATCCATGGCGGAGTTGCATCTTAGGCCATGGGGGTTTCCAGAAACAAATCGGGGCGGATAATGTCATGTCATCGACATATATCCGCCCCGAATGTCATCCGGATTATCGCTTCAGCCGGCGAGGCGGCGGATCAGCTCCGATTTATCCAGATTCTCCGCTTCGGCGGCCTTGCGGAAGCGATATTCGTAGGTGCCGGCGGCCAGTCCGCGCTCGGACACCACCACGCGGTGCGGAATGCCGATCAGTTCGATATCGGCGAACATCGCGCCCGGGCGCAGGCCGCGATCATCCAGGACCGCGTCGACGCCGTCGCCGATCAGTTCCGCCAGCAATTCGTTGGCCGCCTGATTCACCGCGGGATCGTTCTTGGGATTGATCACGCAGATCGCCACCGACCACGGCGCCATCGGCGCCGGCCAGACGATGCCGTTGGCATCGTGGTTCTGTTCGATGGCGGCGGCGACGATGCGGCTGACGCCGATGCCGTAGCAACCCATTGCCGGCGTCGCCGCCTTGCCGTTCTCGTCGAGCACGGTGAACTGCATGGCCTCGCTGTACTTGCGCCCCAGCTGGAACACGTGGCCGACCTCGATGCCGCGCGCCAGCCGGATCTGTCCGCCGTCGGCGGCGGCCTCGCCGGCGACGACATTGCGGATGTCGGCAACGGTTTCCGGTTCGGCCAGATCGCGGCCCCAGTTCACGCCGGCGATGTGGAAACCGGGCTCGTTGGCGCCGACCACGAAATCGGCCATCGCCGCGACGTCGCGATCGGCGATCACGCGGATGGCCGTGCGCGGATTGATCGGGCCGAGGAAGCCGGGTTCGCTGCCCAGGTGGGCGAGGATTTCCGCTTCGCTGGCCAGGCGGTAGTCGGCCATGCCGGCGACCTTCGCCAGCTTGATTTCGTTGACCGCGTGATCGCCGCGCACCAGCGCCAGCACGAAGCCGCCCTCGGTCATCAGCGCGACCGACTTGACCGTGCGCTGCAACGCGATGCCCATCAGCGCGGCCACGTCCTCGCAGGTCTTCTGGGTCGGCGTATCGATCTTCCGCAGCGCTTCGGCGGCGGCCGGGCGCGGACCGGGCGCGGCCGCCTGCGCGGCTTCCACGTTGGCCGCGTAATCCGAACCGGTGGAGAAGGCGAGCGCGTCCTCGCCGGATTCGGCCAGCACGTGGAATTCCTGCGAGGCGTCGCCGCCGATCGCGCCGCTGTCGGCCTGCACCGCGCGGAAATCCAGGCCCAGGCGGGTGAAGATGCGGGTGTACGCCGCGTGCATGTTGCGGTACTCGCGCACCAGATCCTCGTCGGTCAGATGGAACGAGTAGGCGTCCTTCATGATGAATTCGCGTGCGCGCATCACTCCGAAGCGCGGGCGGATTTCATCGCGGAACTTGGTCTGGATCTGGTAGAAATTCACCGGCAGCTGCTTGTAACTGTTCAGCTCCTGCCGGGCGAAGTCGGTGACGGCTTCCTCCGCGGTGGGGCTGTAGCAGAACTCCTGCTCCTTGCGGTCCTTGATCTTGAGCAGCTGGCCGCCGAACTTTTCCCAGCGTCCGCTCTCGTCCCACAGCTCGCGCGGCTGGATGGTCGGCATGACCATCTCGATGGCGCCGGCGCGATCCATTTCCTCGCGCACGACGGTTTCGACCTTGCGCAGCACCCGCAGGCCCAGCGGCGACCAGGTGTACAGGCCGGCGGCCAGTTTGCGGATCATGCCGGCGCGCAGCATCAACTGGTGGCTGACCAGTTCGGCGTCGGCCGGGGTTTCCTTGGCGGTGCGGAGATGGAATTGCGACAGGCGCATCGAGATTCGGTTTTTCGGGGGGAATGAGCCGCCTATTCTGCCAGCCTTGCGCAATCGGCGCCCGCGCTGCGGGGCGGGCGCGGCGAGTCCGGTGGAACGCGCCGACATCCGCGCGGAGGCGGTGGGGCCGCGGATGCGCGGATCAGTTGGCGGGTGGGACGCAGTACGCCTTTTCGGCCGCCTGGGCCAGCGCCAGCTGGTTGGCGCGCTGGGTATCGTCCATCGCCTGTCCGGGCTTGCCGTCCGCGCCGGCCTGGGAAACCGGACCGCTGCCACGCAGGAGTTCCAGGTTCTTGCGCGCGGTGGTGCACTGCGGATGCTCGACGGATTTGCCAGCGGCGGCGTCGGCCTGCGGAATCGGTTCGCCGCGCGGCGCGATGCGACGGTCCTGGTACTGCTGGCCCGCGGGCGGCTTGTCCGAATAGTGGGTCACGCCCTTGGCGTCCTTCCACTGATAGACGGGGCCGGCGAGGACCGGGAGGCTGGCCACGACCAGGGTCGCCAGCGCCAGCAGCGAAAGGCCGGTGGACGGTCGGGTCGGTGCGCGCACGGTCGGCTCCAGGCGGGGAACGGCAGGAACCGGATTGCAGCATTCCCCCGCCGGGCTGGCAAGCCGGAGCCGGCCGGGCTTGGGCTAAACTGGGACGCATGGACGAAATAAAGCCGCCGCCGCGCTCACGCGGCATCTACCTGTTGCCGAACCTGTTCACCACCGCGGGCCTGTTCGCGGGCTTCTACGCCATCATCGCGGCGGCCGACGGCCAGTTCGTCAACGCCGCCATCGCGGTGTTCGTGGCCGGGCTGATGGACGGCATCGATGGCCGCGTCGCCCGCCTTACCGGCACCAGCAGCGCGTTCGGTGTGCAGTACGACTCGCTGGCCGATCTGGTCAGCTTCGGGCTGGCCCCGGCGCTGGTGATGTATCACTGGTCGCTGTCCGCATTGAAGCTCGACAGTGCCGCGATGGGGCGGGTCGGCTGGGCGGTGGCGTTCCTGTATGCCGCCTGCGCCGCGTTGCGGCTGGCGCGCTTCAACACCCAGGTCGGCACGGTCGACAAACGCTGGTTCGTCGGCCTGGCCAGTCCGGCGGCGGCCGGGCTGATGATGTCGTTCGTATGGGCGTTCGCCGATGGCAGCCTGGGCTGGAACGGCGACGAACTGCGCTACGTGGCGCTGGCGGTGACGATAATCGCCGCGCTGCTGATGGTCAGCCGGATCCGCTTCTGGAGCTTCAAGGGCAGCGGCGAGGGTGGCGCGCGCGCGGACCGGGTGCCGTTCGTGGCGCTGTTCCTGGTGGCGGTGGCGATCGCGGTGTTGTTCATCGACTTGCCGCGGGTACTGTTCGCGGTGGGTGTGGTCTACGCGCTGTCCGGTCCCGGTTACTGGCTGTGGCAACGGATCCGGCGCGCGGAGGCACGGGCGTGAGCCTGTCGCCGCAGGCGTCGCCCTGGTCGGCCGAGCAACAGGGCTGGCTGGCCGCGCTGGGTTACACGGTGTGGTTGACCGGGGAGGCCGCCGCGGCCGAACCGGAGCCGGTGGAAGTCGCCGCGCCTGCGGAGGCGCCGCCGGCCGTGTCCGAACCGGTGGCGGCGGTGCCCGCGATGCACGCGCCGCGCCGCGAAGCCGCGGCGCCCAGGGCGCCCGTGTTCGAACAGGCGCCCGCCAGCGAGCGCCCACGCGCGCCGGCGGTCCGCCCGCGTCCGGCCTCGCGTCTGCCGGACCGGCTGCATTTCGCCCTGATTCGGGCGTCGGGCTGCAATCCGAACGCGGAAGGCGCCGCGGAGATCTTCGCGCAGTGGCCGGCCTCCTCGGAACTGCGCGGCAATCCGGCCGCCAAGCGCGCGCTGTGGCCGCGACTGCGGGCATTGCGCAGGCCGTCGACGCCGTGAGCGCGGTCAGCGTCGAGCCGGGCATCGTTTCGTCGGCCTCGCTGCGGCCGATGCGCGATGGCGACCTCGACGCGGTGATGGCGATCGAACAGCGCGCCTATCCGTTTCCCTGGACCCGCGGGATTTTTCGCGACTGCCTCAAGGCCGGTTATCCGGCCTGGGTGATGGTCGAGCACGGCCTGGTGATCGGCTACGGGCTGATCAGCATCGCCGCCGATGAAGCCCACATCCTCAATGTCTGCGTGACCCCCGAGCGGCAGGGACGCGGCCTGGGCCGATACCTGCTGCGCGCGCTGGTGAAGCAGGCGGGCGATTTGCATGCGGGTCGGGTGTTCCTGGAGGTCCGTCCGTCCAACCTGGGCGCGATCCGGCTGTATCACAGCGAAGGTTTCAACGAAATCGGCCGGCGGCCGCGCTACTACCCGGCCCGCGACGGGCGCGAGGATGCGCTGGTGATGGCGATCGAACTGGTCGCCGGCGACATCGAGAAGATGCCGCCGCTGTAGGGCGGGCGGCCCAACATGCCCCGTGGAAACGATGCGTGCGCGCGAAGCCGTCGCGGGCGCGGGGGGCGTGGCGCCGGGAAAGCGGCACGGTGGGCCGGGGCCCACCGTGCGCAGGGGTCACAGTTTGGCGCGCTGGTCGCGCAGGCCGTTGAGCTGGGTGGTCCATTCGGTCAGGCGCTGACGCTCCTGCTCGACCACCGCCGCCGGTGCGTTCTGCACGAAGGTGGCATTGCCCAGCTTGCCGTTGCACTTGCCGATCTCGGCTTCCACGCGCTTGATTTCCTTGTCCAGGCGGGTGCGCTCGGCATCCAGATCGACCAGGCCCTCCAGCGGCACCAGCAGCTTCAGCTCGCCAACCATCGCCGCGGCGGAAGCGGGGGCCGCGGCGTCCACCGCCAGCCATTCGATGGCTTCGAGCTTGAGCAGGAACGACAGCGAGGAGGCGTGTCGCTCGATCCGCTCGCGATCCTGCGCGGTGCCGGCCTGCAGGAGCAGGCGGACGCTGCGCGAGGGCGCGACGTTCAATTCGCTGCGCACGCGGCGCAGCGCGGTGACCATGGTCTTGAGCCATTCGACATCCGCTTCGGCGCGGGCGAAGTCCTGGCCGGCGAAATCGCTGCTGAGCGGGTAGGAACGCAGCGAGATGGTGTCTCCGGCGATGCCAAGCCGCGGCGCCACCTGCTGCCACAGTTCCTCGGTGACGAAGGGAATCAGCGGGTGCAGCAGGCGCAGCAGCGTTTCCAGCACGTGCAGCAGGGTGTGGCGGGTGCTGTCGGCGGCTGCCGTGTCGCTGCCATTGAGCGCCGGTTTGGCCAGTTCGACGAACCAGTCGCAGAACTCGTTCCAGGCGAATTCGTACAGCGATTGCGCCAGCAGGTCGAAACGATAGTTGGCGAAGTGGGCTTCGGCTTCGGCGGCGGCCTTGGCCAGGCGCGCGAGGATCCACTTTTCGGCGTCGGTGACGGGCGAGGGGATTGCGGCGCGTCCATCGGCGTCGTTGCCCCCATCTGCCCTGCGGGCATCTTCCCCCGTAAACGGGGGAAGAGAGAAGGTGGCGGTGTTCATCAGCACGAAGCGGCTGGCGTTCCACAGCTTGTTGCAGAAGTTCTTGTAACCCTCGGCGCGTCCGAGATCGAACTTGATGTCGCGGCCGTGGGTGGCCAGCGCGGCGATGGTGAAGCGCAGCGCGTCGGCGCCGTGCTGGGCGATGCCGTCCGGGAATTCCTTGCGGGTGGCCTTCTCGATCTTCTCGGCCATCTTCGGCTGCATCAGCCCGCGGGTGCGCTTGGCGACCAGGTCCTCCAGCGAGATGCCGTCGATGATGTCGAGCGGATCCAGCACGTTGCCCTTGGACTTGGACATCTTCTGGCCGTCCTTGTCGCGGATCAGGCCGGTCATGTAGACGTCCCGGAAGGGCACCTTGCCGGTGAAATGATCGGTCGCCATGACCATGCGCGCGACCCAGAAGAAAATGATGTCGAAGCCGGTGACCAGTACCGAGGACGGCAGGTAGCGGTCATAGCCGCGCGCCGCCATCGCCTGCGGATCCGGCCAGCCCAGGGTGCTGAACGGCCACAGCTGCGAGGAGAACCAGGTTTCCAGCACGTCGCTGTCCTGGGTCAGCGCCACGTCGGCGGACAATCCGGCCTTGGCGCGCGCCTCGGCTTCGTCGCGACCGACGTAGCAGCGGCCCTCGGCGTCGAACCACGCTGGAATCCGATGGCCCCACCAGAGCTGGCGGCTGATGCACCAGTCCTGGATGTTCTCCATCCAGTGGCGGTAGGTATTGATCCAGTTCGGCGGCACGAACTTCACCTCGCCGTTCTCGACCCGTTCCAGGCCGCGGCGGGCCAGCCCGTCCATCTTCACGAACCACTGGTCGGTCAGATAGGGCTCGATCACCTGGCCGGTGCGATCGCCGCGCGGCACCTGCAGCTTGTGCGGCTTGGTTTCCACCAGCAGGCCGGCTTCCTCCAGATCCGCCAGCACTGCCTTGCGCGCGTCGTAGCGATCCAGGCCGCGGTACTTTTCCGGCGCGTTGTCATTGATGGCGGCGGTCGGGGTGAACAGGTTGATCAGCGGCAGTTCGTGGCGCACGCCCACCTGGTAGTCGTTGAAATCGTGCGCCGGGGTCACCTTGACCACACCGGTGCCGAACTCGCGGTCCACGTAGTCGTCGGCGATCACCGGAATCTCGCGATCGGTCAGCGGCAGCTTCACCATCTTGCCGATCAGGTGCGCGTAGCGCTCGTCTTCCGGATGCACCATCACCGCGACGTCGCCGAGCATGGTTTCCGGGCGGGTGGTGGCCACGGTCACGCTGCCGCTGCCATCGGCCAGCGGGTAGGCGATCGACCACAGGAAGCCGTCTTCCTCGACGTTCTCCACTTCCAGATCCGAGATCGCGGTCTTCAGCACCGGATCCCAGTTGACCAGCCGCTGGCCGCGATAGATCAGGCCTTCCTCGTGCCAGCGCACGAAGGCTTCGATCACCGCGCGCGAGGGTTCCGGATCCATGGTGAAGGTGCTGCGCGACCAGTCGCCGGAAGTGCCCAGGCGGCGCATCTGTCGCTCGATGATGTCGCCGGACTCGGCCTTCCACTCCCACACCTTGCCGATGAAGCCGTCGCGGCCGAGGCCGTCGCGGGTCAGGTTTTCCTGGCTCAGGTTGCGCGCCACCACCATCTCGGTGGCGATGCCCGCATGATCGGTGCCGACCTGCCACAGCGTGTCGAAGCCGCGCATGCGGTGATAGCGAATCAGCGCGTCCATGATGGTCTGCTGGAACGCGTGGCCCATGTGCAGGGTGCCGGTGACGTTCGGCGGCGGCAGCAGGATCGTGTACGGCTCGCCTTCGCCGCGCGGCTTGAAATGGCCGGCGCTTTCCCACTCGGCGTACAGGCGGGATTCGAAGGTTTTCGGGTCGTAGCTGGAGGCGAGATCGGTCATTGTGGCGAGAATCGGGAATAGGGAATGGGGAATGGGAAGGAGCGGGGAATCGGCTGTCTGCTTTGACGATTCTCCATTCTCGATTCCCGATTCCCGTACTACATGTCGTACTTGTTCACGTCGAAGCCGCGCGCCTTGTACTGCTTCCAGCGCTCGCGCAGCGGGTCGCGCGCCGCCGGATCGGCGGGGACCACTTCCAGCACGCGTTCGCAGGCGCCGGTATAGGCGTCGTCGCGCAGGTTGATCACCAGCGTGCGCGGGGGCGCGTCGAAATCGGGCGTGGCGATCAACACCGGGGTCAGATCGTCTTCCTCGTCGGTGCCGGCGATCTGGTGCGGGATGTAGGCATCGTCGTCGAACGACCACAACAGCTCGTCCAACGCTTCGGCCTGCCCGGCATCACGCGCCAGGATCAGCGTCCAGTGGTTGCCGTCGTAGGCCTTGCGCGCCAGCTCGCACACCAGCCGCAACGGCTCCTCCAGGAACCGGGGCTTGGCGATGAGGTAGAAGTCGGCGCGCATCAGGCTGGGAATCGGGAATGGAGAATCGGGAATCGGGAAACAGCGGTGGCCGGCACGTGCGTGCCGGCCGTTTCGGTCGTGCAGGAGTTCGCTTTCACGATTCCCTATTCCCGTTGATCAATTCCCGGCCGCGCCTGCGGCGCGGTCGAGCAACCACTGCGCCAGCAGCCCGACAGGCCGGCCGGTGGCCATGCCGCGCTTGCCTTCGTCGTTGGCGACGCCGGCGATGTCCAGGTGGGCCCAGCGCTGGCCTTCGGTGAAGCGGGCCAGGAAGCAGCCGGCGGTGATCGCGCCGGCCCAGCGGCCGCCGATGTTGTAGACGTCGGCGAAGGTGGAATCCAGCTGGGTCTGGTATTCGTCCCACAGCGGCAGGCGCCAGGCGCGGTCGAAGACCTGCTCGCCGGCGGCCAGCAGTTCGTTGGACAGATCGTCGTGCTTGCTCATCAGGCCGGTGGCGTAGCGGCCCAGGGCGACGATGCACGCGCCGGTCAGGGTGGCGGCGTCGACCAGCGCCTGCGGCTCGAAACGCTGCGCGTAGGTCAGCGCGTCGCACAGGATCAGGCGACCCTCGGCGTCGGTGTTGCCGACCTCGATGGTCTTGCCGGACATGCTGGTGATGACGTCGGAGGGGCGGTAGGCGTTGCCGTCGATGGCGTTCTCGACCGCCGGCACGATCACCACCAGGTTCAGCGGCAGCTGCATCTTCACCGCCGCCACGAAGGCGCCGAGCACGCTGCCGGCGCCCAGCATGTCGTACTTCATTTCCTCGATGCCGCCCTGGGTCTTCAGGTTGACGCCGCCGGTGTCGAAGGTGATGCCCTTGCCGACCAGCACGAAGGGCTTGGCGTCGCCGCCGTTGTTCCACTTCAGCACGATCAGGCGCGGCCGGTTGGCCGAGCCGCGGGCCACCGCCAGCAGCGAACCCATGCCGAGGGCTTCCATCTGCGCCTCGTCCAGCACCTCGCATTCGGCGCCGTTGTCGGCGGCGAATTTCTGCGACTGCTCGGCCAGGTAGGCGGGGTTGCAGATGTTCGGGGGCAGGTTGCCCAGTTCGCGGGTGAACTGCACGCCGGCCGCGATCGCCACGCCCTGGGCCAGCGCCTGGGCGTCGTCGCCGGACACGGCGAAGCGGGCCAGGCCGGGTTCGTCGTTCTTCTTCTTGCCCAGGGTGGCGGTGTAGCGGTAGCAGGCGTGGTCGGCGGCGATCACCGCCTGGCGGATCTTCCAGGCCGCGTCGCGCTCCTTGACCTCGACCTCGGCCAGAGTGAACAGCGCGCTGGTCGAGGGGCCGGCCTTCAGCGTGCGGGCGGCGTCGCCGACCGCCTTCAGGTACTGTGGCACCCCGAATTTCGCCGCTTCGCCCAGCCCCACCACCAGCACGCGCGGCGCGGTCACGCCCGGCAGGTCGTGCAGGAGCGCGGTCTTGCCGGTCTTGCCGCTGATGTCGCCGCGCGCGACCAGGGCCGCCAGACGGCCGCCGCTGGCGGCGTCGATGGCCTGGGCGGCCGGGGTCAGGGTCTTGTCGCCAAAGGCGCCAACCACCACGCAATCGAAGCCGGCGCTGGCCGGGGCGTCATGGTTCAGGGTGAATTCCAGGGTCATTGAGCAGATTCCATGGCCAGTTCCGTACAATCGCGGGTCCTGTCGGAGGGCGGGCTTCCCGAGCGGAAGCGCGAGACCGCCGTCTGCCGACGCCAGCGAACGAACCCCGGATTGTAAAACAAGCACGATGCCGAAGCTGGACCGCTACCTGTTCCGCGAATTCACCCAGAGCTTTCTGGCCACCCTGATCATCCTGCTGATGGTCAGCGTGGGCGGCGTGATGGCCGACATCCTGGGCAAGGTGGCCGACGGCAAGGTGCCGGCCCGCCTGCTGCTGTCCCAGCTGGGCCTGCAGTTCCTGGGCTATCTGCCCTACATCCTGCCGCTGGCGCTGATGCTGGGGCTGCTGCTGGCCTTCTCCCGGCTGTACCGGGACTCGGAAATGGCGGTGTTCACCGGTACCGGGGTCGGCCCGCGCCGCCTGCTGAGGCCGCTGCTGCTGCTGGTCGTGCCGGTGGTGGCCGCGGTCGCGCTGTGCTCGCTGTGGTTGGGCCCCTGGGCCAAGCGGACCGGCGAGAACATGCTGGATCAGGCCAATCGCAGCCTGGTCGTGTCCGGGCTGGAAGCGGGCAAGTTCACGGTGCTGTCGAACGGCACCGTGGTCTACGTCAGCGGCATCTCCGCCGACGGCACCACCCTGAACCGGGTGTTCATGCACCGGCAGAAGGAGGATCGCCTGGACGTGGTCACCGCCCAGCACGGGCAGATGTTCTTCGAGGGCCAGCGCAAGCGCTACCTGCGGCTGAGCGACGGATTCCGGGTCGAGGGCCCGGCCGGGGAAGGTCTGGATTACCGGCTGATGCGCTACGCCAGCAACGAATCGGCGCTGCCGGATCGCACCGACACCCTGGATCACGACGATCCCGAGGTGCTCTCCACACCGGCCCTGCTGGGCGACGATCGGCCGGGCGCCAATGCCCAGCTGCACGCCCGGCTGACCCCGCCGCTGCTGGCGCTGGCGTTCGCGCTGCTGACCTTGCCGCTGTCGCGCAGTTCGCCGCGACAGGCCCGCTACGGGCGGGTGATGCTGGGGTTCCTGGCCTATCTGGTCGGGGTGAGCCTGATGTTCAACGGCACCCAGTTGCTGACCGACGGCAAGCTGCCGGGCTTCATCGGCCTGTGGTGGCTGACCCTGCCGCTGCTGGCCGCGGCCATCTGGTTCTATCTGCGTGACGGCAAGCTGGGCCGTCCGAGGGCGCGCGCATGAGGCTGCGTCCGAATCTGCACGATCTGTATGTTGGCCGGGTGGTGCTGGCCACGGTGTTGCTGACCTGGGCGGTGCTGGTCGGCCTGGACCTGGTGATGGCGCTGTCCAACGAGGTCAGTGACATCGGCAAGGGTAACTACACCTTCGGCCACGCGGTGGCCTGGCTGGCCTACACGGTGCCGCGCCGCGCCTACACGATGTTCCCGACCGCGGCGGTGATCGGTTCGCTGATGGGCCTGGGCCAGCTGGCGGCCAGCTCCGAGCTGACCGCGCTGCGCGCGCTGGGCCTGTCGCGGCGGCGCCTGAGCATCTCGGTGGCGGCCGCGCTCGGCATCCTGACTGCATTGATGGTGTTCAGCGGCGAGACCCTGGGCCCGTGGGGCCAGCGCCAGGCCGACGTGCTGAAGAACAGCGCGCGCAGCGGCGACGTCGCGGTGGATCGCTTCTCCGGCCTGTGGGCGCGCGAAGGCAACACCTTCATGTACGCGCAGAGCGGCGAGGAGCGCAAGGAAGACGGCCGCAACTGGTTGCAACTGCGCGATGTCCGCCTGTACGAACTGGCGCCCGACGGCCGCCTGGCCTCGATCGCCCACGCGGCGACCGCCGAGCATCTGGAAGGCCACTGGCTGTTGAAGAACGTGCGCCGGACCACCTTCCACGCGCGTTCGGTGACCCAGCAGCAGGTGCTGGGGGAGCGCTGGGAATCCAAGCTCGACGCGGCGGTGCTGTCGTCCGGCCTGACCAAGGCACGCAACCTGCCGACCCGCGAACTCGGCCAGAACATCGACTACCGCAAGCGCAACGGGCTGGATGCGCGCGAGTACGAGGATCTGTACTGGAGCCGCTGGTTCTATCCGCTCAACGTGCTGGCGCTGTGCCTGGCGGCGATTCCGTTCGCGTTCGGCAGCCTGCGCAGCGGCGGCATGGGCAAGCGCCTGTTCCTGGGCATCATCTTCGCGGTGAGCTTCTGGGCGCTGCAATTGCAGTTCGTGCGCCTGGCCAGTGCCTTCCACATGGACTTCCGCCTCGCCTACGCGATGCCACCGATCCTGCTGCTGGCGGTGTCGGCCTGGATGTTCCGACGGCGCAGCGCATAGCGCCGCGCCGCGCCCCGACTCACTTTCCGTGACGGGGTATCGAACGCGCCGCAGCGCGCCGCTAAAACAACGTGTCAGCGCCTCTGCTTCGGCAACCGGATCATCCGCGTCCCGCCGAAACGGTCATGCCGCACCTCGACCCATCCTCCGCGACGGGATGTCGAACGCACCGCAGCGCACCTGTGAAAAAAGTTGTCAGCGCTTCTGCTTCGGCAGCCGAATCATCCGTGTCCCGCTGACCCGGTCGTGCCACGCCAACCGTTCCCGATCGACCCACGCCCACCAGAACCCCAATCCCGCCAATCCCAGCGACAGCGTGGCGACGGCAAACCGCAGCCAAAGCGCGGGCATCGTGGGCGGTCCGCCCTGCGCATCCACGAGCTTCAACCGCCACGGACGCATGCCCAGGGTTTGCCCGCCCCGCGCCCAGCTGAGGGTGGCGTACAGCCCGGCCACGGTCCAGCAGCACAACCAGAGCAGGATCTGCAGCGGGCTGTAGGGTGCGATGTTCTCGCGCGCGGCGTGGTGGCCGAGGAAGGTATAGCCGAGGGTGAATGCCAGCGAGATCAACATCCACAGCGCCAGCACCGGCCACACGTCGTAGAGCAGCGACAGCAGGCGCCAGCCGATCAGGGCGCGGGTTTTTTCGGCGGGTGCGGTGGAGGCGGTCATCGCGAAAGGATAGCGCGCCGCCACGCGCGCGGCGCCAACGGCGCGGGCATTCCCGCATGCGTCGGTGCGCGGATCTGGCCTAAGCTTGCGCGATGACTTCCCGCACGCCCGCCGAGCGCCGCCAGCAAGTGCAGGCGCTGCCCCCCGTTCCCGATGCCGACGCCGCGGTCATCGCGTCGTTCCTGGACGCCACCTGGGCCGAGAGCGGCCTGGCGCGTCCATCACTGGACAGCTACCGGCGGGATCTGGAGGGCTTCGCGCGCTGGCGCAACGGCGCGCACGGCGGCCTGGCGCAGGCCGATCGCGCCGCCCTGTTCGACTACTTCGCCTGGCGCACCCGCGAAGGCTATTCGCCGCGCAGCAACGCCCGGCTGCTGTCGTCGCTGCGCGCCTTCTTTGCCCATCGCCTGCGTCGCGGCGACCGTGGCGACGATCCGACCGCCTTGCTGGATCCGCCGAAGTTGCCACGCTCGCTGCCCAAGGCGCTGGCCGAATCGGAGATCGACGCGCTGCTGGCGGCGCCGCTGACGGATACGCCCGAGGGACTGCGCGATCGGGCGATGCTGGAGCTGATGTACGCCGCCGGCCTGCGCGTCAGTGAACTGGTCAATCTGCCGGCCACCGCGGTCAACCTGCGCCAGGGCGTGATCCGGGTGACCGGCAAGGGCAGCAAGGAGCGGCTGGTGCCGCTGGGCGAGGAATCGCAGCACTGGCTGGAAACCTATCTGGCGCAGGCGCGGCCGGCGCTCGCCAACAAGCGCAGCCTGGCGGCGCTGTTCCTCACACCGCAGGGCGAGGCGCCGAGCCGTCAGCAATTCTGGACCCTGGTCAAACGTTACGCCGCAGTAGCCGGTATCGATCCGGTGCGAATCAGCCCGCACGGCCTGCGCCACAGTTTCGCCACCCATCTGCTCAATCGCGGCGCGGATCTGCGCGCGCTGCAACTGCTGCTGGGCCACAGTTCGCTGTCCACCACCCAGATCTATACCCTGGTCGCCCGCGAGCATCTGAAACAATTGCACGGCAAGCATCATCCGCGCGCCTGAGACCCGGTTAATCGAACTGACTCGGGGCTGTGCGAGAATTGCCCGCATCCTGACTGGCCGCCCCGGCGGAATTGAAACGAGATGCCGATGACCCGCCTTCTTTCCGTCGCGCTGCTGGGCGCTTTCAGCCTCACCGCTTGCGCGCAGGCACCGCAGGCGCCGGGCGCCGACAACAAGACCGCGCCGGCTTCCGCCACCGCGGCCACCGGTAGCGGCGGTCCTGCCGATGCCAAGGTGCGCGAGGCGATCAAGCGGCTCAATCCGCAGATCAGCGTCGAATACATCGGCGTGGCGCCGCTGCCCGGCTTCCGCGAGGTGATCGCCGGCGGCCAGCTGGTCTACATCAGCGACGACGGCCGTTACCTGGTGCAGGGCGCGGTGGTCGATCTGCAGGGCGGCAACCGCGAACTGATGAAGGGCAGCCCGGCGATGGCGCGCTATCGCGCCGACCTGCTCAAGTCGGTGCCGCACGCCGATCGCATCGTGTTCTCGCCGCCGAACGCCAAGTACACGGTCAGCGTGTTCACCGACATCGAATGCGGCTACTGCCGCAAGCTGCACAGCGAGATTGCCGAGATCAACCGGCAGGGCATCGCGGTGGAATACCTGGCGTTCCCGCGCATGGGCCTGGGCAGCCAGGACCACAAGGACATGATCTCGGTCTGGTGCTCCACCGATCGCAAGAAGGCGCTGACGGAAGCCAAGTCCGGCCGCCCGGTGCAGTCGCGCGACTGCACCAACCCGGTCACCATGGAATACAACATCGGCCAGCGGGTCGGCGTGGACGGCACCCCGGCGATCTTCGCCGCCGACGGCACCCAGCTGGGCGGATACCTGCCGCCGGCCGCCCTGCGCAAGGCGCTGGACGATCTGGCCGCCGAGCAGGCCAAGGCCGGCGGAGCGCCCTGAGCGGGGATCCCCCTTCCGGGGTGCCAGGAGGCCGGTTCCCTCGCGGGGCCGGCCTTTTTCGTGACCGGAAGCCGTCCTCTGGCGACGGGGGAGGCCGGCGGGTGGCCGGTCGCGGGCGGCGGCCGGGTCCGGGAACCCGGCCTCCGTTACAATAGCGGGCCCCGTCCTGACGGCACGCTCCCACGGTTCCGGACATGATCGTCCTCGAAGGCCAGCCGGCCTTGTCGCAATTCCGCCGCGCGCGGCTCGAAAGCAAGCTCCAGTCCCTGGTTCCCCACGTCCGCATCCGCGGCGCCTGGCACGTCTATTTCATCGATGCCGATGCCTCGGCCAGCCTCGACGAAGCGACCCTGCGCCGCATCCTGCAGGCGCACGAACAGCCCGAGCCGCTGGCCGCGGGCGGGGTTTCCCGCTTCGTGGTGCCGCGCCTGGGCACCCTGTCGCCGTGGGCCAGCAAGGCCACCGAACTGCTGCGCGGCGCCGGCCTGGCACTGCACCGGGTCGAACGCGGCATGCGCATCGATCTGGAAGGCTGGACCGACGACCTGCCCGCCCTGGCGAAGGCGCTGCACGATCCGATGACGCAATCGCTGCTGGCCGCGCGCGAGCAGGCGGCCGCGTTGTTCACCACGCCGGCGCGCGGCGAGCTGGAACGCATCCCCCTGGACCAGCTGGAAAGCGCCAACAGCCGCCTGGGCCTGGCCCTGGCCGACGACGAAATCGCCTACCTGCGCGATCGCTACCGCGAGCTGGGCCGGAACCCGTCCGACGTCGAACTGATGATGTTCGCGCAGGCCAATTCCGAGCACTGCCGGCACAAGATCTTCAACGCGTCCTGGACCATCGACGGCAAGGAAATGCTGGTCAACGGCGGCCCGCAGTCGCTGTTCCGGATGATCAAGCACACCCATGCGCAGACGCCGCAGTACACGCTGTCGGCCTATCGCGACAATGCGGCGGTGGTGGAAGGCTATCCGGCCGCGCGCTTCCGCCCGGACGGGCAGGGCCACTACCGGGTCGAGGCGACCCTGGATTCGGCGTTCTGCATCAAGGTCGAAACCCACAACCATCCCACCGCGATCGCACCGTTTCCCGGTGCCAGCACCGGTGCCGGCGGCGAGATCCGCGACGAGGGCGCGACCGGTCGTGGCGGCAAGCCCAAGGCCGGCCTGACCGGCTTCAGCGTGTCGCACCTGCGCATCCCCACGCTGCCGCAGCCGTGGGAAGCCGAGCGCGCGCTCAACCCGCGCATGGCGCCCGCGCTGGAGATCATGCTGGAAGGCCCGCTGGGCGGCGCCGCGTTCAACAACGAATTCGGCCGTCCCAACCTGCTGGGATACTTCCGCAGCTTCGAACTGGCGCAGGGCAATGCGCTGGCGCGCGCCTACGACAAGCCGATCATGCTGGCCGGCGGCCTGGGCGTGATCGATCGCATCCAGGTGCAGAAGAAAACCCTGTCCGCCGGCGACGCGGTGATCGTGCTCGGCGGCCCGGCGATGCTGATCGGCCTGGGCGGCGGCGCGGCCAGTTCAGTGGCTTCCGGCGAGAGCGCCGAGGAACTGGATTTCGCCAGCGTGCAGCGCGACAACCCGGAAATGGAGCGTCGTTGCCAGGAAGTCATCGACCGTTGCGTGGCGATGGGCGAGGACAGCCCCATCCTGTGGTTCCATGACGTCGGTGCGGGCGGCCTGTCCAACGCCATCCCGGAACTGCTGCACGATTCCGGCGTCGGTGGCGTGATCGATCTGGGCAAGGTGCCCACCGACGATCCTTCGCTGTCGCCGATGCAGCTGTGGTGCAACGAATCCCAGGAACGCTACGTGCTCGGCGTGCCGCAGGCGCGGCTGGCCGAGTTCGCCGCGCTGTGCGAACGCGAGCGCTGCCCGTTCGCCGCGGTCGGCGTGGCCACGACCGAGGAACGCCTGGTGGTGGCCTACGGCGCGACCGTCGGCGCGATACCCGCCGACGCGCCGATCGATCTGCCGATGGACGTGCTGTTCGGCAAGGCGCCGAAGATGCATCGCGATACCCGCCATCCCGCACCGGCACCCTGGCCGGCGCTGGAAACGGCCAAGCTCGACCTGCATGAAGCCGGCCTGCGCGTGCTCGCGCACCCGACCGTGGCGGCCAAGCAGTTCCTGATCACGATTGGCGATCGCAGCGTCGGCGGCCTGACCGCGCGCGACCAGTTGGTCGGTCCGTGGCAGATGCCGGTCGCCGACTGCGCAATCACCCTGTCGGACTATAGCCGCTTCAGCGGCGAGGCGATGGCGATCGGCGAGCGCACCCCGCTGGCGCTGCTGGACGCGGCCGCCGCCGCCCGCATGGCGGTGGGCGAGGCGATCACCAACCTGTGCGCCGCGCCGATCGAATCGCTGGATCGGATCAAGCTGTCCGCCAACTGGATGGCCGCCGCCGGCCATGACGGCGAGGACGCGCTGCTGTTCGACGCGGTCCGCGCGGTGGGCATGGAACTGTGTCCGGACATCGACCTGAGCATTCCGGTTGGCAAGGATTCGCTGTCGATGCAGGCGCAGTGGCAGGACGCGGACGGCCCGCAGAAATCGGTGTCGCCGGTGTCGCTGGTGATCAGCGCGTTCGCGCCGGTGACCGACGTGCGCCAGCAGCTCACCCCGCTGTTGCAGCGCGAGGAAGCCAGTGATCTGTGGCTGATCGGCCTGGGTGCCGGCAAGAAGCGGCTGGGTGGCTCGGTGCTGGCGCAGGTCCATCCGGAAGCCGGCCATCGCGACGGCCTGCCCGCGTTTGCCGGTGACGAAGCCGATGACGGCGTGCCGGATCTGGACGACCCGCAGCGGCTGCGCGATTTCTTCGCGCTGATCCGCGATGCGCGCGAAGCTGGCCTGTTGCTGGCTTATCACGACCGCAGCGACGGCGGCGCGTTCGCGACCCTGTGCGAAATGGCGTTCGCTTCGCACCTGGGCCTGGACATCAACCTCGACGGCTGGGGCGACGATCCGTTCCGCACCCTGTTCGCCGAGGAACTGGGCGCGGTGGTGCAGGTGGCCGACGAGGACCGCGCGGCGTTCGCCGATCTGGTCGAGCGCCACGCGCTCACCGAATGCGCGCAGCGCATCGCCCGCCCGAGCACGGCTCCGGTGATCCGCGTGCACCAGGATGGCGAGACCCTGAGTGAATGGCGCTGGGAAGCGTTGTTCGATGCGTGGTGGTCGGTGACCCACGCGATGCAGAAGCTGCGCGACAACCCGGAAGCGGCCGATCAAGAGCGCGATGTGGCGCGCCAGTTCACCGCCGCCGGACTCAAGCCGAAGCTCGCCTTCGATCCGTCCGAGGACGTCGCCGCGCCGTTCATCGCCACCGGTGCGCGCCCGAAGGTCGCGATCCTGCGCGAGCAGGGCGTCAACGGACAGATCGAGATGGCGTCGGTGTTCGACCGCGCCGGATTCGACGCCTACGACGTGCACATGAGCGACCTGATCGCCGGACGGGTGTCGCTGGCCGACTTCAAGGGCTTCGCCGCCTGCGGCGGTTTCAGCTACGGCGACGTGCTTGGCGCGGGTCGCGGCTGGGCCACCTCGGTGCTGGAGCGGGCCGCGCTGCGCGAGGCGTTCGCCACGTTCTTCGCGCGCGGCGACACCTTCTCGCTGGGCGTGTGCAATGGCTGCCAGATGCTGAGCCAGCTCAAGGACATCATTCCCGGCGCAACGCATTGGCCGCGCTTCCTGCGCAACCGCAGCGAACAGTTCGAAGCCCGCACAGCGTTGCTGGAAGTGCTGGAGTCGCCTTCGGTGTTCTTCCGTGGCATGGCCGGTTCGCGCATCCCGGTGGCCGTGGCCCACGGCGAGGGCCGCGCCGAGTTCGACAGCGCGGTGGACCAGGCCGCGGCACGGGTCGCGCTGCGCTACGTCGACGGCGAAGGCAATGCGGCCACGCAGTATCCGCTCAATCCCAACGGCTCGCCCGACGGCATCACCGGCCTGACCAGCGACGACGGACGCTCCACCATCCTGATGCCGCACCCGGAGCGCACGCCGCGCAGCGTCAACCTGAGCTGGGCACCATCGGACTGGCACGAGGACTCGCCGTGGCTGCGGATGTTCCGCAACGCGCGGGTCTGGGTGGGCTGAGGCAAGGCGCTTTCGATCGCCCGCCTCATCTCGAAACCATGCAAGCGGCGCTCCGGTGCCGCTTTTTTTTCGCCTCGGTCTTCACCCAATCGAATGACGTGCCGCGCGGGATGCGGCGGACAGCGTTTCAATGTTAGTTGACGCTGCCCGTCGGCCTGCCGACTATCCGGAGACAGCGGGTTCGATGCCTTCATTCCAATCCGGCCCGTGACGGAACGCTTCCTTGCGGAAGCCATCCGTCGACAACACCTGGGATTTCATTTCAGTTCTGACAGCGGCAACCGGGTCCACCGGTCGCCACGGGATTCTGTTGCCGAAAAAAAGGAGCTTCGACGATGCATCGTTCCAGACATGCCACCCACGGAAACCGCAGCGTCGCCAATGGCCGGCGGCCACATTTCACGGGCATCGGTCGGGGAGCATCGCGATCGCTTCGTCGAGTACCCGCATTCGTCGCTTCCCTGTTGCTGGTGGCGGGCACCGCACACGCAGTTGGTTCGGACAGCGAAAGCGCGCTGGTTTCGGATTCCGATTCGGGCCGCGCCGCACGGACGGCAACCGCGATGACGGGAGGCGCGGTTGCCGCGATCGAGGAACATATCCAGTCCAATGGCATCGGCCTGGCCTACGCGGCGGGCGAAGATGCGCTGGCGGTGGGATCCGATGCGGCCGCGCAGGGCGACTACGCGACCACCGTGGGCGGGTCCGGTTCCGCTTACGGGAGTGGCGCGGCCGCCTTCGGAAATGGTGCCGGCGCGCTTGCCGACGATGCCACCGCCATGGGTTTCAACGCCACGGCGGACGGGGAAGGCGCAACCGCCACCGGCAGCGGTTCGCGCGCTTCCGGGATTCATGCCACCGCGGTGGGGCGCGACAGCCTGGCGACGGGAAACGGCAGTATCGCGTTGGGAGGCGGCGCGCACAGCCAGGCGGATGACAGCGTCGCGCTTGGCAACGCATCCATCAGCGACCGCGCCGGCAGCGTGTCGGTGGGGCGCGGCGGACAGGAACGGCAGATCGTCCACGTGGCAGCAGGCACCGCCGGCACGGATGCCGTCAACAAGGGACAGATGGACGCCGGTCTGGCGGACGCGCGCATGCACGCCGAGGCGGCGGGCATGCAGGCAGAGGCGAACGCGAATGCCTACACCGACGTCGCCGCTACCCGGACCCTGGCCCGCGCCAATGCCTACACCGATGCACGGTTCGCGGCCTGGAACGATGACTTCACGCGGTTCCAGGGGGACGTCGAACGCCGCTTCCGCGCGCAGGACCGCCGCATGGATCGGCAAGGCGCGATGAGCGCGGCGATGCTCAACATGGCCACCAGCGCCGCCGGCATCCACACCGACAACCGGATCGGTGTCGGCTTGGGTTTCCAGGGCGGAGAACGGGCGCTGTCCGTGGGTTATCAGCGTGCCTTCGGCGAGCGCGCCACGGTCAGCCTCGGCGGAGCACTCAGTGGCGATGAGCGTTCGGTTGGCATGGGCGCCGGCTTCGGCTGGTGAGCGCGGTGGGCATAGAGCACGGCACGCAGCACTGCATCGAAAGGGAGAAAGCACAATGAAGAAGAGCACCGGCATGGGCTTGGCGGTCGCGGTGGCGGCGATGTTGGGCGGCACGGCGCCGGACGCCGCGAGGGCTGCGATGCCACGGGAACGGACCGCGGAGATCGCTTCGGTTCCGGCAAGGAGCCTGGAAGGCCACCGCATCATCGTGTACCAACACAACGGCACACGCCGCGGCGCCGACGGCACGGCGGTCGTGCGGGCGGCGGCGGCACGTGCGCGGCTGGCCGACCCGGCCCGGCGCATGGCGGGACAGGAGGGGAAGCTCGGGGTCGGGCACCTGCGCCCCCTGGCCGGTGGCGGCGATGCGTTCTCGCTCTCGCGCCGGCTGTCGCACACGGAAATGAGCCGGCTGATCACGGAGCTCAGGGCCGATCCCGCGGTGGTTTCCGCGGAAGCCGATGAGCGCCTGTACCCGCTGGGGATGCCTGACGATCCGCTGTTCGCCCAGTATCAATGGCACTTCCACCACCCGGTCGGCGGCATCGGTGCGCCGGCGGCCTGGGAGTCCGCCCAGGGCGAAGGCGTGGTGGTGGCGGTGCTTGATACCGGCGTGCTCGCCCGACATCCGGATCTGGCGGCCAATCTGTTGCCCGGCTACGACTTCATCAGCGACGCATGGGTATCGCGACGGGCGACTGACGCGCGCGTGCCGGGTGCATTGGATCTGGGCGACTGGAACCCGGTCGCGGGCGAGTGCCACGAGAACTCGCCGGTGCGCGGCAGTGGCTGGCACGGTAGTCATGTGGCGGGCACCATCGCCGAAGTCACCCACAACGGGGTGGGGGGCGCGGGCGTCGCCCATCGGGCCAAGGTGCTTCCGATCCGGGTGCTGGGCCGGTGTGGAGGATTCACTTCCGACATCGCCGACGCGATTGTGTGGGCCTCGGGCGGACGGGTGGAGGGCGTGCCGGACAACGCGCATCCAGCGGAAGTCATCAACCTCAGCCTGGGCGGCAGGCAGGCGTGCCCGCGGGTGACCCAGGATGCGATCGACATCGCGCTCGCCAACGGCAGCGTGGTGGTGGTGTCGGCGGGCAACAACAATGCGGATGCCGCCGGCTTCAGCCCGGCCAGTTGCCGTGGCGTGATCACGGTGGGGGCCACGCGCATCACGGGCGGCAAGGCGTACTACTCCAACTTCGGTGCGGCCGTGGATCTCGCGGCGCCCGGCGGCGGCGGCGGGCAGGACGCGGGCAACGCTGGATGGGACGGCTACGTGGTGCAGCCGGGATCCATGAGCCGCACCGGTCCGGAGGCGGGCCAGTTCAGTTATTCCGGCAAGGCCGGGACATCGATGTCCGCGCCGCACGTGTCCGCGGTGGCAGCCCTGGTGCAGGGCGCGCGCGTGGATGCCGGCATGGTGCCGTTGACGCCCGGGGAGATGGAACAGCTGCTGGTCCGGACCGCCCGCCCGTTTCCCGCGATCGTGCCCGCGTCCACGCCGATCGGCGTCGGCCTGGTGGACGCACCCGCGGCGCTGGCCCAGGCGCTGAAGGCACCCTGCGCGGATTGCGGTCCGCAGGCCGCTGTATTGCAGAACCGTGTCCCGATGCCCGGCGTGGCCGGCGCGATCGGGAGCCAGGCGCTGTATCGCTTCAGCGCCGAAGCCGGCAAGTTGATCAGCGTCATGAGCTACGGCGGGCAGGGCGACCTGTCGCTCTACGTCGGATTCGAACAGGTGCCGAGCGCGGTCGCCCATCAGTTCGGATCCCGGCGCCCCGGCACCACGGAGACCATCCGCATCGCGCCTGCCCAGGCCCGCACGGGCACGTACTACGTCCTTGTGGTCGGCGAGACGCCGTTCACTGGCGTGAGCCTGCAGGTACGCCAATAGCCGGGCCACGGACGGACCGCCGCGGCGGTCCGTCCGTCATCAATTCACGGGGTGGGACGTTGTAAAGTGAACGCCTGCCACGGGAGTGCGACGTGAACGCCCTGATTGAATCCCAGACCACCGAAGCCGGCGCCGAGGAGCGGATGGTCGAAGCGCTGCTGTCGCGTGGAAAGCTCAAGGAACCCGATCTGGCGCGGGCGCGGCGAGTGCAGGAGGAAACCGGCGGCAGCCTGTTGTCGCTACTGTCGCGGCTGGGCCTGGTGTCCGAGCGCGATCATGCCGAGACGGCCGCCGACGTGCTGGGCCTGCCGCTGGTCAGCGTGAAGGAACTGCCCGAACTGCCGCCGGAAGCGACGCTCCTGTCGGTCCGTTTCCTCAAGCAGTTCCATGTCTGCCCGGTGGGCGAGGACGAGGCCGGGATGGATCTGCTGGTCGCCGATCCGCAGGACGGCTACCCGGTCGAAGCCGTGCAACTGGCAACCGGCAAGGCGGTGCGCCGGCAGGTGGCGCTGCGTTCGGAAATCGACGATCTGATCGAGCGTTATTTCGGCCAGGGCCGCAGCGCGATGGGCGCCATCGTGGAGAACGCGGACGGCGAGACGACCGGTGATCTGGACGATGTCGAACACCTGCGCGATCTGGCGTCCGAGGCGCCGGTGATCCGCCTGGTCAACCTGATCATCCAGCGCGCGGTGGAACTGCGTGCTTCGGACGTGCACATCGAGCCGTTCGAGAATCGGCTGAAGGTCCGCTATCGCGTGGACGGCGTGCTGGAAGAAGCCGAGAGTCCGCCCGCCAACCTCACCGCCGCCGTGATCAGCCGCATCAAGATCATGGCCAAGCTCAACATCGCCGAGCGCCGGTTGCCGCAGGACGGCCGCATCATGCTGCGCGTGCAGGGCAAGGAACTGGACCTGCGCGTCAGCACCGTGCCCACCGCGCACGGCGAGAGCGTGGTGATGCGATTGCTGGATCGCGAGACCGTGGTGTTCGACTTCAAGCGGCTGGGCTTCACCGACGCGTTCCTGCCGCAGTTCCAGAAGGTGCTGGAGCAGCCGCACGGCATCCTGCTGGTGACCGGGCCGACGGGCTCGGGCAAGACCACCACGCTGTACACCGCGCTGAGCAAGCTCAACACCAGCGACGTCAAGATCATCACCGTCGAGGATCCGGTCGAGTACCAGATCGAAGGCATCAACCAGATCCAGGCCAAGCCGCAGATCGGGCTGGATTTCTCGCACGCGCTGCGCAGCATCGTCCGCCAGGATCCGGACATCATCATGATCGGCGAAATGCGCGATCTGGAAACCGCGCGCATCGCGATCCAGTCCGCGCTGACCGGCCACCTGGTGCTGTCCACGCTGCACACCAACAACGCCGCCGGCGGCATCACCCGCATGCTCGACATGGGGGTGGAGGACTATCTGCTCACCTCCACCATCAACGGCATCCTGGCCCAGCGCCTGGTGCGCCGGCTGGAGCCGACCCACGCCGAGGCGTACCGCGCCTCGCCGGAGGAAATCGAGAAGTTCGGCCTGCGCCGCTTCCAGCCGGAAGGCGAGATCGTCCTGTATCGCCCGCGTCCGTCCGCCGCCGCGCCGACCGGCTACCTGGGCCGGACCACGATCATCGAATTCCTGGTGATGAACGACGAACTGCGGCGTGCGGTGATGCGCCACGCCGGCATGGGCGAGATCGAGGAGATCGCGCGCGCCAGCGGTATGCAGACCATGTACGAGGACGGCATCGCCAAGGCGCTGGCCGGGCAGACCACGATCGAGGAAGTGCTGCGGGTCACCGAGGAAGCCTGAGCGACGGCGACGGGCGGTGTCCGCGACCTCCGGCGCGGCAACGGCCGGAGGTCGCAGGGACGCCATGCCGCGCGTTCCGGGACGAGTTCCGTTCACCTGATCCCGGGCTTCGGGCAAACGGCCTTTCGCTGCACTGCGGCTTTCCCGTGGGCGGCAAGGAGGGAATACTCCGGGTACTGAAAACGTTTTCAGTGGACCGTTCCTGGAGGAGTCGTGGCGCGCATCGTTCCCCGCCGGCTGGCCGGCGCCCTGCTGTTTTGTTCACTGGCCGCGGCGGTCCAGGCGAGCGGGGCGTCCACGACGCCGGACAGCGCGGGGAGGCGGACCTACGCCAATCCGATCGACATCGACTACCGCTACAACTTCGAACAGCTGAACCAGGGGATTTCCTATCGCACCGGCGCCGATCCGGTCGTGGTCCGGCATGGCGATGCCTACTACCTGTTCCAGACCTTGGCCGATGGCTACTGGCGCTCGACCGATCTGGTGGATTGGCGCTTCATCGAGCCGAGCCGCTGGCCCTTCGACAGCATGGTCGCGCCGGCGGCGATTTCCGATGGCGGCCGGCTGCTGCTGATGCGTTCGATGTTCGGTCCCGGCGCGGTACTGGTCAGTCGCGATCCGGAACACGGCGTTTTCGATTTCTTTACCCGTCGGACGCCGGAGCTACCCAACGCGGTGCGTCCCGGAATGGATCAGTTCATGCAGCCCTGGCGCGTCGGTGATCCGCAGCCCACCGAGGTTCCGCCCGGACCGTGGGATCCGAGTTTCTTCAAGGACGACGATGGCCGCTGGTACCTGTACTGGGGATCTTCCGATACGTTTCCGCTTTACGGCATCGAGCTCGACATGGACCGCGGCATGCGTTACCTCGGCACGCCACGCGCGCTGATCCTGTTGGATCCGAAACAGCACGGCTGGGAACGCTTCGGCCAGGACCATCGCGAGGAGAACAGCCCCACCTACATCGAGGGCGCGTGGATGAACAAGGTCGGTGGCCGCTACTATCTGCAATACGGCGCGCCCGGCACCGAGTACAACGCCTATGCGACCGGCGTCTACGTCGGCGATGGTCCGCTGGGGCCGTTCGAGTACGCGCCCTACAACCCGGTCGGTTACAAGCCCGGCGGGTTCGTGCACGGCGCCGGCCACGGCTCCACTTTCCAGGATGCGCATGGCAACTGGTGGAACACCGGTACACCCTGGATTGGCTACAACTGGACCTTCGAGCGGCGGATCGCGATGTTCCCGGCGGCGTTCGACGCGGACGGGCAGATGTCCGTGTCCACGCGCTTCGGCGACTTCCCTCACTACGTGCCGGAGGGGGCGAACGCGGATCCGGAAAGCCTGTTCACCGGCTGGATGCTGTTGTCCTACCGCAAGCGCGCCAGCGCGTCGTCGGTACACGGGGATTTCTCCGCCGCCAACGTCACCGACGAGAATCCACGCACGTTCTGGGTTGCCGCGAACAACGCGGCCGGACAGACGCTGAGCGTGGATCTGGGCGGCGAGCGCAGCGTGCGCGCGGTGCAGGTCAATTTCGCCGACTACCAGTCCGGACGCTATGGCGATTCGGATGATATCTATACCGAGTTCCGCCTGGAGTACTCGCTCGACGGTCGCCACTGGCAGCGGCTGGCCGCCACCGGCGGACCGCGCCGGGATCGCCCCAACGCCTATCTGCCCCTGGCCGCACCGGTGCGCGCGCGGCACGTGCGCTACGTGCATGGCCATGTCGGCGCGGCGCATCTGGCGATCAGCGATTTGCGGGTGTTCGGTAATGCAGACGGAAAATCTCCCGCGACCCCGCAACGCGTGCGGGCCAGGCGCGATGCCGATCCGCGCCAGATGAGCGTGCAATGGCGGCCGGTGGCCGGCGCGGTGGGCTACAACGTCCGCTGGGGGATCGCCCCGGATCGCCTGCATTCCAGCTACCAGGTGTTCGCGGATCAGCCGGCGCGGCTGGAGGTCCGGGCACTGAACGCGGGTGTTTCCTACCACGTCGCGGTCGAGGCATTCGATGAGAACGGGGTCTCTTCCCTGAGCGAAACGGTTCCGATCCCGTAGCGCGGAAATCCTGCGCGCGTATGCTTAGGGGCTCGGACGCCAAGGAAGCCCCTGCCGATGCCCCTGTACCGCTACAAGGCCCTGAACCCGCGCGGCGAATTGCTGGAAGGCCAGATGGAAGCCACCAGCGACGCCGAGGTGGCGACGCGCCTGCAGGAACAGGGGCATCTGCCGGTCGAGGCGCGGCTGGCTTCCGAAGTCCAGGGCGGGACTTCGCTGCGCGGGCTGCTGCGCCAGCAGCCGCTGGCGGGGGAGCGCCTGGTCCAGTTCACCCAGCAACTGGCGACCCTGCTGGGTGCCGGGCAGCCGCTGGACAGGGCGCTGTCGATCCTGCTGGACATGCCGGAAGAAGGACGCGCGCGCGACATCATCGCCGACGTGCGCGACGCGGTCCGTGGCGGCGCGCCGTTGTCGACCGCGCTCGAACGCCAGCACGGCGTGTTCAGTCGCCTCTACATCAACATGGTCCGCGCCGGCGAGGCCGGCGGCAGCCTGCAGGACACCCTGGCCCGACTGGCCGATTACCTCGAACGCAGCCGCAACCTGCGCGGCCGGGTGATCAACGCACTGATCTATCCGGCGATCCTGGTGGTGGTGGTCGGGTTCGCGCTGCTGTTCCTGCTGGGCTATGTGGTGCCGCAGTTCTCGCAGATGTACGAGAGCCTGGATGTCGAATTGTCCTGGTTCACCCGCGGGGTGATGGCGACGGGCGCGTTCGTGCAGCAGGGCTGGTTCGTGCTGATCGCCGTGCCGGCGGTGCTGCTGTTGTGGTTCGACCGCAAGCGCCGGGATCCGGCGTTCCGCGATCGCTTCGATCGCTGGATCCTCGAACGGAAACTGGTCGGACCGCTGGTGGCCCGGCTGGAGACCGCCCGCCTGGCGCGCACCCTTGGCACGCTGCTGCGCAATGGCGTGCCGCTGCTGGCCGCGCTGGGCATCTCCCGCAACGTGCTGTTCAACCGGGCGTTGTGGGCGGACGTGGACGCCGCCGCCGAACAGGTCAAGAACGGCCACGGCCTGGCCGCCTCGCTGGGCAAGGGCAAGCGGTTTCCGCGCCTGGCCCTGCAGATGATCCAGGTCGGCGAGGAATCCGGCGCGCTCGACAGCATGCTGCTCAAGACCGCCGATACCTTCGAGCAGGAAACCGGACAGGCCATGGAACGCTTGCTGGCGCTGCTGGTCCCAGTCATCACCCTGGTGCTGGCGCTGGTCGTGGGCCTGGTCATATTGGCGGTGCTGTTGCCGTTGTATGGTCTGACCAACGCCATCGGCTGAGCCCGGTTGGACGAACAACCGGTTCAGGCACCATCCACCAGACTTTTTCCCCTCACTCCATCAACGCATACGACAGGAATACACCGATGCGCCAGCCCTTCCGAACCCGTTCCGGCCCCCGCTTCCGTTCGCCGGCCTCGCAGTCCGGCTTCAGCCTGCTGGAAATCATCATCGTGCTGATCCTGATCGGCGGGATCATGGCGCTGGTCGGCAGCCGCCTGCTGGGTGGCGCCGATCGCGGCAAGGCCAACCTCGCCAAGACCCAGATCCAGACCCTGGCCGGCAAGGTCGAGAACTACCAGCTCGACACCGGCAGCCTGCCTTCGCGGCTGGACGATCTGGTCGCGGCGCCGGCGAACACCGCGGGCTGGCTCGGTCCGTATGCCAAGCCGGCCGAACTGAAGGACCCGTGGGGCCATGCCATCGAATATCGCGCGCCGGGCGAATCCCAGCCGTTCGATCTGATGAGTTACGGCAAGGACGGCAAACCCGGCGGCGAGAGCTACGACGCCGACATCCAGTTCCAGTAAGCCGGATACAGCCCGATGCGTGGCGGCATTCGCACTTCCTTCCGAGCGCCGCGCGATGCCCGCGGCGTTTCGCTGTTGGAAATGCTGCTGGTGGTGATGCTGATCGCGATCGCCGGCACGCTGGCGGCGATGGTGCTGACCGGTGGGCTCGACGGCATGCGCCTGCGTTCGGAAGCACGCGAGATCGCCGCGCAGTTGCGCTACACGCGTGCACAGGCGATGGCGACCGGCAAGCCGCAGCGCTTCGTCATCGATCCGGAGAACCGCCGCTGGCAGGCGCCCAACCAGCATCGCGGCACGGTGCCGGCTTCGCTGCGCATCGCTTTCGTCGGGGCGCGCCAGGTCCAGCCCAAACCGGGCGTGGGCGCGATCATGTTCTTCCACGACGGCGGTTCCAGCGGCGGCCAGATCCGGCTGAGCAGCGGCCAGGCGGTGTGGCGCGTCGACGTGGCGTGGCTGACCGGCGAGGTCCAGGTGGTGCGCGGAGGCGGCGGCACATGAGGCGTCCGCACGGGTTCACCCTGCTGGAGGTGATCGTCGCGTTCGCGCTGATGGCGCTCGCGCTGACGCTGCTGCTGGGTTCCCTGTCCGGCGCCACCCGCCAGATCCGCGCCGCCGATGATGCGACCCGCGCGTCGCTGCACACCCAGTCGCTGCTGGCGCAGATCGGCGTGGGCGAGTTCCTGCAGCCGGGCCACCGCGAGGGTGAGTTCGAGAATGGCCGCTATCGCTGGGATCTGGAGATCGCGCCGTACGACGATCCGATCAAGGCGCTGACGCCGATCCGGGATCCTTCGGCGCCGGAACTGCTGCATCTGCGCCTGACCACCCGCTGGGGCGATGAACCGCGACAGCGGATCGTGTGGGACACGCTGCGGCTGGTACCACCGGATCCCAACCGCAGCCGGAGCGTGCAGTGAACCGCCGCGCGCACGGGTTCACCCTGCTGGAGATGTTGCTGGCGCTGGTGCTGCTGGCGGCGGGACTCGCACTGGCGTTCGCCACCGTGCGCGCCTCGACCACGATGGTCGAGCGCGGCGAAATCCGCGCGCAGCACAACGAACGCGCGCGCGCGGTGGAAGGCTTCCTGCGCCAGCGCATCGGTGCCGCGTTGCCGGTGGTGTTCGCCACCGATCCGGGCACGTTCCGGCAATCGCGCTTTCTCGGCGAGCCGCGGCGCATCCGCTTCGTCGCGGATCTGCCCAACTATCTGGGGCGCGGCGGACCGCACCTGTACGACCTGGCATTCGACGAACAGGGACGCCTGATGGCGCGGTTCGCGGTCGTGCAGGCAGGTCAGGCGGTGGAGACGGCGGACCCGATCGCCCCCGAGCTGATGGCCGACGGCCTGCGCAACGCGCGTTTCCGCTATCGCGGCCTGGATGAGAAGGGGCAGCCCGGCCCGTGGCAGGAAGCCTGGCGCACCGCGGAAGTCCTGCCTTTGCAGGTGGCGGTGAACGTGGAAACCGACACCGGCGCGCGCTGGCCGGAACTGATCGTCACCCTGGTGCACAGCGAAGGCGGCGCAGGGGGCGGCGCGCAGCCGCCGGGAGGCCTGTGATGCGCGAACGCGGCGCGGCCCTGTTGCTGGTGCTGTGGTTGACCGCCCTGCTGGCGGCGCTGATTGGCGCGTTCGCGGTCACGGCCCGGATGGAATCGCTGCAGGGGCAGGTCGCGCGTGACGGCACCGTCGCCCGCGAACTCGCCCGCGCCGGCATCGAGTACGCACTGGTGCGGATTGCCGATCAGCAGCCGCAGACCCGCTGGATGCCCGATGGACGTGGTTACGACTGGACGTTTTCAGGCAGTCGCCTGCGGATCAGCGCGATCGACGAAAGCGGCAAGGTCGATCTGAACCAGGCCGACGCCCGCCTGCTGGAGCAACTGCTGCGGGTGCGCGGCGTGCCCGAGGAAACCGCGCCCCAGCTGGCCGCCGCGATCCTCGACTGGCGCGACGCCGATTCGCTCGGCCAGCCGCGCGGCGGCGCCGAGGATCCCGATTACGCCGCGGCGGGTCTCGAATACGGCGCCAAGGACGCGCCCTTCGAGAGTATCGCGGAACTGCAGCAGGTGCTGGGCATGACGCCGGAGTTCTACGACCGGGTGGCGCCCTACCTGACCCTGTACTCCGGCCGCACGATGCCGGACGCCAATTACGCGCCCGGACCGGTGCTGGTCGCGATGGGGCTGGACGCCGAACGGATCCTCGCCCAGCGCGAGTTGCCTCCCGATCAGGCCGGCGGCCAACTCGTCGGCAGCGGAAGCGGCACGTATAGTATCGAGAGCCACGCGACGCTTCGCGATGGACGGGGAGCGACGTTGCGCACGGTGATACGGGCCGGCGGCGGCCCCGTGCCGGGGTCGGCGTACACCGTTTTGCGCTGGGAAGAAGGAACTGCAACGCCATGAGCACCCTCCGCGACAGCATGGACAGTCTGCGCGCGCGCCTGTTGCCGGGAGCGGGCGGATTGCTCGATTGGTGGGGCAGGGCGCTGGCCAGCTGGCTGCCGCACCGGTGGCGCTCGCTGCTGGGACTGACCCAGGACCGCCTGCTGCTCAGCCGGCGGGACGAACAGCTGACGCTCGCCTGGCAAAGCACGGAGGGCGTGCGCGAGCTCGCGCAACTGCCGCTGCCGCTGGAAGCCGGTGATCTGGACGCCCTGCTCGGCAAGCGCATGGCCGGTTTGCCGCGCTGGCTGCTGCTGCCCGCCGATGCGGTGCTGCGCCGGTCGCTGATCCTGCCGGCCGCGGCGGCCGAACGCCTGCGCGACGTGGTGCGGTTCGAAATCGACCGGCAGACGCCGTTCGCCGCCGACGATGTCTGCTATGACGCCAGCCTGCGCCAGCGGCGCGAGGACGGCCAACTGGAAGTTGACCTGGTGGTCATCCCGAGAGCGCGCTTCGACGCCGCGCTCGCACCGCTGGGCAGCCTGACCGGCGAACTCGCCGGCGTCGATGTCGCGAGCGCCGATGGCCGGCCACTGGGCGTGAACCTGCTGGCGCCCGCCGAACGCCGGATGCGGCAGGCGCCGATGCGCGGCTGGCACCTGGCCCTGGCGTCGCTCGCGCTGGTGGCGGTGCTGTTTTCCGCCTGGACCGTGTTGCAGAACCGGCGCGCGGCGGCGGACGAGTTCGAGGCTTCGCTGCGCACGCGTACCGAACAGGCGCGCAAGGTGGCGACCCAGCGCCAGCAGTTGATCGATCTGGTCGAAGGCATGAACGCACTGGAGCGCGCGCGCGCGCAGCGACCGACCGCGCTGGAGGTGCTGGACGAGGTGAGCCGGCGCCTGCCCGACGGCACCCACCTGGAAAAGATGTCCATCGAAGGCGACCGGTTGGTCCTGATTGGCTTGAGTTCGGAGGCTTCCTCGCTGGTCGGCAAACTGCAGGGATCCCCGCTGTGGCGCTCTCCCGCGCTGAGCGGCGCGCTGCAGCCGGATCAGACCCGTCGGCGGGATCGCTTCACCCTGACCGCGCAATTGGCGGGCAGCGCCGCGCCTTCCACCACGCCCGCCACGGGAGGGTCGAATGGCAACGGCGCCGAGTGATCGCGATCGCTGGCTCGCGCTGGGCCTGTTGGCGGCGGTGCTGCTGCTGGGCTATTTCGTGCTGGTGCATCCCTGGTGGACCCAGCCGATGCTGGAGGTGAACGAACGCATCCAGGCGTTGCGCGAGCGCGAACTGCGCGTGCGCACGCAGTTGCAGCAGGCGCCGGCGGTGGAGAAGCAACTGGCGGCGGCGCTGACTCGGCAGGCGCAGCGCCCCGGCTTCCTGGGCGAAACCAGCACCGAACTGGCGACCGCCGGCCTGGTCCAGCGGCTGGAAGGCGTGGTCAAGGAAGCCAGCCCCGGCAACCGCAGCTGCGGCATCGTCAACCAGTCACCGTTGCCGCAGAACACCGGCGAGCGCTTCGCGCGGGTGGCGGTGCAGGTACGCCTGCGCTGCGGCACGCCGGAACTGGCGGCGGTGCTGCACGCACTGGAGTCGGGCAGTCCACGCCTGTTCGTGGACAACTTCAACATCCTGTCCAGCAATTACGCCTACATGGCGCCGGAAGGCGGCGCCGGCGGCCTTGATGTCACCTTCGATCTCTACGGTTACCTCAAGCCCGGCGTGATCGCGCCGGCTTCCCCGGCGGCGCCCGCGGCCACGACGATGCCGGAGGCCGGCGATGCGCGTTGAATCGCTCGGTCCGCGCACGCTGTTGCTGGCCACGCTCGCCGGATGGGCCGTGCTGGTGGCGATCCTGGCCCTGGCCGGACTGGGGAGCCGGATCACCCCGCTGGCCGATGATCCGGGCAGCGCACCGCGCCTGCCCGCAGTGCCCAAGGCCGCGCCGGAACGGCTCGGCACGCTGGCGCAGTACGCCGAGTTCACCGCGCGCCCACCGTTCTACGAAAGCCGGCGTCCGCAGCCGTTCTACCTGACCAACGAGGCCGAGGCGCAGGCGCCGAGTTTCGATTACGTGCTGACCAGCGTGCTGATCACGCCCGGCTTCCGCATGGCCATCCTCCAGCCCAGCCAGGGCGGGGAAGGCATCCGGATCAAGCAGGGCGAGGCGGCCAGCGCCGCGCCGCAGTGGACGCTGGTGGATCTGCAACCGCGCGCGGCGGTGTTCGAAGGACCGGAAGGGCGTCGCACCCTGGAACTGCGGGTGTTCGACGGCAGCGGCGGCCAGCCGCCGAGCGTTTCGGGCACGCCGCCGCCGGTGCCGGTACCGGTCCCCGTGGCGCCGCCCACCGGCGGAAACGCGCCCGCGCAACCGGTCGCCGGCGGTACGCCCGCCGTGCCGCCGGCCAAGCCGGCGCAGACACCACCGCCGGCCGAGCAGCCGGCGATGACGACCGAACAGCAGATGGAAGCGATCCGCAAACGCATCGAGGCGCGCCGCGCGCAGATGCGCCAGCAACAGGGCCAGGCGGTTCCTCCGCCGCCGGCACCCACCCCCAATCAGAATCAGTAGAGTGCCCGGCATGAAGTCACGCCTATTCCTCTTTTCCCTCTGCGTGGGCCTGTTGGCAGGATGCGCGAGCGCGCCCACGCCGGACATCCGGCGCTCCGGCGCCGCCACGGCGGAAACCCCGGGGGCGGCGCAGACCTCGCCGCTGGCGGAGACCGAGGAGCCGGAGAGCGGTCCCCGCCCGGTGATCCGCCGCGGCAGCGGCCAGATGATCAACCGTGGCGCGGCGGCGGCGCCGATGCCATCGCTGGGAGGGGCCAGCTCGGGTTCGGCCAGCTTCAATTTCGAAGGCGAATCCGTACACGCGGTGGTCAAGGCGATTTTGGGCGACATGCTCGGCCAGAACTACGTGATCGCGCCAGGCGTGCAGGGCACCGTCACCCTGGGTACGCCCAAGCCGGTCTCGCCGGCGCAGGCGATGACCCTGCTGGAGCAGGTGCTGGCGCAGAACA